>Ga0157379_10000236_pt1 | contig 43430 bp, 32 predicted proteins | sample S25metaG_FD_121802 | JGI IMG/M metagenome (GOLD analysis project Ga0157379, IMG submission 121802) | Switchgrass rhizosphere microbial communities from Kellogg Biological Station, Michigan, USA - S2-5 metaG | ecosystem: Host-associated > Plants > Roots > Rhizosphere > Soil | place: USA... | reverse complement strand
GCAATCATTGCTTCCTGCGTTGACGGATTGGCGTAGTCGAGTTGAAGCGTGTCCGGCCAGCCCGGAAAGTATGGATCCCGCCCGTGGGCCAGGACCAAATCACGAGATCCGCTCTTGATCCTGGTGTAATTCCTGGGTTCCCGTACGAGATCAATTTCGGAGGCTTCAATGTAGTAATCGGGGTGTGCATCAACCCAGGAGTGATCCAGGGCCGTATGGTTCGGAACAAAATCCAGCATCAGCTTCAGCCCACGATCACGTAGTCGGCCTCGAAGCCGGGCCAATGCAGGATCTCCGCCCAGATGCTGCGCAACGGTGTAGCCGGTAATCGCGAAGCCTGAGCCTGCGATATCGTCTTCGTCGAGATCGGGGAGAGTCTCCTCAAACTCCCTGCGCCATTCGGCATTACTGCGGGAGACCTCTCGCCCTGCTGCGCCCGTTTGCCAAACGCTCAGCATCCAGATCCAATCGAAGCCCTGGCGGGCAAAACGATCCAGTTCCGCATCAGGAATATCATCAAGCGTTGCAGCTCGCCCGAGATCGCGGGAGAGATCTGTGAGCCAAACGCGCGTGTTGATTTGAAACAGAGCAGGATAGCGCGCCATTATGCAGTCCGTCGGCTGCTTTGGGCCGCCTGTGCCTGCTTCTCTTTGGGTATCCGCTTGCCCATTTCCAGCACTCTCTCAGCGGAGACAGTGGCAAACAGGTGCATGCAACGCGTAATGATGCCGGTCCAACCGGTTTGATGGCTTGCTCCGAGGCCTGCGCCGTTGTCGCCGTGGAAGTATTCATAGAAGAGAATCAGATCGCGCCAATGAGGATCTTCCTGGAACTTTCGTGCGTCACCATAGACCGGCCGTCTTCCGTCGCTGTCGCGCAGAAAAATGCTGGCAAGCCGGCGAGTGAGCTCTTGCGCTACCTGATAGAGATTCATCCGTTGACCTGAGCCTGTGGGGCATTCAACGGTGAAGTCGTTTCCGTAATACGCGAAGTACTGAAGGAGCGCTCGGATAATCAATGCGTTGACAGGCATCCAGATCGGGCCACGCCAATTGGAGTTGCCGCCGAACATTCCGCTATCCGATTCCGCCGGCAGGTATCCGACGTTATAGTCCGCCTCGCCCGCACGAATCGTATAGGGATGTTCCGCGTGGTAGCGGGACAGCGCCCGAATACCGTAGCGGCTGAAGAACTCGTTCTCATCAAGCATCTTCTCCAGGATCCGGCGAAGTTTGCCTTCGTTCAGGATTGCAGCAAGTCGCCGACCCTGGTAGCCGGGCTTAGTGGGGTCCTGAATATAAGCAGTCAATTCCGGGCGGGCCTCGAGAAATCGCTTCAGACGCTGAGCAATGGCCTGGTCCTTCCATATACCCTCAGCCTCAAATACGGTGACGGCGCAGAATGGCAGTAACCCGACCATCGACCGCACCTTCAAACGAGTCGATGAACCATCCGGCAACCTCAGCACATCGTAGAAAAATCCGTCTTCTTCGTCCCACATGCCGACATCTCCGCCGCTATGGACCATGGACGAAGCTATCCAGAGAAAGTGTTCCACAAATTTTCGGCACATGTGAAGATGGGCGGGACTTTCGTCTGCCAGAGCTGACGCTATTTCCAGCATGTTCTGACAAAACAGCGCCATCCACGCCGTGCCATCGGCCTGCTCCAGATATCCGCCCGTCGGCAACGGAGAGCTTCGGTCGAAAACTCCGATATTGTCCAGCCCCAGAAAGCCACCTTCGAAAACGTTATTTCCAGCACGGTCCTTGCGATTGACCCACCACGTGAAATTCAGAAGAAGCTTTTGAAAAATGTGCTCCAGCCAGCTGAAATCGCCCTGGCCACGATGAATTTGGTCGAGGCGATAAGTAAAGATCGTGGCCCACGCATGCACCGGAGGGTTAACGTCACCGAAGTTCCATTCGTAGGCAGGCAGCTGGCCGTTGGGATGCATGTATTGACCTTCCACCATCAGGTCCAGCTGCTTCTTGCCGAAGTCCTCATCCACAAGACCCAGTGCAAGGACGTGGAAGGCCAGATCCCACGCTGCATACCACGGATACTCCCACTTGTCCGGCATCGAGATGATGTCGGCGTTATACATGTGGTGCCAGTGTTCATTGCGCGGAGCACGCTTCTTGGGGCTGAACGGGTCAGATCCTCGCTCCTTCAGCCATTGGTCGACGTCGTAGTAATAAAATTGCTTGGACCACAACATGCCGGCGAGCGCCTGCCGCATGACGTTGGCTTCATCTGCGCTTAACGTCGGCGGGATAACCTGACCATAAAACTCGTCGGCTTCCAGCTTTCGTGCCTTGAACGTTGCGTCGAAATCACTTCCTGGACTGCTCGCCTTCCCCGACTTTGTCGAAGCTGCCGCTGCCGGTTCAACGTTGCTTAATCGAAGACGGAGTGTTTCAGACCCTCCGCCGGGAACAGTCAATTGGTAATGGGCTGCTGCTTTGGTTCCTCTCTTCTGAGGATTCACTAAATCGCGCCGTCCATGAACGAGATAGTTGTTGAACGCATCCTTAACAAATGCGGAACGATTGGGAATATCGAACAGACGCTGGGTGTTAGTTTCGTTCTCCGTGAAGAGGAGTTCTGGAGCGCCATCGAGGTACAGGAACCTCGGACCGAGATCCGGGTGCGACGCCGTGATCACATTAGCAGGTTGCTTGCGATTCTCCACGTACAGACCCGGGCGTGACTGGCCTGGTGCCCAGGACCATGTGTTGCGGAACCATAGAGTCGGCAAAACGTGCAGCGTAGCTGCGTCAGGCCCCCGATTGCAGACGGTGATCTGAATGAGAATGTCTTCTGCGGACGCCTTGGCGTATTCGACGAAAACGTCGTAGTAGCGGTTGTCATCGAATACTCCCGTATCGAGCAGCTCATACTCGAGGTCTTGCCGACCCCGACCGCGATTGGTCGCGACGAGGTTGTCATACGGATACGCCGCCTGCGGGTATTTGTAGAGATACTTCATGTAGGAGTGCGTCGGCGTCGAATCGAGATAGAAGTAGTATTCCTTTACGTCTTCACCGTGATTCGCCTCGCCGTTAGTAAGGCCGAACAGACGCTCTTTGATGATCGGATCGTTTCCGTTCCACAACGCCAGTGAAAAACAGAGCACCTGATTGTTGTCGGATATGCCTGCCAGGCCGTCCTCTCCCCAGCGGTACGCACGCGATCTCGCCTGATCGTGACTGAAGTAGTCCCAGGCATTTCCATCATCGCTGTAGTCCTCGCGGACGGTACCCCACTGACGCTCACTCAGATAGGGCCCCCACTTCTTCCACGGAATCTTGCCTTGACGATCTTCCTCCAGCCGGTTTTTTTCTGCGTTCACGGCTTCACCTCTTTTGTTCACAGCAGCGCCGGTGCTTTTGGTCTTTTGTCCCCTGGATGCCATTCGTTACACCACCCTTTGAATAGCTAGCATTCAAATTCAGACACCCGGAACTGTAAAACTTGGCAGGTGCAGGCGAGGGGAATTAGGGGCATTAATAAAGCGAGATGTGGGGACAGACCCCGAATTCGAACTGGAAGAGTTTCAGTTTGTCACAGACTTTCCAGTTCGAATTCGGGGTCTGTCCCCACATCTCGCTTTACGCCGATTTCGCCCGAATGTTTTGATTAAAGCGGAAGAGATTGTTCGGATCGTACTTTCGTTTGATTTCCGACAGCCGCTGATAATTGGCGCCGTATACGGCAGCCACTCGATCTCCTTCTTCCTCGGTCATGAAGTTCACATAGGCTCCCGCAGATGCAAAAGGCGCCGCCGCTCTAAAAAGTTCACGAGCCCATCCAATGCACTTTTGGTCTTCAGCAGGGGTCTCCCATCGGCCGTGGACGTTCATGATGAACTTCGCATCGCGATGCCGGTAGGCCGTAGCGTCTGGAGGAACGCGATTCGGTGCCCCCGAGATGCATGCCAGGATAACCTCGCAGTGTGGGGACGGCAGCTTCCCGGCATATTCCGCCATGGTATTAAAGGCGCCATCGCTGAGTTCCGTAAAATTGTGTGACTTCCAATAGTTTCTGGCGCCGGGTGTCAGCAACGGATCGAAGGCCTGCTGCCAGTTGGAATATGGCGCGGGTCCCACGTGCTCGCCTTGCAAATCCCCGAAACCACGCAACCGGTCGATCAGCTTTTGTCCTGTTGCGAGGTCGCCGGCATGAAACACCGCGAACACAATGACTTCTTTTCCGTGCACGGCCTCAGGAAGAAACGGCAAAGGCGGCGCCTTTCGCATCACAATCCAGACATTCAATTCTTCCGGCGCGGATTTCATGAATTCGCGATAGGCGGGGAGGACTTGTTTTGCCTGCTGAAGCGGAAAAACCAGCAAGCCGGCCAGAACTTCCGGACCGACCGGCTGCAGCCCGAATTCAAATTGGGTCACGACTCCGAAATTTCCGCCACCGCCGCGGATCGCCCAAAACAGATCTGCGTTCTCCTTTTCACTGGCAGTTCTTTTCTGGCCGTCAGCCGTGACGATATCTGCAGAAAGCAGCTGGTCAATTGTGAGCCCATGCCGCCGCGACAGCCATCCGAACCCACCGCCAAGCGTCAGCCCGGCAATCCCTGTGGTGGAGTTGATACCCACCGGAGTTGCGAGTCCGTGGGCCTGAGCAGCGGCATCGAAGTCGCGTAGAGTCGCCCCAGGATCCACCAGAGCTCGCCTTTTACTCGGATCGACTGTGACCTTCTTGAGAGTCGAAAAGTCGATCATCAGTCCGTTTTCACAAATCGCACTTCCCGCAATGTTGTGTCCCCCCCCGCGGATAGTCAGATCCAATCGATGCTCTCCTGCAAAGGCGATGGAACGCTGGACGTCTGAGGAATCGGCGCACTGAACAATAGCCGCCGGGCGCCGATCAATCATTGCATTCCAGATCTTTCGGACTTCGTCATAGTCCGGATCTTCCGCGCCCACGACTCTCCCCTTGATACTCGTTCTGAAACGGTCCAGCTCTTGTTTGACTACGGCCATGTCTATCTCCAATCGTTTGGTTACAGTTGGTTGATATCGTGTAGCAATCTCATGAGTCTGTTACGCAACCCGGAAAAGATAACGCTATGCACGACTGCCGTGCCTGACTAATCGTCCGCAGTTTGTGACAGAGAGTCCGAAAATCGCACACGAGTGACGGAACGATCTGCATGACACAATCAGCGCGCTCCCGTGAGCGGCTATCGCCGGTGTCGCACAGCTCCCAAACTGAAGAGGCCAACACTAACAAGAACGAACGCGCTGGACTCCGGCACGGCCGCCGCGGGAGAGAACATTGTAATGACCCGGACATAGTCGCCCGGATCACTTGCAGAAGTATCGAAGCGTATCTGCCTTGGGCCACTGATCGTGACAGAGTCGCCGGCTTCGAGACCGCGCTGGCTGGGATTCAGGTAGTTTACTCCAGTATTCGCAAGGAAATCTGAAGCGGCCAGAAGGTTCGTGGAGAAAATGATCCCCAGGATATCGGAATCAAAGTTGATCATCCCCACAATGGTTTGAAGCGGGCCCGGATCAAAGAAGATGTAGTGACTTGCAACCGTCGCGCCGGCGGGAACGGAGCCGCCGACATCCATATTGAGGACAGCGCCCAGTAAGATATTTTGATCTTCATCGAAAGCAAACAGGTTGGGACTCTGAAACGTATTGTCGCCCACGCTGTTGGGCGGTCCGAACGGATTGTTCAGCGGCGGCGTCAACTTCACGAAGATTCCACCTGCTGTGGCCGCAGTCCCGCCCGTAACGATCCCCGATATCGTTGTCGCGAATGCTGGTTTGGCGAGTGCGAGCAGAGCGAAGGCCAGAGTCAAAAGTCGAATCCCGCGATTCAACGGAATGATCATTCTCATACTCACTCCTTATTACAAACGACTATTGAAGATGCACGTGGGAAATGCTGCCAAAGAGTAGCGGTTTTACATTGAATTGTCGCAAGAGAATTTGCAGCGGACACGAACCTCGCAGCAACAATCTTGTGATTTGTCTTTTTCCGATTTCGTTCGCTATATTACTTCGCGCCATTCATTCGAAACATCCGAGCTCTGTCGCAGGCATTCAAGTAAACGTTCATCTGATCACCGGCTTCCTGCCACTTGATGGGCGGAGCAAATACCAGGTCTGAGGAGGATCGTCATGTCGAGAGTGTTCGATTTCGTTCGGAAGTGGTCGGCTCGAAAGCTTTCAGTTTCCATACCGGCGCGCGCGCGCCGCGCCTTCGCCGTTGAACCTTTGGAATCCCGGATCATGCCGGCCGTCACGGCAACGTTTTCTGCAGGTGCGGGTGTGCTTTCCGTCTTCGGTGATTCTCAGGACAACACCATCACGCTCAATCGCAACGCGGCCGGCCAGATTCTGGTCAATGGCGGCGCTGTAGCCGTTCAGGGAGGTACCCCTACTGTCGCCAACACTGCTCTTATGCAAGTGTTCGGGCAGGCGGGTAATGACACGATCACACTGAACGAAGCCAACGGCCCCCTTCCGGCAGCGAATCTTTTCGGAGGGGCAGGCAATGACATGCTGATTGGCGGATCCGGCGCCGATCTACTATTCGGCCAGGCAGGAAACGACAACCTTCAGGGTCGCGGAGGTAATGACCTGCTCTTCGGCGGCGACGACAACGACACTTTGACCGGCGGTGATGCCGACGACCAGGTGTTCGGCGAAAGTGGAGACGACCGAATGATCTGGAATCCGGGCGACGATACGGACCTCAATGAAGGCGGAGCCGGCACCGATACTGTTGAAGTCAACGGCGGAAATGGTGCGGAAGACTTCACGGTAACAGCCAATGGCACACGCGTGCGTTTTGATCGAATCAATCCGGCACCATTTAGTATCGACATTGGAACCTCTGAAAACTTTGTTCTCAATGCGAATGCGGGCGACGACAACTTCTCGGCCACGGGGAACCTTGCTGCCCTGATCAGGATCACAGTGGATGGCGGTACCGGAAACGACACTCTGCTCGGAAGCAACGGCGCCGATTTCCTGCTTGGCGGCGATGGGGATGACTTCATTGACGGCAATCAGGGTGCGGACACCGCATTCCTCGGCGCCGGTAACGACGTGTTCCAATGGGACCCCGGTGATGGAAATGACATCGTCGAGGGGCAGGCCGGCAACGACAGGATGCTCTTCAATGGAAGCGCGGCTAACGAAATATTCGACGCCTCGGCCAATGGAGGACGTGTACGCTTCACGCGCAATGTCGGCAATATTGTGATGGACATCAATGATGTCGAAAGAATCGATCTCAATGCGCTGGGCGGCACGGATACGCTAACAGTCAACGATCTGAGCGGAACAGACCTCAATGACGTGAATGTCAACCTGTCGGGCACCATCGGCGGAAACACAGGAGACGGACAAGCCGATACTGTCATCGCGAACGGCACGAACGGCGTCGACTCCATCGACATTACTGGCGCAGGCACCTCTTATAGTGTCCTCGGCCTGTCGGCGCGGATCGACGTAACGAACTCAGAAGGAGCGAACGATCGTTTGGTTGTGAATGCTCTTGGCGGTGACGACAACGTCACTGCCACCACGCTTCCCTCCGGCGTCGTGGGGTTGACCATAGATGGTGGCAATGGTGATGACACGATCCTTGGCAGCCAGGGCGCAGATATGTTCCTGGGTGGGGCCGGCAACGACTTCGTCTTCGGTGACAACGGAAACGACACCGCCTTGCTTGGCGCGGGCGACGATGTCTTCCAATGGAATCCTGGCGACGGCAGCGACATCGTCGAAGGACAGGATGGACACGATACCCTGATCTTCTTTGGCGCGAACGCTAGCGAAAACATTTCCATTGCACCAAACGGAGGAAGGGTACTCTTCACCCGTAACGTGGGAACTATCACGATGGATCTGGATGACATTGAGCAGATCGACTTCAATGCGCTGGGTGGCGCCGACAACATTATGGTCGGAGATCTCTCGGGCACCGATGTCACCCAGGTCAATCTCGCGCTAACCGGTTCGACCGGGGGCGGCGATGGTAGCGCCGACACCGTCACCGTCAACGGCACGCAGGGCGCGGACGTCATCACGGTCACGGGTGATGACGGCTCTGTATCCGTCAACGGACTGCACGCTGTTGTCAATATCACAATGGCTGATCAGGACACCCTGTCCATCAATGCTCAAGCCGGTGATGACGTTGTCAATGCGTCGGGGCTGGCTGCAGGAGTAATCAGCCTCGTAGTCAATGGTGGACTCGGCAACGATTTCATCATCGGCAGCGCGGGTAACGACCGGGTCAACGGCGGTGATGGTGACGATGTCGCACTTCTGGGGGCGGGCGATGACACTTTCGTCTGGAACCCGGGAGATGACAACGATATCGTCGAGGGCCAGAGCGGGTTCGATCGTTTACTCTTCAATGGTGCCAACGTCTCCGAGACCATCGATATCTCCGCCAACGGAGGAAGGACGCGCTTCCTTCGTAATATAGCGAACGTGGTGATGGATCTTAACGATGTCGAAGGAATCGACTTCAACGCGTTAGGAGGCGCCGACAGTGTCGTGGTTCACGATTTGTCGGGTACAGATGTCGTGGAGGTTAATGTGAATCTCGCTGCGAGTGGCGGGGCAGGAGACGGCCAACCCGATAGTGTCATCGTTGAGGGCACTGCCGGAGACGATGTCATTGTTGTCTCTGGGAACGCCGGTGGCGTAAGCGCCCTTGGCCTCGCAGCACAAGTGAACATCACCGGAGCAGAAGCCGCGAACGATCGTCTCACGATCAAGGCCCTCGCAGGAGATGACGTTGTTGAGGCGTCGGGACTGGCGGCCACCGGCATCCAACTCACTGCCGATGGAGGCGACGGCAATGACGTTCTCATCGGCGGAGCTGGGAATGATACGCTGCTCGGTGGCGCCGGGGACGATGTTCTGATCGGCGGTCCCGGTCAAGATGTTCTCGATGGAGGTCCAGGCGACAATATCTTGATCCAGTAAAAAGAATTAGGGGACGGGGAGATCTCCCCGTCCCCTAATTCAGAAAAGGTATGTTGAAACTCACCAATCGGCGCGAGTATTTAAAAGCCACGTTGGGTCTTGTTGCAGCGCCCTACCTGCTTCCAATCTCGCTTTCCCAGGACACGCCGATTCCACCACGCGGCATTGGACACCGCATTCGACATCTTTCCCACAGCGACATCGGAGGACGGCCGGACAGCGTTCAGATCATGATGAACCGTCGCCATCTCTATGTTGGGCACATGTTCAGCAATGGCTTGACGATCCTCGATGCCTCTGACCCTCGGCGGCTTAAACCGGTGAATTTCTTCACGGCGGGGGATTTCACTCGGACACACCATCTCCAGGTCTCCGACGATCTTCTTCTGCTTGCCAATGGCGCAAATATCGTGGCGATGCAGTCTTACGACAATTTGCGCGGCTACTTTGAAAATGCCCTGGCTGACAGCATTACAAACCGCAAGAAGTTCCGCTCCGGTCTGAGTATCCATGACATCTCGCGTCCGGCTGAGATGAAGGAAATCGCTTTCCTCGAAATGCCTGGTTTCGGCATCAATCGGCTCTGGTGGCCTGGCGGAAGGTATGCCTACGTCGCTGCCCACTTTGACGGCTTCACGGACCACATTCTGTGCATCGTTGACCTCGCCAATATCACGAAACCTGAAATCGTGTCCCGCTGGTGGCTGCCCGGAATGAATCGGGAGGGCGGAGAAACGTCCACTGTTCCGCAGGGTCGAAGGGTTGCCCTTCACCACATGATCACCAACGGTAATCGCGGCTATGGCGCATGGCGCGATGGCGGGCTGACTATCCATGATATCGGCGACCCCTCGAAGCCGAAACTCCTGGCGCACGTTAACTGGTCTCCACCGTTTCCAGGCGGTACACACACCGCGCTGCCTCTGCCCGGCCGCAATCTCCTTGTTGTCGCCGATGAAGCCAACGCGGAGAGGTGCGCGAAAGGCACCTTCTATACCTTCGTATTGGATATCCGCGCGGCTGAGAATCCGGTGACTATCTCGACGCTTCCAACTCCGAAGGAAAGAAATTTCTGTTCCCGCGGAACGTTTGGCCCTCACAACCTGCACGAGAATCGTCCGGGCAGCCTTCGAAGCGAAGACACTATCTTCGCGACCTACAACAATGCGGGCGTGCGCGTTTTCGATATTCGTGACGCATTCGCTCCAAAGGAAATCGCATACTGGGTGCCACCCACGCCGGACAAGCTTATCGATCCGCGGCCGAACGTGGATCTCGCGGCGAAGTCGGCGGACGTTTACGTTACAACCGAGGGCATGATGTTCGTCAGTGACTGGAATGCCGGATTGAACGTCTTGCAATTTGAAGGTTAAGAAAAATCGGGGCCAGACCGCCTGGTTCCCTATTTTCATGCGAGAGAATTCGCACGATTCGACGGAAGCTTAGCGTGAAAATAGGGAACCAGGTGGTCTGGCCCCGATTTTTCCCTCAGGGAACCAGCATGCGGATCATTCCATCTTGCCTTGACGTGATCAGCAACTCGCCGTCGCGAGTCCGGCTAATGTGCAGGTCGGCTCGAGAAATAGTGGCGCCCATGGTTTGATTGATCAGTTCCTGCAGCGATACATCCACGCGCTTCCCATTCGCGTCTCGCGTGTAGAGCTGTATCTCTTCGATCGGGGCGACAGTCTGAGGGATGCCATCATCTGCCTTCTTCAACTCCGCGAGATCGGTCACGAATATTCTTCCGCTCTGGACATCTCCAAAAACGAACTTATTTCGCAGCACAGCGATTCTGCCGCGATACACGAACCCGTCGGTCACGGCTCGACCTTCGTCATGATCATAGATTGCGACGGGATACGTGAAACCGTCCTTCACACGTCCGCTGAGGACATCCGGCGGCAACGGGAACAACTGATTAAGCTCGCCGCCGCGCGATCGGCCATTCTCCCAGTACCCTTCCCGCTTCATCCAGCCGTAGTTCTCACCGTTGCGGACAATGTTGATTTCTTCGATGTTATCCATCCCGATATCGGACGCGAACATCGTTCCATCCGTGTCCCATGAAAGCCGGTGCGCATTCCGGAACCCGTACGCATAGATTTCGCCAAGCGTCTTCGGGTCGCCGTCCGAGGCGAACTTGTTTGCCATCGGAATCGTGTAGTCCCCGAGGCCTTTCACGCCACCGGTTACCTTCGGACTGCGCGGATCGAACCGGAGTATTGCGGTGATGATCGAGTCCAGGCGTTGTGTCTGAGTTGGATTTCCGGCGTTAGGTCCACCACCGTTGCTGAATCCGTGATCGCTACCGCTGGTGTAGAGAAGCCCATAGTCCGGATCGCCCGGCTTTGCCGTGGGATTGAATTCCACGGCGCCCATCGGGTGCGTGAGATTCTGCACCACGTGAGCTTCTCGCAAAAGTTCCCTGCGGGTGCCCTGGAACACATTTGCAGACGGCGAGGTCGCATGCCACTCGGTGATGATGTTGTGGTACGTCACATCCTTGAGTTCAAAGCCAGGTGGGATAAAGTTCGGTGTCTTTGGGTTGCCCGGACCACGCTCCGCATGCACGGTGTAGAACAAACCGTTCTGCGCAAACTCCGGATGGAAGACGAAGCCAATAAAACCGCTCTCGAGCCGGCTATAGACCGCGAGTGGGAAGGTTTCCGCGATGTTTGCATAAACCTGAGGCTGGTTGTTGGGACCAATCAGGTAAAGAAAGCCTCGCGAATCGTTGGCGAAGCGGCGGCCATCGGGAAGATCACGCACGTAGCTGACACGCGCCCATCCTGCAGGCGATACATCCTGATCGGCGGGACGAATTCCACGTGTTTCAGGAAGCCGCACCACATCCTTGATTTCGACAGCGAGGCCCCGCTTTACGACAGGCGCCGGAATGGGATTGCTGGTGATCTGGGCCAAGATCGCGCCCGCACTACAGATCGCGATGATCAAACCGATGAATCGCACCTGAGCTCGCATGAAACGCTCCCAATTTGAAATTTCGATCAGTCCTTCAGGCCAAACACCCTAGATGGAACCGCCTTCGGGAACCGGGCGCCAGCAATCCCGGCGCGAGGCCTCGCGTCAGCGTACCCTGCACTCATTGTTTCCTCGTTCAACTTGGAAGTGAACGTTACCAGTAAGGGGACGGACTACTCAACCCCCTTCACTTCAAAAATCACACCTGAGAGGAGCTTTATGATTGATGAATGGTGAATTGCGATATTCGAAGTGAAGGCAGCGCCATCCTTACAGCACGACATCCAGGTAGGTGGATCCGACGTTCGTGAAGTTGAAGGCGTGGAGACCCAGGCGAGAAGCCAATTCCTGGCAGACTTGGATACCACGGACACTGTTTCCGTATTTGTCGAGCCTTGGTGAAAACGTGGCAATACCGAGTTGGCGATTGACCACGGAGATGACGCCGCCGCTAACCCCGCTCTTCGCGGGGACGCCCACTTGATAGGCCCACTGTCCGGAAAAGTCATACATTCCGCAAGTAAACATGATCGACAGCATGTCCTTCACGCATCGAACATCGAAGACCTGCCTGCCGGTGATAGGGTTTGCGCCCATGTTGGCAAGTGTGGCGGACATCATCGCCAGATCGCGAGACGACACAAGAATTGAACACTGCTTGAAGTAAAGCTCGAGCGCAACTTCCGCCTCCGCATGAACCATACCGAAATTCAGGAGGAGATGGGCAATGGCGCGATTGCGGTGACCAGTGCGGCTTTCGGAACGATAAACATCCTCGTCAATTGTAAGCTGCCGGCCCGCCGCGGCGCTGAAGCGGTCGAGCATTTGTTCAAGCGCGGTATCACCATAATAAGCGTGCAGCAGTGCGGTCACCGTAATTGCGCCCGTATTAATCATGGGATTGTAAGGACGGTTCGATCCCCGCTGAAGCTCGATCGAATTGAAGGCGTCGCCGCTGGGCTCAACACCTACGTGCTCGAAGACTTTTTCGTGTCCAAGCTCTTCAATGGCCATGCCGAAGGTGAATGGCTTCGAAATGGATTGAATTGTAAAGGGCTGGTCGCAGTCGCCGACTTCAAAGACACGGCCATCAGTCGTGACGATGCAAATTCCGAAATGAGCAGGGTTCGCCTTTCCAAGCTCAGGAATATAGGTCGCCACTTCGCCGTTTTGGTTGTATTGGTATTCGCGATGCAGGTCTTCGATCAGGATCTGTATTTCGTGTCTCTCCATAGCCACTCTCGTCAGATGTCATTAGGATCGGGGATGCGACATCGACGTCAGCTTGAAGAAGGCACCTCTTCGTACCCACTGCGCTTTTTATTCGACTACATCGACCCTGTCAAGTGTTCATTTCCTACTTGTTCATTTCCTACTTGTCGGTAGCAAATGATCTGTCCGGTGTCTGTAGCAAGTGAAATGTCCGGTCTGAGGGGCAGGGTTCATTTCCTACGTGTCCATTTCCTACAGCTTCCTACGGTGTTGATTTCCTACAGTGTCCTACAGAAATGGAGGTTGCAAAGTGAGGGACTCGGCCCGAACATAGAGGCCCCACAGGAGCTCTTATGGATGTGTCAATTGAGACCCGCAAGACGGAAACGGATGTTGTCGTAATGGACATCGCTGGGCGACTCGCAGCAGGCGAGACCGGGCTAAGGTTTCGAGGAGAGCTCCAGCGCTATATAACGGAAGGCAGCGAAAAGTTCCTGATCAATCTTGGCAAGGTTTCCTATATCGACAGTTCGGGCCTGGGAGAATTGATCACGTCCCATAATTCCCTCCGTAATCGTGGTGGCGCGGTGAAGCTCCTGAATCCAACTAAGCGGATTCGCGATCTCCTCCAAATGACCAAGCTGTTGGGGGTCTTCGAAATATTTGAGGACGAAACCGTCGCGGTGCAGTCTTTCCGAGCTTAAAAAGTTAGACTGAAGCTGCCTCTACCCTAACGCAGTTTTTGCCATCCTCTTTGGCCTGGTACAGTGCAGCGTCGGCCATCTCGAGAACAATTTCGGGACTGTTAACATCGCCGGAATTGTCCGCAGCTCCAATGCTGATCGTAATGTTGACGGGGGCGCCGGGCGTTCGATTCGTCGGCATGGTCTTTTCGAAGGGATGGTCACGGCCGCTCAGCTGAAGGCCCATGCCCGCAATTGCATCTCGCATCGATTCCAGGAAGGGTTGAACCTCTTCTGCAGAGCGGCCATTAAGACAAGTGCGAACTCTTCTCCCCCCTATCGAAAAGCCCGGCCACCTCCTTTGATCCCGAATAGCGTGGAAGCCACTGTTTTGAGGATCTGATCACCGGCGTCGTGCCCATAGGTATCGTTGAACTGCTTGAAGTTGTCCGGGAACTGGGCCGGGAGTAGTGTCTTAGTTTGAAAGTTGGGTTGTATGACGCCCTGCCGCCGAAGGCGGGCACTTCGATCCAACTTTCGAACTGAGACGGCCCTTCGGGGATTGTGCCTCAGATTTCTTGGATCGCGGACCAAACGATCCTGCAACGGGTACGGCCTACGATGAAAGCATTGATCCGAGCAATGCTGCACCTTTGTGGCTTCGACGCCATCCGCACCGGACACGGCGTGCTCATCGCTCGGCCACAACACGGGATCGATCTCCATAAGGCCGACAGGTCAGGATTCAACAATTCCGGAGTTCTTTACGACCATCTCGCGCAGGAGCATTTAGCCTTGCTCTTGACTCGCCGGCGGATTTCCTGCGTCCTCGATGTCGGCGCTAATCAGGGACAGTACGGCTTGGGCTTGCGCCGTCTCGGCTATCAGGGACATATCGTCTCTTTCGAGCCGGTCGCCTCGATCTACAGAATTCTCTCTGAGGCAGCACGCGGCGACCCAAAATGGATGACGTTCCAGCACGCGCTGGGAAGGACTGAGAGCAGACGCACGATCTATGTCCCACACAGTACGGTTTTCAGTTCGCTGCTCAGGCCCAATCAACAGGCTATGGAGCTTTTCGGGAAACGGGCGGCGCTGACGCGACCCGAGGAGGTGGACGTACGCCGCCTTGACTCGGTGCTTGGCGAACTCGGCCCGGGCGTCGATATTTCGCGCGTCCTCCTCAAGATAGATACCCAGGGATTCGACCTCGAGGTGTTTGCGGGATTGAGAAGCTCGACGGGAGGGATCGCGGCTATCCAATCCGAGCTGTCGGTGATTCCGCTCTATGACGGCATGCCGCACATGCTTGAGGCCATCGCCGTCTACGAATCGTCGGGGTTCGCGATATCCGGCATTTATCCTGTTTCGGTGGACGAAGAAAGCCTGCGCGCGATCGAGTTCGACTGCATGATGGTGAGAACTTCCGAGTCTGAAGCGCCGACGATCAATCAACGTTCGACTTGATTCAAGGGGGTTCCTCTGGATGTGGAAGTCCAGTGCTGGAAATCGACGGCGGCCACTATTTTGCAACAACTTCGGCCAACTTCAGAATCTGAAGCCTGGCTGCGAATCGGCCGCGCCATCGTTCAAGCGTTCGCCTGAAACCTGCTCATGATTCCGCCCATTCTTCGCATCGTGTGATAATGTAATGAGCCTGCCGCGCTTGCTGTTATCGATTGTTCTGTGTCAGTGTGAAGTCCGGCTAATGGCCTATCTGGGATTGTAAAATTATGTGGACACCATTCGAAGCACCTACCCGTACTTTCACTCGAACTCTGAGGCGCGCTCTCTTTCTCCTCGTTCCGATCGGTGCGTTGCTCGCAATGACGATGACAGCGGGGCCGCAGACCAAGAGCCTGCGTCTGGCTTCGACACCCTGGTCCCCATTTACGAACAACCCGGGGAAACCGCGCTTCGCGCTCGACCTCGTCCACACAGCCCTTGGACGAATCGGAATTAACGCCGAAACGACGATTATCGATGAGGGTCGACTTACTCCCGCTCTGATCAATGGTGAGTTTGATGGCAGCGCAGCACTCTGGAGAGACGACGCTCGAGAAAAAGCTCTGATCTATTCCCGCCCCTATCTCGAGAATCGGCTGATCCTGGTCGGACGAGCCGGAAGTGACGTGTCTGCGACGTCTCTGAATAACCTTACCGGCAAACGGCTGGCTCTCGTCGAGGGTTATGCTTATGGCGACAAGGCCAAGGGTGCAGATGGACCGACTTATGTGCCGTCTTCTAGCGAAGAAGACAGTATTCAGAAACTTCTGAGCGGTGCCACGGACTACACCCTCATGGACGAGCTCGTTGTGGAGTACCTTCTCAATAACTATGCGACAGAGGCACGAGCCAAACTTGCATTCGGCTCAACACCATTGATCGTGCGCACATTGCACTTCGCTGTTAACCGCAAAATACCGGATGCCCAACGGATCGTGGATCAGTTCAATGCGGAATTGCTGGGCATGATCTCCGATCGCAGCTACCATCGACTTCTTCAACTTGAATGGATATCCGCCGACATTGACGGCGATGGCCGCCCGGAATATGTCCCTCGCACGGATCAGGTAGGCGCAAACCCGCCGGACCACAGTTATAAGCTTTTCAGCGACCAGGCAGCCGCCAATGCCTCCAGCGGACCTCGCTTCTATTTCGGCGGAAAGGTCTACTCGAGTTGGTCGAGTGTGCCGGATGCGCATAAACAACCGCGCGCTCCGGGCACTCTTAACGACGGCGCCCAGTTCAGCATCTTCACGTTCAAGTTTTAAGAAATCGGGGCCCAGGTGTCTGACCGGCCTGGCCCCGATTTTTCTCGCACTCCTGGAACGTCGATGGGAGAATCGGCAGCAAGCTATTTCGCACTATCGTCAGACTTACGATCCAGGAGAAATCAATGAAAAGGATTGCCGAAGTTGCTGCTGTGGCTTGTTCGATAGCGATCGCGATCGCTACTCCGATTCTCGCCCATCACAGTGCCGCCGCTTACGACACCACGAAAGAGATCAAAATGACCGGCACCGTTAAGGTGTACACCTTCAAAAACCCTCACGTCTACATGTCAGTAGAGGTGAAGAAAGCCGACGGATCGACCAGCATGCTGGAAGTCGAGGCAGGCGCGGCATCTGTGTTAAATCCTCTGGGTTTTAACAAAGATTCGGTCAAGGTGGGAGAAGTGGTCACGATTACCGGAAATCCTTCTAGAAACAGTCCGGACAAGATGATGTTGGGGAAGGATCTCGTGAAGAGCGATGGGACGTATTATCCGCTCAACATTGCTTCACGCAGCGTCTACGCGGGCAAGAATGAAGTCGCCACGAGCATCGCGGGAACGTGGTTTTCCCCGCGTACCGAGTTTACGCGTTTCCTGGGCGGCGCAAGGGGTTGGGCGATGACCGACAAAGGCAAGACTGCGTCTTCGGCTTCGGATCCCAAGGCAACAACACAGAAGGACTGCATTCCGATCGGCGCTCCCGCGCTGATGTTCTATCCTGTGGCCGACACGATTACGGTTGCGCGCGACCGTGTGGTGATGAAAGTTGACTGGATGGACACGGAACGCACCATCTATCTGGATGGCCGCAGCCATCCTCCGGCGACGCAAACCTCGCTGCACGGCCATGCCGTCGGCCGGTGGGAAGGCAAAGTATTGGTCGTCGAGACGACCAATTTCAAAGAGCATCCGATGGGTCTTTCCACATCGCTTCCCAGCAGCGCGCAGAAGCGGCTGACCGAACGCTTTGAACTCAGTCCGGACGGCAAGAGTCTGATCTATTCGGGCAGCGTCGAAGATCCCGTTTACCTGACACGGCCCATTGAATGGAAGGGCAACTGGGAGTACAGGCCGGGAATGCCTCATTCGAACCAGAAGTGCGACCTGGAAGTCGCGCGAAAATTCCTGACCGATTGATCAGTTCAAGCCGAGCAAACGCGCGGGATTCTGCCTCGACATTCGAGCGATCTCCGCATCGCTGAAACCTCGCTTACGCAACGCGGCGAGAAACGCCCCGAAACCATCAGGTGGAAGGGCGTTGCCTCGCTGGCCGAGATCCGATGAAAGGATGCAGAACTCCGGCCCGATCTTTCGGATCGTATCGGCAAACGTATCCATCCTCGCATTGGCATCGGCTCCGGCCAGAGAACCTCCAACAAATTCGATGAACGCTCCCAGCCTTGCAGCTTCCTGCATCTGCTGCAGATTCATCAGCACAGGCGCCATCAGAGCATGCGTGACGACCATACGTTCAACGCCCTGGGCACGGCCTTCCCGAACGAGCATTAATCCTTCTTCGGGAGACGAATGGCCCGTCGCAAGTACAAGCGCGTTTTTGGAAATCACAGAGATCACCTGTTTCACTTCAGGCAGCAGTTGCCCATTTCGCGCTACGCTGACGAAGGGACGATTTTCGTTCGAATACTTCACCTGATTCTCGGCGTCGAATGTCGGCATCCAGACGAAGCGGCCCCAGCCTCCTGACACCTTCGTCATATGTTCGACGGCAGCGGCGTTAATTCCTCCGACCGGCAGATTGAGATCCACCCCGCCGAATACTTCGATACCGGGAACTTCCTTGCGAACGACATATGCAAGCGGGCCCGTTGGGTCGTAGTGATTCTTCAATACGATCGCGCGCATGCCACGCGTCTTCGCAAGCTTCGCAACATCGATCGCATCAATCGAGCGCGGCCGGTCGTCAGGATCACTATGAACGTGGATATCGATGGAGCCGCGTAGTAAGTCGGCTATTGCGGGGTCTGGCGTGCCAGTCTGTCCTGCCCCGCTGACGCGAAGCCACAAGAGGACCGGCACCACCATGAGTGACAGCCCGATTCCGAAGCGGTTCCTGGAAAGCATAATGCCGAAGCAGTTACTTCAGACGATTTCAACCTGTCAAACAAAATGCTATTTCGCGTGTAGAATACGCGCATGCTCAAGCCCCGAGTTTTCGTGCTGATCTTCGTCGTTGGACTTCTGGGCACGGTTCTGCTTCAGGCCCAGCGACGCTTCGGCGTAAGCCTTTCAAGCCTGCAGAAGGAAGATCCCACGAAAGAATTTGCGATCGTCCGCTGGTACAGCTCGGGATGGCAGGGTGACGGCTGGTCTCACGATTATCCAACCGCCGAAGAACACATCCTGCAGATCATGAGGGAAGTTTCGGTTATCGATACGGATCGACTCTCGTACAAAGTCGTCGATCTCGCGAGCCCGCAGATTTTCAAATATCCGTTTGCGTACGTGTCGCATCCCGGCGAAGTATTCCCCTCTGACGACGAGATTGAGCATCTACGGCAATACATCGAGCGCGGAGGATTCATTATGCTCGATGATTTCGGTGGTCAGGGGCAGGGTCCCTGGGAGATGGATAACTTCCGTACGCTGCTCCACCGCGCATTCCCCGGCCGAGAGATGTATCCCTTGAGGGTCGATCACGAACTTCTCCGTATTTCTTACGCGATCGACGACCTGAACATGGAACATCCGATGAGCGGGGCCAAGTCAACCTTTTACGGTTTTGACGACAGCCAGGGGCGGCTCGCCATGATCATCTGTTATGCGAACGACGTAGGCGATTACTGGGAATTCATCGATTCGCCCGTCTACAAACTCAAGCCTTCCGCTGAAGCTCTCAAACTGGGCGTCAATATCGCTCTCTACTCGATGACGCATTAGGAAGCAGCCGACAAATCAACAATGAACATCGAACAATGAACATTCCCTTCCGGAGGGAAGACGAGTGTTCATTGTTTCAATGTTCACTGTAGCGCTACGGCAAAAAGCCCAGATGGCTCGGCGAAAAGTGGCTCAACTGCGGAAAGATCGCATTGATCTGGCCGGGGTCCACGTCGAACCATCGGGCGAACGTTGCGGCATACTGATCGACGGACGCGGTCGGGATCCAACGGCCCCGCGTGTCCGTGTCGTCGGGTCCGCTAAGCTGGAGCGTTGGGTAGACTGTACCGTTCTTGCCTGGAACACCGTAGAAGTCGCCCCCGAAAACAGACCCTCCCATCACAAGATGATGGTTACCCCACGCGTGATCCGACCCCGCGATTGCGCCCTGCCCGGCCGGTTGAAGCGTGCGACCGAAGTCGGACAACGTAAACGTCGTCACATTGGCCGCGAGATTCATCTCGACCGTCGAGTCATAGAACGCCTTCATCGCCTGAGCAACCTGCGACAGCAGCGTGGATTGCGTCATCGCCTGATTTTGATGCGTGTCGAAGCCGCCAAGAGAGCAGAAGAAAATCTGCCTGCTCAGCGGTGCCGATGATGTCTGGTTGAAGCGAATCAGTTTCGCAATCTGCTTTAACTGATTTCCAAGAGATGTATTTGGGAATGCCGTCGCAAGAACGGGATCCACATTCAGGGATTGCGCCAGGCTCACGGACTTTTCCATCACATCCTCGTGCGTCCGAACAAGGGGAGACTCACGGTCAACTGTTCGCAGGAGGTCCATTGCCTGGCGTCTTGCTGCTTCGGCGGTTCCCGTACCAAAACCGCTCAGGGAAAGCAATTGATTGAGCGGAGTCGGGGCCGCACTCACTGTAAGCGGGGACGTTATCTGACCACGAGTGAACGCGCCTCCGGCAAGAGCCGTAACCATCGGGAGCGCGGGCAGGTTCCCGAACGTGTCGGCAATGCGGCCGCCCCATCCTGTGGCCGCCTGACCCGTTGATATCGAACTCTGCCACTGAGCAATCTGATCCGAATGAGAGAACAACTGGTAGGGACGGGGAACAATGTTCGCGATATAGGTATCTCTCGTCAGGGGCTCAACAAGAGGCCCGACATTGCAAACAACTGCAAGATTTCCGGAATCGAAAAGTGGGTGGAGTGCAACCAGACTGGGGTGCAATCCGAAAGGCATACCAATGCTTCTCGGCGTGATCGGCAGAAGAGTCGATTGTGCAATAGCGAGCCCTGAAGAACTGCGGATCCCGGAGTACACGTTGTAGCCGGCGGTATCTGCCGGAATCACCAGGTTGTTTCCATCATTGCCGCCGCCAAGAAACACGCAAACGAGCGCCTTGTAGCTCGGCGACTGCGCCATGGCGCTGAACAGACTAAAACGCTCCACCGCAGCAGCGAGCGCGGCCGCCGATCCGATTCCGCAACCGGAGCGACGCAGGAAGTCTCTTCGTGTAATTTTCATAATCACCTCGATACCTGGTATTGGGCGGAAGTTGCGATCAAATAGACGGCGGTTTGCACACGGCGTAACGAATTAGTCGCGGGCACGACCCTGACAGCGGCGACAATCGCATCAAAGTCCGCGGTCGATATTCGGCCACTCATCATGAGCGTGTTCAGCGTCAACACCAGTTGCTCAGGAGTGTTCGCAAGCGGCTGTAGCGAGGAGAAGTCCAGTGCCGTGCCGGCCGGTGAATTCGTGGAGACAGCAATTCTCGAGAACACCATCGTGTTGACAAAGTTCGCGCGCCTTATCGCGGTCGAGGTATTAAGAACTCCGAATTCAGGTCCTCTGAGACCGCCGGGGATGCCGGTCGAGGGGGAGAAATAGCTAAACACCGAAGTAGGAGCGAACAAATCCATACCCATCGCCTGGTTCTGCGGATTGAGGTAGCCGTCACTCAACCCAAGCCCATCTGCCGAACGGACATTGAAAGCCCGAAGCAGATTCGTCACCAGAAGAATGGGATGTTTCAAGTGTCCTTTGCTGAAATCCGGCGGCGCCGCATAAGCATAGGCTTCATCATCGAGAAGGATCGCGCGCACCACGGCTCGAAGGTCTCCCCGTACTCCGGCGCCATTGTTCGCAAAAACGTCGGCAACGCGCCGCACGTATGCCGGGTTTGGATTGCTTGTCACAAAATGCTGGATCAGCTGCTTGGCGATGAATGGCCCAACATTGGGATGATTGAATATATTATCGAGCGCATCCGAAAGATCCTTGGCTGCGGTTTGATTCGGAGGAAGCGTGACTCCCTGCAGCAAAGTCTTCGCCAAGACATCGTGCCGGCTTTGTGTCGCGACCATGGGAACAAAATAGTTCGTCACGCCTGTCTGGGGCGGCGCTGCGAAATCCCATCCCGTAAAAACACGTGCAAATGAGTTCACGAGACTCTGGTCATAGGTCGGAATCGGCTGCCCGTCGCCACCAATCCTGGGTGTTCCATCTGGATTGAGTTGAGTTAATCCGACGGAAAACAGCTGAAGCACCTCGCGCGCATAGTTCTCATTCGGATTCGTTGCTCTGTTTCCGGCCATGTCGAGATAGTTCCCCATCGCCGGATTCAACGTAATCTCGTAAAGAAGCTGACGAAAATTTCCGAAAGCATTGCGATCCAGGGTCTGGAGATATGGCGCTAACCGCCCGGGCATCGGGATATCCACCGCGGACACGACCATAATCTGATGCAAAGCAAATGCGACGCGCTGCCGCAATTGATCGCTGCCGTAAAGCGCATTGGTGTAGAAGCGCGTTTGGAGTGGATAGACTGTGTAGTTATCTCGCTGGCACGTATCGACGCAATCCGTCGGCCTCGTGTTGGGCACGATAGGAAAGTCCGGATAGCTTGACATCGGAGCTTCAAACTGTTCGTCCAGAAAACGGGAATATCCAACCTGTTGCAGGTAAGCGATCGAATCGCTGGTTGGTCCCCACGTTGAGTACTCCAGAAATCGCGCGGCTTCCGTCGCATTCCGTGGGGATTCCCCCCACCCTTTGCTGACGTTCCATTGTGGAGCCGCCGATACCGTCCACATCACGGTTAAAATACAGAGGACACCACCTACAGCGATTCGGCTGTAGCGCCTTGCCCTCGCCCTGTTAGACATAGATTCCCCCATTGAGATCATATTTATGGAGATGCGGCGCGTGGGAACTGAGCATGAAATCGAAGCTGCGAAAATGAAGAGGATCAGGGTCCTACACGCCGATGCTGCTGAAAGCCAGGGTGATTCTTCTTCAGACTGATGTAGCGCGTCAAGAACGATGAAGACATTTTGGCTCGGAGTTTTCTTGTGAAAAACCTCGACGAAATTTTCTTCGGCATTGTGATGTCGAGTTGCTGCGAGAGCGAATAACATTTGCAAGTTTCACTTGCGGCGACTATATCTCTTGCAGGAGTCACGGCTGCGAGTGCAAAAGAACATTACCCTCGAGGACACGTCATCGGAGCACACTCCAACGTTGGGAAGGGCCCGAGGGTCTTTGGCGTCCTTCTGGAGTAGTGTTCCACGTTCCGTCAGAAGTCTCCTTGTGCCTCTATTTGTCGCTGTCGCGTATTACCTCGGCGCGTTGGCCGCCTTTGAAATCGGAACTCTGACGGATCGGATTTTCGCTCCGTTCTGGCCGCCCAATGTCGTCTTGTTTTGTGCGCTGATTCTTGTGCCGGCGCGGCGATGGTGGCTCTACATTGCAGCGGTATTTCCCGCGCACGTGCTGGCGGAAGCCACAGTGGGAATGCCTGCGGCACAGGTTTTGGTGGCTTTTGGAACCAACTGCCTGGTGGCAACGATCAATGCGTGGGGCGTTCAGCGGTTTCTCAAAGAGCCTCCATGGTTCGGAACGCTGAGAAGTGCGTCCATCTATGTCCTTTTGGCAGCCGGAATCGGCCCGGCTGCCGCTGCTTTCGGCGGCGCCTTTGTACAGGTCCTCGGTGACGGCTCCATAGACAAATACTGGGCATATTGGGGCAATTGGTACATCTCCAACGCACTGGGCAGCATGACGCTCGGTCCCGTCTTTCTGACCCGGTTTGATCGGCGGTCTTGGGCAGGGCGGTTCAATCTTCGCCGAATAACCGAAGGCTTATTGCTGGCTATCGGCCTCGGGATCGTTTGCGTGCTCGTTTTCCATTCAGGCCGAGGAATCGTTGAGAGCGGCTTCCTCCCGGCTCTTCTTTATTGTCCCCTTCCGTTTATCTTGTGGGCTGCAATCCGCTTCGGGCAGAAAGGGGCAAGTGGAGCGATCCTTGTCGTTACGATTGTTTCAATTTGGCAAAACCTTCATGACTCCGTCATCTTCGTAGACACAAACCCAGAACTAAATGTCCTGGCGCTTCAATTCTTCCTGCTGGGTGTTGCAGTCCCCGCGTTCTTTCTTGGGGCGGTGATTGATGAACGCGTAAGAACAAGCGAGGCGATGCGAGAGCTTGCGGGTACTCTTTTGCGTGTTCAGGATGAAGAGCGCCGCCGGATTGCGCGCGAGTTACACGACAGCACAGGCCAGAACCTGACAGCGGCTGGCCTTCTGGCAAGCCGTCTCCAAATCGTGACGCCGGAATCGAGCCAGCCGATAGTGGCTGAACTCAATGAAATTCTTCGAGAGTCCATGATAGAGATTCGAACGATCTCCTATTTACTTCATCCGCCGCTGCTCGATGGCATCGGGCTGGAAATGGCGGTGCGAACCTTTCTCGAAGGTTTCTCGAAACGCACAGGCATAGAGGTCGAGTTGGACATCCCTCAAGACACCGCGCGCATGCCGTCCGCGGTTGAACTCGTGCTCTTTCGTATCATTCAGGAAGCTCTCACTAACGTGTGGCGCCATTCGGGGAGCACCACAGCCCGCGTTGAACTCGCACAGGAGCCTTCGGGGGACGGAGATCGGGTAACACTCAACATCGAAGACTTCGGCAAGGGCATTCCCCACAGCGTTCGAATGTCCACCCTGGCTGGAACTAAGATCAAACACTACGCGCCAGTGGGCCTCGGCCTCGTGGGTATGCGCGAACGACTGCATCAAATTGGCGGCTCGCTGGAGATCGATTCCAGCAAGGGAAAAACAGTCATCAGAGCCATCGTGAGGTTGAGTCCGAAAGACCTGGCGATGGAACGGTAATGCCGTTCTCTTATTTCCGAGGAGTGGACATCCTGGTGATACGTCCGACACTGGTATCGCCGGCATACAGGTTGTCCTGTTTGTCAAAAACCCAATAGCTGGCTTCAATGAATTGGCCCGAGCCAATTCCCATTCCGTTGCCTATAGCGCCAAGAACTCTCCCGCTTCGGTCCAATTTTAAGAACTGACCATCCTGACCGCTCGCCATCCATGGGTTGCCGTGCGAATCGAACTGGAGTGCACAAACGAGATTTCTCATTTGCATGGTCTTCAGAAACTTTCCATCGCTGCTGTAAACGACAATGCGGTATTGCTCGCGATCGCCAATCCAGACGTCGCCGTTAGTCGGGTCAATCGCAAGCCCATGAACGGAATCGAACTTTCCCTGCCCGACGTTGTTGCCATACCACTGATTGATGAACTTGCCGGTCTTATCGAGGTGAATCACGCGCGCCGCGCCTATGTTGTTGGCAGCATCGCCGGAATCCGTATCATTAGGGCTTTCGTTCGCATGGCCTTCTCCGATGTAGATATCGCCGTTCGGCGCAAACGCTATCATCACCGGCTGCCATAACAGCCTTTGCCCCTTATTTTCATCCCAATCCCCACGGCGCCCGCGTACGCCGATCGTCATGAGCAGTTCACCCCTGGGGCTCAGTTTCATCACCGTGGCGCCGTTTGCATCGGTAATCCAGACGTTGTCTTCCGCGTCGACGGCCATGCCGTGCGCCTTGTCCTGATGACCAATAACGTCATCACCGATCTGCAGAATCAATTTGTAATCAGGACCGAACTTATAGAGTTGCGGGCTTCCCGAAGCTTTCCGTTGGAAGGCCCAGAGGTTGCCTTTCGAATCCAACGCAACTGCCGGAACTCCGCCGTTTCCCGGAGGCAAAGCATAGGGATAAGTAAACGTGTACCCCATTGTCTGCTCCCACTGGACCCGTTGAAGAGTCTGACGACCCGGCGTGAGTCGATTTCCACAAACAGGCGAACGTGTGCAGGCTGGAGTAGGCGGAACGACCGCTGATGTCGCGGCTACTGACGTTGGAGCTGTTGTCGCCGCCCCTCGAGGGCCCGCTCCGTTTCTGGCCGGAATGGTGACGCGTCCGTCCGCATCAACAATTGTATTTCCGCCCGGGTCCGGAAATGAGCCCTGAAGGAACCACGCTGGTGAGCCATTTTCCGCGGGACCGGTTGCTGGCGGCTTCGTTTGCGCAAGACTCTTAAGTGTGAGAAATAGACCGCAAGCCGCAGCGGCAAGTCTGATGGAATGACGTGCGCTCATTTTCGCCTCGCTTTTTGTCAGACTCTATCACCGAATATCCCGCGGCCGTGCGAAGTCCTTAATTGGAGAAAGCCACGGTCGAAAGCCATTCGCCTGAAGCGAGGTGCGGATGAACACGCTGGAGGAGTCGATGGGCAACGAGGCGATGTTGCGCTCATACGCCGCAATCACGGACTGGATGTAGTCTTCCACGTTGGACAAATAGAACACGTTCACAATAGCCCCATGATCGCGGAGGTATTGCCCTGCCATGCGCAAGGCTTTAGGCCCGCCAAAATCGCCAACCAGCGGAATAATCAAATTCTTCTCATGCATGGACCGGACGCGCGAGTAGTTCTCTTCGGACGCGAGGTAACTCCAGTTCCGGCCCCTTCCGTCGGTTGCGAGCATTAATGCGGTGTATCCAGGACTCTCGATACTGGAATTGAACGTAACGACGCCTTCGCGAAGGAACGTCATGTAGATTGAGCGTATTCGATTTTCATCCATTGCGCTGAGCACGAAACCATGGGTGTTCTTCAAGCGCGCAAGAATGTCTTTGAGATGTGTCTCCGCCAGTTCCGTACTACCTGGGACAGCCGCATAAGCCCGAAAGACTGCCTCCACAGAAGAGTCTGCCGTCAACTGCCTCGGGCGTACTCTTGAAAACAAGTGACTGACAAATTCGGCGCGGTCCGCGGACAACTCGAACACAGCTTTATAGAGAAGATGCTCGAGTAGCATGTCGCGACGGATATCAATGATGAATGCAATTTTGGGACGGAGGGCCGCAATATATGTGAAGTTCTGTTCGGGACCGACTCCCAGGTATGCTCCGCCAGGCGCGATCGCTTTTGTGAGTTGTGGCAGCACCTCCTGGTAACCGGTCTCGTTGGATGTTATGACTGTGTATTGTTAGTAACCATCCGGCTCTGAAGAGTCCGAGACCAGTTTCCAGTAGGCCGAGTCGCTAAGTTCCGACGGAAGCGTGTCGGCCGCCCGCATTGAGACCAGTGCGGAACCCAGTAAAGCTGCCGCGACGACCGCGACCGTTCGCAATCGCATTCGTATCTCCATCGGTGCTGAGTAGTTAACATACTAGTGGATTCTCGATCCAAGACCAAACGCCAGCGAGGCGCTTCCGGTTGAAGCCCTGCGATTCCATTGGTAGCATGCTTGTGATGTCTCAAGCCGTTGTTCCCACCCAGCCACCGCCGGCGCGTTTTCCACTCACACCTCTTAATCCGTCTGGCGTGACGATCGAGAAGTAGCGGTGTCATTCGTTTGGAACACGATCCTGTCGACGCTGCCCGCAATGAAAGCGCATTTCCTGATTGTTCTTTCCTTCACCGTCGTCGAAATATTGATTCCCGCTGAACGCCGACAATCCAGCTTCGAACGCCTGTCGCACGGGGCCTACAACGTATCGTATTTTGTGCTCTCGCCGTTCGCGATGATCCTGCCGAGCGCTCTGGTTGTCGCATTCACTCGTCAGTTCGGACCGGGGCTCATTCATCTCAACCTCGACGGCCTGACTACTGGAATCGGAACGCTGAGTTGGCCTGTCCGCAATCTCTTTCTTCCTTTGGTACCGCTATTTGTTTCGGATTTCTTTTACTACTGGCACCATCGGCTTCAGCATCGTGTTCCCGCATTGTGGACATCCCATCGCTTGCATCACAGCGCAGAGGGACTGAACGCCCTCGCTTCATACCGCGTACACTGGCTCGAAGAGCCCCTGCGTGTTTTCACGATGGTGATTCCTATGGGAATTCTCTTCGACATTACAGCCGTGCAGGGCGCATGGATCGCTTTTGCTCTCGCACAGATGGGTCTTCTCATTCATGCGAATGTGCGAATTCCCTACGGGCCGCTCACACCCGTCATCCTGGGACCGCAATTGCATCGCCTTCATCACTCCCCCGCTCCGGAGCATCTCGACAGGAACTACTCCGCAAATTTTCCAATTTGGGACATTCTCTTCGGCACATATGTCGCGCCAAAACGCGGCGAGTGGCCGAAAACCGGCTTGCCGGATGGCGAACGCGCACGCAGCATTCCTTATGAGCTGGCCTATCCGTTTGTCGCCCTGTGGCGCAAGGCGCGTGGGCTGGTTGCAAACGAGGAGAGCGTGAACGTCAGGGAGCGCTGACAGACTGCTGTTTGGGAAGGTCCCTGATAATCGTCGGCCTCGGAGGGATGTCCATGTGGACCTGCACGCCGCGGATCGTTTCTCCGGCTTTGATGCGGATATCCTGGGGCATTGTTGACGCCACATAGCCTTCCGGCGCCGTTTCAGGATCTACTTTCAACTGATACATCCCGGGCTTCAATGATCCGATCGTGACATTTCCGTCGAGATCGGAATACGTATCGTGTTCGTCATCTGCAATGACACGCGCATCGCACAGCGGTTTCCGCACCGGTTTCTCTGGATCGCTGTAATCCATGTACGTCACTTTTCCCGTCAGCGAGCCTGTGCGGACAATCGGAAAATCCTGAATATTGCTCTTGAAAGGCAGGACGGCCACGCGGCGTTCTCCCGAATCAGTGAACACCATATCCGCCGGCACTTCGGACAGGTCCGCGCGGATCGCATGCGTCCCGGACTTCACATGATCGAACCGAAAAATTCCTTTAGCGTCCGTGACAGCCGAAATCTGTCCATCCAGCCAGACGGAGATATTAGGCATGCCAACGTCGCCTTCCGGGTGATACACATTGTTCCCGTCGGAGTCCACGTAGATTCGACCTTCCAATGAAGCTTCCGCAACCACACTTATCCGACCGTTCTCATCCTTCCGCAGATCCTCACGATTCAACACAGGCCCGCCAATGACAACACTCAACATGTGGGATCCGCGTTCACCCGAGTACGTGACAGCAAGTCTATGGCTACCGCGCAGCGTGTAGTTAAATCCCAGCAGCGGAATAAAGGTACCGTAGGTAGACCGAAGATCCGTTAATCGATCCAACCCCAGCCGGACGCTCCCATGAGGCAGTGTTAATTGCCACTCCGGGCCGTAGCGGTGAGTACTGCCGAACTGAAGCTGATCGCGAAAAGACAGATGACCATAAGCAAAGAAGTTTCTTCCAACGCTGGAAGTGATTGTGCGAAAGGACGCTTTGTTCACCTGAAAATCGGAGAACATGAAGCTTCCCGAGTACTGAAGCAGGTTCATGAATGTTGCGGAATACTGTGACAGCCGAAGACGACCGGACATTGCGCCAGTATCGTTTTGAACAGTTTTGAAGTAACTCAGCTGCAGCCACCTCCACTTCGGCACGCTCCCCATTGCGCCGTAGTTGAAACCGCGCATCACATCGGGGTCGCCCGCAAGATATCGCCGATGCGTCACCCCTCCATACAGACTTACGGATGAGTGCGGCCGGAATGTCGTCGATACTTGCTGCGTGCTCTGAGCCCCAAATCCGGAATCTTCTCTCACAGTCAGAAAATTCGGTCCGTAACGATCCAGATGCCCTGTGAACGTAAGTCGCTCATTGGCTTTGAAAGTGTCAGAAATACTCAAGCCAAGCGCTGCACCCTGGACAGGGATTTTGAGCGCAATCTGAGCTTGCGGTGGTCGCAGATCGAGAAGGCTTGTTGGAGTCACTTCGGGCGCGGTGGCGGTCCGCGAGCTCAAGCCTGCAAATGATCCGACGACTATCTGGCCTCTCAGTTGATTCCTGTCGGTTGTCTTTACAAGAGCAACGCCTGCACTTGTTCCTCTTCGGTCAGGGCCCGCGAAGCTGTTCGCCGCGAATGATAGTTCGCCGTCCAGCCTTCTCTTACGTATAGAACCACCAAAAATGGTTGAGTCATAGAGAGCCATGCTCGGAGACCCTAGCGTGGCCCGGACGGTTCCTGCAGTTCGCCCTCCATAGGCGCTGGCTTGGAATGTCTTGAAAGACGTGTTGAACCCGACTCCGCGGACAGAGGACACGAGGGAATCTATTCCACCGATCGCGCTTTGGTCTCCTATTATCAGGCTATGGCGACCCACATCAGCGATGACGGTTCCCTGCTGCAATTGGACGTCGGAGTCCTGTCCTACAACAAGAAAGTTGCTCTGTATCGGAATACCACCGGCGAGCGCGCTACTACGAAGCGTCGTAAAGTGACCTTCGCCTTCCCCAGCCTTTGTTATGCCGGCGGAGTAGTCCATGCTGGAAATACCAACACGACGGGCAGAAGGGGAATTGAAAGGATCACGAGAAGAATTGATGTAAAGAATTCTCTCGCCGGAATCTATACGAACATCAACAGCAAGTAGGGTGATCAATCCGTCGACGGGGAAAAGCAAGTCTTCGATCGGTCCGGACATCGTCAGTTGCTTGTAGTTATGGAGCTGTCCAGCCACAACAGGACCATACCGAATCTCTCCAGTCCTTCCGTCGTACTCAATTGGCGCGCCGGCCCCTCGCCGCAAACGAAGACTATCGGATTGAGGAAGAGGCTCGACCTGGAAACCCAAAATACGAGTAATCGGTAACAGCGGGACGAAGAGTTCATTGCCGCTGTAGCTTGCAGGGCGTGGTAATGGCACGGGGGCGCCATCGACTATAACAGTCCACTCGGAATTTTGCCCGTAACCCAGAAGGGTGAAGCTGAAGATCACGGCGGCGCACGCCAGCACTTGCAGCTGACCTTTTCGGGTCATCACTTCACTGGCTAGCCGAAAGCGAAACTATATCTACCTTTCGCTTGATGGTCTGGAGCGGCTGCCCGTCGCGAAAATCGACCTGTGCCTCAATCTCATACTCGCCTGGGGATAGTGGCATCGGGATCGCGAGAGTTTCGTTGGTTGTCGCCGCAGGCAGCAGGACTGTCGTTTCGACATTCTTCTCCGCAACCAGCTCTTCAGTTCCTGAACGGAGGAACCAGCTGATGAAGGGACGAAGATGCTTTGTTCCGCTATTCTTGAGCTGGCAAAGAAGATGAAGACCCTGCCCATCGCGCATCAGTTGAAAGTCAGCGATCTCGCCCTTCCCACTCACGGGCTGCACGATGACGTAGATGGTCACGACATATCGGAAACGGAAAAAGACTAATTGTTCGCCTTTCTTAGGCTGTATGGCGGGAGGGCGCTCCTGCACGAACAGAGCTGACGTGTATACGCCTGGCGGGGTCCCGACCGGAACATTGGCGGTCACGCGGACCAGCCGCTGCTCACCGGAACTGATCGACACATCGGAAGGACTGAAGATAATCCATGACGAAGCGGATTGGGCAAGCGTTCCTGCTTCGACATACGCAACGGAAGTATCTTCGTGGATAACCCAATCCGTCAGACTAAGATTGAGCCGCCCTCGGACGTCAACATCCGATGGCGGAGACTCAATCAGGAACGAAGCCGTCTTCGACTTACCCGGCACGACTTCCATTTCGAGCCGCATCGGGCGAAGGCCCAGACCTGCAGTCTGGGCCCGCACGCTTCCCGCAAATATCCCGACGACGCAGATGCCTGCAACAAACGCTGCCAAACGGGACATGGATACTCCAATCACTGCGACGCCATGGTTAAGGTGATGACGGTTGAGAACCCTGTGTTCGGCGTAAAGTACTGAGGCAGAGTCGCGACACCGAACGTCACCTCAACGAAGTTGTTGTTCGTCGCCAAATTGCCTTTTGTACTGATACGGGGGCCGCTCAAAACCTGAGTTGCGGCAGTGATGTCGCTGAGCTTCTTGCCGAACGAGGGCGTGAGACCGTTGGTCGCCGCAGGCCATGAACTGACGCTAAATCCGCTCACGACGGCATCAGCCCGGCCGGGGTTGTTGGCAACATTGGCGCCGTTGTTTACCACGCTCATGATTCCGAAGCCAAAATCCGACAGCGAAATCGTGTCGCCGCCATCCGCACTGCCGAGACCTGTCGTGTTTAGCGTGCCAGCCTGCGCAGAGACCTTATACGCTTTATTGCTTCGCATCCGAACGGTGGCGGTGTCGGACGCGACAGTAGTCGAATTTGCAGGGGCGGCCACGGGAACGAAGGAGATTGTGGCGCTCAGAGTGTTCCCACTCGTGTCCGTCAGCGAAAACGCTTCCGGATTCTGGCCCTGCACCGTAATCGTTCCGGTTTGGGCAAAAGCTGCTGAAGCGAGCATGAGCACCGCGCCAAGCAAAACTGGCAATCTTCTAAACGAAATCATCGGTTCCTCCTTGATTGTCGAAACATTAAAGAATCCATTCGTCATGGAATATTCACGATAGTCAGGGTCAACATGCCAGACAGTGTGGCTGGTGTGAAAAACTGCCCCACCAGTCCGAAAGTAATGGTTACGGTGAGGAAGTTGTTCTGATTGTTGATGCCCTGGTTATTGGCGATCTTGGGCCCGGACAGAATCGTGGTATTTGGGTTCGCGACGATATCCGACAGCGTTGCACGGCCCGATGCCGCTCCGCCATAGGGCGTCAAGCCATTCACAGCCGCGACTGTCGCTGGGTTGTAGTTAAAGCCGGAAGCAACGGTGTCCACGCGCGGTGTCCTTGTGGCGTTGCCATTGACCACCGACGAAATTCCTACGCCGATATCGGAAGCCGAAACCGTTGTACCGCCCTGCGCACTACTTGTCGGCGCAACGTTGAACACCGCCGAGGCCAACACCCTGTAACCGTTGTCGTTATTTGAGCGAATATTAAACTGGATTTCGGTGCTGGCTGGAGTAGTCGAATTTCCGGGAGTAAGGTTTCCGAACGGAATATTTGCGCTCAATGCCCCCTCTGACGTGTTCGTCAGAACTTGAGCGAATGCTTTCCGACCCGGGGTCATTATCGCTAACGCACCCCAAAGCACTACTTTCATTCCTTTGCCAAAAACCATCAAAGAGCCGCTACCTCATGTGCGAACCCGTACGCCAACGATAAACGGATGTTCCTGGATTGTGGTCTTTAGGAGGCTGTCAGCTCAGGGACTCGAGCTCTTGAATAATGGAAGGAATCAGAGCCGCAGCACGCATCGTTATCGTCAATCCATGTCGCATTTCAACGTTCAGTTCGGCAATCACCCTACCTGTCAAAATTCCAACAAGGCGAAGTTAGAATCGTGACATAACCTGTGCAAGCCAAATTAATCGGGGTCTGCCCCCGAACTCTGCGTCAGTTCGAGCAGTGGGCGATGGCAGTTCGCAGGGCTGCGAATGCCCTGTCTGTCTCCGCGTCACGAGGCAAATCAAACTGAACGAATGGTGGGAATTCTGTTCGACTTCCTGTCGATGGGGCCGGTGAGCGCTCCAGACGAATCACGCCTGGCGAAAGGCCGGTGACCACAATTCGGCTGATGTCTCCATTCGAGGTCAACGATGCCTGGACGGATCGAAGAGAAAACCGTTGCGTATATTCTTCCGACCGCGCTTGTCGAAAGTCGACCGGGTCGCTCAGCCGGTCGGCATCAACGATCTCTGCCGAGCAATCCTGAAATATACGAACGTCTTTCACGGCATAGATTCGGTCGCGACCATTTTCAATCGATCGAACCGTTCTTCCGATAAAGCCACTTGCGATCGAAGCACTCAGCTCACTTAGCGATCGACCTTCGACGACCGGCGGAGAGGGCATGCTCCGTTGCTTCCCAACGAAAGGTCTCAAAGGAGAACCACTGAAAAAGCGTTCGCCGTAGACCCTGTCGGGCGGCACATACGTGCCAGATCCCAACTCCTCAACGACCTCTCCGAAAACGTCCTCCCACGCATCGCGCTTTACAGTTCCACCTGCAACGAGCGTTGCCAAACCAAGCTGATTCAGGACCGGATTGTCCCGTGCTGCTTTCAGAAATTGATCCTTCGTAAGACCGAGCTCGTGCGCCGCCGTGACAGAGTCGACCGACTTTGCGTAGCGCTCTGAAAGCTCGGCAATGGGTTCGACACCCGGATTCACACCGGTCTTCTGCAGAGCGGACTGAAAGCGCTCCCGATCCTCGTCGAGAAGTTTCGTCATGACGTCGCTTCCGACGTACAGCGCCTCCCCGTAGATCTGGTCATCAGGGGACAACGACATCAAAGTGGCGCGAACATCATCGGTGAATGAGCGCATGCCATTCACGTGGCAGGACATGCAACTCAAACCGTTTCTGATTTCGGCCCGCGACCCACCCTTGTCGAAGACGATATTTGTCGGAGCCTGATCAAGTCTCTCCCCTTTGTTATTTACGAGGAGATAAGCCTGCAGCCCGTTCGGCAGGTTGAAGATGATCTCTCCGCCCGCTCGCCTGAAATCGAGAGGATGCTGAAAGATGTTGTGCTCTCCAATGTTGTCGGAGAAATCATGCGACTTCCAGTAAGCGCCAAATGGCGAACGATGCCGTTCGACGATTCGATTGCTATTGGAGACACCGGATTCCGTGAAGCCGGCGCGCACCACGCGAACACCGGGAGCATCCCGCAGGTTCCGTTCCGTATCGATGTGAAGACAACGCCTCGCATTGCTCCCGCAGCTTTCCAGGGCTGCTTCGTTAGCGGGCAATTCGAGGATCTCGTGATAGAGGGGCGGCACGGATGCTGCAGCAAGAAACCAGTCGGCACGGATCATAGGAATATCGGATGAAGTCAGGATTTGAATCCGCGCATACGCGGAACCCGAAAACTCGACGCCATAGGGATAACCGGCCAGGACGGTTTTCCATGTCGATTCCGGATCTGTCCAGCCGTAGTTGCGCAGGTCAATCCGAAGGATTGTCTCTTCTTTGTCGATAACAGCTGGATGAATAATGTCCTTGTCCCAGGACAGGCTGTTCAGCAGCTTGAACAGGGCAACCCGGTAAGTCGCGAGCTTCGAATCCCCGCTGTTATAAAGGTTCGTTAGAGTGAAGTAGCGGAGAAACCTGCGGCTGGTCTCGTCGCGCAATGAATTTAGATCCTGGTCAACAGCCGCAATAACTTCATCGTTGGTGATGAATCGACGCGTCGGCGTGCGGGCAATGCTCCATTCGGGTGCACCGTCCGCGATCCATTGTCTGATTGCGGCGATGTCATTGTCCGCCAACTTAGGGCCACCGGCCGGCATGAGGGGTTCAACTCTGCCGGTGATTCTCTGGAAAAGGAGGGATTCGTCAGGCTTTCCGGGAATGATCTTCGCGGTTCTGATCAGCGCGCCGTAGTCCAAAAGCATGTAGGAGCGGGCGGAGCCGGTGTCCCCGTGACATGCCCCGCAGCGCTTCTGCAGAACTTCGAAGGCATGCGACGCCGAGGATGAGTCGCCCAGCTGACGAGCCGGAGTCGCCTCCGTGCGAAGACCAATTGCGAGCAGCAGCGCCGAACAGAACAACAGCCATGTCCTCATCGATTCCTCCATCCCGCAGATAGCAAGAAGGACTCGGTTACATAAGGACTAACTGTTGAGCGAGAGTTTTTATTAGGGACGTTTCGCGTCGGGTTCCGCCATCCAACCGATGTCTTCGTAGATGATGCTGGCGAAACCATAGGCGCCCATATTGGCAAGGTTACCTTTGACCGCCCAGATGTCCGGCCTCTGATACATGGTGATCGAGTGCACTTCCTCCCAGATGAGCTTGTCGATCTGGTTCGCCTTTTCGATCGCCTTGTCAGGATCAAGTTCCTGAGTGGCCTCATGGTAGAGCCGATCGATTTCATCGCTGCCAATGCGCGCGTAATTCTGCCGGATATTTGTGCCGGTGGGATTCTGGTAAATCGACTGGCCGGAACTGATCGGGAACTGCGTACCCATCCAGGAGAAGAGCGTCATATCGAAATTGCCTGGCACGATGTACTTGTCAAAGAAGTCGTCCAAAGGGACAGTGTTGATATCAACCTGGACGTTGATCTGCCCAAGTATGTTCTGGACAACTGCCGCCTCTGCCCGGCTGACAGGAACGGCTGCCGGGATCAGCAGGTTGATCACCAGCGGCTTTCCGTCTTTGGCGCGCTTGCCGTCCTTGACGACCCAACCCGATTCGTCGAGCAACTGCTTCGCCTTGTCCGGGTTGTAAGCGAGGACCGTGGAATTGTCCTGGTAGCCTTTCTGGTTCTGCATGAAGATGTGGTTGCCGAGTGGAACCGGGTTCACAGGGAGCGGGCCCAGCTGGGCGCGTGCGATCGCAGCGCGATCGATGGCCATTGCCAGAGCCTGCCGCACCCGGACGTCCTGCAGCACAGGGCTTTGGCCGTTTAAGGTAATGTGTCTGAAGTTGGGTCCACCGGCAACACGAATGTCCGCACCCGGAACGACCTTCGCCTTGTTGTAGTAATCCACGCTTGGGCCGATATCCATCAGATCGATTTCGCCGTTGGCAAGCGCTGTCGGCTGCGCGTCGTCATCGATGACGCGAAAGATCAGCGAATCGAGTTTCGGCTTGTTGCCCCACCATTTGTCATTGGGAACGAAAGCAAACGTCTTTGCAGTCGCATCATAGCTTTGAAATTTGAAAGGCCCTCCGGAAGTCAGGAACTTTCCCTTCCAACCCGAGTTAAACACCTTGGAATCGGTGTTTGTTGACGCGGGGTACAGCGGCCAGAACAAGGATTTCCATTCCGAAAAAGGCGTCTTGAAGGTCACGACGATCTCAAATTTGTCGGCGCCCTGCGCGACGCTTTCAATCTGGTTGTACCCGGTATTCGACGACGTCTGAAACGCGGTACTGGTGCCGCTCATCGCTTTCCACTGTGCGATGAAGTCCGCGACGGTAATCGCAGTGCCGTCATACCAGACGGCTTTGGGATTCAATCGATAGGTCACCACCTGCTTTGGGCTGATCATCAGTTGAGGTTCGGCGACAAGATAATCAGGATCAAAGGTCGGAGTGCCGGATGCATCGAACGTGAAAAGGATCGGCATCACGGCATTGATCATCAACGCGCCATCAAAGGTAGTGCCGTCCAGCTGGCCATAATTGAAGTTCGCGGGAATGCTGGTCGGCCAGATGAGTCTTCCGCCCTGCTGCACCTTGTCACGCGGCTGAGGGTTCATCTGGTTTTCGTCGGCTTTTTGAGAAATTCGATTCTCGGTGGTTGTACTGTTGCCGCTACTGTTACCCCAGCACCCAGCGCTGAGCAAACCGAGTACGAGAACCCAAACGATGAACATTCCCCTTCGAATCATAGGACCCAAGTATCCCTCCGTATCAATCACTGTGTCACTTTTCCCGCGACATCGTCCAGCACTGCATAACTCTCCGCGTAATGACACGCCGCGAAGTGATCGCCACCCGGGCCGTTTTGCTCCATCAGAGACGGTTCTTCGTCGATGCAACGCTGCCGTTGCTGATCATTGAGTTCACCCGCAAATTTCTGGCATCGCGTGCGAAAGTGGCAACCCGATGGGGGATTTGCCGGACTCGGAATATCGCCTTTCAAGATGATGCGCCGTCGCGCCCGCTCCTTGCGGGGATCGGGCAATGGAATCGCAGAGAGCAACGCCTGCGTGTATGGGTGCGCGGGCAAGTCAAAAACACGATTCACATCTCCAATTTCCGCAATCTTTCCGAGATACATGACAGCAACCCGATTGGCGATATGCCGTACGACAGACAGATCATGCGCGACGAAGAGATAGGCGAGGCCGAGGTCCGTCTTAAGCTTCTCGAGCAGATTGATAATGCCGGCGCGGATGGAGAGATCGAGGGCGGAAACCGGCTCGTCAAGCACCACGAGGCGGGGCTTTAACGCCAGGGCGCGCGCAATTCCAACACGCTGACGCTGCCCGCCGGAAAACTCCTGCGGATATCGGCTCGCATGCTCGGGCCGCAGTCCGACAATTTGCAGCAACTCCTCGATACGGTTTGCTCGCTCTGTAGCAGGAATGCCATGCGTTTGCATGGGCTCAGCGAGAATGTCGGAAATTGGCATTCGAGGATCCAATGAAGCGAGGGGATCCTGAAAAACCACGCTCAAATCCTCACGGATACTGAAACGGTCCTGCGCGGACATTCCTGAGGTGTCCTTTCCAAACACCATTATGCGTCCCGACGCGGGTTGCGTGAGATTGAGGATCTCCATGATTGTCGTCGTCTTGCCGCAACCGGATTCGCCCACAAGGCCGAGAGTTTCACCTTCCCGAATGTCGAGGCTAATCCCATCCACTGCGAACACGGTGCCCACTCTTCGTCGAAGAATCGCCCCTTTGACGAGCGGAAAGTGCTTCGCCATGTTGGTGAGTTCCAGGACCTTCTCTCGCTGAGCTCGAGGAACGGTGCTAGCCTCGGGTTCGCCGATTACAGGCGCCGGAAATACATCCGTGCTCTTCAGGTTTTGCTGTTCGATCTCCTGGCTCCGATGACATGCAGCCGCGTGCCCAGGTCCTGACGCGCTCAATACAAGAAGTTCGGGCTCCACCTGTTCACACTTTTCTATTCGCATCGGACAGCGCGGCGTAAATGGACAACCTGTGGGCAAATTGATCAGCGATGGCGGACTGCCCTCGATAGGAGTAAGTGGCGATCGCTCAGCAATATCCAGTCGCGGGATCGAACCAAGCAGCCCGAGTGTGTACGGCATCCGAGGCCTGTAGAAGACATCGTCGATAGCACCGGTTTCGACAGGTTTGCCGGCGTACATTACGGCGACTCTGTCGGCAGCGCCGGCGATCACGCCAAGATCGTGCGTGATCATGATGATCGCGGCCCCCGTAGTCTTTCGCGCTTTATCCAGCGTTTCGAGAATCTGAGCCTGAATGGTGACATCCAGGGCTGTAGTCGGCTCGTCGGCGATGATCAACTCGGGATCGTTGGCGATGGCCATCGCAATCATCGCGCGCTGCCGCATGCCTCCTGAAAATTCGTGCGGGAATGCCGTCGCACGCTGTCGGGGATTGGGTATGCCGACCAGCTCCAGCAACTCAATCGCACGATCCATAGCCGCTTGTTCCGAGATCTTCTGGTGAATGAGGACTGCTTCCGCGATCTGGTCGCCGACCGTGAACACCGGAGTAAGCGCCGACAGAGGATCCTGAAAGATCATCGAAATTCGACGGCCACGAATCGCGGAAAGATCCCGGTCCGACTGCCCCAGCAGCTGCGTTCCCTTGAACCGAATCGATCCTGTGATCTTTGCGCGTAAAGGCAGCAGACCCATCACAGCCAGTGAGGACACCGACTTTCCGGATCCGGACTCTCCCACGATTCCGAGTACTTCACCCGGCATGATGTGGTAACTGAGGCGCCTCACGGCAGCGACAGGTCCGGCCTCGCTCGGGAACGTGACAGACAGATTTTCGACTTCAAGCAGAGGCTGGGCTGTCATCGGTCTCCGCCGATTCCGGCATTCGGGTCAAGCGCATCTCGCAGGCCATCGCCCACGAGATTCACAGCCAGCACCAGCAGAATGAGGAGGAACGCTGGAAGGTAGAACTGGTATCCGTTCGGCGTGCTCGCCGACTGCCAGTGATCGTTGATAAGAGTACCCAGAGAAATATCCGGCGGCTGCACTCCGAAGCCGAAGAAGGAAAGCCCAACTTCCGAAAGGATCAGGCTGCTCACATTGATCGTGGCATCAATGATCAGGAACGAAGACATGTTGGGCAAGATGTGCCGCAGGATGATCCTCCAGTTCGATACGCCCATGAAACGAGCGGCATAGACGAATTCCCTCTCCTTCATGGAAAGGGTCATGCTGCGCACGACACGCGCAGTGATCATCCACTGAAAAGCAGAAAGCAGCAGCACGAAAATAAGCCAGGTTTTGCCGCTGAAAACTGGAGAGAGTATCGCGATGATCAGGAACGACGGCAGCACCAGCAGCAGATCGATCATCGCGATCATCATCCGATCCGTCCAACCGGAGAAATATCCTGCCGCAGCTCCGGCGATTGCCGCGATTCCGGTAGAGAGCACGGCTCCGATAAGTCCAATGATCAACGATTTCTGCATGCCCCTCATGGTCAGTGCGAGCATGTCGAACCCGTTCTGTGTAGTGCCGAACCAGTGGCTTGAAGAGGGCGGCTGCAGGAAGGCCTGAAAATCGAGCTGGTTATATTGCCACTTGTAGAAGAACGGTCCGAGGTAAGCAAACACGAAAAACAGCGCTACCAGAAACAAGCCTGCGACGGCCAGCCGGCGGCGCAAAAATCGGCGCAGAACGAGGCGGCTTCGGGAATCCGGATCGGCTTTCCTGGGAACCATCGCTATTTTCAACTCCTCCGGATGCGCGGATCGAGCGCGACGGTGACCACATCGGACAGGAATCCTGCAATAAGCACCAGGATCGCAACAAACAGTCCGATCGCTGCCGTAACATTAACGTCGTTCTTCTGAATCGATTGCACGAACCACTCGCCCATGCCGTGCCACGTGAAAATCTTCTCCACGAAAATCGAGCCGATGAAAATCAAAGCGAACTGGTAGGCAAAGAACGTTCCCATTGGAATAAGGGCCGTGCGCAGGGCGTGTTTGATCAAAGCTTTCGAACGGCGTAGTCCTTTTGCCTGCGCGGTTCGCACGAAGTCACTGCCGAGCACGTCGAGCATGGAATTGCGCTGGTAGCGGCTGTAGAACGCGAAACCCTGGAGAATGAGAACCATCGACGGAAGAATCAGGTGCTGTACGCGATCCAGAATCCCCGCCGAAGTCCAGTCTTCCAAGCCCGGCGCATACTCGCCGGTGTTATAGAGGAACCGATAGCCGACAGCGTTGTTGAATGAGGTGCCCGCATTCGCCAGGAACACCGCAAGAACGACGGTATTGATTGAGAGAATCACAAAAGAAACCAGTGTGATCGCATGATCGGTGAACGCGTATTGCTTCACCGCGCTGTATGCCCCGGCCGCAACTCCGGCCAGCGTGCCCAGAAGCGATCCGATCAGCAGGAGCCTCAGACTCACCCAGACGCGTCTGCCCATTTCATCGTTGACCGGAGCTCCGTCGACGGTGAGACCGAAATCGGCCCGGAATACGCCGCTAATCCAACGATTGAACCGTTCGACGATGGGGGTCTTGTCGTTGAGATTGAGTTCGCTGAGTCGCGCATCCACGATTTCCGGAGGGGGCGGAGGATTGCGGCCTTCGAAGTTCGATCGCGGGTTCAGAGCCGCGGCCGCGAGGAAATAGGTCGACGCGGTCGCGATCACGACGAGGACGATGAGATATGCAAGTCTGCGAAGCAGGAATCGTCCCACGCCGTCAGCTCTCCCTATTCACGGCGCTATTGTATTCCAGCAACTGCGGAAGCTGTGCGAGGGAGACAATGCGGGGTTCGTGCGCCTTCCAAAAATCACCGCGGTCCAAAAGAACGACATCCATGCCTACGCCGCGCGCCCCGGCTACGTCGTGTTCCATGCTGTCCCCCACGTACAGCGCGTCACGCGGATAGATTTTCATGCGCTCCGCAGCGATTTTGAAAATCTGCGGATGCGGTTTTGAGTAGCCGACAGTGCCTGACCCGACAACTACCGAAAAGTAATCCCGCAGTCCACTGCGTTGCAGTGTCGTTTCCAGCGTCGCAGGCCAGTTGGAAATGATCCCCAGCTTGTATCGCTGATCGCGAAGGGTGCTGAGGATCTCGAAGACATCCGGATATACCGCCAATCCGTCAGTGAGAAAGGTCTCCTCTATGATTTGCGCAGCTGCCGGCACGTCGCCTGGGAACCCCAGCCGGATGAGGGCACGGAGATTGTGATCGACCCACGTCGAGGGAAGATCCGCCACTTCGGGATTTCCTCCTGCATCGCGCCACTCCTGAGCGACCTGACGAATAGCGGCGGAGTAAGCAGTGGCGGACATCGTCCCGAGATGTGCAATTGACTGCGCTGCCAGTTCGTTGGGATCCTGGACGATTTCCAACAGCGTGCTGCCAACATCAAAAATGATTGCCTGATATTTGTTTGTAGCGGTCACGTCACCATCCAAAAGCTTTGCGCGGATCGTTAAGGCGCACGAAAACATAGCATAACGGGGGTGGCGTGGATTGGCGCCCTGTGGACTCCAGCGATATACTCCCATCAACATCACCCGGAGGATCTATGCACTCTAACAAACGGCGCTCGCAGGCCCTCGTTGCACTCCTGTTGCTGCTGGGCACGGCCGGCTGGGCCCTGGGCGCGGGTGAGCCTAACATCCTCCTTCTCGTCGCGGATGATGTAGGGGCGGAAGCGTCAAGCTTGTATCCGAAACTTGCCGGCAGCAGTGGCGCGGTACCGATGCCGAACCTCGAAAAACTAGCCGCGGGTGGACTGGTCTTCGACAACGTCTGGGTGAATCCCATGTGCTCCCCCACTCGGTCAACGATCATTACAGGGCTTTATGGACACCACACCGGTGTGTTGGTTGCCGGCGATGTCCTGGCGACCTCCACCAAAACGATTTGGGATTACATTCAAAAAGAGAGTCCAGCGAAGTACGACATGGCGGTCTTCGGGAAATATCACCTCGGCGGCAATGGGGGAAACGTTCAACACGTGATCGACATGCGTGTTCCCAATTTCCGAGGATTCCTGGGCGCGCAGGTCAACGACTACTACAACTGGACCGCCTACGATTCCACCGGCAAGTCATCGACTGTCACGACTTACACCACGACAGCGCTTACCGACTGGGCAATCGAATTCATCAAGCAGCATGAAGCAACGCGTCCGCAGGATCCCTGGTTCGTTTACGTGCCCTACAACGCAGCGCACACACCGAATCAGGTACCGCCTCCGAATCTACACTCCATCGATGTTGGCGGACTGAAACCCGGCGCCACAGCCAACAATAGCATTCCCGTGTACAAGGCAATGATGCAGGCGTTGGACACAGAAATGGGACGCCTTCTGAAGAGTATCGACCTGAAGAAGACGCTGGTGATTTACGTCGGCGACAATGGCACACCGGCCTTTGTTAAGGACGCAGGATCCGGCGTGCGTGGATCGAAGACGAGCACCTGGGAAGGCGGCGCGAAGGTACCCATGGTAGTGGCTGGGGCAGAGGTTACCCGAACAGGGCGAGAGGCCGCGCTCGTCAATGGCGTTGATCTTTACGCGACCATTGCCGCCGCCGCAGGCATCCCGATCAAGAAAGCGAACGATGGTTACAGCGTCCTACCGTTACTCAGCGATCCAAAATCGTCCACTGGACGAAACTATGCGTTCACGGAGTTCTGCGCGGGCGGGGTTTCTCGATACGCCATTCGCGATCAAGAGTACAAGCTGATCTTCGACAACGCCGTGGGTTGGGGTTTGTACGACCTGCTCAAGGATCCCGTAGAAGCGAACAATCTGTACAACAACGCCGCATACTCTGCGCCGCAGACAAAACTCCAGACCGAACTCAATAAGTTGAAGGCTGCAGCGACCAGTGGCTGCTTCCAATAATCGGGGCTTGGCTCGACGGCCCGCTATCCTGGTGTTGCTTGCCGCAGTGATCGGCCTGACATTCGCCTGGTACTGGCGACCATCGGGCGAGATGGATCCCGCCCAATTCGCAGGTTCTGCATCCTGCAAGACATGTCATCCGTCACAGTATTCGCAGTGGCTGGAATCGAATCATCGCCACGCCATGGGGTCTCCATCCCCCGAAGCCGTACTGGGCGACTTTAACAATTCAGAGCTTCGGTACTTTGGGAGG
>Ga0157379_10000234_pt1 | contig 43461 bp, 30 predicted proteins | sample S25metaG_FD_121802 | JGI IMG/M metagenome (GOLD analysis project Ga0157379, IMG submission 121802) | Switchgrass rhizosphere microbial communities from Kellogg Biological Station, Michigan, USA - S2-5 metaG | ecosystem: Host-associated > Plants > Roots > Rhizosphere > Soil | place: USA... | reverse complement strand
CTGAACAACCAGTCCAACCGGCGGTCGGAGCTCGGGGACCGGGCCGGAGCCCTGGCCGCGATCGACGAAGCCGTCACCATCCGACGCCGGCTGGCCAAGGCCAACCCCGCCGCCTACCTCCCCAACCTCGCCCGGGCGCTCGGACAATCAGGCCGTCTCCGGCGCGACATGAAGGCGCCCGACCACGCCGCGGCGATATGGAACGCCGCCCTCGACGATCAAATTTTGCCGATCTATCGAGGTGAGCTTCAAGCGCACCGCGCGGCGTGGGAATCTGAGAACAACGACCGGGGGTCGGCGGTCGCCACCCTCCACGAGGCCCTCACCCTCGTCAGCGCCGATCCCGACAATCTCCCCGCCTTCGCTGTCAGCCGCGCCCGTCAGACCGCCCGTGAGGTCGCACTCACCTTCGACCCCCCCGACACCGCCGCCTTCCCGCGCTGGGCCACCGCATCCATCCCCGACGATGATCTCGCTTTCATCAACAACTGGGCCGGCGCGACCAGCTGGACCGAACGCGAAACCGCGATCCAAAATTACGGCCAGGCCTTCCCCGGACCGACCCTGGCCGACACCGTCGACACTCTCGACTTCCTCTACCCCGGTGAGCCGACGTTCGAAGCGGTACGCGCCCTCCTGACCGCCGTCCACGAGCACGGCCTACCCGCCGTGCTCGACCAGGCCCGAGCCACCGACCGACTCCAGACCCAGGTCCACGAATGGATCGCCACCCCCACCTGGCCGGAATCCTTCACCTACCTTGCCGATCATTACGAGCAACTCCACACCGAAGACGTGGCCGCCTTCCTCGATTACCTCGACCAGCCCGTCGCCCAGCAGCATCTCGCCATCCTCATGCTCTCGAGCGGCATACCACCCGAGGCGGTATTCGAGATCGTCACCGACCCGGCAGCCGCGACCGACCGTGCCCTCGACGCCCTGGAACACGGCCAGGCCGACCATCTACGACTCATCCTCAGGGCGAACCCCGCTGTCCTGGAACTTCCCAGCACCGGTCCGCTCCTGCTCGCCGTCCTCGCTCTCGCCGCCGACGACATCGACAACGCGAAACAGGCCGCGATGGCTGCCGGTAGCACCTCATCCCCGATCCAGCGCCGGGCCCACCTGGTCCGGCTCCGGGCCCTGGCCTCTCACACCGCGGACCTGCCCAGCGGCCCAGCCGGCGTAGCAGCACTCATCACCGCCTTCGAAACCACCCCGAAAAACGAAACTCCCACCGACACGCATCGAAGCGACCAAGCCCCGGCCGAAGACCACCCGGACAACGCCGACAGCAATAAGTAGGCCCGACCCCAACCAGAAGGGCAGATCTTCGCCTCTCCGAGGCGGACCTCGTGTGGGCACCAACGTAGGGCCGTCTCGGACTGCGTGACGGGCGGGCGCGCCCACGGCGTCGGACACAGCCTCGACGATGTCACCGTCGATCAACGGAGGGACGCGGCCGGTTCCTGTGTGCTCAACGCGTGTGCATACGTCGCGGCACGGCGGGACACGGGCGGGCACGCCGGGACACGGATCGCGGTCTGACGTGGGATTTTGGGGCACTGGCCGGCCCGCAGCGGCATGCCGGGGCACGGCGGGATGGGTTTACAAGGCGGATCACTAAGCAATCGCCCGCGAGGCGGAGTCTGCGACATGTGCGCTGACCTGGCAATTTACGCTTCTCAAGATCGTCTGCGTCTCGCCGGAGATGGGTGGTGTGCTCAAACCGCACGACACTGCGATGTCGCTTCTCGCGTTCTGCCGCCGGACGGGAGCGCAATGTGGGCGTTGGTCGAGGCGCGCACTCGGCCGCCGCTGCCGCCCCGCCGACCTCACGCAGGTGTGCATGCCGGGTGTCCGTTCGCCGTGCCGATGCCTCGGGTGGCGTCCATTCACGGGTGGCGGGTTGAGTAGCCCGCGTTGATGGTGGTTCAGGCAGCGAGAGCGTGTGTGGGGCAGACCGTGCGCGGGACTGGCAGCCAGGCCGTGCCGGCGAGGGCGAGGCGGATGGCATCGATAGCGCGGGTGCCGTGGTCGCGGGCGGAGACGAGGTAGGAGCGCAGGCGGAGGTAGGCGGCCAGGGTGGTGAGCCCGACCTGGGGCCGGACCGGTAGCGCGTTGGACAACGCCGTCGCTGCGGGCGGGAACGGACAGGAACCCCGTGTGGAGGCGGCTTCGCCGCCGCGCCATCCCGGGGGGCCAGGCAGGTGGCTGATTGCGCCGCGCACGGTACGGGGCCGTCCCTCCGGCCTCAAGGGTCGCACGCGATCGCCTGCCGGCGACGGCCCCGCGGGCCGCCCTTGACCCCGGAGCCGCTACTGCCCCTGAGGCAAAACAAAAAGAGGCAGATGGTGCCTGCCCCGCCAGCGACGCGCGGCGCAATCGAACATCAACAGAAGAAGAGATCCACAAATCCGAAAATCATATTCGGTCCGGATGTCTCTACGGAACCAGGGTGAGCCCGACCCAGGCTGCCAGCCGGCAGAAGACGAGGTAGACCAGCCGCATCGCCACCATGTGATCGTCGGGATACGGCGTTCAGATCGCCGGGTCCCATGCCCAGAGGACCACACTGAGACAACCCATTCAAGATCGAGAAGTGTTGTCCGCCTGGCGAGAAACAGCAGGTCAAGGCCTGCGTACGGGATACTGGCACCCACACGGCGCCGAGGCTGCGTTAGGCCTTCACCACAGTAGAGCCGCCTCTATGGCGCGCCGGCCGTGGGGAACATTGGTCGGCTGGCTGGTTTGGCCCGGCCACCGGAGACTGCTAGTTGCGCGGCGCGCACCAACGCCTCCCTCGCTGCGTCCTCCGGGAGCCCGAACAGGTCGAACGACACGACCTGGCCGAGAGGCCCAGGCCGGTCGCATTTCTCGACCCGAGCAACGAGCAGCTTGCGTTGGGCACCGAGGGGATCGTCTTTAAACGCGCCCTGCCACTCGACCGTGCCGTACAAAGACCGCGTGTATTCGGACGAGAGCACTGCGATCATACGTTCGGAACGTTGGACGCCGTCGTTCATACTGAAGACCCAGTTCGATCCTGGGGTCATGTCCCAAGCTTGGATGAGAACCTTGTACCCGGCCTGCTCAAGTTCCCAGGCGATCCACTCGGCCCACTGCTGGTCGTCGCGTGTGTACGAGACAAAGAAGTCCCAGCTCGCGCCCCCTGCCGCAGGCGGCGTGCCGACTCTGTTTGTTGTCATGACAGGAGTATCTCATCGCGCACGCCGGGTGTGTCCGGCGAGGGTGACCGACCCGCTCCGCCCGCCACTTCGCCTTGGCGTACGATGGTGGTGCCGGTGTACGAGGTCACGCCAGGCCCGTCACGCGGATCTGGTCCGACGGAATCGTGACCTCATTCTCGTCCACATAAAGGTAAGGGCACCTCCGGTCACTAGCCCAGCTCCACACATGACAAAGTATGGCGAGACGACCATCCCGGGCAAGAGGATGAAACCACCCATGCCACCGATGCCGTGGGCGGTCTCTTTCCTTTCCTCGCTGTCCTGAATGCCGATGATGAGGTAGGAAAGGGCTAGGCTGCCGAAAAGAGTGAGCGTCTCCCATAACTCCCGTGAGATGAGACTTATCGCGAGGGCAATAGGGGACAGTAACATGCCGAACATCGAACCAGCGACCAGCCCCCGCCGATAGGCTCGGTGATCGCTCGCCGATAAAGGTCGAGCTAGATCATCGAAATAGCTGCCAAAGATAGCCGTGCTAAATCCGACGGCTTGGACCCGCCGCCTATCAGTGTCCGCCAAGGCGCGCAGCCTGCTTATCTCGAAATAATCCACGGATTCACTTTCGGGTCTTGGGCCGTGCCGGGCGGGTGGTTGGGACCCGTGCACCGCAAGGAGGTTTTCAGGCCCTTCGCTGTCCTCCGTGGCTGGCTCATAGATCATCGACGTTCGAGATGAAGCGTGGTCGGCCGTTTCGGGAGCGGGTGTTGGTGGGATTGGTGCCGGAAAGGCAGGCTCGGCGACGGGTGGGGCGCTGCGAGCCGGTGCGGGGAAAGCGGGGGAGGTTGTGGGCTTGGCCCGACCGTAAGAGTCCCACGGAGCTGTTCAAGCAGGTGCCGGTGGGCGTCCTCCACCGTCCGGTCGAACAGATCGATCCACACGACTGCGGCGAGCAAAGCCGGGGGTCGGCAGTCCTCGATCCGAATAGGAATGAGTTTGCGTATGAACCCGGTCGGATCGGCGTTCTGCGTAGCCTGCCACTCATTGCTGGCGTAGATGGACTCCAGATAGGCTTCGGACAGGATGGCGACTGTCCGTGTCGCACATTGGACGCCCTCGTTCATGCGGAACCGCCAGTTGGATCCCGGGACGAAATCCCACTCCTGGAACAGAACCCGATACCCGGCGTCTTCCAACTGCCAGGCCACCCACGCCGCCCAGGCGAGATCAGCGCTGGTGTAGGAGACGAAGAAGTCCCATTCCCGTGCCTCTTGTGCAGGCGTGAGGTTGCCCATAGTCCAATCTTCCGCCGGCAAATAGGATCTTGCTGGTCGTACGGTCACCCGGTCCCGGTGGATACTGATCCGCGGCCGCTTCCCCCTAGCCGGGCCGGCCGCCGCCTGCCTCACCCTAAATCACCCGCGGCCGGCGCCGCCGACGTCCTGCGCACCGTTCCCGAGCTGAGCGAGGACGCCCGCTGGCGCGACGACGTCGCCTCTCCGCGCCTGCTTCGACCCCGGACCCGGCCAGCACCTCGCGATCCGTCCCGACCCCATCGGCGACCACCACCTCCTCACCACCCTCCACCACCACAACCCGCAACTCCCTCCCTGACAGCGCTGCCTACCGGTGCCGACCCCGACCGGCTTCTCGCCGCGCTCCTCGTGCTCATCCGCGCCGGCACCGACCAACCCACCAGGCCCACCTCGGCCCACATCGACACGCTGCTCTGTGTGGGCATGCGTTCTCTCGAGCCGGCGCCGGTCCCGCTCGTCATGGGGCGACCTGAGCGCGAGCGGCTTGGAGTAGCCTGCGCTCGCGTTCGCCGGTGACACCCTCGATCTGGGCGCCGGCGCACTGGAGGGTGAGCGCTAGGTCGCGGGGATCCGACGGTTGGGCGCGGTCATCGAGGGTGAAGACCGACAGGCTCCGATCGGCGCTGCCGGATACGAGGTAGCGCGGGCCGCGGAAAAGGATGGCGGTCACCGCGGCGCGGTGCCGCCGCCGCGACCAGACAAGCTCGACCGGCGTGGCGGCGGCCCACGGGTCGATCCGCCACACTTCGACGGTGCCGTCGGCATGGCCGACGGCGAGCAGTCCCAACCTGCCGTCTTGAGCCGGCGTCACGTCGAAGCCGGTGATCCGTTCGAAAGGAAGGACCGTGACCTGCTGTGCCGCGCCATCCGCGGCCCGCCGGGCGAACGCGAGGCGGCCGTCCCCCCAGCCGACCACCGCGGTCGACCCTGCGTCGAGGAAGGCGCCTCCGCCGGTGCCCTTGGCGGCCAGGGACGTCGCGCTCGACCGGACGGCCGGGGAGTACCGAAGGATGCGGTGCCCGTCCGGGCGTTCGAGGCTGAGCAGCAGGTCCGCTCCGGACCCGCGCAGTCCTCGAAGGTCCATGCGTGGGCGGAACTGGGAGGCCAGCACGAAGTCACCGTCGATCAGAAGGTAGATCTCGAGCTGGCCCGACGAGAGGACCACGAGATCTCCGAACGGTCCGGTGGCGACGCCGTGGATCTCCTTCGGCAGATCGGGCAGGAAGGTACGGACGTCTAGCCTGCCGCGCACGTCGAGCCGCCACCTCCGGACCTTGCGATCGCTGTAAAAGGCGTAGACGGCGCTGGTGCCGCCGGTAGGGCTTGTCTGGGACAGAGCCAGCACCCGTGCGGTCTCCTCCAGCCGGACCCCGGCCAGGTCCGCGTTGCGCAGATCCGCTTCGCGGAGGTCGGCGTTGTCGAGGTTCGCGAGGCGCAGCGACGAGCCGGAGAAGTTCATGCCGCGCAGGTCCGCGCCGGCCAAATAGGCGTTGTCAAGGTCGAGGCCCGACCAGTCGACGCGAGGCAGGGAACGCTGTAGGGCGAACAACAGCGAGATCGCGTTGCCGCCGCAGCTGCTGGGAGCGCCGAGACGCACGGCCCCGCGGGCCAGGCCCGTCAGCCGCGCCAGGAACGGCTGCCGGTCCGGCTCGGCCTCGATCAGCAGCCGGACGAAGTCCATGACCTCCGGCTGCAGTGGTGCGGCCGCCAACATCCTCGCGGCGGCGTCGTCCCGCAGCGCTCGCAGGATCGCCCGGGCGAAGAAGTACTCCCGCATCGACCGGTGGAAGAAGTCGACCGGCCACCGATCCGGGTCGATGCCGGTGCCCTGGACCGGCTTGAGCAGCGAGCGGATACCGATACGCGCCCTAGCATCGTCGGAGGCGTCGGAGGCGAGCAGCGCGACCGCGCCGTCGCTCATCCGCCAGAGCTGCTCCGCCAGCTCGCCGTTGGGCAGGCGCAGCGAGCGGAGCTCGATGTGGGCCTTCTCCTCGAGGTACAGCCTGGTCGCGATCTCCTCGAGGATCGCCTGCAGGTTCTCGATGGTTTCGGCGCGGGTGAGCTCCGCCTGGTCGTCGGCCAGGTACTCGATCTTGCGACGGATGCTGCGCTCGACGTACGTCCGGTACAGCACCACCTCGTCGAAGTGGTCGTCCGGCAGCTCGGGCAGCGCCTCCTTGATCATCTCCAGGAAAAGTGGCTTGCGGGCGACCCCGATCGGGTCGTAGAGATGCGCCAGCCGGGCGAGCTTCTCCTCGGCGTCCACCCTGCGCGCGTAGGACGCCAGGTGCTCGACGACCTGGTCGCGGGCCGCGTGGGCCACCCGCAGGATCCTCGGCCCGCCGACGCGGTCGAGGAAGCGCTGCTGGTCGCGCTGGCCCTCGAAGAACTGCGTACGTGAGGTGATCAGCAACTTGGAGCGTGAGAACAGCTCGTGGCAGTCCGCGAGCGCGTTGATGTTGTCGCGTAGCGACGCGGGGTCCAGCCGCACCGACATCTCGTCGAAGCCGTCCAGGATCACCAGGGTCTGGTAACGGTCGCACAGCTCCCACCAGTCGGCGACACTCACGCCGATCTCGGCCAGGCGACGTTCGAGCAGTTCCCGGGCATCGCGGACGCCGCGCAGTTCCTTGAGGGCGAGCCGCAGCGGAATCCAGCCCGTCTCCGGGTCGCGCAGCGCCTCGGCGGACAGCCGCCGACTCAGCAGGTAGGTGAAGAAGCTCTTGCCCTCGCCGAACTCGGCCAGCAGCAGCAGCGAGCCGGCCTCCGGATGCCGCTTCCCCAGCCAGTCGCGGACCTCGGCGTCGAGCGTGCGCCCCAGCGACGTCCCACGCTCGTCGGCGGCCTTCGGTTCGACGAACTCGTCGAGCAGTTCCCGGAACCGGTCGCGGTCCTCATGGCCGATGCAGTGCGGCGCATCGGCGCGCAGGTAGTCACGCCAGACAGCCGGAAGCCGGACCGCCCTGGTGAGCTTCGCGCCGAGCCGGCCGAGGACCTGGTCACGCGGCCCGGGCTGGCCTGGCCACGGCTCGGCGTAGACCGCCTCGTAGACGGGGGCATCGAGCGCGAAGAAATCCCGGACGCCCTGGTCCGGGCTCCAGATCAGCACATCGAACGGGTGCCGGTGGGACTCGTTCCACGTGCGCGCCCGGGCCCGCAGCTCGTCCGTCGGCTCGCCGCGTGCCGAGATGACGACAAACTGATCGATTTCGCCGCCGGCACGCTCCTCGATCTCCGCGAGTCGACCTGCCACGTCACGCAGGGCCAGCGGCTCCCCGGTGTTGCTGATCTGCACATGGCAGCGGACATCGATCTGCCCGGCGGCGACTGCGTCGAAGCACGCGTCGTGGCCGAACCGCGAGCCGGCCGCCGGCGACCGCAATTGGAGCAGCAGGTCGTCTTCCTGATCCGGCCCGATTGTGAACAGCGACCCCAGCAGCCGGAGCAGCCGCTCCTCGACCGGGCGCTGGGCCACCTTGTCCGGCGGTCCGACGTCGGACTGCACTCGCTCGTCGGTCCGGCGCTGGGGGCCTGGCTCGTCCGGCTCGTCGGGGGTGCGCAGCTCGATCGCTGGCGCGTCGAGCGCGAAGTCGTTGCCTGTCGCGAGTGCCGCCCAGATCCCCAGCAGCCACCCGCGCCGCTCGTCATCGGCCCAGAGGATCTTCCGGAGCCCGTCGTCGAGGACGAATCCGAACTCGGCTTCCAGCCGGCTCGTGGCGTCCCCTTGGACGTCGGTCAGGATCTGGGCGATCTCCGCGTGCACCGCGGCGGCCCCGGGCAGCCTTCCGCCGTCGATCAGGCGCCGACGGAAAGTCATCTCACGTGCGCTCGGGTCGGGATCCCCGCCGGCCCCGGCGAGGTTCCCGGCGATGGCGTATTCGGCGCGGTCGGCGGGCAGCGCCACGCTCAGCCATGCCGTCACGAGGATTCGGGTGGGTGCGGCGATCGGCAGCGTGTCGAGCCCGAGGACCCAGCTGTCGTCAACGACCAGCAGACAGGCCGCGCCCGCCAGCAGCCGGCCAAGCCTGCGCTCCCCATCTGCCTTGTCGTTGACCGGGCCTGTGTCACCGAAGGCGGCGAGAACGGCGCGGGTGAGCGCCGCGAGGTCGAGGTCGGGGCCGCCCGGTATCCACACGATCCCGCCGGGGAACGCCGCGCGCACCGTTGCGTCGTGGACGAGCGCGACCGCCAGCGTCGTCTTGCCCGATTCGGCCGGCCCCAGAATCGCGACCACGGAAGCCGGCGCCTCGGCCAGCAGCAGGTCGCGAACCGACGCCACGTCCTCGGCGCGCGGTACATAGGAGTCGGGGAGGTCGGGAAGGTCCGCCAGCGGCGGGATGGTCCTCGCCGGGCGGCGTGGACCGGATCCGGCCGCTGCCCGCGGCACGGGCTCGGAGGGCGGGAAGACCGGTGCCGGCGTCCCGGGGAACTCCGGAGGGCTGACCGGTCGCGCCGACCCCGCGACGGTCGCCTGGACGCGTTCGACGAGTACCCTGCGCGCATCGTCCTCGGGTAGGCCGAACAGGTCGATGGAGATGAGGCCGGCCAGGAAACCAGCCGGTTCGCAGTCCTCGATGCGCACGGGCACCAGTCGGCGGCGCTCCCCGGACAGGTCCGTGCCGAAGACCAGTTCCCATTCGGCCCGCGCGGCGGCGGACGCCAGGTAGCCGTCGGAGAGGAGCACGATTGTGTGCGTGGCGCCGCGCACGGCCTCCTGGACCATCCGCTCCCAGCGGTTGCCGGCGACGAAGTCCCAGGCCTGCACGCGTACGCGATAGCCCGCCTGTTCCAGTTGCCAGCCGGCCCACGCGGCCCAGTCGCTGTCCGCGGCGACGTGCGATACGTAGAAGTCCCAACCCTCGCTCGGATCGCCGTCGGCTCCGCCACCGGCCGCGTCCGGCTCTGCCACCGGCTGCGCCTCGGCCTGCTCGGGCCCGGGAACCGAGCCGGGTCTGATCGCGGCAGGTCCGCCTGACTCGTCGTCCCCGCCTGGCACGGACGGAGACTCGCCAGCCAGCCAGCGACTGACTTCCGCCGTCTGCCAGCCCAGGTGGGCGTCGAAGGGCAACAGACCGCGGCACAGCAACCGCAACCGCTCGTCGTCCACCGCCGCCAGGTCCGGAGGTCGTCGAGCGCGGCGGCCCTCTGCAACAGTCACCGTGTCCAGGTCCTGTCCCAGATACGTCTGACCCAAGGCGCGAAACACCGTTTCGCCCAGCATCCGCCAGTCGTAGAGGCGGTCTGTCTGGTCCATGTCCACGAGCCGCCACCCGGCCCCCGGCAAAAAGTAGGTCTGCTGAATAGCCGTGTGGCCGAGCCAGCCGATCAGGACGGCGTCCACCTCGCCGAGCGGGCTTAACGAATCAGTGCCGTCCCAGCCACGGAGGATGATGTTTTCCGCCACGATTTCGGCATGAGCGAGCTCGTTATCGTGCAGAGCGATGACTGCCGACGCGACCTGCTCGGCGATCCGTGTCACGGTCCTGGTGGGCAAGCCGTGGTCTCGGATGACGTCGGCCAGGCTCACGCCGCGGACGAACTCCTGCAGTTCCCAGAATTGCCCCGCCTCGAAGCCGAATTCGTGGACCTCGACGAGATGGCGGTTTGACCTTATCTTCCGTGACCGCTTCAGTTCTTCCTGGCTCGCCTCGGAGCCCACGGGGTGAATCTTGAGAAGTTGCTCTTCTCCACCATCCGGCGTGACAATAAACAGCCGCCCCGTTCCGCTGCTCGGCAACCGCCGGGCTTCCACGAAACGGTCGGCGAGCGCGCCCAGCGGCGCGTCGGGATCTAGCCAGGCCCCCGGGCCACCGGTCTGTTGCGGAGGCGCAACGAGCGTCCGCTCATCGTCGTCGAGATCGCCGAGCCACCCGTGACCAGTGACCGGGACCTGGTCCGCGCCCGATCGGGCGGCGAGCGGACGGACCACCTCCTCGTGTAGACGGCGGTACGCCTCATCCCATGCCTGGCGGTTGCCGAGATCACCCGGCAGCGCGACCCCGGCCTCCTGCGCGACGCGCAGGCAGGTGTCCACGAAGACCTCGACGTTCACAAGCTTCGGTAGCGTCGGCCGCGTCCTGCTGATCATCCCCGCGATCGTGCCGCGTCGCAGATGAACCGGCCCGGCACCGGGACGGCGCGGGGGCGTCAAGGCGCTGGCCTGAGCCAACTGCCGAGCGGACAGGCCGACGGCCTGTTTAAGGGCCTGCAGCCGATCAGCGAATGCCACACGCGGATCGGTTGTTTCCGTATCTGACGACGGCTGTCGCGCTGAATCGGACCCACCGCCGGCGGTTTCGCGGATCTCCGGGTCCAGTTCGACCGCGATCTCTGCCTGTGCGAGCCAGCCTGGTCCGAAAGCCGTCCTGGCCGCGGCCGCGAGGTCGAGGGCGAACGCGCGCGCCGTCGGCTGGCGTTCCGCTGGGTCGAAGGCAAGGGCGCGTAGCATTACCTGACCGACCTCAACCGGCAGGTAAGCCGGAAGTGGTGGCGTCGTGTCCTGACGGGAGCGAGACCGCTGCTCAACGGGAAGGCTACCGGTCAGCATTTCATAGACGCTGACACTGAGCCCGTATACGTCGAGGGTCGGACGCGGCTCGCTGCTCTGAATCTGCTCGGGCGCCATGTAGCCCGGCGTGCCGGCGAGATCGGCTGGGCGGCCGACCACCGCGGCGATTCCGAAGTCGATAAGCTTCACTTGCCCGTCACGCGTAAACAGGACGTTCGACGGCTTCACATCACGGTGCAACAGATCCTGGCCGTGGGCGAACTCGAGCGCGTCGGCCAGCGCCAGCGCGACCGCGCACGACCAGCGCACCGTCGGCTTCGCGCGAAGCCGGGAACGCAGATCCCCGCCTGGCAGCAGCTCCATGACGATCAGTGCCGCCGCTTCCATGGGCACGAAGTCGTAGACCTCGACGATGTGGGGATGGCGCAGCCGCACCAGCGCGAGGGCCTCCAGCTCCGCCGCGCTCTCCCGCCCCTCACCGACGGGCACCACCTTGACCGCGACCTCGCGGCGCAGCCGGTCCCTCGCCGCGATGACAGCGCCGGATCCACCGTTGCCGATCGGTACACCCAGCACATAGCCAGGAAGCGCCGCCTGAACGCGGATCCGGTCGAACGTCACGCCAGCCACCCCGCTCCACCTGGCTCAAGCGTGACCCGTACCGGCGCACCCGCCTGCCATCGCCACCATTCTGACAGCACGGTAGTTCCGCGCGGGCGGGAAGCCCGAGGACAAGGCGGCTGGTTCGACGATGGCTGGGCGGTCAGCTGGCTACGGCTAACGGATCCGCCTCGCGCGGCCTCACCTTCCGCGTCCGGCGGGCTCCTTCGGTCTGGTCCGGGCACGCGTAGACCCGAGTCGATAGGGCCATGGTCGCTTGCTGGGAGTTCGGCCTCGGCTGCGTGTTCTACCAGTGTCCCGGTGTGCGTCGGCGCCTAGCTGTACCACGAGGTTCCGTGCTCGTTTGGAGCCGACTTTCAGTCGTTGCCGTAGAGCCTGGGCGGAGATCGGCCGGTGGATGCTGCTCCCAGTAGAGGGTGTCCTCTCGCCGTACCCGTTGCAGCAAGAGCCCGTCCGTGACTGCCCGCAGATTCTGGTCGGTCCTGCGCTGTGCGGGCACAGCTGGCAGCCTGTCAGCGGCGCCTTGATCGTCGCAGTGTGGCCGTCCCGCTCCTTCGGCGGCCGGTTTCGAGGGTGCTTTCACCGGTCCCGGCGCCATAGGCGGCTCCTGGACGCCCACGTTCTCCAGGCCGGCGGTTTCCTCGAGTGGCGTCGCGTCCGCCGCTGCACCAGGCTGTTCTGCCATCGTGCCCGGCTCGGCCCGTCCGAGTTTGAGTTCGTGCATATGGCTTGGAGGAGGCTTGGGCCGACGTGTGACCAGCCGATTCTCTCTGCTTTGTGACAGTGTCTCCTTTTCTCGTTTCCTGATGCTGGTTGTCTCGTTGACCAAGTTGTCCACGGTCGCACTGTGTCCGTATGGTCACCGATCGTGTATCTGGCCTTCTTTTCCGGTACGGACTGGCAGTCGTGGGACGTGGCGGCGGCGCCAACGATCCCTGAGCGGATGCCCGTGCTGGGCGACAACGACTTTTGCTTCGACGATGACGGCGGTTTGCCGCGGCCGACGGCCGTGGTGAACCGGTGGCTGCGGGAGTTGCCCGCGAGTGGGCGCCGGCGAGCGCGACGTGGGCGGCCTACGCGCGGGTGCTGTGGGGACCGGCTGGAGTTCCTCGCCGGCCTCGGGGTCGGCCCGTTCGACGGCCGGGGGGCGTTGAAGCAGGCGCTGGGGGCGTATGCGGTGCACCGGGCGGACGGGCCGGTGGCGGCGCGGTTCGCGGCGTCTACCTGGAACCGGCACGTCTCCGTCTGCGGCGACGACCTGATGGTCGGCCCGATGCCGGGCCTGTCTGCCGCGATCCGTTGGGCCGACCAGTTCACAGCAAGCACGAACCCCGCGCCGCTGTGATGGTCCACGGCCACTACGCGGCCTACACGCCGCGCCAGGCGCGCCGCATCCTCGGCCAGCGCCAGTCGAGCTAACCCACGGCGAACCAAGCCGGCCGCCGCCTTTCGCCTGTGCTTCCGCCGTGGAAGCGAGTCTCCCCGTGGCCGTGAACTCCGTGAGCTGAGCACCGCCGGCCGGCCCGCAGGTAGCGGCCGAGCAAGGCGAGCAGCGCCGGGTCGTCGAGCAGGACGGTGCCGTCGGCGGCCGCCTGTGGCGGTGACGGTGAAGTGCTCGTTGTCCCGGTCGAGTCCGAGATCCTCGACGTAGGCGCCGAGTGCCTCGCAGACGCGTAGTCCGATTGGTGGCGATCAGGGTGAACAGGACCCGATCGCGGAGACGGCCGGCGGGGATCGCGGCCAGAATTCGTTCGACGCGGACCGGGTCGACGCCGCGGGGCTGACCGGCCGGCACGACCACCCGGTCGAGGCGGGTCATCGGCTTGGCCTCGACGAGGCCGTGACGGACCGCCCAGCCGAGAAACGCGGCGACCGCGGCCTGGCGGCGGGCCCGGGTTGCCGGCGTCAGCTGTGCGAACGCGGCCAGGTCGCTGCGGTAGCCGCGGATCGTGTGGGGGCTGCGTCCGGCGGTGGTCAGGTCAGTGAGGAAGTCGTCGACGGGGCCGGCGAGCGGATGGCTGTCGGGGAGGTCGTCGAGTCCCTCCGGCGGGGCACCGCCACGACCAGCAAAGGTCCCTGGGATGACGGTACGCGTCTGGCAGCTGGACCCAGACGACGATCAGGGCTGCGAGGCCGGCGACCCTGACCACCAGGCCCAATCTCCCCCCGGCGAATGGCCAGATCTGGACATTACGGTCGCCGATCAAGGAGTGCGGCCGGTATGTGTGCTCAACGCGTGCACGGACGTCGCGACACGGCGGGACACGAGCGGGCACGCCGGGACACGAATCGCGGTCTGACGTGGGATTTTGGAACACTGGCCGGCACGCGGCGGCATCCCGGGGCCCGCTGTGATGGGTTTACAAGGCGAATCGCCGTCGCGATGATCGGACCTGCCGGGCTGATGAGAAGGGGCCGTGACCTGGGATTTCACCGGAGCATAGATCATCCAGGATGCCGTTAAGATCGTTTGTGTGCTCCGTGCTCGCTCTGACCATCGTCGTCCTGGTCGCGCTCCTGTCCGGCCTGGCCAACGCTTGCCTGGCCTATCTCGATGGTGACAGCATTCCCCGGGTGGCGCGTGCCGGCGGCGCTACCTTCGGTACCGCCCTCCTTATCGGCCTTGCGGTGCTGACTGTCGTAAAGGCAGGGTCGTAGGGCCGTCTACGCCAACAGCATGCGGATCCCCGAGCGTGACCCCCGCAGGGCGGGGACCGTCTACTAGCACGCGCGCCAGCGAACTCCCCGGTGCGATCATGGAGGCACCCAGACCAGGACCTCGGGGGGATGGCATGGCAGATATCGCGTTGTACTACCCGTGGACGCGGGTGCGGGACGAGAGCTGGTTGAAGGCCGCCGCGTTGCACTGGCCACGTCTGGCCGTGATGAAGCCGGTTGACTACACGGGGCGTGAGTCGCCTACTGCCCGGACGTTGCGAGAGGAGCTGGGCTTCCTCATCGAGGCGGACCCGGCCCTGCGGGCGGCACACCTCGGCTCGGACTTCCTGACGCTGATCGGCCGTGAGGCTGACGCGCTGGTCGCGCGGTATGGCTGGCTGACCGACTTCCCCCACGAGCTGAACGACGTCCTCAACGATCAGTGTCTGGTGGAGCATCCCGTCGACAGCGACCGGGTGGACTGGGTGCATCGCGGCAAGCTCCCCGGGGAGCTGCTCGATTGCCTCGTGGAGACGCGGCTGGGGGTGCCAAGCGCGGATGGCTCGTGGGTCGCGTTGCACCCTCGCCTGGCGGCCGTGTACCTGACCGCGCTCGCCGAGCGGGTCGCGCGCGCGAACGCGCTGACGCCGGTCACCGATCAGCCGCGCCATCACGGCATGGCCAGCGGCTGGACCCTGGAGACGCTTACCCGGGTGCTTCTCGCCGAGGATCCTGGCCCGCTGCGGCCCGCCGCCGCGGACGTGTCCGCGCTCTACGCGGCGGTCGCGGTGGAGACCGTCGTCCCGGGCGGGTTGGACTCCGTCCCGGTCGAGCGCATCGTCGCGGCTCGTCGCGCGCTGAGCGAGGAATTCGATGCCTTCCGCCGGCATCTGGACGCGCTCAACGACCGATTCGCCGAGGTCGCGCAGGCGGCGGAGGATCCCGGGGTGGTGCGCGAGCGCGTCGGCCTGCTGGTGGAACAGGACTTCGGTCCTGCGACCGCTGAGCTGGAACGCGGACTGCGCCTACTCGGCCTGGAACCGGTCCGGGCGGTGCTGGGCCTGACGTCGCTGGCGCTTCCCGTGGCGGTCGAGTGGGCGCCTGAGGTCGTCGGGCTGCCGGTCGCGGTGGGGTCGGCTGGCATGGTCGCCGCCACGTTGATCAGTTCCAGTGCCCGGGCCCGTGAACAGGCCCGGCAGCGCCGACGTAGCGCGGCTGGCTATCTGCTCGGCCTGCGCACGGAGCTCAACCCCACCGGCGTCATCGATCAGCTCCGGCGGACTTTCCGCCGCGCGGACGGGCCCTAGAGGTTCAGGCGCCACAGTCAATCATGGACACGACCGACGGCGTTGATCGCCGCCCACCGCCGGGTGCCTGCTGTACCTGCGGAGCGAACGCCGTCGCGTAGAGCGACAAGCTCAGAACCATGCGGCTGCGGCCGGGCGGCGTACTCCATCACGACGGTCCGGTCCGCTTCCAGCAGTGGACGATCACCGGTGATCGCCACGTCGCGAACAGTGCGTGTGTGCTCAACGCGTGCGCATACGTCGCGGCACGGCGGGGCATCGGCGGGCACGCTGGAACACGAATCGCGATCTGACGTGGGATTTTGGGGCACTGGCCGGCACGCGGCGGCATCCAGGGACACGCGGTGATGGGGTTACAGGACGGATGCATACAGTAGCAATCGGACCCATGGCCATCCAGCGGAATTGCCCGGCTGTCATGCGCCGAGATCGAGCGCAAGATCCGCCCCGATGACGAGAGACGGTGGGGTTCGGGGTCCACTCCCCCCGCCGTAGTAGTCGACGTAGGCGGCGGATCACCCCCACGGGCGTGGGGAGGACCCAGCGATGTTCCGTGCGACTGCTGCCGTGGTCGGATAACCTCCACGGGCGTGGGGAGGACTGGCTCAAGATGGGCACCGCGACCATCCCCGCCGGATCACCCCCACGGGCGTGGGGAGGACCATCGACCGCAGACCTGGTCAACCTCAACATCCGGATCACCCCCACGTGCGTGGGGAGGACTCGATCCCAATTCCCCCGGCGCGGTTCTGGCGCGGATCACCGGGACGAGCACTAGCTGTCCCGATCATCGGCCCGCGAGACCTGGAACCCCAGGACCCGGACCGGGTCTCACGGAACCAGCGCCGATCAGTCTGGGATGCGGGCCACTTGCCGGGTCGACCAGAGCGGGAATGCTTCATGGTCGGGGACGGCCGAGCGCAGCGAGTCCCGTAGTTCAGCTATCTCAACTCCAGAGGCGGCAGTCCCCTCCGCGATCCGGCGACACGTCACGAAGTCGACGCCCCGTCGCCGCGCGAGGTCGATGAACGCCACCGCCCGGTTCGCGAGGTCCTCGGAGCTGATCAGCGCGCCGGACCCCCGCAGGCGCTCGGCCTTCTCGCGTTCGTAGTCAATCTCGGATGCTCCATGGGCCTCGCGCACGACGTCCTCGGCTTCAGCCAATGAACGCGTCGCGACGAGAAGCCCAGCCAGAACGCTGCCCTCGATCACGGCCCGGAGATCCGCGATGTACACGTCCCGGCTGTCGTCGGTGAGTTCGACGGTCACCTCCTCTCCCCGGATCTCCGCGGTTCCCCGATAGCCGAGCGCCGCCGCGGCCAGGAGTGCGGTCGCCTCCGTCGGGTGCCACGCCAGACTCTCGAGTATCGCGTCGGCGTCGCGGCGGCCCAGCGACGCTTCCCACCGGCCGCCGAGACCGTGGATCCGCTCCACAACGGCGGCGGCCGGAAGCTCACCATCCAGCCCGGGTCCGGCCACGACCACCTCGGCGGTCACCTCCAGCGCCGAGCACGCGGCGAGGACGAGCGCGTCGGCCAGCGGGCTCGTAACCTCGCGCTCGTCGCCTCGCGCGACCAGGTCCCCGCCGATGTCGACGAGCCGCACCACGTCGATGTCCGCGAGCTCGACGACCTCCGCGATCTGGTCCCGCAGCCCGGCCGCGCCTCGGGTCGGATCCAGGAGCAGGACCGGAGTCGCCACCGAGCCCGCGAGGCGCGGAAGCATAGATCGGCTCGGCGGCTTGACAGCGGTGGCCGCCACGATCTGGGCGTTGTAGCGGCCCACGGACCGCAGGCCGGTGAACTCGCTCGCGCTGCGCGGGCCGGGAAGCGGGTCGACCCGCAGCCGCTCCCAGGCGTAGGTGAAGATCGCCGCGTCCACGCCCTCGTGTCCTGAGGCGCCGACCATCACCGCGCCGAGCGCGTCGCCGCCTCCGCCGGCGGCGATCACCAGACGTCTCATGGAGACAACCTTAGATCCCAGAGCTGACATAGTGTGGCCAGTGGCATTAGCCACCGCCCGAGGGAGCGCGACCGTGCCCGATCTCCAGCAGGTGCTGCCGAAGTACCTGCAGATCGCCAATCACATCCGGGATCAGATCCTGCGTGGTGATCTCCGACCCGGCGCGGAGGTCCCGTCCGAGCGAACCATCGCCGTCGACTGGCGGGTCAGCCGACCGACGGCGGCCAAAGCCCTGGAAGCCCTCCGGAGTCAGGGCCTGGTCGAGTCACGGCGGGGATCCGGCAGCTACGTCGCCGACCAGCTGGGCATCCACCGGCGTGCCCGGGAGCGCTACGGCCGCCAGCGCGAGACCGGGGCGATCTACCCGCCGAACGAGTGGGCCCGGATCGTGACGGCGGAGATCGTACGGACGCCGGAACGGGTCCGAACCGCCCTCGGCGACGACACCATCCGGGCCATCCGGCGTCATCGGATCATCCACGACGAGGATGGCCCTATCGAGGTGTCGACCTCCTGGATCCCGGCCGTGATCGCCGAAGCCGCGCCCCGCCTCCTCCAGACCGATCGGATCCGCGAAGGCACGCTGGCCTACATCGCGGGCGTCACCGGCACGCGCGCCCGGCTGGCCCGCGACCGTGTCACCACCCGCTTCGCGACCGACATCGAGACCACCGAACTCAACCTCGGCGACGGACCGCACCCGGTCCTCGAGGTCCAGCACGTGGTCTTCAACGAGGCGCACCGGCCGCTGGAGTTCACCGAGGCCGTCTACCCGCCCGGGCGCTGGGCCATGGAGCACGAATATCCCGTAAGTCACTAGCCGAAGCCATGGTCGGGCCCCCGCGTCTGGCGGCTGGGGGCTGGCCTATGCCACTATGATTCTAAGTGGCATAGGCCACTGCGGTAGGTGGCGAGAGAGGCGGACAGTCCATGAGGCCCAGATGGTGACGGCGACCTCGACCGACGGCCCGGCCGCGGTGCTCCAGGCCTCGGACCCACCAGCTGAGCTGGTCTGTGTCTCGGTACTCGGGCTGACGCGCGTCAGCCGCGCCGGCCAGGCATTCGACAGGGTCGACTGGCTGAGCGGCCGAGGAGCACGGGTCGCGGCCCTGAGCGCCCGCCACGGACGGCGGGTTCGTCTGCTCTCGCCGCCGGTGGGCCAAGACCGCGATGGGACGTCAGCTCTCGCCGAACTCCGGCGAGCCGGCGTGATCAACTGCGTCGGCGCGGCGCCAGGCGTCGTCACGCCACGGCGGGACGTGTGGATCACGGGCACGGGTCACGTCGAGGTGGTCGACGGACACGCGCCAGCACTCGAGCACCTCTGTGGCCTCGACCTGTCGCCGCTGGCCGGCGCGGCCCAGGTCATTCTGGACGTCGACGCCCAGACCTCCCCCCTAGCCGTCCGGGTGCTGCAGTCGCTCGCCGGCAGCCAGGAGCGCGGGCACTGGCCCGCCGTCGCCCTGTCCTTCGGCGGCGACCGGCCGCCGCCGACCGTGGTGACGGCCGCGCGCCGGGTCAAACCCGTGCTCGTGCATACGAGCCTCCCCATCAGTCGGCCGGATCGGGCGCGCGCCCTCGCCAGACTCCTGGTCGAGGTGACCGGCGCCGAGCTCGCGATCGTCACCCACGGTGGGACCGGGGTGGCGATGTTCCTGCCGGGCGGTGAGGTCCTCGAGCCGGAAGTGCCTGCCGGGCTGGACGAGGCGGACGGCCTGGCCACCGGGCTGATCACTACGGCCCTCGCGCGGATCCATGACGCCCGCTGGCGGACGCATCCACGGCCCGGTCCCGGCCACCACACCGTCCCACGGCGTCCTATCAGGCCCGCGGAGGTAACCCGCAGGTCGCTGCTACGTGCCATTCCGTGAGTACCACGACGACGTTCAGCTCATTCCACGACGCCTACCTCGCCATACTTCGCGAAGTCAGAAGCCGGCCGCTCAACGTCATCGACGCGCGGGGGCGGTGGTCGCGGGAGATCCCCAACGTCTCCTTTGTCCTCACGAATCCGGTCGAACGTATTCCCTTCCTGGAATCCCGGCGGCCCGACATCGCGCTATGCGTGGCCGCCAGCCTTGGCATGCTCGAGAGCCGAAACGACACCGCGGTCATCAATCACTATCACCCGGGCCGGAACGCTTCCACAAACATTACGAGTAGCCGCGAGGACGCGGCGTACATAATTCAGTTGGGCAGCCTCGACCCGGGCACGAACAGCAACTCCGTGGAGGCCATCATCGCCATGATGGCCGACGACCCGCGCACCGAAGCAGCGATCATCCCCATCATCGGACCGGACACCCCAGGACGAATACCTTCTCGAGCCGCCGACCATCCATCCTCAATACAGTTCCTCCACCGCGACGACCGGCTGCACTGCGTCGTCCAGATACACACCGAGGACGCCTACGTCCAGCTACCCCGGTCCGTGTTCTCCTGCACGCTGATTCAGGAGTACGTGGCCCGACGGCTCGGGGTCGCCGTCGGCGCCTACAGACATCATGTCGACTCACTCCACGTCCAGGAGCGCGACACATACCATCTCGCGGAAGCCATTCGAGAGGTGACCCGCTGGGGCTACACACCGCCGGCATTCACGCTGCCGGCAATGCCCACTGACGCGAGAAACGGGCTGGCCACCGCGCTGCTGTGGGAGCACCAGCTCCGCACCAATCAACGCGCCACCGCACCGAGCGACCCGGAGTTGCGCGGGATCGATCCGTACTGGCGGAACATCATCCTGCTGCTCGAGATTGACCGGCAGGTAAAAATCCACCAAAATAGGATCTTTGATGCAGGCGTCTTTCAGGCGCTGCATCCGGCCTACCGGTGGCTGGTAGCCCACGACTGGCCGGCCAGGCTACCGCCCTATCTCCGGTGACGGACGCGCCCTCGGCGCATACTCGCGGCGGCGCCCGGCGCCGAGCGCTGCCTGTCTTGGTGCCAGTCAACCTGGATCGCCTTGCGCAACCTCGCGCCGTGGCAGCGACGTCGATGGGCCTACATGTCCTCGTAGCGATCGACGTACACGGTCGGCGGCTGGTCGCCGAAGATCCGTTTGGTCCGTTCTCGCTCGGCCTCGTCGGTGCGCCGGCGCGCCTCCGCCCACTTCTCCGGCGAGATGCTCATCAGCTCCTCGACCTCGGCGTCATCATCCGCGTCAGCTAGCCCGTCTGTGTCCTCGGGCTCCTCTGGCGGCTTCGGGGATTCAGTACTGGTCACGGTGCACTCCTCCTGCCGTAGAGCTCGGATGGCCCACCGGCCTCCGGGTCGATGGCCGCCTTCGTCTGGAAGGCGTCGTACGCGTCTTCGTCGATGACGCGGATCTCTCCAGCGCGCGCCCGGGCGATCAGTCGCGGCTCCGGGCCATTCGTGTCGAACAACCTCGCCTTGTCCACAATCGCCGCATAGCGCTCGAAGCCGGCCGAGAATCCCCGGTGCGCTTCCAGCTGCCGGTCCACGGGCACATACCGGCCCGAGTGTTCCGCGCGGGAGGCCGCCCGCTCGACCGCGACCTCCGGGTCGGCCGTCACGCCCCACAGGTTCACCTCATACCCGCGATCCTTCGCGTCCTGGAGCACGCGCGTCGACTTGTCGGGGTTGCCGAGCGTCACGTCGTAGACGATGTTAAGCCGACGGTCCATCGCTTCGGACAGCACGCTTTTGGCAACCTGACTGCTCTCCTCGTGCACGACGTCGGCCGCGCGAGAGTCGCCGGCCCGAACCACCTCGCCGAACTCGGGGATCAGCTCCTTCACCCCGTCTGGGTCGAGCCGCACGGCGTTGTCCGTCGACACCCGGCCGTCCAGAACCAGATAGTCCAGGACCGCCCCCTTACCCGAGGCCCCGCCGCCGCCCATCACATCCAGCTTCGGCGGCCCATCCGTCGGCGGCCGAGCGTCGCCGATCACGCGCGCCACCAAGCCCTGGCGAAACGCGACTCGCTCGGGTGTGTTGATCGTGTTGGTCTCGCGGAGCAGCGGATGCCCGTCGGGCAGCGTCCGGGGTGGCGTCGGCACCCGCCAACGATCATGGGAAGCCCGCTCGACCCTTATGCCATCGTCCCCACGATCCGGTTGCGCCGGCGGATCGAGGAGCGCGGCCTTCGCCTCGACCGCGACGTCGGCGGCGCCACGGGTCGCCCTGCTGACGCGGTCGTCCGGGGGCGCGCTCTGCTGCTCCGGCCGGTCTGTCGCGCCGTCGCCCGGTCGCGCCTCACGGCCGGGGTCGGCCCGCGGCCTGGTTAACGCGTCGAGCAGGTCCGCCTTCGCGTTCAGGTCGGTCGGTCGAGGGGGCGGAAGCCCGCCCGGCTGCTCGAAGGGATCGCGCAGCTCGCGGGGAGTCATGCGGCCTGAGTCCGGGGCACGGGACACTCCTTGGCGCTCTGCCGTGAAGATTCGAATCTAGCCCCTCCGGGTCGCGATCGTGCACGAATGGCCACGCATCGCGCAGACGGGCCTCGCCGAATGATCCAGCCCTCGGCTGTGCTTCAGACACTCTGGTTCGGCGTCAAACAACCCACGGTCGATCGCCCTGCTGACGTCGTGCGACGGATCACCCCCACGGGCGTGGGGAGGACTCACCATCAACGACATCGACGTGTGCATGGGCCGGATCACCCCCACGGGCGTGGGGAGGACGCCGACGCCCCCGCTAGTGCCGCAATCGGCATATCGGATCACCCCCACGGGCGTGGGGAGGGAGGACCACCGCGACGTCGCGGAACTTGATGGTGTCCACGGATCACCCCCACGGGCGTGGGGAGGACGTCTGTTCGACGCCGTCCACGACGATCCGCCGCGGATCACCCCCACGGGCGTGGGGAGGACTCAGCCGTCACCAGCACCATCGGTCTGGTGAGCGGATCACCCCCACGGGCGTGGGGAGGACCGGGATGCCCCGGGCCCGGGCAGCCCGGGCGGCGGATCACCCCCACGGGCGTGGGGAGGACCGCCGCGCCAGCGCGGGTCTGGACGGCCCTGGCGGATCACCCCCACGGGCGTGGGGAGGACCGGGGCGTGCCGGCTGGTGCCGGTCGCTGCTGCGGATCACCCCCACGGGCGTGGGGAGGACGCGGCGCCGCGTGTCAGCGCCTCGACCGCCGCCGGATCACCCCCACGGGCGTGGGGAGGACGTGACGGTCAGGATCAGCACCCCGCGCCCCACCGGATCACCCCCACGGGCGTGGGGAGGACGCGGGTCAGGGCCGGCGCGGCGTCCTCCGCTCAGGATCACCCCCACGGGCGTGGGGAGGACTTGGCCCGAGCTGCGGATCCGGGGCCGGCGCATGGATCACCCCCACGGGCGTGGGGAGGACGGCCAGGCGCGCCCGTTGGGCGGCGCGGCCGTCGGATCACCCCCACGGGCGTGGGGAGGACTTGAACCCGGAGGTCACCGTCATAACCTCGAACGGATCACCCCCACGGGCGTGGGGAGGACGTCGTCACCCGCTACGCCGAGTCCGGGACGGCCGGATCACCCCCACGGGCGTGGGGAGGACGATCGTCCGGTGTCGGCGCGCGATGTCGGCGTCGGATCACCCCCACGGGCGTGGGGAGGACGGGTGCCGACTCCCGCAACTCCCGACGCGCGGCGGATCACCCCCACGGGCGTGGGGAGGACCGGATGGCTCGCAGCAGTCGCTTGGCCTTCTTCGGATCACCCCCACGGGCGTGGGGAGGACTGTGAACCTCCAGAATGGGAATCGACGGTCAACGGATCACCCCCACGGGCGTGGGGAGGACGGACTGTCCACGGATACCGATGTCCCGAATGACGGATCACCCCCACGGGCGTGGGGAGGACCCTACGAGGACGGCGAGCGGCTCTCCATCGTCCGGATCACCCCCACGGGCGTGGGGAGGACCGGGCCGCCCGGGCCGGCCGCCCGGGCGGCCCGGGATCACCCCCACGGGCGTGGGGAGGACCCGGCGTCATGGCCGTGGCGATCGTTGACCGGCGGATCACCCCCACGGGCGTGGGGAGGACGCGCCTCCGGATGCGCGGCGACCCCGTTGTGACGGATCACCCCCACGGGCGTGGGGAGGACACCGGTTACACGCTCGCGACAGTCCGCACGCACGGATCACCCCCACGGGCGTGGGGAGGACCGGTAAAAGCTCTCTTCTCCGGCTTATCATCGCGGATCACCCCCACGGGCGTGGGGAGGACACTTTCTGACCTGGGCTTTTAGGGAGCCCCCGGCGTCTGTTGTGGTTGGAGTCCGATGAGCTGGAGGCCGTCGAAGGCGAGGACGTGACGACGGCGCTCGCCCGCGGTGCGAATCTGGAAGCCCTGTTCGGTTTCGGCGGGGTAGATGCAGACGGCGGCTCCGTCGTCGACGGTCGCGGCGACGGCGTTCCAGAGCTCGTCGCGGACGCGGGCGGAGACGGTGCCAACGTACAGGCCGGCCTTCGGCTCGATGAGCCAGCGGGTCAACGCGCCGCGGACGTGGTCGGGAACGGCGGTGGTCGCGATGACGATCATTGTTGCCATGGGTCGCCCAGGTTCACGATGACGTCGTCGCCGACGAGGTCGTCCAGACCGTCAGCATCTTGGTTCCCGCCGTCGACAACGGGCTCGACAGCGGCGCCGTAGTTGACGCCGGCGGGGACGGATCCGAGCTGGGGGTCCCACAGGTCGACCATGGGAACCACGGCGCGGTCTCCGGCATCGTCGTCGCCCGGTTCACGGTCGAGGTCGAGGAACCGTTGGATGTCACGGACGATCGTCGGGAGCAGCCGGATGAGGCGGAACTCCTCGCGGAGTCGGAGTCGGGCGGCCTGCTCGGGTTTCGGGTCGGCGTGGAGAGCGAACGCGAGCGGGATGGTGACCCGTGCCTTGTAGAGGTCCGCGACGTCGTACACGAAGGCGAGCTGGGTGCCCTGGTGAACGAAGCCGAGCGCGGGTGAGCACCCGAGCGCGCAGATCGCGGCATGGACGACGCCGTAGAGGCAGGTGTTCGCGGCGGACAGGGCGAGGTTGACCGGGTCCTGGCTGTCCCAGGCGGCCGGGTCGTAGTTGCGGCGGAAGCGCGGCACGCGGTGTTTCTGCGCGAGCAGCTTGTAGAGCGCTTTGACGCGCTGGCCTTCCATGCCGCGCAGCTGGGCGATGGTGGTGCCTGCGGGGACATCGATGGCGAACCGGGCCCGGTACATGCGGCTGGCGACCTCGGTGCGGCGTTCGTCGTCGGCCCAGTTGCGGGCCTGTTTCTCCAGCCAGGTGGTAGTGAGGGTGGCGGGCGCGATGGAGGCGTAGGCACGGACCCCGCCGGCCCCGACGCAGACGACGCTGGTCGCGTGACGGGCGAGGGTCGCCAGCGCCGGCTGGGTGATCGAGGTGCCCGGGCCGAGGAGCAGGCAGGACAGGGCGGCGGTCGGAAGGTAGACCTGCTCGGTTCCGCGCGGGCTGTCGACGGAGGCCAGGACTCCAGTATCGTCCTGGCTAATCCGGACCGACTCAAGGTAGAGGAACGACAGGGAGTCGGCGACCCGGGGCAGCATGGTGAGGGTCGGGCGGCCGAGGCGCTGTTTCGCGCTCGTGGCCGCCCGGGGCACGCTCACCGGCTGGCCTGGATTGCGAGGCTGAGCAGGCCGGCTCCGTAGGTCTTGGCCCGTCCGACGCCGTCGAGGACAGCTTGGCGGACGGCGTCGGAGTCGGTGACGACTGCCAGACCGTCGAAGCGGGTCAGGGCGTGGCGGACCCGCCGGCCCGCCCGCGCGCCGGTGGCGTCGTCGAGCGGGCTGGCGACCAGCGAGCGCAGGGCCAGGCCGCGGTGGGCCGCGCGGTCGGCCCACCAGCCATCGGCGTCCGCGCCCCGCAGCGGGATGATCTTCCCGGCCTTCTCGCCCGCTCCCCTGCCGCCGCGTTTCGTCGTGTTCGCGGCCAGCCGGTAGTGCACGACAGTGCCGGCGGTGAGGCGCTCGAGCAGCGGGGTCAGTTTTCGGACGTCGGCTCGTGCATACCCGGCGGGCAGCCGGTGGGTGTCGGGCTCGAGGCGGGACTGGACCAGCAGCCGGGTGCCGGCCCGGCCTCGGTCGATGCGGTAGAGCAGACCCGCCACGGCGCGGGCGTCGGGGCCGAGGCCGTCGGGGACGAGGAGCATGAGCGTCTTGTGGAGCTGCTCGGCGTCGGCGAGAGCATGGCGGACCTCGCGGCGCCGCTCGTCGGGGATGATCTGGATCAGCCAGGCGGTCACCGCTCCCCCTGCCCGTCGCGCATGTACCGGCAGAGCGCCTCGTGGTACTCGCGGCCGGGCCGGCATTCCAGGCTGGCCGGCAGGTCGACCGGCTCCCGGTAGACCGACCGGCGCTGGTAGCGGCGATCGAGCGGGGCGAAGCTGGCCGGGACGTCGTACAGGTCGGTGATCTCCGTCCGTTCGGCCGGCCGTTCGCCGATCAGGTCGACGGTCACCCGCTCCCGGTCGGCGGCGCGCAGGGGACGCGGTCGGCGGGGTAGGGGGACGCGGCGCAGCTCCGCCTCCGGGTCCTCGACGCCGCGGCGTAGGAGCAGCGGCTCGTCCGGCGGGCAGGAGCGGCGGCCGAGGTAGAGCTGCCAGTGCGGGGAGAGCAGGGCCAGGCCGATCTCGTCGAGCAGCGAGCCGGGCCCGCTGACCGCGACGGTGAACACCGCGTCGGCGAGGTAGCGTCGGCGGCTGACCATGGTGCCGGTGTCTCCCGGCCGGTGTTTGCCCTCGGCGGTTGGGACGGTTCGGGCGGCGGGCAGGCCGCCGCCGACGGTGTGGAAGTCGGTGAGCAGCACGCCGGGCGCGTCGACCCGGACCGTCAGCTCCAGCTCGGCGAACCGGGTCAGCGGGGCGCGGCGGGGCTGGCCCAGCGCGCAGGCGAACAGGCCGACCAGCCCGGATCGGGTGGGGAAGCCGACGGTGTCCCGCTCCGCGAACGCGCTGTGTTCACCCCACGACTGCAACGGGCCGGCCAGGCGCAGGACGAGACCGCTCACGCCGACGCCTCCGCCAGCTCCTCGTGGTAGGCGGCACCGAGAGCCGCGTTGATCAGTTCGCCGTAGGAGGCCCGGTAGTCGCCGAGGCCCTTGCGAGGCTCCTCGTCGATCGAGGCGTGACCGTGCAGCACGACACCGCTGCCGCCGTGGACGTCCCAGACGCGGTGCAGACCGCCGGCGTAGGAGGCCAGCGCGTCGCGGGCCGGCTCGCCGTGGCCGCCGTCCAACCCGGGCGCGACCGGCCGCTCGAACGCTGCCGCCAGCGACATCGGCCGGTCCGCCCGCACCGCGATGTACACCAGCTCCGGCGGCGTGTTCGGCGCGGTCGCGGTCCGCTTCCCCGAGGGCAGGGCGGAGAGGAACGCCCGCAGGAAATGGTCGGTCAGCTCGCGGGCCGTCGCCACGTCGTGGTCGAGGTTGGCCGCGAGCCCGGCCAGGTCGATGCTGGCGTACCGGTAGAACACGCCGGCGGAGAACTCGCCCGCGTTCATGTGACCGCTGCCGAAATCGTCCACCGAGGGGATGTCGTCCACCGCGGTGAAGAAGTCGACTTCCGGGTCGGTGCCGTGCACGGTGAAGGCGTGGGCGACCTGGACGGCACCGTCGACCTTGCCGCCGGGCAGTTCCGCGAGCATCCGACCGAACAGGTTGATCGTGCCGTTCCGGCTCGAGAGGATCGCCGCGACCGCGTCAACCGGCAGCACCGCGACCTGCTTCTTCTTCGTCTGCTCCTTCGTCTGCTCCGCCTCCAGGGCGGAGCGGTGGTCGGCGGCCAGCGCGGCGAGCTCATCGAGGCCGGCCGCCGGCAGGTAGAGCAGCACCGAGGAGATGTCGTTCTTGTCGCGGTCCTTCTCCGTCTTGATGCCGCTCTTCCCCGCCGACATCAGCACCTGCTTGCCCGCGTAGGTGGCGAGCTCGGCGGGCCAGCCGGCGGCGGTCAGCCGGCGGGCGACCTCGGTCACGATCCGCCGGGTCCGCACCGCCGGATCACCCAGCTCGGATTCGACCTCGAGCCGGACCTGCCGCTTCCAGCACTGTGACGACACGCGGGTCCGGCCGGTCCCGCCGTAGACAACGGTTTTCGGCGCGCCGAGATCGTCCCGGTTCAGGTTCGCGTACGGGATGGTCTGGAGCAGGTGGACGTCCAGGAACTTCGGGGTCATGACAGCTCGCTTTCCACGTCGGAATTCGAATCGGAGGAGGGTTCCGCGTTCCCGGCGCTGTCCGCGCCGCCGTCGCGGGGAAGTCGGACCATGCCGTAGAACGACCGCAGCCACGTCTTCGCGACCTGGTCGGCGCTACTCCCCCACTGGGCGAGATCGACGGTCAGCCGCACCCAGTCGATATCCATGTCGGTTGATCGCAGGTGGCGGGCCAGCCGTGGCAGATGCCGGTGGAGGCCGTCGACATCCTGGCGGCACAGCAGCCGCAGCCGGGGCTCGAACGTCCGGTAAAGAGCTTCCCGCTCCCGCTCCGGCCGGCGGTTGATTGCCTCGGCGAGGCAGCGGCCCAGGTTCCGTCCGCGGGACCCGGCCGGCTGTTCAGGCGTTCCGTCCGGTCCAGCGCCGGGGGACGACGGTGCGGGATCTGATCCTTCCGGGCTGGTCTCGACCGGGTCAGGAGCCGCCGACGCTTCGCCATCACCAGCGGATTCGGCCGTCGGGTCGAGCGCCCGACCGGCGGCGACGTGCTCGTCGCGGGCGTCCCGGGGCTGCGCGGCGATCAGCGCGGCGACCGCGTAGAAGGCCCGCTCGATCCCCTCGACCTGCCGACGCATTCCCGGCGACATCCCGCCCTCGGCCGGGTCCGGCAGGAAGCCCAGGCTTGGCGCGACGATTCGGTGAGCTCCCGCCGCCGCTGGATCCGCCGGCGACTTTCCCACCGTCCGGCGCAGCGCCGCCCGGTCGCCGGGAACGGTCAACGTGCGCGACGCCGCGGCCACCAAACGGTAGGCCGGACCGATCAGCGTGGCCCAGCTCGACAGCGAGTCCGCCCGGTGACGATCCCGAAGACTTCCATCCGCCGCGTCCTCGACCGGCGCCGTGGCCTCCCCCGCCGTCATACGCCTCCTCCATTCCCCACCCCGCCGGCAGGCTGGGCGTTCCGGTTACCCACAGCCGGCGCGGTCGCGGGTCCGGCCGCCGTTCCGACGCGCGGCCGGAGCCTGGCCCGGACCCGATAACGATTCCGGGCCAGCGCCCGGATCATCCGGACGTGAACACGCGCCCCGATCTGCTCGGCGATCTCGTCGTAGACCCGGAGAGCCAAGTCAGGAAAGCCGTCCGCCAGCTCGGCGAATCGATCGTCCTTAGTAGATAGTTCAGCCTCGTCCAGCGCCCGCCAGAACAGCCGCTCCGCGGCCGGCCAATACCGGCCTTCCGCCGCGGCCACCCACGGACCGATGTCACCGTCGAGCCGAGACGGCCCGCGTATCCCGTCATCGGCGGGATCCGCCTGTAGGGCCCACGCCGCCTTCAACGCCCGAACAAGATCGAGGCCGGCCTGCTCGGCCGCGTCACGCAACCGGCCGATCCCGACCACGAAATCCGCGTCCCGCTCCCGCAGCCAGCGCAGAACCCCCGGCGTCGTCTGGCTGAAGAACTGCTTGTCGCGGGTCTGGCCGTCCTGGTCGAACCCGAAAACCCGCACGCCCAGATGACCGAGCACATCACCCGGCAGATACTTGGCCGCCGCAATCACAGTCGGCTGGTGACGCTCATCAGCATTGCCCTCACGCAGGAGAGCGTCCAGATCACGCCACAGCGCCCGAGACACACTGGCCGGACGCGGATAGACGTCGCCCTTCTTGCTCGTCTGATAGATGAGATACGGGTCCTCGACCGGCGGGATCTTCTCCCGCCAGGCCCACGTCAACGTGGCATCCACGACGGTCTCCCCCGCCGAGTCCGGCACCAGCAGTACCGCGTGCTGGAAACGCCCCGTCAGCCGCCGGGACAGCCCCCGCAGCGGCACCGGCCCGCGCAGCGGATCAGGAAGTTCCGCCGATTCCCACGGCGCGACGTCAGGCAACGAGTCGCGGTACGCATCCGCCCCGTCCGGAGTCGGAATACCGGCCACCAACGACTCGAACACCGTCCGGCCCACCGGATGACATGACAATCCGCCCCGTAGCGGCCCGGCGGTCACGTTCGCCTCCGACCGCGACCGCACCGTCCGGGTCGTGCACCGCCCCGATGGCCCGTAGTACAACGCCGCCAGCAAGTGCCACGCTGCCTCCCGGGCCGGGATCGGCTCCGGGCGCAGGTCGTGGTGATGGCCGAACCACACCTGGTTGCTGCCCGCCGCCCGGCCCATCACGATCCGATTCACACCGGAGGTAACCGCGCACTCCGCCCGTAGGCGAGGCTCCTGCAGCCACGGACGCTCGCGGTCGAACAGGTCGAAACGGCCCTCGTGCTGCGCGAAGTAACGGTCGATCTCCCGCTCGTCGAAGCGGCCCGCGCGCAGCAGTTCACGGCGGGCCGCGACGAATTCCGGTCCCGACAGGTCGCTGTCGTCAAGCCCGCTCACACGCCCGGCCAGCAGATAGAGGACCCGCCACAATCCAGCGGCCGCCGGCGCCAGCGGAAGGTCGACGTCCGTCAGCTCATGAGCGTGGACCAGCAGCTCACGAAAGCCGACATCACGCTCGACGCCCGTCGCGCGAACAGGTATCCAATCACATTCCCGCAGGTCAAAGCGCCCAGCGCTCACCACTGCCTGCTCACCAGCAACCCCCAATACTCGGCGACAATGCCGCAACCGCGACCAGATCCTCAAAGATCAGCATCCAGGGCGGAGCTTAGCGACCCGGTACGACAGCTTTCCCCAACTGCCCCCTGCGCCAGGCGACGAGGACCTAGCGCAGATTCCGAGCCAACGCGGCGAGGACAACGAGAATCGCCAAAAAGATCAACAAGGCCACGACACCGAGACAGCCCGCCAAAACGATCAACCCGATGCTCATCGGTCACTATGCCCCGTTCTCACGTTCGCGAGCAGATCGCTCACCGTCGGACACAACCGTACCATGACTGACAAAGAGTTCTGTCTAGGCTTTACGACGCCACTAGCGTCGACCGCGATCTTGGATGACGTCACCCGCCAACGCCGTGGCTGCGCGGGTGGCCGGCCGCCGATGTTCGACCGGGAGCACTACAAGGCCGCCACGCAGCCGGGGCAAGCCGCACTGGGCACCGGGCCTTGGCCACCCGCTACGACATGCTCACCGTGCGCTGCACGGCCATAGTCCACGTCGCCATGATCGGCGAGCCACTGTGACCACCGCGCGGGCTGTCATGCTGAACCGGTCACCGCTCGGCACGAACAGGGAGCAGGGCTAAGGCCGCCGCGCTACCGCGCGGACAGCGAGAACGGCGACCATGTCGACGGCCCCACCGCAGGTCCTGACCCGGCTGATCGCCAGCCTCGATCAGAACGCCGACATGTTCGTCGTGCACAGCCCAATGAGGACGACGCGGTCTGGTTCGCCTCCGTGGCCCGCTCGACTCCAACCCCTTCGAGGTCGAACGCCGCGACCAGCCCACCAGCGAACACGACACAGCGACCGCCGTGACCAACCCCGCCACGATCGCCCATGGCCTCACGACCTGGATGCTCAGCAGTGATCATCAAGACCGGCCATCCAGCTCAACCGACTTCTAAAACACGTCCTGGGAATGGACGCCGCCGGAGCCGGAAGACGGTCGGATAGACACGCTGTCCAGCAGGACCGCACTGCCCGGCGATGCTGTTCCAGACCCAACAAGATCCGGATCGTCGTGGCACTCTGTACGCTGTCAGCGGTGCTCCCCACACGCGTGGGGATGTTCCGCTGCGCGTCATCCAGCCCGAGCTGCACAGGTCCCCACGCCCGTGGGGGTGATCCGGAGTTGTGTCTGGGCAGTTGGCCAGAACGCAGCACCCTCCCCACGCCCGTGGGGGCAAATCCTGGCGTGGCCTTCAGCCAACGAGGCCGAGGGCCACGTCCAGATAGAAAACGTGGCCGCGAAGGACGGCCGGGTAGACCCGCCCGTCGGCGTCGACGGGATGAGTCAGGAGCTGGATGTCGCTCAGCGCGGCCTGGTCAGCCCAGGCCGGCGGCGGGGCGGTCCGGGCGGGATCGTCTCGGCGCCAGTCCCCGTCGCTGAGCGGGAGGCTCTCGCCGAGCAGGGACCGCAGCTGCGCGGCCGTGAAGCGTCCGTCGGGTCCGTTGCCGCGCTCGGGCAGCGGTATGCCGCGGGCCCGGTCGAGCCAGCGGGCACCGTCGGCGTCCTGGTAACAGCAGATGACCCGGAACGCGTCGGCTCCGAGCCGCGTCGACACCCGGTCCTCGTCGATCTCCCGCTTTGTCAGCGGCTCCAGATCCAATAGCGCGGAGGGCGGCTCGACCGCGGCCATCTCGGCGATGCTGGCCATGGCCTCGTTGGTCATGAGCCGCTTCACCTCATCCTCGGGCGGGTCAGCGCCGAAGGACTCGTCGTAGACCTCCTCGACCAGCGGCTGGATGTCGCCGGGAATCGCCACCGGCTCCGGGGCTCGGCGGACAAGCAGTTCAGCGGTCCGCCGCAGCAGCGAGCGGTCGTAGACTGCCGTCCATCCTCGCGGCAGCGTGAGCATGCCTTCGGGATCACGGGGAACAAGGACGGCCAGCCGCGGGCCGCTCCGGGCCCAGTCGGGGCGCAGGCCGGCCTGATCGACCTGCCGGTGGCGCTGGCACCGGCCGGCGCGCTGCAGCAGCTGCGCGATCGGCGCCAGATCGCTGACGACAAGGTCGAAGTCGAGGTCCAGGGACTGCTCCGCGACCTGGGTCGCGACGAGAATCGCCGCCCGCGGCCGTCCCTCGACACCGCGACCGAACTCCTTGATCGCGGCCGAAGTTCGTGTCTCCCGCTCCCGGGCCGGCATCCGCGCGTGCAACAGGCCCAGCGCCACGTCCGAATCGGCGTTCGCGGCCAGCCACGCCCGCAGCTCCAGGTACGTCCGCTGCGCGGCCGCGACCGTGGTGCATACGACCATCGCCGTCCCGTGACCGGTGACGATCGGCGCCAGCAGCCGGCGCAGGGCAGGCATCCGATCGACACCATCTCCCTTGGGATCGACGGTCACGTCGGACGCGGCCGTGGTGAGCGGCCCGGGCTCCGCCCGAACCGCCACGTCGACCAGGTCAACCGCGAGCCGCGCCTCACGCACCTCGAACGAACGCCGCGTGACCATGCCGGTGGCCGCGTCCGCGTAAACCCAGCCGGGATACTCCACCGCCAGCCGCTCGCGGACCCGCTTGCCCCGCGCCCCGAACAGATAGGCCCGGACCATCCGGTCCGCCGTGTGCGCGGGCAGCGTCGCGGACAACAGCACCACCGGGACACCGAACGCGCCGAGCCAGGTCAGCAGCCGACACAGCAGGTGCTGCATGTAGGTGTCGTAGGCGTGGACCTCGTCCACGACCAGCACCTTGCCGGCCAGGCCGAGCATCCGCAGCACGTTGTGTCGCACCGGCAGAACCGTCAGCAGAGCCTGGTCGACCGTGCCGATCGCCAGCGGAGCGAGCAGGCCCCGTTTCCGGCCCCGCAGCCACGCCGTGGCCGCCGTCCGCGACCCGGCCGCCGCCTCATCAAGGCCGGAGCCCCCGCCCCCGGTCAGAACCCGCCCTCCCCTCGGCTGCGCGGTGTAGGCGGCGTTCAGAAAAGCCAGCGAATGCAGCAACGCTACCGCCGCGCTAGCATCCGCGACGACCCGCCGCTCCGAGTACGCCCGGGCGCGCGCATACATCTGATCGGACGTTGCCATCGTCGGCAACGTGAAGAACATTCCCTCGGCACCCGCCGCCGTACCCATCAACCGCGCCGCATGGAACGCCGTCTCAGTCTTCCCCAACCCCATCGGGGCCATCACCAACAGCAGACCCGCGCCGTCCACCAGCGCCGGCAACTCCTCGGCCACCGACCGCTGGAGAGCGTTCGGCGGGAACTCCGGAAACTCCTCCTCGTAGGAGCCGTCCTTCAGCCGTAGGCGGCCCAGCCCGGCCTCCCCGACCAGGCCCACCACTCGCCCGGCGCTCTCCGCCCGATGCCGACGCAGCGCGTCCAGATCCGCGGTCAACGGGCCGTCATCGAGACGGGCTTGGAGGAAGTCCTCCTGGCTCACCAACCAGTCCGCGAGGATCACCAGCCCGCAGATGACCGCAGCGCCCGCGATCTTGACCTCCGCGGGCGGGGCCGGTGGATCGAACACCTCCCGCATCGACGCCGTCATCGCCCGACGCTGCCGATCCCACTCACCGCCACCGAGTTCCAGCACACCGACCCGGGCCGTCGCGTGCCTGGAATCCACCGCGTGGAAACAGCCGTGGTGACCACCCAGAATCTGCGCCACCAACGCGGCGGACGGGCCGGCGCCGAGATCCGTCGTGTAACCCAGCTCGACAAGCACACCGTGAAGGAAGATGTGCGTCGCCCGGTCATGGCGATAGTCCGCGGCCCCCGCCATCGGATAGCGCTCGTCGACGCGGAACGCCTCCGGCACGGACAGCTGAAACGCCGCGGTCGCCTTACCGACGTCATGCAGCGCCGCCCAGAAAGCGACAAGCCGCCCCGCGTCCTCGACCGTGAGCCCCAGACTGGCCGCCACCAGCCGACGAACCGAGCTCGGCACGACCTCACGCCACAACACCTCGACGGCCGCGCCCGCGTCCAGCAGGTGCGCGACCAGCGGATACGCCCCCGGCAAGCCGCCGAACTTGCCCCACAATGCCAGGTCAACCGACAGTTGATTCGAAGCCACGTCGTCGCTCACCTGTTCCCCATTTGCCACCTCGGCGCAGGCTACTCGTTGCTCACAAGCAGACACACTGACAACCCGCCGTCGAGAGCAACCGACGCCGGCGACACCACGACCCAGGCCCGCTAGATTTCGACGATGACCGTCATCTCCCGCCTCATCACCATGATCCACTTCGACGATCAACATCGGCCGGAGAGCACGCCACCCGAACTTCGATCACAACAGACGCCGGGAGCTCCCTAAAAGCCCAGCTCAGAAAGTGTCCTCCCCACGCCCGTGGGGGTGATCCGCCGCGGGAGACGTAGCTTTTGACCGTGCCGACGTCCTCCCCACGCCCGTGGGGGTGATCCGGGCGGGGGTCAGAAGCGGGGGGCGCAGCCGCCGTCCTCCCCACGCCCGTGGGGGTGATCCGGCCCTCGAGATCCTCGCTCCGCACGCCCTGGAGGTCCTCCCCACGCCCGTGGGGGTGATCCCGCCCTCGGCTGGCTGTGACCGCCGCGACCGCTGTCCTCCCCACGCCCGTGGGGGTGATCCGCCATAGCCAGGGACCCGCTTGATCAGGTTAATGTCCTCCCCACGCCCGTGGGGGTGATCCGTGGCAGGTGTTGCACTCCCCGAGGGAGGCGGCGTCCTCCCCACGCCCGTGGGGGTGATCCGTTCCAGGCGGGTGCCGGGCGATGGAGCACCGAGTCCTCCCCACGCCCGTGGGGGTGATCCGCCCCGAGCACCCGGCCAACGCGGCCGCCGACCGTCCTCCCCACGCCCGTGGGGGTGATCCGGCGGGCCACCCCCCGTGGACAGCGTGGACAGCGTCCTCCCCACGCCCGTGGGGGTGATCCGCAGATGGAACACGCCGGCTACGACGATGCCGTGTCCTCCCCACGCCCGTGGGGGTGATCCGACGCGCCGGCTCAAGACGTACCGGCGCTTCTAGTCCTCCCCACGCCCGTGGGGGTGATCCGATGCAGCCGCCCCAGGCGCGGAACACAGGGCCGTCCTCCCCACGCCCGTGGGGGTGATCCGTTCGCCAGGTCCGCGCCGTCGACCCAGGGCAGGTCCTCCCCACGCCCGTGGGGGTGATCCGTCTGCCGGCTCGCGGTCCCCGTGCGCCCACCGTCCTCCCCACGCCCGTGGGGGTGATCCGCGTTGGCTCGAGCGGATGGCCGGAAACGGCATGTCCTCCCCACGCCCGTGGGGGTGATCCGTGACCCGACGCATCGTCCGCGCCGACCGGCACGTCCTCCCCACGCCCGTGGGGGTGATCCGTCATCCGGCAGGCCCGCGCCGACCTCGAACCCGTCCTCCCCACGCCCGTGGGGGTGATCCGCCGGTGGCGTCGCGCAGGCCGGCCAGGACACCGTCCTCCCCACGCCCGTGGGGGTGATCCGCTATTCGAGACGTACCGGCGCGGGTCGGCGTTGTCCTCCCCACGCCCGTGGGGGTGATCCGTACGTGGCCACCCTCGCCCACGCCGGCCTGTCGTCCTCCCCACGCCCGTGGGGGTGATCCGGCATACAACGACACCCTATCGACGGGGGAAACGTCCTCCCCACGCCCGTGGGGGTGATCCGGATGAGGCCGAGCGGGATGCGGCGGCTTTCAAGTCCTCCCCACGCCCGTGGGGGTGATCCGGTCCGGGTAGACAGTGCCGATGTTGAGCATCGGTCCTCCCCACGCCCGTGGGGGTGATCCGCAACGGGTGGCATAGGTGGCGTCAACAACAACGTCCTCCCCACGCCGGTGGGGGTGATCCGGGTGCTGACCAGCAGGGTTGTCACGTCGGCCTGTCCTCCCCACGCCCGTGGGGGTGATCCGGCCGGCGTCGGCATGATCATGGCGACGCAGTAGTCCTCCCCACGCCCGTGGGGGTGATCCGGTCGTCCAGGTCTGACTTGATCTCGTAGCCAGGTCCTCCCCACGCCCGTGGGGGTGATCCGCCGGCATCGGCGCTGGCTGGAGTGTCGTGGGCGTCCTCCCCACGCCCGTGGGGGTGATCCGACACAAGTGACAGAACCCCGGCGCGGGCGCCTGTCCTCCCCACGCCCGTGGGGGTGATCCGTTTGTCGCGGTGCGTGAGCCCCAGCGTCAGGAGTCCTCCCCACGCCCGTGGGGGTGATCCGCCCCCGGCGCGACGGTCCGGTGTCCAGCCACGGTCCTCCCCACGCCCGTGGGGGTGATCCGACCCTCGCCACCGCTCAAGACCTCTGGTGCGCGTCCTCCCCACGCCCGTGGGGGTGATCCTCGTCGGAGCCAGGTCCGGGGGGAGGCGCAGGGGTCCTCCCCACGCCCGTGGGGGTGATCCGCCGGCATCGCCGCGGCACTCACGGCCTGATCGGTCCTCCCCACGCCCGTGGGGGTGATCCGTAGATTCCCTTGATCGTCCGGGGGGCGCAGTCGTCCTCCCCACGCCCGTGGGGGTGATCCGTCGCCGATCCGTGCGAGTCGGCGCGGAACTCGGTCCTCCCCACGCCCGTGGGGGTGATCCGGCGCCCTGCGCGCGACGGTGCTCGTCCTGGTCGTCCTCCCCACGCCCGTGGGGGTGATCCCGGAGCCCCGATGTGGTGGTCGCTGTACGGCGGCAAGCCCGCCGCGCACGATCGGCGGGAGCGGGACGGTGATGCGGGTGGAGGTCGCGGCGCGCAGACGGCTAACCCGGGGCCCGACGCTGACCGTCTCGGTGCCGCCGAGCCGCTGGGCGATCCGGGCGACCTCCTTGGGCGTGAGCCGGGCAACGGTGGAGAGATAGACCCCCTGGTCCGGGTGCGGCTCCAGGGTGGCCAGATCCAGGAGGACGGTGGTGCCTCGGCGGCGAGCGCGGCCTTGGAGCGGCGCGGCGATCAGATTCCCGGGCCCGCCGGTCTCCAGCACATCCTGGGATGGAAAGAGACGGTCGTAGCTGGACAGGCTCATCCGTCCGCGCAGAGCTATCGCTTCCCGGAGCAGGCCGGTGCCGACCTGCCGGGCGAGCGCGGCGGGAACCGGCGCGGTGAAGAAGATCCAGGAGTGGGCGCCGAGCCCGGAGTGGGAGACTTCCAACGCCGCCGGTACACCCACCGCGCGGGCGGCTTTCAGGTAGGCCAGCGCGTCGAGCATCGCGGTCTGCCCGTCGAAGTCCGCCGCCAGCCAGCCACACCGGTCGCCGTCGAGCATGGGATACAGACCGAGTTCAATATCGCCGGACAGATGAACGGTGATCACTTCTTCGGTCAGCGGTAGGTATTCCCGCAGGGCCGGGGGCCGGTCCTTACGCCACCCGCCGCGCACCGCCGGCACCCATCCCGACCGTCCCGTCCGCGTGTTCTCCCAGCGAAGCGCGTAGGTGTCCCGACGCGCCGAGAACAGCGCGCCATAGAAGGCGACTTTCGCTCGCGGTGACGAAGCGCCGTCCACCGAGCCAGGCGCCGTGTCAAAGATCCCCGCCTGGGCCGGGCCGGGCGGACGAGCCTGCGACGGTGTCAGTTCCAGAAGCCGCAGGAGCCGGGCATTCTCCACCCGCAAAGCCTCGATCTGCCGACGCGCCGCCTCCAGTTCCTCACGCAGCCCGGCACCGTTGACGGCACCTGGGCTATGCGACTCCGAGGCTGACGGCGACACTCGCCTATCATTTCATGGCCGGCCCGTTATTCGGGCGTGCCGTCGCCTCGACCTCCGGTCATCTCCGTGCCGCGGGGGTGGCCTGGATAATCATGAGCGGCCAATCGATGTTCTTATCCGACTGGACTAATTCTGGACGCCTGCAACGCGGCATCCCAATCTTCGACTCGGACGGATCTCACGGAGAGTAAGACACTATCGAGACACAACTACCCATCGTAGTGGGCTTCCCGGGAGCCTCCGCGCCGCCCGCCGGAGTGCTCGCGGAGGCTCGTCGCGGTGCCGGACGAGCCCGGGTGTGGCGCGGGTGTGGCGGAAGCCGCCGGCCACCGGTGGTTTTCAGCGGCGGCCGGCGGCGACCATTTCGACGGAATGCCGTAACAGCAGGGGTTGGCGGTTGCCGGCGGGACTCAATGGCGATTACTTCGAGGATTATGAGTCCGCTGCTCTAACCGACTGAGCTACCGCCCCGCGCACGATCAACTCAACATGATCGTCACCACCACTGCCGTCCAACATCCCGGCGTACCAAGGATATCTGTCCGGCCGGCCGTCACGCGGGACCCCCTCCCCCGGTCCGCGCCGCCTCACTCGTCGGGCCTCCCGCAGCCGGGTGTGGCGCTGGGTGTGGCGGAACCCGCGGCGGCCTCGCGGTCGCCCGGCAAGTCCGACCCGACCACGATCCAGCCGGCGATCTGGTCTCCCTCGACGTCCACGACCTGACGCTGGTCGCTCGCCACGCCTGGCCGGCCCGGCCGGCGTCTCTTGCGGTGTCACGCCCGGCCCTTCGCCGACGCGGCCGCCCCGCCAGGAATGTGTGGGCGGGCCGCGCGCCGTACGCGCGCGGCCCGGCGCGGAGGTCGGACCGATGGTTGAGCCAGACAAGCCGCTGACGATCAGCGGTGACGTCGACTCCTGGCGCTTGATCACGATCCGGTGCCTGACCCCGACGTCGCCGGGCCCGCCGCCCCCGTTCAGCGGTTACCGCCCGGTGCTCCGGCCGCCGACCAACTGTGGCTGGTGGAGATCGAACCCGGGCCTCCACCGCCAGGCGTCTGACACCGACGCAGTCCGCGCGCGCCGGTATGTCAAGGACGGTCAGGGTCGGGCTGTGACCGCCGATGACCCTGACGGTGACGATGCCGCCCACCGCGGGCCGATCTGGCGCCGGCCGCCCTGACAGCGGTTGAAATCTGCGGTGTCCGATGCATAATTTATGGTGCGGATGGGGTAGATACCCGAGCGAGGGAGTCGGACCACGACGACGGGGAGGTGAAGACGGTGGCGGCGCTGCCGCCGACGACACGCGGCGGCGGATGGCGTCCGCTGTGCGCGAGGGAACTGCTCATCGTCCGACGGCGGGCACGGCAACAGCCGATGGGCCGGCGCAGGCCGTGACCTTCAGCCGGCCGCGTCCCGAGTGCGGGTCGCGTCCCGAGTGCGGGTAGCATGCCCGCCCGCCCGCCGCGATGCGGCGACTTCAGACCGATCAGAGACCCTTCGTCATGTTGGGGAGGTTGTAGCGATGCTGCTGGGATTCGATCCATTCCGTGACTTCGACCGTCTGGCCAACGAGGCGCTCGGGGCGGCCCGGACGCCGCGGATGATGCCGATAGACTGCTACCGGTCCGGCGATGCCTACTTCCTGCACTTCGACCTGCCCGGCGTCGACCCGGACTCGGTCGACGTCACCGCCGAAAGCGGAACCCTGACCGTGCGCGCGAACCGGACACGGTTCGCTCCCGAGGACGCCCAGTACCTGATCTCGGAACGGGGCACCGGCAGCTACAGCCGGCAGATCGTGCTCGGCGAGGGGCTCAGCGTCGACAACGTCGCCGCGCACTACCGCGACGGCGTGCTGACCGTGATGATCCCGGTCGCCGAACATGCCAAGCCCCGGCACATCGAGATCGCCCGCGAGACGACCGACCACAAGGTCCTCGAGTCGTGACGGCCCGTCGCGGGCAGGCGAGATGACGAGCCACGGCCGGTGGGCGCCGCGCCCACCGGCCACGCTCGTGAAAAGGCGGCGGCCCGTGAGCAGACCCGGCACGATCGAAGACAGTGGCTACCGGCGTACAGCATGGGCGCGGCGGCCGATCTGCTCGGCGTCGAACCCGCCTTTCCGCGCGCCCTCGGACACGACGGGCCACTGACCCCGCACCGCTCCGACGCGAGGGCCCGCGGTCTGGACCTCGTGCGCCGGAGGTGACCATGTCAGACACCCGCTACCCATTCTTGCCCGCCAGCGAGCAGCCGCCCGAGGCCGACACGGCCGAGCAGCGCCGACCAGCCTTCGAGCCGGCGGAACGAGGCAGGAACCCAGCGAGGCAGGGACCCAGCTCAGCCTCACTCCCGCGGCAGCCCAGCGCGGTCGCGCATACCGTCCTGGCCACCGTGCCGTGGCACGGGCGGCACGCCCCTGCCATCCCTGTCCGCGAAAGCCTCGTACACATCAGGGTAGACAGGAAGAATGTCCCCCAGGTCCGTCACGGCCAGGATGCGTCGGGCGCTGCGAGGTGGGCCGGCCAGCCGCAGCCATCCTCCGTCGGACCGCACCTGCCGCTGCGCACGTACGAGCGGGCGCAGACCACTGAGGTCGGCAAACCCCACACCGCCAAGATCAGCGACCACGCGGGTATAGCCGCCCCTGAGCAGTACGGCCAGACCACGCTCCAACGCCGGCTGGGTGGCCAGATCAAGCTCACCGTGTAGGACGACGACCCCGACCACTCCCACCCCGCCGGAACGCACCGTCAACCACATGGTCTCCCTCCGCGATCGACAGACAGATAACGCCGACGCGTCGACCGTCCCGGGGGCACCGTCAATCAGCCGCGGCGAAACGCCCCGCCCACCGGCAGACGCGCCAACACCTACCGGCCCATTCCCGGGCACCCCCCCTCACCACGCCGCGAGAAAGCGGAGACACCTGAACGGGCCAGCCATCCGCCCCTGCCCAGACCTGGCTCGATGCCCTGGCAGGAGCCGGCCACCGCGACCCGCCCACCTTCGCAACACCACCAGACCGAACAGGGACAAACCACCAACAGCACTTTTCACAACGATCCGGGCTGCATCCATCTTCCCGCCGACCAGACCCAGCCAGGCGTCCCATCACCTCCGTCACCGTCCGCCGAGTCTCTGGCGTGGCCCATGTTCCCCATCTCTGTTCCTCCTACGGTAGTGAAAGCGGGCGGCCCGCCCGACCGTCCGCGCCGCCTATTCGCCCGGGCCTCACGACCGCGGGTATTAGATGTAGCCGCTCGCTCTTTAGCTGGGCGGGTGGGAGACCGTGAGCGGCTTGGGGTGGGGACCGGTGACTGTCTTCATCTCCTACGCGCGCAGTGACGACGAGGCGTTTGTCCGCCGTCTCCGCGCGGACCTGACCACACGGGGAATCGCCGTCTGGTTCGACCGGGAGAACATGCCAAGCCGGTCCCTGACCTTCATGGACGAGATCAGGCGGGCGATCGACGCCGCGGACCGGCTGCTCGTGGTCATCGGTCCGGGCAGCGTGGCCTCGGAGTATGTGCGCAGTGAGTGGCAGTACGCGCTGGCCCGGGGGAAGGCCGTGACGCCGGTGCTGCGCGCTGGCGCCTACGGATCTGTCCCGGCCGAGCTTAGCGGCGTGCACTGTCCGGATGTGCGGGTCGACCGCCCGGAGCGGGAGAGCTTCGCGGAGATCGCGCGCGTGCTGACCGAGCCTGTCCCGCCCCTGGGCCGGCTGCACGGGCTGCCGTCCCTCCCGCCCCATTTCCGGCCGCGTCCGGACGACGCGACCGCGCTGGCCGCGCACCTGCTCGCCGAGCACGCCTCGACGGCCCTGGTCGACAACTGGCGGCGGGTGACCCTCGTCACCGGAATGGGCGGAGTCGGGAAGTCCGTGCTGGTCGCGGCGTCGGCGCGGTCGACCAGCGTGCGCAGGGTCTTCACCGACGGCATCTACTGGATCGACGCCCGGGACCATCCCGACTCGGCGGGTCTCGCGGACACGCTGGCCCGCCGGCTCGACGGGAGGGGCGCCCTGGCGGGTACCCCGGTGGATGAGCGGCTTCGGGAGGCTCTGCGCGATCGGCGCTGTCTCGTCGTCCTCGACAACGTCAGCGATGTTCGACAACTGGCCATGGTGGCGCGGTGCCTGGACCTGCCGGGTCGTCTGCTCGTCACCACCCGGGACGCCGGGCTGGTGGACGAGGCCCGGCACGTGGCGATCACCGGCCTGTCCGCTCAGGCCGGGCGGCAGCTGTTGGCCGACTGGATCGGCGCCGAGCCGGTGGGCGCCGCCGCCGACTTCCTGCTGCGGCGGTGCGAGGGGCTGCCGTTCGCGCTGGCGCTGTGTGGTGCCATGGCGGCGCACGGGAACCCGCTGGAGTCGATCGCCGACCGGGTCGCGGCGGCCGATCTCGGTTTCCTCGAGCGACGCTTCCCCGAATATCCCTACCCGTCCCTCCTGCCCATGCTGGACGCCAGCCTCGACGCCCTGCGGGAACGCGACGCGGCGGCGGTCGGGTCGTTCGTGTCGCTCGCCGTGTTCCGCGACGGCGCCCGGATACCGACCAGCACCGTCGAGCGTTTCTGGCGGCGGCGCGGGACGCCGACGGACGCCGCGGTGGCCAAGCAGCTGTCGATCATGCATGACCTCTCCGTCATCCGGATCGAGGGCTCCGCCGGAGATCGCGCGGTGCTGGTCCACCCCCTCGTTCACGACTACGTGGCGGCTCTGGCCGGCGATCCTGCGCCGCTGCATCGTGACCTGGTGGCTGCCTACCGGCTGACGGGGGGCGGCGACCCGGCCGACGGGCCCGACGACGGCTATTACCACGCGAACCTGACGCACCATCTGCTCCGGGCCGGGCTCCCGGAGATTGTCGTGTCGGTGCTCACTGACACGCCGTCTTGGCTGCGGGCCAAGCAGCGCGACCCCGCGCGGCGCGGTTCGTTCACCGCCGATGTCGATCTCGTGCTCCGGTCGCCCCCCGCTGGTGCCGGCGCGGACGGGCCGGCGCTGGACGCCCTGGTGCGGCTGCGGGCCGCGCGGCACGTGGCGCAGGCCGGTCCGAGCTACTGGGGCGGATCCGTTCTCCGGGCCATGGTCGCCGTCGGTGACGAGGCGTCCGCGCTGGCCAGCATCCGCGCGACCGTCGACCCCACCGTCCGCGTCCGCCAGCTGGTCGAGATCCACCGCGAGCTCGACCGGGCAGGTCGAGCCCAGCCGGAGCTGCTCATGGAAGCCCGGGCCGCGGGGGCGGCCGAGCCGGACCCCGCACGGCGGCGGCGGATCAGGGAGATTCTCGCGGAATACACCTTCCAGGCGGGCGATCTCGCCGAGGCACTGGGCGCCTGGGCCGAGTACCGGCGGGACGAACGGCCTTCGTCCTACCTACAGCGGTTGCTGCTGCAGCGGCTTCTGACCAGCGGACGGGCCGACGACGCTCGCCGCGTCGCCGCGGGTGACATGGCGGCCGAACACCTCGTCGAGCTGGTGGTCGCTGTGCGGGAGAGCCGGTTCGACGACGTCGACCGCCTCGTCACCGCCGACTCCGGTGAGCCCGACTCCG
>Ga0157379_10000232_pt1 | contig 43528 bp, 37 predicted proteins | sample S25metaG_FD_121802 | JGI IMG/M metagenome (GOLD analysis project Ga0157379, IMG submission 121802) | Switchgrass rhizosphere microbial communities from Kellogg Biological Station, Michigan, USA - S2-5 metaG | ecosystem: Host-associated > Plants > Roots > Rhizosphere > Soil | place: USA... | reverse complement strand
TTCACTCTTCACAAAGGAGCCATGATGTCCACTCAATGCACTCACACGCTCGCCACCGGCGAGCCCTGCAACGCACCCGCAGTCAGCGGCACCCCGTTCTGCCGCCATCACTATCCGCAACTTCCACTCAAAGATCCCAAGCCGAGTCCGCCCGTAGCCGACAACTTCACGCTCCCGCCTATTCGTGACAAAGCCTGCATCCTGGCCGCCATTATCGAAGTCCTCAACGCCATGGCCGATCGCCGCATCAAGCGCTCCGAGGCAGAAACCTTCATCCACGGTCTCAAATTCGCCGCCAGGCTCATGACAGAAATCGACGAGGAATGCATACCGTCGTTCCCAACCCATCAACTCCATCCCGCCCAGTCCAGGTCAACCATGCCCAACGGCGCACAATCCCACAACCATATCGTTGCCGGACAACCTGCCCTCACAACAAACAAAGCTGCGCGCAGCGACTACAACAACGGCTCGGTAGCCCTGCCCGCCTTCGGCGATCGTCGAAATGCAGCCGGCGCCTTCAATCCTGCAAGTCTGTCCCACGCACATTCATCCCCTCTCGATCCATCCACCGCCCGCATCGTGAAGGACATCCTGGCCCAGACCCACCAACTAGCCAGCACCCAAAAGGCGAAGAGCTAATGGCTAAAAGCTAATAGCTAAGAGCTAAGAGCTAAGAGCTAAAAGCTATCCGTACATAACTCCTGCATCCTGTATTAAGTACAAAAAACAGGGAAAAATTTAGAAAGAAACAAAGCGCCAAACCGAACCACAAACGCGGCATCAGCCAGCCATATCAACTGAAAACCGCACCTGCAAAACAGACCAATCCGGCGGCCACAATACCTCATTCATCAGCCACCAGACCCGATCCCGGCCTTGTCCCCTTGTTCCCTTGTGCCCTGTTCCCTTGTGCCCTGTTCCCGCACTTGATTCCCTTCTCACATTCGGCTTTCGGTCATCGACGCCCCACCGCTACAATCGCCCTGATGGCGACCACGCGCACAGAAATGTGGAAGAACCAGACGTTCACCATTGAGCGGATCGAGGGAGAGATTCCTCAAACCGTCATTTACCAGATCACTGGGGTCTTCAACGCCCGGGACATGTACGGATCGATGAAGCAGATTCAGCTCGGCAACATCTTCGAGTTCAAGCCAGAGCACGGTGCAGAAATCCCCACCCGCCATATCTTCGACCTCACGCACGTGCCCCAGATGGACTCCTCTGGCCTGGGAGTGCTTGTCAGCCACTTCATTGCCTGCCGTACCAAAGGCATTCGGGTCATCATTGTCGGCCCAAGTCCGAATGTGAAACAGCTCTTCAAGTTCACGAAAGTCGACACGATTTTGCCGATTGCCGCCACAATCGAGGACGCTCTTCAGCCCGGCTCCTAGTCTGCGCGAAACCCTGCCTTCCGGACTTCTTCCAACTCAATAAGCCGCGCTTGTCGGACGCGATCAGCTGTGATCCGCGAAACAGCTTAGTCCGTGAGCCGGCTGGTAGTCTGATTCCCTTCGATCTGCCTGCCGCAGCCAGTCCCATCGGATACTGCTCCAACAGCCCTGATCGAGTTAGCTGATCGTGAGGACTGCGCCTGGTCATGGGAATCGCAAGGGCAACGTATCTTCTTCGCTTCGATGATCTCTGCCCCACCATGTCAAAGGAGCGGTTCGATCGCTTCATGAACATCGTAAAACGGCACCGGATTCGCCCGATTCTCGCCGTCGTGCCCGACAATCAGGACCCCGAACTTAACGTCAACGACCCGGATCCGGCCTTCTGGAACCGCATGCGTGACCTCGAAGCCGCGGGCGCAACTATCGCTCTGCACGGCTACCGCCACGCTTGTAACAGTCCCGGCCCATCGTTGTTGCGATTGCATTCCCGAACCGAATTTGCGGGCGTTCCCGAAGAGACTCAGCGTGAGTGGATTCACGAGGGACTTGCGACTCTGCGCACAAATGGCCTCTCTCCGCGCCTCTTCGTCGCTCCCCGTCACGGGTTCGATTCCGCGACGCTCCGGGCACTTCGCCACGAGGCCCTCGCCTTCTTGTCGGATGGGTTCGCATCGCGTCCCTTCACGCGCAACGGTGTCCTCTGGATCCCGCAGCAGTTGTGGGAACCTGTCAAAAAGTCGCGTGGGCTATGGACCATCTGTTTGCACACCAATACGGCTCAACCCGGGCTGCTTGAGAAACTCGAAACGTTCCTGCGTCTAGATGCGGATCAGTTCACAAGCTTCGACCAGGTTTCAGCGGGACAGCCAACCGAATTGCGGTGGAACGAAAGGTTCCGTGAGGCGCTTGCATTACAGCGAGTCAGGCGGAGATCAGCCTGAACTTGATGCGAACCAGTCCCTCTCAACGAGGTCAGCGAGCGTACGAAAAGATCCCGCACACCTCATTCGAGTTCGACAACGCCTCCGCAGTGAGGATAGGCATATTCGCCCCGGAGAAGAGGGCGATATGGAGCGTATGCTCTTCCACGTACGTCGCCATCCACTGTGTCTCTTCTGAACCGCACAGTGTGTTGCGATGGAGGAAGCGCTTGTCCCCAGGGATACTCAACCGATATAGATTCCCGCCCCCCGCGGCATCCACGTCGATATCGAATGCCGCGCCGCCTTCAGCCGTGGTGAGCTTACGAATCGTTGCCAGTGAGTAGCTGAGGAAATCAATCGTCAACTTTGACTCGGAGATCGCAATATCTCCGGTGATCTTATTGGCATTGGAACTCGCGGCCCGCCAATACCCCTTGTCCTGGGCAGATGCTGAAGCTGTCCCGATGAGACACATCAACGCCGCTGCCACCATGAATGCCTTTGTCATGATTCGAGCATTACATCCGGGGAACCGCTGCTGCAAATGCCTGCACCCTCGGATCCGATAACCCGCCTGACTCCTTCCGCCTGATTCGCAGTCTTCCAGGAAACCCCAGAAGCCGCCTTCAGTTAGACTTGCAGTTGATGCGTGTATTCGGCATTGACTGTGGAACCGAGATCACAGGTTTCGGCGTGGTGGAGTCGGTGGAATCCTCCGCCCTGCCCAAAGTCATCTCCCTCACCTTCGGCGCTATCCGCCTTTCCAAGACAAAGCCTCTGCCGATCCGGCTTGCCGAACTCCACCGCGCGCTTCTGGTCGAACTCGAGCGCTGGCAGCCCGAAGTTGTCGCAGTTGAAGAGGTTTTCTATTCGGTGAACGCGAAATCTGCCCTCAAGCTCGGACAGGTTCGCGGTGTCGCTCTGTTGGCCGCAGCTGAGCTCCAACTTCCCGTGGCAGAGTACGCGCCGCTCAGTATAAAGTCGAGTGTCGTGGGCTACGGTCTTGCCAAAAAGGAGCAGGTGCAGTTTATGGTCGCGAGGCTCCTCAATCTGCCGCAGCTTCCCGAGCCGGCGGATGCCGCTGATGCCCTCGCGATTGCAATATGTCATCTTCATACCGCTCAGACACTTGCACTCCAGGAGGCGCGGGGATGAAGGCCTTTTGGTTGGCATTTGCGGCTACTCTCCTCGCTCTTCCCGCGCGCGCCGCGCAAGACTCCGTGGTTCAGATGGGATACTCAAACCCATCCCTCTACCCTGCAGAGTGGACGCTTGTTCTTCATCCGGATGGTAGCGGTCATTTCCATTCCCGAGGCGGGACCCGCCCCACCGACTACCCGGAAACCATGTTCCCGGGTGAGATAGATCGTGACGTCCGCCTGACCTCTGAATTCACAGGCCGGATCTTCAAGGCGGTCCACGATGACAAGGTCCTTCGAAACAAGTGCGAAAGCCACCTCAAAGTCGCCTTCCAGGGAACGAAGAAGATCAGCTATAACGGCCCTGATGCAGAAGGTGGTTGCGAGTTCAACTACTCCACCAATAAGCAGATTCAAGAGCTGGGCGAGTCCCTCGTTGCCGTAGGCCAAACTGTCATCGAAGGCGCCCGACTCGAGCTTCTCTACCAGCATGATCCCCTCGGTCTGGACAAAGCGATCCAGTACCTTGTCGAGGCCAGCGGAGACGGCCGCATGCAGCAGATCTGCGCAATCCGAAACATTCTCGAAAGGCTTGAAGATGACCCTCACGTCCTGGATCGTGTGAGGAAACAGGCGCGCTTGCTGTTGGCTCGCTCAGGAAGCTGAACCCGCATCGAAACAGAACTTTGAGCGCGACTTTTCCCCGGTTGCAGCGGTCTGATGAAGTAGTGGGCTCCCCGAGATGAGAACCATCCATCGGGGATGTAGGGGAAAGGGTGGGGGCTCCATGAACGTCGGCAAGAGGGTTCCATTCAGGCCGGTTGCGAACTTGATGATATTCGCTTTGTTCCTGGTTCTGGCATCCGCGCTTCAGGCGCAGGATCCAGAGACAGATCCGCCCCAGCAGCCACATCCTGACATGCGTGCGGCTCGGCTCAGTTTTGTCGAGGGCGGAGTGCAACTGACGAATGGCAACCAGATCATTGCCGATCCGGCACTCGTGAACACTCCCCTGTTCGAAGGCACTGTGGTGACAACCCGGGAAGACGGCCAAGCGGAGCTACAGTTCGATGACGGAAGCGTCGCTCGCCTTTCTCCGAATAGTGTCCTTCACATCTCCGTCCTTCGGCAGGAAGGTAGCAGTGGAAAAACTGAACTCTTGCTGTCCAGCGGATTGGGCTACTTCGAAATGTCCGGGACCGCCTCGAATCAGACGATTGCGCGTTTCGGTGATAGCGCCGTGAAGGCTACAGGATTCACAGTGATTCGCGTGAACCTCGACAATCTTCCCGGAGAGTTGGCTGTCTTCACGGGCAACGCGCATCTCGATCGGGGAAATCTTTCCCTCGACGTCCACGGCGGCCAGAGCGTCGCGTTGAACGGCACCGATCCCGACCAGTACAACCTTGCGGAAACGATCGAACCCGATTCGTGGGATGCGTGGAATGCGGACCGAGACCAGGATCTGAACTCGCAGGAGGCGGCCAAGACTGCCGCGACCGGCAATCAGCCCAACAGCAGCAATCCAGCTTGGGGAGACCTCGATGCCAACGGTGAGTGGTACGACGTACCGGGGCAGGGCTATGTTTGGTCTCCATACGAAGCCGCGAACGCCGGCTGGGATCCGTACGGCTCTGGTAACTGGGTCTACACGCCGCAATTTGGGTACGTCTGGGTATCGAGCGAGTCGTGGGGCTACATGCCTTACACGGCGGGCTATTGGAATTACTACGATGGCTTCGGCTGGGGATGGAATCCGGGCTATGGATATCCGTGGTGGTTCACAGGTGGATGGGGCTGGAATATCGGCACTCGTCCAGTTCGATACGACCCGCCTCACCGCCCAAGGCACGGTCCAGTACGTCCGGTTGAGCCGATCCGCCGAGGTGGGTTTTATCAGGCCAACCCGGTAATCGCGGTGAATCGTATTCCGGGCGTACCTGTTGCGACTCCAGCTCACGTGGTTGGGCGGGCGGCCAGAATCGGGGGAACGGTTGTAGAACCGATCCATCCGCTTGCCCCGCGACCGGTCTATAACCACGCAGGCGAAACAGCAACAGGGCGGTCGACTCTGGGAACGGTGGGCTCTCCCGTCGGCGGTAGGAGCGGTTACAACCCCTGGGCTAATTCGCCCGGAACACAGCGCTCGAGCGGTGGGACCATTCCCGCGACTGGCAACGGTTATCGGCCTTCAACGGGCGGTGCGTATCGAGCTCCGACAGCGGCACCCTATTCTGGCAGCGCTTATCGTCCGCCAGCCACCAGGCCCTCCGCAGGTACTGGAGGCACCTTTCACCCACAGGGCTCCGCACCGTCCTCAGGCGGTTACCGGCCGTCTGCTCCTGCTCCCGCTCCCCGATCGAGCGGCGGCGGATCAGCCCCACACGCCAGCACGGGTGGTGGAGGCGGTGGCGGAAGCCACGTCAGCTCGGCGCCGCACAAATAGCCTATTCGGATCGTCGAGAAGTGGCCGTTCCACCGACAGGAATGGCCCCTTGCTTTTGAAGAGAACGCCACAACAAAGCAAGGGTCTCAACCGACAACTCCTCGGCCCGCGCTTTGGCCTCGATCCCCGCGCTCGTAAAAGCCTGGCCAATCGTACCTGCTTCCAAACCCATCGCACGAAGGTTGTTCGAAAGCGTCTTCCGTTTGAGGGCGAAGATGCGGCGCAGGAATTCCAGAAACGATTCGCGATCGATGCCGAGTTCCTCAAATCGAGGCGAAAATCGCCATCGAAATACAGTTGAATGCACTTCAGGAGCCGGCGAGAACGCGCTCGGCGGCAGCGTGAACAGCGGCTCTACCGGCCCGTGCATTTGCACCATCACTGAAAGCAGGCCGTAGTCCCGCGAACCAGGGTTCGCCGTGACGCGCTCAGCCACCTCACGCTGCACCATCAATACCGCTCGATCCAGAACATGAGCACTTCTCGCCAGCTTCATCAAAATCGGAGACGTGATGTAGTACGGAAGATTGCCTGCAATGATGAGCCGCTGACCGGATTCCTGTGATGCAGCTTCGAAGTCAAACGCAAGCACATCGACGGTTTCGACAACTACGTTCCCTTCACCCGCAAACTCCGGCCTCGAGAAATCAGCCGACAACTGCGCAGCAAGTGCCTGATCCACTTCTAGAGCAATTACTCGCCCCGCCTTCGTCGCCAGTTCACCAGTGATTGCGCCGCCGCCCGGTCCAATCTCGACTACGGTCCGTCCGGAGCAATCGCCGAGTGCTGCCACAATGCGCCGGACCGCCTGCTGGTCGCGCAGAAAATTCTGGCCGAGCTTTGATTTGGGCGGCACAACTCGATGTTAGCGGAATTGGCATTAAGAGTCGCCGTTCGATCTGACCGCGTCATTCCGCGTGCTTGATCACCGCAAGCTGAAACTTTCGCCTTTCCGCAAATCCGAGCTTGCGATACAGCGATACTGCCGGATTGTCCGCGAACGCATGAAGGAATGGCGTTGCGCCCTCTCCGATGATCTCGTGCATCACCCTGCTCATCAGCACACCGGCATATCCGCGCCCGCGAGCAGCTGGATGTGTGCAGACAGCGCTAACTTCCACGAAGCCGGGTAGGCGCATGCGTTGTCCCGCCATTGCCAGCAAGCGGTCCCCTTCGAAGATGCCATGGAAATTCCCCAACTCGATCGTCCGTTCACGAAAGGGTCCCGGCTCGGTCAGGGTGGCAAGCTCGATCATCGCCGGAACATCCGTAGCTCCGAGCCTGCGCATAACCACACCGTTCCGCAATGGCCCAGTGTCCACCAGCTTCGCATCGCGGCACATCATCTGGGTCAGCAGTCCTCCGCGAATCAGCGTCCAACCGGCTGGCAGCGCCGTCGGATCCGGGAGAAACAGCACCAGGGTCCCCCCCGGCCCGGCAAGTGGTCGAAGCGCATCATAACTCCCCGATGACTGATCAGGCGTACCCGCCAATGGCCCAATCGCGGGCGGGTATCGGCGAGCATCGCTCCGAATCACTGCAAGCGCTTGATGCTCGGTTCCCAGGGCGTTCCAGATCGGATTATCGAGAAGAGGTTCATTTGCGACCGAGTTGGCGCGTTCAGGGTTTGCCACGGCCTCAGTGCTGCCGTCGTGAGAGTGCATGAATGAAAGATGCGGTTCCGGAATCCTCTGACGCAAAGAATGCGTCAAAGGGTAGGTTGTTACACTTGGCGGTTGATTGCGTTTGGCTCAGGGGTCTTGAACCATCGCAGCAGGGAGAGACAGAATGCAGATCGTTTTCGCCGCATCGGAGGCCGCTCCATTCGCAAAAACAGGCGGCCTGGCCGACGTAGTAGGCGCACTTCCTCGCGAAATTGCGAAGCTAGGCCACCAGGTTTCTGTCTTCTTGCCTCTTTACGCGTCAGTTCGTCCGCATCTTGAAAAAGACCTCAACTATGCCGTTCGCTCAATCACGATTCCCTTCCCCCATGGCAATCGTTTTGTGGGGATCGTAGACGGTGGCCTCCGCGATGCCGTCCGGTACTACTTCGTGGACTGCCCCGAATTCTTCGACCGCCAGGGGTTGTACGGCAACAACGGCGACAGCTACGGTGACAACGCTGAGCGTTTCGGCCTCTTCAGCCGTGCTGTACTCGAAGCAACGAAGATCCTTGGCGTTCCCGACGTCTTCCACGTTCACGACTGGCAGGCTGCGTTGCTCCCCGTTTTCCTGCGCACGATTTACAACACGGATCCCTCGCTCAAGAACGCCGCCACCGTTCTCACCATTCACAACGCGGGCTACCAGGGATGGTTCCCGCCGGCAACCACAGAGCAGCTTATGCTTCCCTGGGAAATCTTCACCTACGACAAGCTCGAACACTTCAACACCTTCAATTTCCTGAAGGGTGGCGTTGTCTACACGGACCTCATCACTACCGTGAGCCCCAAATACGCCGAGGAAGTTCAGACGCCCGAATTCGGCAACGGCCTCGATGCAGCACTTCGCCAGCGCAGCGCTGACCTGCGCGGCATCCTCAACGGTGTCGATTACACCGAGTGGGACCCCGCGACCGATGGCAATCTTGCCGGACACTATTCGCCGCTCGACCTAAGCGGCAAACGCGATTGCCGGAAGGACCTGCTTCACGCTTTCGGGCTCGATGTTCCTGAACAGACACCGGTCATCGGCATCTGCTCGCGTTTTGCATCGCAGAAGGGCTTTGACCTGCTCGAGCAAATTGCCGGACGCCTGGCGGAACGCGATTTGGCTGTCGTTGCTCTTGGAACCGGAGAGCCTTACTACGAGAAGTTTTTCCGTGACTTCGCGTTCGCCAATGCCGGCAGGTTCTCGATCCAGATCCGCTATGACGAAGCGATGGCCCACAAGATTGAAGCTGGCGCCGACATTTTCCTCATGCCCAGCCGCTTCGAGCCCTGCGGATTGAACCAAATCTACTCCCTGAAATACGGAACGATACCTGTGGTTCGAGCCACTGGCGGACTCGACGATACAGTCCAGGAGTGGAACCCTCGCCAGAATTCCGGCACCGGCTTCAAATTTCAGCCCTACGAAGCTCAGGCTCTCCTCGATGCTATCGACCACGCCCTGAGCGCGTTCTACGACAAGAAGCAATGGAAACAGCTCATGGAGAACGCCATGGCTCAAAACTTCAGCTGGGAGAAACCTGCCCGCGAATACGCCGCTGTGTATGAAGAAGCAGCCCGTAAGCGTGCCTGAGATGCGCTACCCCATCTTGAACGGATCAGGCCAAATGAAAAAGCCCCCGACCGCGGCCAGGGGCTCGAAACGCGATGTGTATCAAGCTCCCTGGGGCAGCACCTTTGGTACATCGATACCGAGCGCCGTCGCAAGGTCATGCTGGTGTTCCTGCTCCTGCGAGATAATCTTGCGCAACTGTTCTGCGAGCGCGTAGTGGCCCAGGGACTCAGCCTGCTGCACCCGCTCACGGTAGTTCTTGATCGTTTCAGTTTCGTTGTCGAGATCGAATCGGAGCATATCTTCCGGCTTTTCCGATAGCTTCACCGGCTTTGGCGTCGCGGTCGGCATTCCGCCCAAATAATCCACCTGATCAGCGATGATCAACGCGTGCTGCAACTCTTCAGCAGCATGTTTCTTCAGTTCAGCTGCGATGCTCATCCATTTCGCGCCTTTCAGCACGTTGCTGTAGACGGTGTACGCGATGATCGCCTGGTATTCGCGAGCGAGATCTTCATTGAGTGCCTTGATTAGATCCTGAACGGACTTTTCGTTCTTTTGGTCGGGCATATGACTCCCTTTATTAGAAATTGACACTTGGTCCCCAGTTGCTACAGTGAGTCCCCAGTTGCTACAGTGACACCCCGTCAGATGCAGGTCGCCAAGAAATTGTTGGTTGTTAATTTTCTGCTTCTATAAACCAAATCATTCAGAAACAGCATCGTAAGGACTGATAGTCTTTCCGGGGGCTCAATGACAAGAAAAAAACTTCTGGTACTCGCCTGTGCGAGTTCGATCCTCTTTCTCTGTTCCTCTTTCCGTAGTTCCGCCCAAACCTCTTTCAACCCTCCAAACTTCTCCAGTTCCAATGGCGTCCTCGATCTGCTGCTGATCGCCCGTTCCGAAACCATCCACCTGGGCACTTTCAGCCCAACTGGCTGGATTTATGAGGTCTGCTACACCTCTGTTGCTGTCAACGACCAATGCCCTGCCGATTCGCGGACTGTGGCCACCTACAAAGGCGTAGTTCTCCAGCTTCAACCCGGCGATCACCTCCGCATGAAGCTCGTTAATCATCTGCCACCCGCTCCCGCCGACGCTGAGAACGCCCATGGCGACGACGCGATGATGAATGAAATGCCGGGCGCCAATCCCACCAACATCCACACCCACGGGCTGATCGTTGAGCCTCGCAAAGCCGACGCATCCGATCCAACATACGGCGACTACGTGTACGTCGTGGGCTACCCTGCGGGGAAACTCCCGTCGATGATTCACCCCGATCTGACTGCAACCGATCAGCCCATCCAATACGACATCTACATTCCACCCAATCATCCGGCCGGGATGTTCTTCTTCCATCCCCATGTACATGGTCTTGGCGTGAACCAGATTTCGGAAGGGCTCGAAGGAATTCTGGTCATAGGCTCGGTTCAGGACGTCGCCTCGACGACCACCAATTTCACTCTCCCACCAAGGTTCTCGACCCGCTACATTCATCTGCGCGATATGCAGGTGCTCGCCAATGGTGACGCCCAGGATCAAGAGGATCCCGAGTTCTGCGATCCTCAACCGTCGACCGGCGATATTCGCCAGGGCTATTGCAGCGGGACAAATCTGGCTGAGAAAGAGCCCGGCGCCGGAACTGACTACACCGGCGGCAAATGGTTCTTCACCGTCAACGGTCTTGTCTACCCCACGCTGAACGTCGATCAGAAAAACGGCGAAGTATGGCGGCTCCTGAACGGATCTGCAACCCGCGCATATGATCTCACCATTCAGAATGATAAGAATCGCGCCCCCGTCTACTTCCAGGTGATTTCTCTCGATGGTGTCGCCCTTGCGCCAACTGCAGGAACCGACGTATCGGAAATGAACGTTGGCCATCGCTTCAAGCCAGTCGTCTGCCCTGGTCCGAAACAACCGCACCGCACCTCGGAACCTGTTTGCGCGACGCATCTCGTTATGTTTCCCAGTTCGCGCGCCGACGTATTCCTGGGATCGTTCGAGCCAGGCAATCTCACCTCCGCCACGCTCATTACCACGGACCTGAGTACAGGCCCCGACGGCGATGATTGGCCCTCTGCAAAGCTCGCGCACCTCAACTTTTCGAGTCCCGGCTCGAACGCAAATCGCGCACTCAACGTCAAGCCGACAGCTCAATTCGCTCTCTCCTCTAGGGGCGCTCTGGGTGGCCCGGTCAAAGCGATGTACCCCGGCATGACGCACCCCATTCCCATCATCGACGCCAGGCAGATAGCGGCGGGCAAACGTTCCTCAATGCCCGTAGCGCTTGATCCGGCAACCGCGCAGCAGGTCCAGGCACTCAATCAGAAACAAATGCGACAGTTCGGCCCGCGTCTCGCCGACCAGCAGAAGCCGGTGCCCTCCATCGCCTCATCCAACTGTTCCGCACTGCCTGCAGGCCACCATCGGCGTATCTTCTTCGGCGTACCTGCCGGTACCGAGGATGGTTTTGGCCTCGGCTATGAAGAGGTCGATGCCCACGGCAATCCAGTTCCTGGGACCTTTCAGGACGTCTCTCAATTCGATCCAAGTAAGATCAACGTCTGTCTCCCACTGGCTTCCGAGAACCAGACAGCAACCGAGATTTGGGAACTGGTCAACGTGGCGTCGGAAGCTCACAACTTCCACATCCACCAGACTAAGTTTCTCGTCCTGCCGAAAGGCGCTCCTGTCGGTAATGGCGGCGCGCTTATGGACAACGTCGCGCTCCCCAGCGGCAGCGCCAAGTGCGACGGCTCAGTACTCAAGTGGCGCGACGGCACCTGCAAAGTGCAGTCTGAATTCGTATCGATTCCCTTCTCGGAGATTGGCGACTTCGTGTACCACTGCCACATCGGCGAACATCAGGATGGCGGTATGATGGCCCACATCCGGGTCATCGCGAATCCATAAACTTCAGCCCACGACTAGCCTTCAAAAACACCAATGGCCTGGAACTTGAATTCCAGGCCATTGCCGGTGATCTGTTGGGATTGGACTAAGGCGATCGCTACCGCGACAGCCCGAGGCCCTGCGGCTGAATTCTACCGCCGGGACTTATGGTTGGGGCGAGGGGCGCGATGCCCTAGGCCTCAGTCACCTCACGTAGGGTACTACTGCAACAATATGTCATATAGCTGGATCAACCTCCTTTCCCGTGTAGCTCCAATTTAAGGGGTAAGTTGAAGGCCGTCAAGACGCTCTCAGCTACTTAGATCCGCATCTAAAGTCCATATGGTTTCGAAGGCAGTGGACCCCAGGGGTGGTTTGGACATCCTTGAATTGCTGCGGCCCCACAGGCGCCAACTGTGGTTCGGCCTGCTCGCAATCACCGGCGAAAGCATCGCTGGCCTGCTTGAGCCCTGGCCCCTGAAAATCGTCCTCGACGATCTCCTTCAAGGCAAGAATCAGCATGGCTGGTTGCACCGGTTCATCCTCGCAACTTCCGGCTCGGCGCCTCGCAATATCCTTATCTTCGCCTGCATCGCCGTCCTCATCATCGCGGTGACCGACGCGCTCTGCACGTACGCTGAAAAATACCTGACGACCAACGTTGGCCAATGGGTTGCGCACGATCTGCGCCGCACCATCTACACCCACGTGCAGCGCCTCTCGCTTGCTTATCACGATCAACAGCCCACCGGCGATCTCATCAGCCGCGTCACCGTCGACATCGACTCTATCCAGTCCTTCATCGTCTCCGGGCTCCTCAGCATCCTTGTCGACACGATGACATTGATAGGCATGATCATCGTCATGTTCTGGGTAAACTGGCAATTCACCCTGATCGCGCTTGCCGTCGTACCGCCGCTCTTTTTTATCGTCAACACCTATACGCGCAAAGTAAAAAAGGCCTCCCGCGAAGTGCGCAAGAAGGAAGGCCGGATGGTGTCTGTCGTTTCCGAGGTCGTCTCGTCCATCCGAGTCGTCAAAGCATTCTCGCGTGAAGACTATGAAATCCGCCGCTTTGAGGGCGAGAGTCTCGAAGCTGTTGAGGCTGCACTCGCAGCGCGCTCGCTTAAAGCCCGGCTTGTGCCGATCGTCAACATTGTCACGGCCATCGGAACCTGTGCCGTCCTGTGGTTCGGCGCGCAGATGGCAATGTCCGGAAACCTCGCACCTGGTTCCCTTGTCGTCTTCGTCTTCTACCTCGGCAAGATGTACAAGCCGATGCAGGACATGTCCAAAACCATCGACGCCTACTCGAAGGCTTCCACCGGCTTCGATCGCATTCAGGAGATCCTTCGCAGCGACGATGAAGTTCATGACCAGCCCGGAGCGCGGAAGGCTCCGCAATTCAAAGGTGAGGTCGAGTTCGAACACGTTGCGTTCGCCTACAAGGAAGACGAACCCGTTCTCCGTGACGTGAGCCTTCACGTTGAGCCCGGAACGATGGTCGCTCTCATTGGCCCCACCGGCGCAGGCAAAACCACCATCATCAATCTCATCGCGCGGTTCTACGATCCGACATCCGGCTCGATCAAGATTGACGGTACTGACATCCGCCAGTTCACCCAGAAGTCCCTTCGCAGCCAGATCAGCTTTGTCCTGCAGGATACCGTACTTTTCAGTGGGACCATCTGGGACAACATCGCCTACGGCAGCCCCGATGCATCGCACTCCCGGATCGTCAAAGCGGCCGAAGCAGCCAATGCGATGGAGTTCATCGAGAAGCTCCCGAACAAATTCTCCACGGCCGTCGGCGAACGCGGCGTCACACTCTCTGGAGGGCAGCGTCAGCGCATCGCCATTGCCCGCGCCCTCGTCCGCAACACCCCAATCCTCGTCCTGGATGAGCCAACGTCGGGTCTCGATGCGGCTTCCGAACAACTCGTCGTAGAAGCTCTTGAACGCCTGATGGAAGGCAAAACCTCTATCGTGATCGCGCACCGCCTGTCGACGATTCGCCGCTCCAATCAGATCTTCGTGATCGAGAACGGAGTCGTAGCCGAATCCGGTACGCACGACGAACTCTTGCAGCACGGAGACGGCATCTACAAAAAGCTCCACGATCTCCAGGCAAACCTGGAGGACGCTCCCGCTCCCACCGCCGCCTGACCTACTTACAATTCAGCGAGTTCATTGATTCGGCTCTCAACCACACCAACGTATTTCTCGATTTCTTCGGGCGGAAACTGCCCTGCCCGAAATGCGTCCACCAGTTGCTCATGACTCAACTGCTTCAGCAACGACCCGATCCAGCGGGCATCGGCGATCGGAATCTTCTTTCCAATCCACTCGAGGTCGCGGCGCATCGCATACTGTTTTATATTCGGTGCCTCGATCGGAGTTGGCGCAGCCGGAGTGCCAAAATCCACCTCGGCGTCTGTCTTACGCTTGATGAACTTCGAGTGTTCGAACGTGTGCAAATCCCCTCTCGATCGCCCTTTGCTCCAGCTCAGTCCATTGGTTCCAAATGTGGCTCCCACATCGGCGACCAGGAAAAGATCTCTGCTCGACTTGCTGTCCTCATAGACTCCGTTGTTCACGTCTTTCAAGTCCCAGTTGTTCATCACAGCCATCATCACGCGCAGGCCATTGAACTCTTTCGTTCCTGTAAAGGGATTGTCTTTCCACCGCCAGATTCCAATCTTCTTTTCGCCGTCGGGCTTCTTTTCGAAGCGGGCATCGACAATATGGCCGTCGGCTGCCAGGTCCGCTCCCCGTGTCAGTCGCAGGTCCTTCACATCTGCATCCAGCGAGTAGTCGTCGTCCACGTAGTAGCCAACAGCCCACAGTAGTCGCGAAGCGGTGACCTCCGGACGTGCCTCATCGCCCAGTTTCACGCGCCACTTCGTTCCATGGCCATCTCTCACATTGAATTTGGGATTCGTGCCGCTCGCGTCCTCTGATTCGAATTTGAACGGCGGTACGGGCTCGCCCTGTTTCCCGCCTTGCCCGTAATAGAGATTCAGGTTTGCAATGGCCCCAGGATCATGCCATAGAGCTAGGCTCTGAAGCCGCGCACTATCAACGGGCCTGTCATCGTCCTCTTTACTGGTTTGAGAAGACTGATCTTGAGCTGATTGGCCGGTCGACTTAAGGCTAACAATCAAGAGCCCGGCAACCAGAGCCCACCTCAACACACCGCGGTTGCACTTCATTCGTACACTCCTTACTGCAACATCGCTTCTTCTACTTAGAAGCGCGAATAGCTGCTACGGGGTGCCCGAACATCCTCTGGTCCTTAAATTGCATCTTGTTTATTACGTATCTGTTGCAGCGTTCCCAAGGAGAGACCGAGTGAAGCTGCTCATTCAGCCGGATGACGGCATCAAGCCCATCATCCAGGCTCTTAAAAAAGCCAAAAAGAGTATCCGCATTCTCATTTTTCGATTCGATCGGGTCGAGATCGAGAAGGCCCTGGTCGATGCCGTCGGCCGTGGTGTCACCGTGCAGGCGCTCATTGCTCACACCAATCAAGGCGAAGAGAAGAACCTGCGAAGGCTCGAAATGCGTTTGCTGGCCGAGGGCATTACAGTCACTCGAACTGCCGGCGACCTCGTCCGCTATCACGGCAAAATGTTCATCGTCGACGATAAGGTGCTCTACCTCCTCGGCTTCAACTTCACCCATATGGACATCGACCTTAGCCGCTCCTTTGGCTTGGCCGTCACAAAAAATGCCGCCGTAAAAGAGGCCATTCGCCTTTTCGATTGCGATGCAAAAAGACGTCCCTACACGAAAGCGAAGGACGACCTTGTTGTGAGCCCCGTCAATGCGCGAAAGGCCCTCACCGACTTCATTGCCGGCACAAAAAAACGGCTCCTCATCTACGAGATGAAGATCAGCGATCCCGATTTCGTGAAGCTGCTCAACAAAAAGATCTCCGCAGGTGTTGAGGTTCGCGTTCTCTCGCGCGCCTCCGCCAAGAACGGCACCATCCCGGTGCGCCGCCTTCCGTCGCGCCTGCATCTCCGTGCAATGCTTCGCGACGGAAATGCCGCCTTTCTCGGGAGCCAGAGCCTTCGCAAACTGGAGTTGGAAGCTCGTCGCGAAGTCGGCATCATCTTCCGAGACAAGAAAATCGTCAAAGAGATGGAGATAATCTTCGAGAAAGACTGGAAGCGATCCGAGCCCGTCGTCGAAGACTCAAAGCTCGTCTCAGCGCTGTCGGTACCCGCTAAGAAGGTCGCTAAGGAAGTTGCCAAGCAGATCTCCATCAAGCCGGTTGTCGAGCAGGTCCTTGAGAAAGTCATCGACACCAAGGACCCGACGCCCTTCGAACCAGACGAGGTCGCCCAGACGGTCCGCGAAGCCTTCCATGAAGAGGTGCAGGACGCGGTGAAAGAAGCACTGAAAGAAGTTGTCGTGACGGCAGCCACCGAGGAAACAGCTAGTCCAGATTCAAAGGCAAGGTAAGCCCGCCGTTCGCAAGGAGGAGCAAATGATACGAGCAATCTTCACAGTCCCATCCCTTGTCCTTGCTTCCGTTGTTGTGCTCGCCCCGGCCGCGGTATCTAGCTGTCAATCGCCTCCTGTTTCAGCCCCGGACCAAAAGGTGCTCTCTGATTTCTCGAAGAAGGCGAAGGACTACATCGGAAAAGAACAGATGCTTACGGAAAGCAAGATGAAGCCCACCGCCGATGTTGCCAAGCTCCAACAGCAGCGTAAGCAGCTTCGCGATGCTGTACAGCAGTCCCGCGCCAACGCGAGACAGGGCGATTTCTTCACGGCAGAAGCCGCCGAGGCCTTTCGAAAAGATCTCCTCAACATCTTGAATGGCCCCGAAGGCAAAAAGATCAAGGTCAGCCTCAATCACGCAGAGCCTGGAGCATCTGCCGAGTTCAGAGTGAACGGCGAGTTCCCCAATCAAAATGGACAGCCCATCCAGTCCGTCCCCCCATCCGTGCTGAAAGGCTTGCCTGCCTTACCCAAAGGGCTGGAGTATTGCATTGCAGGGAAAACCCTGGCGCTGCGCGATTCCGCCGCGAACATGGTTGTTGACTATCTCCCTAACGCTCTTCCGTGAAGAAAAAAACGCACATGCCGATCCGCTTCGCACAGATTCTGCTTCTTCCCCTGCTCATCGCCCTTTATCCCGGCCTTCCCGGCGACGAAATGCCACCCAAAGCAACTCCTCTTCCTGAGGGCGTTCCCGACGTGCGATTGCCGCTGAAAGATGGCTCCGTGCGCTGGGCGGTGATCGGGGACAACGGAACCGGCCAGGGTCCCGAAGTCGATGTCGCCAGGCAGATGCACCGCTACTGGACGAAGGTGAAATTCGACTTCGTCACCATGGACGGCGACAACATCTACGGCGGCCACTCTCCCCACGACTTCCGCATCAAGTTTGAAGAGCCTTACAAGGCCCTGCTCGATCAAGGCGTCAAGTTTTACGCATCACTCGGCAATCACGATGACGCGCAGATCGAGATCAACTACAAGCCGTACAACATGGACGGCAATCATTACTACATGTTCAATAAAAAGAACGTCGACTTCTTTGTTCTCGACAGCAACTACATGACGCCCCAGCAGCTCTCCTGGATCGAAAGCAAACTAAAAGGCTCCAACGCGAAATGGAAGATCGCGTACTTCCACCATCCGCTCTATACATGCGCCAAATACCACGGCCCCGACATCGATCTGCGCAACCAGCTCATGCCCCTCTTCACGAAATACGGTGTAAACGTGGTCTGGAGTGGACATGAGCATGTCTATGAACGAATAAAGCCGCAGCAGGGCATCTACTTCTTCCTCGAAGGCGATTCAGGCGAACTGCGATACCACAACATCCGCAGCGCCTGCGAAATCGATCAAGTCGGGTTCGACACTGATCGCACCTTCATGCTCGTCGAGGTTGACGGCGATCAGTTGTACTTTCAAACCATCGCCCGCTCCGGAGCTACTGTCGACTCCGGTCAGCTCAACCTGCAGACAAGCAAACAGAAATAGTCCGATGAAATACCACGATCAGCGTTGAGCAACAGAACCGTAGAAGGCGTTGTTTCCATTTCGCAGATCGCGCCCATAGGTCAGCACTACGCCGGTTCCCAGCACAGACAGCTTGACCTCCGCCCCGACGTCAATCAGCCACTTCCGCGACGCAAGGCCACTGGTGGGCGCGGCCACGCGGGCTATGTCAAGCAGAGGGCCTGCCTTGATGCCGATCAGCCCGTTGCCCCAGATGCTGCGATAGAAATCCGTATTCGAAAGGAAGTAGCGATCACTCATCGGAGCGCTCCCCTTCCTGCCTCCGCGCGTTCCAATGTGTCCGCGGAGCCATAGGTCGTTGTCGCGTTCAACGCCGATCATCCACAGCTCATCAAGCGGCGCTGACCCTGCGATCCCGCCACCGCGAATGCGTTGCGTCAATTCGCATCGATCACCTTCCGCCTGGGGAAGCCAGTGCAACGCCATCCCGCCCTGTGCCTTCTCTAACAGCCGCGCGGGGCTCGACCATAAACGTCCGAACTCAGAAGACGCAGTTCCCTCCACCCTGAATCGGCGCTCCGGCACATCCACCAGCCGAGCACTTGCGTCCGCGAGATGCTTCACTTCCCAACCAGGCGAAACCAGGTCTGCGCTCAGCGCCGATCCCCTCGCCACATTGGTGTACGTACGATGCGACAGCTCCGCGCCCGAGTTCCATTGGAAGCGGCCGCTCGGGATCGAACTCAGTGTCGCGCGCGAAATCGCACTCTTGAGCTTCAACGACCCAAGCACCGGAGCAGCTCCCGTAAATGAATTTCGAATCGCCCAGTTTTCATCCCGCGCGTCGCCCACGAGATGCCATCGCCATTGCGGCAGCGAGTGCCACGGCCCCGACGCCGCCACCCACACCCGCCGCTTCTGTGCGTCCCAGCGCACCAGCGAGTCTACGTTCGTTGCAGACCCTCCAAGGTTGAAGTAGCTGGGATACACCGTCTCGTAGGGAAGGCCCGAAAACACTGACACAACTGACTGCAGCCACCCGTTGCCGAACCCGTTTCGCTCGATCGCATGAAACTGTGCATCGAACTTGCCGCCTTCACGCGCATTCAGTTTGATGTTGTACGCAGGGAAAATCCCCAATGCATTCAGGCGAGCTTCCGTGGCGAGTAGTTGTTCGCGCCGCATCACCGCCTGCGGCGAGAACACAAATGCTCGTTCCAAAAGAACCCGCTGCACTTTAAGGCTCGGGTCAAACTGCAGAGCATCAATTTGCGGTCTCTGAATTCGATTCCAGCTCTTCAGGGCAGCATCGAGATTGTCCAATAAAAGAAAGACGGTTCCGGCGAACTCGTTGGCGTATTCGTCTTTCGGATCGAGTTGAAGCGCCTTCTCGATCCAATGCGCGGCTTCCGCATACTGCTTCTGTTGAAATGCGACCCCGGCTAGCTCGGTCGGAAATCGTTTCTCGCCGGCACACATCTTTTGCCCCGCGAGTAAGGCGGCCTTTGACTCATCCCAGCGCTGCAGGCGGGCCAGCGCCATGCCCAGTTCAAAGTTCACGTCGGCCGAGCGCGAAACGTTTCGCTCTGCCGCTTCGACAACCTCACTCCATTTCTGCCCCGAGTACAGCCCATGCACAGCGGCATCCGCTGAGCCGCCCGAGCCACATTGCGCCTCGCCCCTCTGAGTCGAGAGTGTCAGGAACAGAACCGCGGCTGAAAGAATCCTGAGATATCGAGCAGACACTAGTGAGAGCTCTTTGCAGGTACTGCGAGCAGCGTCCAGTTGCGCGTGGCGCTCCACTCTTTCTCGAATCGAGCACGCTCTTCGCTCAGCAGCTTGCGCACCGCCGGATCGTTCATCGTGACCAGATTTCGCTCAGGATCGATCCCGTCGATTACCACGTAATGCAGTTCCGACTGGCCTTCCGGACGTAGGGCCACAATCAGCGGGCGGCCCTTCCCGATCTGCTCTTCGATATCGCTCCACTTGCCGGGAAAAGCAAACGCCTGGAATCCATGTTGTTTCAAATACTGCCCCATCCGTTCCGCAGGAATCCCATGTTCGCTCTTTGAGTAGAGCTCGCGCTGAATGCGGGCCACGTCGCTATCCGTTGACACAGGGGTCACCCTCTGTTTACCGGCCCAATACTGCATCACCATCGATAGCGATGCCGCACCGCATCCCTCCCGAGGCTGACCCACAAACGGCACATCGATCCACATGGCTGCCGGGGCCTGTGCAAGTGCAGCAAAAGCCGTCAGCAGCCATAGGGAGATTACGATTCGGCGCACGTCAGTGAATGATGGCAACGATGATGATGATCGCGATCAGCACGATGATCAGGGTTAGCATGCTGGAGCCGAGCACACCCGCTGAGAACTTCTGCTGCGCATCCGTTGCTCGTGACGACAGGTTCGCAAGCTCATTGTCTGAGAGCGTCGGAATCGCCTTCTGCACCTGTACCGGATCGATCTTTGCATCCCGCATCGCCTTCTCAGCCGCCGTGGTGCTCATGAATTGCTTCAGTGTGTCGACATTCTTCTGACGGGCTGCGCTCGAGGACTCAACCTGCTGCTGCAACGCCTTCGAACTCACGATGTGCTCAGACGACGTTGTCTCGGCCAGCAGGCCTGCCGGATAAGAAACGAGCACAATCAGAACCGCAGGAACAACTGCCTGCAGCAGTAGCGTGGAAATTCGGGGAAATTTCATACACTCTCCGCTTGAGGTTTTTACTTCTCAAGTAAGCATATAGGATGCCCTTCGGGAAAAACCTAGTTGTCCCTCGCTAGACTTGCATGACTGGATAACCTCGGAATCAGGCCCCTGCGACAGGACAGGCACCCCTCGCCGGATTTACAGAATCTCGGCTACACTTCTAGACACTCCCGCTCCCGTCGTTCGGAGGAAACATGAAGCCAGTGGTATTCCTGCGTATTGCATCTGTTCTCACCCTCGTCCATTCCGTGCTCCACACCGTCGGAGGAGTGTTCGGCAAACCTGTCAACGCAGTCGCCGCTGGTGTGGCTGCCAATATGCGGACGCCTTTCCCGTTACTGGGCGTAACGCGCAGTTATTCCGATTTCTACATGGGCATGGGTCTCGGCGTGACCATCTTCCTCACCATGGATGCAGTCCTGCTTTGGATCCTCGCTTCCATGGCCAGAAAAGATGCGGCTCGCATTCGGCCGCTCATCGCTGCCTTTGCGCTCGGGTATCTCGCTTTTGCGCTCAACTCCTACCTCTTTTTCTTCGCATTTCCAATCATCAATGAACTGCTGATCGTCGCATGCCTCGTTGCAGCTATCGTAACTGCGAAGCCGCTGGATTCAAACGAACCGATCGCGAATAATGCTTCCATGTAGCCCGCGCAATTTCGGCGCGCAGCGGGTGACAATCCGCGCCCGCAACTCCTGTAGACTGCCTTCATCCTTGCCGCACTTTCTTCGGAGGAGATTCCCCACATGAGTTCAAACGAGCCTTCCAATCCGCTCATCGCACGTAGATCATTCCTGACCGCCGGTACAGCCGCACTCACCGTCGGAGTCTTCGCTCCTGCACTAGTCTCGGCCGCTCCTAAAACGGCCCCGACAGGCCCTAACATGCTCGGGCCACTGCCGGGATTCTCGCCGCAGATTGGCGCCTTCGTCTCTCAACTCACTTGGATGCGCGAGATGAATGGCGTTCTCCGCGCGACTGACAAGCTCAAGCAGCCCGATCTCGACTACCTCTTCGACAAGGATGCCAACACCATCGGCGCACTGATGCTGCACCTCGCCGCGACGGAAACCTATTACCAGATGAACACTTTCGACGGCCTGAAGTGGGACTCATGGTCCGAAGACATCAAAAAGAAGTGGGATCCTGCGATGAACCTCGGCGACGCGGGACGCGCCACGATCAAGGCCCATGATCGCGAATACTACGTCAACATCCTGCATGAGGTCCGGCAGACGACCCTTACCGAATTCCGCAAAAAAGACGACGCCTGGCTCCTGGCCGCGGACAAGAGCTGGCCCTGGGGCCCGACGAACAACCTCTGCAAATGGTTCCACGTCTGCGAACATGAAGCGCACCACACGGGCCAGATTGCCCTGCTGCGCAAGCGCCTTCCCGGCGCGAAACCGGACAGCGGTTCTGGGGCCTAGCTGGCTGCTGTCCGCCGCTGATTCCGCCTAGTTCCCTGCTCCATACACCGGAACTGCTGCTCCATGGATCACCTTCGCCTTGTCGCTCGCCAGGAAGAGCACGACAGATGCGATGTCCACCGGCTTGGGCCATGTCGCGAAGTCCGCGTCCGGCATGGCCTTCCGGTTTACCTCGGTGTCGATAATGCTCGGCAGGATTGAGTTGACGCGCACGCCTGTTCCCTTCAGGTCCTCGGCAAGCGAATCCATCATGGCCACTGCAGCTGACTTAGAAGCCGCATAGGCAGATGCGCCCCCGCCATGGTCAACGGCCGCTTTTGCCGCAACATTCACAATCGATCCTGACTTCTGCCTCAGCATCGGCGCCAGCGCTGCACGCGCAAGCGCATATCCCGACCGCAGATTCAACGCGAACATCTGTTCGAACGTCTTTGTATTCAAATCCCAGAACTTGATCCCACCCGCGTATCCGCCAACCGTGTTCACGAGCACATCCAGGCGTCCGTGGCTCGTCAGAACTCCATCGACAAGACTGAGGACTGCCTGTTCGTCGGTCACATCGGCGGTGTGACCTTCCAATAATCCGGAATGTGCTCCCGCAGCATCACGCAGCGCTGCGTATTCCGCATCTGCACGATAGGTCACGATGGTCCTCGCTCCTTCGGCAAGAAACGCAAGACTGACTGCCCTTCCCAAACCGCCCGTGCCACCCGCCACCAACACGACCTTGTCTTTAAAGCTCACATCCATCGCACACCTCGCACCCTCGACTTCTTCCTATAGCAATACCAAACCTAGCGAACTATCGAAACCTATCCCTGGACCTTTCAGCTTTTGCTTGCTGCGAATCGTTGCGAAACGCGCAGAGCCCCTCGCTATCTTAAGTTGATCGGAAGGGAATCAAGTCAACGCGCCAGACCGGATAATTCGTTTCGATTCCGACCATCATGCGAGAGCAAGAGATCGAACATTTTGACTTTGTGAACATGGATATCGAGGGTGGAGAGAGGGACCTGTTCACCCAGAGCAGGATTGGCTGTGTTCTGTGGACAATCTAACTATGGCACTTCATCCCCAGTTCATTCCAGACTTACCTTTGATTCCAAAAGCGCTGGAGAAGTACGGCTTCGATTACACATTGACAAATCGCCACGGTGAGTTAAGTAGCATAGATTCGGCAGCCTTCTTAGTGGCGTCTCGTCCGCGCTTCTAGATATGCTTCTGTCCTGGACAGTAAGCGGAAATGAGCGGGGTTGACACTTCCCTTGCTCCGATCAAGTCATAGACCACCGCCTGATCAACGATTACCGCGACGCGCCGCTTCAGGTCGATGATTGGAAGGAGATGAACTAACGCCCTTTTGATTTCGGTGTGGGCTTCTTGATTCCCAGACCGGCGATGCGCTCTTTCCGGTTCTGGCTGTGAGCACGCCAGAACGCCCCAGCGCTGATAGGCCCAAGGTCCGGCTTCCGTGATGGATCCTCTTTGCTGAAGATATGCGCGTAGAGCATCGGGCCGAGCAGCAGAGCAACAGACGCCTCGATATCAAGATCCGCGGGAAGCTGGCCGCTCGAAACACCGCGACGCAGAATCTTCTTAATGCATTGGCGGGGCGGCTCCGTGACCCGATGGCGCCACTCACGGCCAAATTCCGGATGAAAGGCCGAATACGCAATCAGGGTGGGCGTGAGCCGGTTCCGCACCGCATCGCACTTGTCCGGCGGCTTGCGTGTGAGTACGGTTGTCAGATCGCGCTGGATGTCGCCGGTATCGACATCTTCGGGCTCGCGATCGAGACCATGGATCATGAGCATCGCTTCGAGGAGCAGCGCTTCCTTATCGGCCCAGTGGTTGTAGATTGTCGCCTTGCTGACGCCAGAGGCCTGAGATATGGCGTCCATGCTGGTTGACTCAATGCCGCGCTCGGAAAAGAGCTCGAGCGCGGCGTTGAGAACCTTCTCGTGTGCTTCAGTGCTTCGAGGTCGGACCATATGCTTATGCTTCGATCTTAGAGAATCGCCACGCCCCGAGTATCAGCAAGATCGTCCCGACTCCGATCAGTACAGCGAGATCAATGCTGATGCCGAATGCCGGATGGAAGTTCGCTGCGCTGAGCAGCACCGACCGCATCCCGTCGATTCCATAAGACAGCGGATCGAGTGCTGTGATCAAGCCGAGGACCTTGCCCTGATTGGTCAGCGGGAACATCGCTCCGGAAAGAAAGTAAATTGGCAGCACCAGGAAATTCATGATGAGCTGAAAACCCTGCATATCCTGCAGGCTGGAACCGAATATGACTCCCAGCGCCGCGAACAGCAACGCGATCAGCACCATGAATCCGATCGCCACTGGAATAGCAAACCAGTCGGCCGGGCGGAATCCCGAGACCAGACAGATCGTCAGAACCAGCAGTCCCTGTATCACGGCAACTGTGCATCCGCCCAGCGTGCGCCCGATCATGATCTGAATGCGCGGCACCGGTGCGACAAGCGTCTCCTTGAGGAAGCCAAACTGGCGATCCCAAAGCAAACCGAGGCCGGAAAAGATCGACGAGAACAGCACCGACATCCCAATCACGCCGGGGGCGATGAACTGAAAGTAGCTGCCGTATCCGGCGCGCTTGAAAACGGGATTGAGGCCAAAACCCAGTACGAGCAGATAGAGCATGGGCTGGCCCAGGGAAGCAATGATCTGCGCGCGCGAGCGCGTGTACCGCTTGAGTTCGCGCAGCCAGAGAATATAGATCGCACTCATACGCTACCTCCTTTGCTGTTGCCACATCTTGGCGAATTGGCGCATCTGGTCGGCTGAGCCCGCGCTCTCGTCCCGGATGTCCGAGCCGGTGAGCTTGAGGAACGCGTCTTCAAGTGTGGCGGCGCCGGTTTGCTCCTTGATTTCGGCGGGCGTTCCCTGCGTGACCAGCTTGCCGTGGTCGATGATGCCGATGCGATGGGCCACACGATCGGCCTCGTCCATGTAGTGCGTGGTGAGCATCACGGTGACGTTCTCGGATTCGTTGACGCGTTTGACGTGACTCCAAAGCTGATTCCGGCTTTGCGGATCGAGACCGAGCGTCGGCTCGTCAAGAAAGAGAATTTTGGGAGTGTGCAGAAATCCGCGCGCAATCTCCAGACGGCGCTTCATTCCTCCGGAAAACTTCTTCACCTGATCGTCGCGACGATCCCATAGTTCGAAGAGTTTGAGGAGTTCTTCGGAACGGTGACGACGTATTTTGTGCGGGACGTGATAGAGCACGCCGTGAATTTCCATGTTCTCCCATGCCGTGAGGTCCCCATCCAGACTTGGATCTTGGAAGACGATGCCGAAACGCTGCCGTACCTGGTTCTGATGCGTTCGCGGGTTGAGGCCATCCAGCTGGATGGAACCGCTGGTGGGGTGAAGCAACGTGGTGAGCATTTTGATGGTTGTGGTCTTCCCCGCCCCGTTGGGGCCGAGGAAAGCGAAAATCTCGCCTGCCGCCACGTCGAACGAGACATCGTTGACGGCAGTGAAAGAGCCAAAGGTTTTTACGAGGTTTTGAACCCTGATCAATGTGAGCGACCTCCGGACCACAACCAATACTGAACGGTTTAGTTCAGTTTGTCAATGTGGAAGCGGTTTGATTGATTCAGCAGCAGAACCACCGCCGCCGCCGGCGACCTGCACTTTACCCACGAGCGAGAAGACCTTGGTTCCGGGGCTTTTGACGCTGCCCGTTTCGGCGAACCAGCCCGCTCCGCGCGTAATGATGGGAGCGATATTGCACCAGGTTTCCACGTTGTTGATGTTGGTGGGCTTGCCCCAGAGGCCTTTCTGGGCCGGGAAGGGCGGGCGTGGATGCGGGCGACCGGGGAATCCTTCACGTGAAGCGATCAGGGCTGTCTCTTCGCCGCAGACAAATGCGCCTGCACCCTGCACCAGTTCGAGATTGAAATTAAACCCGCGGTCGAGGATGTTGTTGCCAAGCAGTCCATATTCGCGTGCTTGCTCAATGGCCCGGGTCAGTCGCCGCACTGCCAGCGGATACTCGGTGCGAACGTAGAGGATACCTTCGCTAGCGCCCATGACATAAGCGCCGATAATCATACCTTCGAGCAGCGAGTGCGGATCGCCCTCGATCTCGTTGCGATTCATGTACGCGCCTGGATCGCCTTCGTCGGCATTGCAGATGACGTACTTGGTGTCGGCCTTCGCTTTCGCAAGAAAATCCCACTTGTTTGGCGAAGCTATCTCGAAGGCTTACGGATCCACGCAGGGGCCCTGCAGAGCGGATCGCCGATCACGATATCCTCCCATCCTATAAATCTCGAAGCCGCGTAGAAGCTCTCCGCCAGCGTGAAGCCGGAGGTATATCGCTCCATCGCCACCGAGGGAGACGCAATCGCCTGCAGAAGCGGTTCGTCCGTATATCCCTTCACGCCGGTGATTCCGTGTGCAATCAGATCCGCGATAAGGGACTGACCTCCCGTCGTCGGCAAAAACGTCCGTGCGCTGGTAGACACCGCAGTGTCGCCAATGGATCCCGGTGCGAAGCGCAGCGACTCATACGCCTTCTCGCTGTACCTGGCATCATTGCTGCCCCACGAAAAATACCCCATCAGATTTGATCGATCGCCGATGAAGATTTCGTTTCTGTCGAGCTCCGTCGCAATCCCTCGGGCGTTGAGCATATCCCCGGCCTTCACCATATCGGCATTCCAGGAACCGTAGTCCGACTCATCGGGAATCGATCCCGTCACCGCCAACGGCTGGACGACCACATCGGCACTCGTGAATTTGAAGATGGGCTGCACATCGAGGAGCACCTTTCCACCACGAACATCGCTGATCGTCTCCGCCTCAGCCGCCAGCGATCGGGTTACTAGCGCCTCCGCATCGGCCTGTGTGTAGCCATCGAGACGCGTAACCAGATATCCGCCAAATGCCGCATGACTGAACGGCACGTTCTGGCCCCAGTACCGGTTCAACCAGCCAAATCCATCCGCGCCCGAGCCGTGAATACTGATCTTGACCGCACCCTTGATAGACCGATAATCCATTGCCGCAAGATAGCTGTCGACCGAGGGATACAGATTCCCGGTGGTGTGCTCATCGCGCGAACCAGTCTGTCCACCATCAATGCGAATCGGCATTCCCTTGGTTAACACCATGAAGTTGATCTCTGGATGCCGCGCGAGAAATTTCCGGACCGGGCCACCAACCTTGCTTTTGTAGTCCGCCAGCGAAATCGTCTCACGGGCAGTGCTCGTTGCAGAGTCAGCGCAATGTATCGCGACTATTTTTGTTACTCCGCGCTTGCTCGCATATGTCTTCGCGATCGCCTTGGAGATGGGGCTATCGGCGTTGTAAACGAGCAGCACTTCAGCAGAAGTATGGCGGGCGATCGCCGCGGGCGATGGAGCCCCATAAGCAACAACAATGAAAACCGAGATCAAAACGGCTAGCAGTTTGAACAGGGACCTGGCACGAATCAAGAGGGCCCTCCGCATTTCTTCAATCGCGAACGCGACCGTGTTGCACCTTGGTTGTGAGCCAATCGGGATCCGCTGCGTAAAATGCATCCTCAATATCGATCTGATGAAATCCGAGCGCAAGCAACTCACGAATCACGTCATCAGTGCTCATCGGCATCGATGTTGCCCACTCCGGTTTTACCCAGAGAGAGATGGCGAGAACTTGAAAGCCTGCGCCGTGTACAGCCCTCCTGCTTCCTTTTTGATCATTAGGCTGCAGGCGTCGAGATCCATTGTTCCTAGGACGAGCGCTTCGCAGGTTCCGCTTCTGATACGTCCTTCTCACCGACATCTGCGGATTGTCTAATCTTCTCGGTTTGCACAGGCTCCGGGGCCGCCGGCGTTTGCTCTTCTTCAGCAGTTCCAAGCAAGGTTTGCAGTTTGTAGCCGGCTCCTTCGGCTTCGCTTATCGACGCCTGGATACGGGCATTGATGGCTTGAACGTCGGACTTGGTGGGCGAGGGCTGTCCAGCGAGTTTGAGAAGAGCAGGCATCTGGAGCCACCAGAGCAGCTCTTCCAACGGTTCCTGAACAAGGTAGGTTGCCTCCCCTGCATCGTGGACGCCGGTAAGCCAGCGAACATCGGGATCGGACCAGAGGGCGCGCGGTATCCCCGCAACGATGGGAGCGGGAAGAGGCGAACGCGTCGGAGCAGGCTTGTGGCCGGCTACAGGCTCTAGGGTTGAGGCCAACGCAGCCCGGCTTCCCAGCTCTTCCTTGGGCTCCGTCCCCGTCGCTCCCGATGAGGTCTGTTGAGTTGCAACGGCTGCCGGTTGAGGCTTTGCGGTTTCGAACTGTGCGAGGAGAACGATTTTGATGCGCGCTGCGGCTCGCCAGGCCGATTCGCCTTCGAAGCCCAGGCTCGCGAAGGCTTCCGCGAGCGGCTTACGAAGACGTAGCTGCACGAAGAGATCGAGCGCGACACGTTCTGGATTCTCGGCGTCGATGGATTCGGCAAGCGTCTCAAGCGCGCACCACGCGATGATCGGCGCCCACATCGCGGTTGCAGTCATCTGCGGGCTGGGGCTGGGTAGAACACGCCGAGCAGCGGCGGTCCACGGCGTTTGCGAGAGTGCCTCGACAACTGGGATACGCATGGCGGCTGCGAGACGCTCGCGAAATGCAGGGCCGAGAAGTCCAGGCATGGTCATGTCGCTTGCGACAGCCGTGCGCGAACGGAACGCGGGCTGCGCATCGCGCATGAACGTTTCGCAGCGGCCCCATGTGACGTTGAACATCTCGCTGCGGGCGCGGTTGGCCTTGCGTTCGAGCGCTGCGCTTACTGTGCCGTTCGCTGCCGTTGAGCGCGGATGCTCTGCCATGTCGGTGAGCATGCGGACGGAATCCTGGTCGAAGAGTGCGCGCAGAGCGTGATGCACAGGCTGAAGCCCGAGATCGATGAGCGCGTCTTCGAGGCTGGGAACGCCGCGACCCTTGAGCTGATCGCAGAGGCGATCCCATGGCTTTTCAGCCGAAGCCCATTTCTCGTGCCAGTCCATCAATACATGGCATTGATAAGCGTGGAGGTGGAAGGTAAGGCCCTGTTCGGCTACGTCGATGGCGCGGCGAAGATATTCGAGCCCGGTAAGCGAATCGCGGTAAGCGAGAATGGCGCCGGAGTCGGGCCCAAAACCGAAGCCGTCGTGAATCCGCCGCTGGCGGAGTTGAGAAGAACCCTTGTCTGCGTAGGCGGCGGAGTTGTGAATCGTGCCGTGCGCTTCGCCGTAGCGATTGTTGTAGATGACGAGAGCGCGCTCGTTGCCTGAGCTGTTGGAGTAAGCAAAGACGTTCTCGTCCACCGAGCCTGACGCTTCGAAGAAGTCATAAAGAAGGAAATTGTGGCTCTCGGCGAAGACCCAGCGGCGCTTTAGAAGCGGAGCGATCTCGCGCTGGTGGCGCTCGACAAGCCACGGGTCGGCGGTTTCGTCATAGCGGGGGCGGTAGTACTCCATGCCGTACTTTTCGGTGAAGCCTTCAACCTGTCCGTGGCCGAACATCGGCAGGCCGGGCAGCGTTGACATCAGGGCCGCGACACCAAAGCACTTGTCCCCTTTACCAAACTGATCAATTGCCGTTCTTTCATCGGGATTGCTCATGAAGTTGACGTATCGCTTCATGATGTCGGGATCGAACTCAAGGGTGTTCTTGATAACCGATCGGTACTCGGCATTCTTCTCGTCGCGCATCATGTTCATGAACGCGCTGTTGTAGACACGATGCATACCGAGCGTGCGTACAAAGTAGCCCTCCATCAGCCAGAAGGCCTCGGCGAGGAGAAGAGTTCCAGGGACTTCCTGTGCTACGCGGTCCACCACTTCGCGCCAGAATTCGAGAGGCATGTGCTTGTTGAATTCCGCCTGCGACATGCTGTACTCGGCGCGCGACGGGATGGCTCCACTGGAACCCGGACCCGGGAACCAGAGGCGATGAAAGTGCCGCTTCGCGAGTGTCATCGCGGCGTCGAAGCGAATGACCGGGAAAAGCCGCGCTACATAAAGAATGGTCTGGATGACCTGCTCTCGGACGGCGGCATTCAGATAGTCGAGTTGGGCAGTGTCGTTCCAGGGGAAGCTGGTGCCATCGTTCCCGTGGTAGATGTAGCGGGTTTCGCCGGTCCATTTGTCGCGGCGACGGAAGGTCACTGCCGCATCCGTCTGCTCGAAATAGTGATCTTCGATTTTGATTTCGACGCGCTCGTCGTGCGAGAGGTCCGGGCCGTTGAAGCTGTAGGCTGGGTAGGGCGACTCCCAGCGCGAGATGAACCACTCCGGATGCTCAATGACCCAGGGTGAATCGATGCCCATATGGTTGGGGACCATGTCGCTGGCGAGGCGCAGGCCCTTGTGATAGCAGCGATCGCGCAGGTTGATGTAGGCGGATTCGCCTCCAAGGTCTTCGGCGATCTTGTAATCGAACAAAGAGTAAGCGGAGGCCACCGCGTCCTGATTGCCGCAGAGCTGCTTGATTGTTTTCGAAGCGCGGCTACGCTCCCAGACTCCGATGAGCCAGAGCGAATTGATGCCGCGATCGGCGAGAGTCTGCAATTCATCGTCGGGGATCTGATCGAGGCGATAGATGTGGCGGCCATACTGCTTGCTGAGTTGCGCGAGCCAGACGTAAGTGCTCTTGGCGATGAGAACGGTGTTGGGCATCCACGCGGTGTCTGGGCTGAACTTTTCATACTCGTGAGCGGGATCGCCGAAAACAGGAACCTGGGATTCACTGACGATCGAAGGCCACTGCTGAGTTCCCTGCTCGCGGCGGCGGCGTGCTGCTTCCTCAGCCGCGGAGCGAGCCCGTGCAGCGTCGGGATTGAACATCATCCAGATGGCGAGTTCCTCTTCGCGCAGGACTTCGCTACCCGTCATCAGCAGCCGGTCGAGGCTATCGCCGAGGAGCGGACGCCAGAGTTTGCGAATAAGAGCGAGCTGTTCGCTAAGGGAGGAGGGGGCACCCGATTGCGGCGCGTCCAGGAGGTCGAAGAGGCTGATCGCCTTCGCGCCTTCGATTGGGATGAGCGGGCGCGTAGCGAAATACTGCGGAAGCTCTTTGGTGACCTGCCGGTAAACTGTCTTCTCCGCAAGCGGCTTGTCTTCAAAGAGTTCCTCGAATTTCCTGAAGGCTTCGTTGCGATTTGCGGACCATAGGAGAAGGAGCTCTTCAAGAGCGGCGGCGCGGTGGGGCATGGTGCCGGTTTTTCCGTTGAGCCACTGACGCGGAGTCTCAAGCCCGCGCATAACGCTCTGGCCCGGGAAGTGTTCAACGAAGGTGAGGAGCAGTTTATCGAGCTCCCTGGTGCCGAAGCGGCCTGCGAACCAATCCAGCGCGGAAGTCATCACCTCGGGATCGAACTGCTCGCGGTAACGGGCCATGAGGATGTGGCTGGCCTCGTCGATAAGGCCCATTGCGTAAAGCTGGCCGGCGTGTACAGCCAGATTGGGATTCTTGTCGGCCTCGCGCACCAGGTTCATGCGGTGGGCAAACTCGCGGCATGCAGCGAGGCTGGCGAAGACCACATTGCCGTTGTAGGAGAAGAGGGCCTCAGCGAAGCGATAGCGTTCGCGAGCCTTCCGCGAGATGTGGAACTCCATCATGAGAAAATCCAGTCTCCCCGTCTGATGCAGATCTTGCAATCCTTGCCCAGCCCGACGTACCAGATTTTGCGGAGCTTGCGAACGCCGGGGTATAACGCGGCCAGAGAACACGTTAACACCTGGAGGCCGGGGGACGCTCAGCCCCGCGGAGCGTGGGAGATGCGAAAAGCCGGATCAGGTTCGGGTACAATGAGAGATGCCGGATAGCGCGAATCGCCCTGATTCGCAGCGAGTTCCCTCGACGGAGAGGTGGCAGAGCCCGGTTGAATGCACCTGACTCGAAATCAGGCATAGGGGTAACTCTATCGGGGGTTCGAATCCCTCCCTCTCCGCCATCCAACGTCCACAATTTCCAGACATCGGTGATACGAGTCGCGTCTCATCACAAGCAGCACAGATGAGATCGGCCTCTCTGCGGCGCGAAGTTTCGTTGAGAGCATCAAATCGTCTCAAATGATTTCGGACAAATGTGATCACGCTCACAGCCGAACGTGTTTAGAGCTAAGTACCGTCCCATCATTCATCGGAGTTCGTGACATGCGATGGCCCCGATTTTGAGCGGCCGCTAGCGTTCTTCGGTGCCTGCATGGCGCAATGCGCCGCACGCGAGGTGGGCATGGGGCAGACGATCTGGGAATCGATGGAGAAGAAGGGCTATAACCGCAGACAGTTTCTGCAGTTTTGCACCGCAGCCGTGGCTGCTGCCGGTTTTGCAAAGAGCGGTGTAGCTCAGGTGGTGTCGGCCTTTGAAAAAAAGGAAAAGCCGGCCGTTCTGTGGATGCACTTCCAGGAGTGCACCTGCTGCAGCGAGTCCTTCATCCGCGCGTCGCACCCAATTGTGGCCGACGCACTGCTCGATGTGCTCTCGCTGAACTATACCGAGACGCTGATGGCCGCCTCCGGCTTCCAGGCGGAGAAGAGCCTCCAGGACACCATCAAAAACAACAAGGGCAAGTACATCGTCCTTGTGGAAGGCGCAGTCCCAACCAAGGACGGCGGCGTTTATTGCATGATCGGCGGAAAGACGGCCGAATCCATCCTGCAGGAAGTCTCAAAAGACGCGGCCGCGATTGTCGCGTGGGGCAGTTGCGCATCAAATGGCTGCGTTCAGGCCGCCAAGCCGAATCCTACACACGCGACGCCGATTCACAAGCTGGTGAACAAGCCGGTAATCAACGTGCCCGGCTGCCCGCCGATCGCGGACGTGATGATGGCCGTCGTGACGCACATCCTGGTGCTTGGACAGATCCCTGCACTCGACAATCTCGGCCGCCCAAAAGAATTCTACGGACGACGCGTACACGATACCTGCTGTCGCCGGGCGAACTACGATGCCGGTTTGTTCGTCGAATCTTGGGATGACGAGAACGCCCGCAAAGGATATTGCCTTTACAAGATGGGTTGCAAGGGGCCAGTGACCTACAACGCCTGCTCGGTGGTCGGCTGGAACGAGGGCACAAGTTCGCCAATTCGGTCGGGACATGGATGCATCGGGTGCAGCGAAGAGGGCTTCTGGGATCAGGGACCGCTTTATGCGCATCTGTCGACATTCCCGGGCTTCGGAATCGAGAGCACTGTCGACACCGTAGGCACCATCGTAGCTGCAACAACTCTGGCCGGCGTCGCGGCGCATGCCGTTGTAACGAATGTGCGCAAACACAAGGTGATCGCGGAAGTTCACGCCGAGGAAGAGAAGGAGCAATAGCCCGCCATGACACGCATTGTTGTAGATCCTGTAACTCGTATTGAAGGCCACTTGCGTGTTGAAGCAGTGGTGGAGAACGGCATCATCACAGATGCATTCAGCTCGGGAACGATGATCCGCGGCCTCGAGAAAATCTTGATTGGCCGCGATCCGCGCGACGCCTGGGCCATTACCGAGCGAGTCTGCGGCGTGTGTACGACGGCACACGCAATGGCCAGCTGCCGGGCAGTTGAAGACGCGCTGGGCATCAACCTGCCGCCGACTGCGGAACTGATTCGCAACATCATGACTGCAGCGCAGCATGTGCACGATCACGTGGTGCACTTCTATCACCTCCACGCACTGGATTGGGTAGACATCGTCACTGTGTTGAATGCCGATCCCAGGAAAGCAGCGGAACTTGCCCAGTCGTTCTCAACTTACGACAGGAACACGACAGCCCACTTCGCCGAAGTTCAGAAAAAAGTAAAGCAGTTCGCCGACACCGGGCTCGGCATCTTCGCCAACGGCTACTGGGGTCACCCCGCCTATAAGCTCCCGCCGGAAGTGAACCTCATTGCCGTCGCTCACTATCTCGACGCTCTGGAGTGGCAGAAAGAAGTCGTCAAAATCCACGCCGTATTCGGCGGCAAAAATCCGCACCCCAACTACCTTGTGGGCGGAGTTCCCTGCTCCATCAATCTTGACGAGGTCGCCGCGATCAACACCGAACGGCTGAACCTCGTTGGTCGCCTGGTTTCGCAGGCAGATGAGTTTGTAAACCAGGTTTACGTGCCCGATCTGCTGGCCGTGGCCTCCTTCTACAAAGACTGGGCAAAGTGGGGTGGCGGCCTCAAGAACTACCTGAGCTACGGCGAGTATCCCACGCAGGGATACAACAAGCCAGAGGCGTTCAAGTATCCGCGGGGCGCGATACTCGGTCGCGATCTGGCCCACGTCTACCCAGTGAACCCGAAGGACTCGCAGGAAATCAAGGAATATATCGCTTCCTCGTGGTACACCTACGAGGGCGGCGACGCCACCAGTTTGCATCCGTGGGAAGGCGAAACCCAGATCAAGTATGCAGGACCGCAGCCCCCGTTCGAGTCCCTTGAGGGCTACGAAAAGTACTCCTTCTTGAAAACTCCGCGCTGGAAGGACAATCCGATGGAGGTCGGTCCGCTGGCCCGACTGCTGGTCGCCTACGCATCCGGCCACGAAGACGTAAAGCAGCTTGTTGGCGCAACCCTGGCAAAACTGAACGTCCCGCTAGACGCGCTGTTCTCAACTCTCGGCCGGACAGCAGCCCGCGGGCTCTCGGCAGCGATCGAAGTAGGCTACCTCAAGGAGTTCTATAAAGAACTGATGGATCGCGTGAAGACTCGCGAGACATCCACCTTCAACAATGAGCGATGGGAGCCGAAGACTTGGCCGAGCGACATGGAGGGCGTTGGACTCGTCGAAGCTCCGCGCGGATCGCTCGCTCACTGGATCAAAATCAAGGACGGCAGGATTGCAAACTATCAGCTCGTCGTCCCTACGACATGGAACGGATCTCCGCGCGATGCCAAGAAGCAACACTCCTCGTTCGAAGCGTCTCTGATTGGAACGCCCGTCGCAAAGCTCGATGAGCCGGTGGAGATCATTCGCACAATTCACTCCTTTGACCCGTGCCTTGCCTGCGCCGTGCACTTGTACGATCCCCAGGGACGGCACCTCAACCAGGTTTCCTTCGAGTGACGCCATGAGCACGACTGGAATCGTAGATAAATCGAAAATCGGCAACGCACATCCAGCGGACTACCGGCGCGTGTACGTGTGGGAGATGCCGGTACGTGCGTACCACTGGATCAACGCCATCGTGCTCGTTGTCCTTTGTATCACCGGCTACCTCATCGGCGCGCCGATCCGCGCGTTCTACGCCAGCGAGGCGTACCAACAGTATTGGTTCGGTTGGGTGCGTTTCCTCCATTTTCTCTGCGCATACATCTATATCTTCAACTTCCTGGCGCGCCTCTACTGGGGATTCGTGGGCAACAAATACGCAAAGTGGAACAACTTCTTCCCGCTTACAAAACCTCAGCGGGAAGAGATCATGGACGTCCTCAAAACCGACGTCTTCCAGGTCAAGCTCCATGGGGCCATTTCAACAGGGCACAATGCACTGGCGGCTTTCATCTATTTCTTCACCTTCCTTGCCTTCTGCGCGCAGTCGATCACCGGATTCGCCCTGTACTCATCGATGAGCAATTCGTGGATCCCGCGTATGTTCACATGGATCGTGCCCCTGATGGGCGGCGAGATGAACGTTCGATACTGGCATCACCTGTTCCTTTGGTTCTTCGTCGTGTTCATCGTTGTTCATATTTATTTGGCCTTCTATCACGACTACATTGAGGGACGTGGAACTATCTCCTCGATGGTGGGCGGGTGGAAATTCGATAAAATGCCGGATGAAACACAGCGATCGAGCAGCAAGAAGTAGGAATCAGACCTTGCAGGCCCACTCGCTTCGGGGAATATAAAGAGTTGCATCGAGGTGCGAGTGATCGCAAACAAGAAGATTCTTGTGCTGGGACTGGGAAACGTGATCATGGGCGACGAGGGCGTCGGCGTCCATGCGGTGCGAGCCCTGGAGAAGCTCCAGCTTCCTCCGAATGTGGAATGTCTCGACGGTGGCACAGGCGGATTCGTTCTGCTAGGGCCGCTTCAGGCAGTAGATCATATCGTCCTGATTGACGCCACAGACGACGGAAATCCTTCCGGAACCGTCACGCGGACAACGCCGCGATTCTCCCAGGACTATCCTCCCACCCTTACCGCCCACGATATCGGCGTTAAGGATCTCCTCGACGCCTTCTATATGCACAGCGGTGAACGGGAGGTCGTTCTCTACGCCATCTCGATCGATCCGGAGCAGCCGGTCTCCATGGATCTGTCTCCGGCATGCGAAGCTGCAAAGGACGAAGCAGCGCGCCGAATTGCAGCGGAGTTGAACCCGCCCAAGTAAGCCTTCCCACCTGTCCACGCAGTTCTCGACCATCAGAGAACTCCTCCTATTCTGTTTTCGATGGCAATTGTCCATTCATCCCCACTTGCGGACCGGCGGTCCCAGCACTTAGATTTCAAACACAAAGATAGAGAGGATTTCCTCCGCGCTGTTTCTTCCTGACGAAAGGAATCTCATGGATCGCCGCACATTTCTTGGCTCCGCTTCAGCTGCCGCAATCGCAACCAGTCTTCCTTCCCTTCCCTCTTTTGCCCAACCTGAAAAACCGGCCTTGAAACCGATGGCTGTCGGACTGCTCGTGAGCCCACACGGCGAGCCGGAGGCCACCATCAAGCGCGTCCAAGACATGGGCTTTTCCAACTGCTTCCTCTCGCTTGACGGATACATTGGAAAATTTACCGCCGACGCCGCAAAGCAAATCGGCGACTTGCTCTCGAAGTACGACGTCGTCGCAACGACTGTAGAGGTTGTCGGTCCAGCGCCGCTTGTATGGGACTTTCAGCAGGGCCCGGCGACCATCGGCGTGGTTCCCCTGAAGCATCGTGCCGCGCGAATCGATGCGCTGAAACAGGTCTCCGACTTTGCAAAGCTGCTCGGCATCGGGCAGGTCCAGACCCACTGCGGATTCATCCCCGAGGATCCGGCTGACCCTTTGTATCAAGGAACTGTGGAAGCCATCCGAACCGTTGCAGGGCACTGCCATGCGAACGGACAACACTTCCTCATGGAGACCGGTCAGGAAACGCCCACTGCGATGTCGCGCGTTCTCCGCGATGTGAACACGCCCAATCTGGGCGTCGGACTCGATACAGCGAATCTGATCCTTTATGGAAAGGCAAACCCTGTCGACGCAGTCGACATTCTCGGCCCGCACGTACGCAGCGTTCATGCCAAGGATGGCAAGTGGCCTACAGACCCCAGCAAGCTGGGCGAAGAGGTGATGATCGGCAAGGGCCTCGTCGACTTCAAGACCGTGTTCACAAAGCTGCACAAGCTCGGATATACCGGCGCGATCACGATTGAACGCGAGACCTCAGGTCCGCAACAGGTCGAGGATGTGAAAAACGAGAAGGCGTATCTGGAGCGGATTCTGAGCGAGGTGCTGGGATGAATCGACGAAAGTTCTTGCAGGCTGGAACGCGAGCGGTATCAGGAATGCTGTTGGCTAGTTCGCGGGTAGCCTTTGGCTATCAAGCGAACTCAGCCGTGCGTCACGCGCTGCTGGGATGCGGCAATCGCGGTAGTTCCGTCGCCGAATCGTTCGCGCGCAACACGTCTGCCCGGATCGTCGCACTCGCCGACATATTCCCCGACAAGCTGGACGCGGGGCACGACCGCTTCAACAAGATCCTCGCCAGCCTGAATCAGCCGGCGATTGAAAGCAAGCTGCTGTTCAAGGGGCCACATGCGTTCGAGCAACTGGCCAATTCTAAAGAAGTGGACTTGATTCAGATTTCGACCCCGCCCTATTTTCACGTCCATCATCTTGAGGCTGCCGTCGCCAGCGGCAAGCATGTGTACTGCGAGAAGCCGGTAGGAATCGACATCGCACAAGCGAAACATGCGCTCGAGATTGCAAAGCGCGTTAAGCCGAATCAGAGCGTCGACGTGGGCTTCCAATGCCGAATGGCTCCCCCAATTGCTGCGCTGCAGCAGAAAATCAAGACGGGAGCACTCGGAAAAATCGTCACCATCTCCGGCAACTACAACGCCCCCGCATCAACAGAGAAAGTACGCGAAGGTGCCGGTAAGGACGAATACCGTCTCCGCAACTGGCTGTGGGATCGCGTGCTCTCGGGAGACATCCTCGTCGAGCAAAACATCCACATCATCGACCTCGCCAACTGGATGGTCGGCGCGCACCCGTTAAAGGCGACAGCAACCGGCGGTCGCAATGTACTTACCCACTGGGGCGATATCTGGGATAACTACCAGGTGGATTACACCTATCCCAATGATGTTCACTTTACGTTTGCGTCGACCCAGTTTGGCAGTGATGGTGCCTTCGACGCGGGGCTCAAGCTCTTTGGCGCAAGCGGATCGGCGACATGTCCATATTCAGGTCCGGTCGGAGTTACTGGCGCAAACGCCTGGTCGTGGAAGGACTCGGAGGACACTACTGCGGGCTCGGGTCAATTCGCAGCAAATGGTGCATTTCTCGATAACCTGAAATATGCCGACCGTGAGAAAGAGCGGACGTTTATCGACAGCATTGTTTCAGGACCGCCGCACAACCAGATCGCCGATGGTGTGGAGACAGCGCTGAGTTGCATGCTCGGACGCATGGCCGGGTACCAGAAGCACGAAGTCACGTGGGAGCAGATGCTCGGACAGAAAGAAGACTGGTCGCTAGGATTCTGCATCGAGCAGTTTGCTTAATGCAGCGTCCTTGCCCGGTTCCAGGCTTGCAACCGCAATACGGCAACGTCGTTCTCAAGATCACTTGATGAGCTGAGCTGGAATTGTGATCTCCTTGGCTTTTGGCCCGCTCCAATCCGCGCTGAATCGGTGGAATCCGAATTTGGCGATGGTGCGATATGACCCGTCTGCGAGAGTTGCGTCGGCCTGCATGGAAGCCATATTCCAGTTGTCTCCACCGGAGCCGCCTGTGAATGTATCTGCAAGCCTGAACCCGCGGATCTGGTTGATGTCTACCGCATGATTGAGCTGAATTTCAGCGCCTTTGGTGCTGCCATTCGGCCAACTCTGGCTGTGGTTCACGTTGGGCTCTGACTGATTGGTTCCATCTGCGAACAGGACCGTTATGCTCAGGTTGTCGTTTCCACCGCGGAGGTCATCATCTGACGTCTTGAATGTGAACGAGATCGCCGTGACCTGGTTTCCAGACGGGCATCCAGTTGCCGAATGCGCGTTGATATCGAGCCAGGGATTGCTTCCAGTGAAGCGGTGAAAGCCGAAAGAGGCGATGGGCACGTTGGTTCCCTTTCCCAAACCAAAGGCCTGCATCTCGGCCATGTCCCAGTTGTCCTCGCTCTGCACTCCCTCAGCGATGAAAGCGGGCGCCAATGCTGCGCTGGCAGGAGTCGCAGCGACCGCGCCGAGTCCGGCACCCGGAGGGTTATATCCGGCCTGCGCGGAGTGGACGAGCCGGATCTGTCTGATCTGGTCGGGAGAAACCGGATGATTCAACTGAATGCCAACGGTCTTGACGCTTTGATTGGGCCAGTTCTCTCCCTTGTTCACGTTGGGAGCCGTCTGCATGTCGCCGTTCGCGAAGTGAACTTCAACATCGAGGTTGTTCTTGCCGCCGCGCAGGTCGTCCTTTCCGGTCGTAATGCGCAGATTCAGCATGCCGATGCTGCACGAGCCCACCGGACCGTTTAACAAGGTGCGGGGCTGAGGGCTCAAAAGAGCGCCATTCTGCGCGAGGATTTGCACTGAAGCTGCGATCAGCAGGCAACCGAGCACCGGTCCAAATTTCTGGATGATAGAAAAGTTCATTGCGACCTCCATACGGTATTTCCGCTTGCATGGGAATGGAATACCCGCGAATGGACACGAGGTCAACTGAACCGAAACTTAAATGGAGATGACACGATAAGTGCCCTCGCCTGAAGGGATTAAATCTGCAAATGACTCGGAGAATGGAGCTGCCGGAATCTCGAAGTGAAGCCTAGATCAGGCACTGGCTCGTCTCGTCCTGTGGGGCTTGGCTGCGCGCGACACCAAGCCGGCGAAAGCGGATGTCTACAGTGGTCATCACCGATGCAGGATCTCGAAACCAAGCGGTGCGCTAATGGCTCGGCTTGTTGGCCGTCTCAATGAGAGTTGATCTTGGCGGCCTGACTCACGTATAAGAGGAATCCGCGTTTCTGAGCCTCGTTTGCAAGGCCGGAGAGATGGGCGGATGCATTCGCAGAAGACACCCTGGACTCGACTTCCGCGACAGCAAGCCGCGCTTCAGCCTCAGCGGTGTAATAGCCGATCTGATGGGCGTGCTGGACAAGCCTGGTCAGATCGCGTTGAACCGCGAGCAGAGTCTCACGCCCCGCATTTCCTTTAGGTACGGCAGCGGCCCTGGCGCGAAGCTGCAGGGTGGCAAGAGGGATGGAGTAAACAGGGAAAGCACGGGTCTCTATCAGTTCGCCAGCTCTTTGAATCGCGGTAATGGTTTCGGGATTTCTGGAATGCGCCAGAAGTGACCTCGCGAGGACAAGGTGGGCATTGAACTCATCGCCAAGATCCTTTTCCTTCTCCAACGCGGAGATCGCATCGCGAAGTTGTCGCTCGGCCTGATCGAACTGGCCGCGATCGATAGCAAGTTCGGCAAAGTTGATCTGAACCGGAGTTGTGGAGGAGTTCACACTCTTGAGAACCTGAACCGCTTCTTCAAAACTTTTGCGAGCTGAATCGAGATCGCCGCAATGACGCTGGATTTCTCCAAGAGCCATCAGGGCATTTGCGGTCTGCCACGGATCGCTTTTCATGATGCGGAGCGAAGCGACCTGTGGAGTGATTTCCGCAATGGCCTCATCGAGCTGACCCTTCATGAGGAGCAGGTTGGCATGCTGGATATGCGGGTACTGGTCTTCGGTAGCTTTGGCCTCGTCGGCCATTTCCCAGCTCTGGCGATACAGTTGATCGCCGGTCTGAAAGTTGCCGCGCCAGGTTTCGATGTCGGCGATGTTGGCAATCGCAGTGGAGGCATTAACGCGATCGTTCACAGACTCGAAGTACTTCTTCGCTCTTGAATACTGCTGTTCGGCAAGGGCGAACTGTCCGCGGTTCTCATAAACGAGGGAAGCATTGTTGAGAGCAACCCCCGCATTTTCAAAATCGCCTACTTCGATGAATTTGCGAGTCGCCTGATCATAAAGTGGAAGGGCGTCAGCATCGTGTCCTGTCAGGCGCTGATTCTCAGCCATGAGCTGAAGGGTGCTGGCGGATGCATCTACATTTCCTGCGGCCAGATAGCTCTCGTAAGCTTCGCGACATTCGGGCGGGTCGGGAATGTGCCCAGGATTGATGCGGCAGAGCATCTCTTCGACTTTGGCGAACACCAGGTTCCTGCCTTGAACGGTAGCCTTTTGCGCCGAGGCGCGGTAGAGCTTCAAGGCCGCTTCCTGATCCTTCCTCCCGATCGTGTTTGCTTCCCGCATGTCGATCAATGGATCGTCGCGATAAGGAGACGGAAGCTGGCGCAGCTGGCGAATGGTTCCGAGTGCTTCCTCGGGGCGATACGAATCGAGTTGAAGCTTAGCGAGCTGAAGGCCGTAGTCGAGACTGTCGGGAAACAGATTGAAAAGAACCCTGTAGATGTCCGCAGCTTTTCCCCGGTCACCCGTCGCCTGGTAGTAGCTGGCCTCAATCTGCATACGCTGCACTCGGGGGAGTCCGGCGGCGAGATCCAGCCCTTGTTTGGCTTCGACCTTCGCTTGCTCATACCTGCCCAGCGAAAGGTCCGTGCGCGACAACATCGCGTGAGCCAGGGGGAATCTTGGTTCGGCGGCGATTGCCTGGTCGAAGAAGCCTCGCGCAACGGGAAAATCGTACGCGCGAAGCTTATCAAGGCCCAGAGAATAGAACCGCGCTGCTTCAGGATTTCCAGGCAGGCTGCTCTCAGTGAGGAGTTCTTCGGATTCATGCACCAGTGGAATGCCGAGTCGGTTTCGCAGTTTTTCGCCGATACGCGAAACAAGGCCAAACAGATCTTCACTCGCTCCGATCTCGGCGATTTCACTCACCACTTCACCGCTCTGGCAATCCTGCAGGCGCACATCGATCCGTAGTTGGCCATGTTCGGGCTTGCCGACCGTGGCGTACGAGCCGAGAACGAGCAGATCGCTCCCAAGCGCCGTTCCGATGCGCGATGTCGTGGCGCGATCGAGCGAGTCGACCTTGGCCCACGGCGAATAGGCACGCAGGTTTGCGACATCTTCGGCAGAGATGAGACGGAGCTGATCTCCCCCTGCCAGTTCCGTGCTCAACATTTCAGAGAGAGCAGTGCCCAGCCAACCTTCTGTCGGTGCAGCAGAAAGATTTTGAAATCCAAGAACAGCAACCGAACGACGGAGGTGAACCGCTGAAATGTTAGCGCCGCTGGAAGCCGATGCGGTTTGTTTCGATCCGCTCCAACGCAGGAAGCCGAAGATTCCGCCGGCAACGATGACGAGTGATGCGGCGTAGAGGATGACCGCGCGGATGTGTTGATGGCGAGAGGCCGGAGATGGAACAGCCTTCTGAACTTCGGAATCCAAAAGGTCAACCGCAGTTGCCCGCACCGTTGAGCCTATTGGCGGTGCAATGTCGGCTGGAGGCGGAGGTTCCGTACGCGTGGCTGTGACCGGTGCAATAAATCGATATCCAGAGCGCGGAATGGTTTCGATGAAGCGTGGGTTCTCCGGATTGTCGTCAAGGGCGGCACGGAGTTTCTTGAGAATTACATTGAGGCTGCCATCGAAGTCTACGAAGGTGCCGTCGGGCCAGAGATTGCTCCGCAACTGATCGCGCGCAACGATCTCACCGGGATGCTCCAGAAGCAGCAGCAAAACGCGGAATGGCTGATCCTGTATCTTTACGCGCACACCATTGCGCGTGAGGGTTTTGTTGGAGACGTCGGCCTCGAACAAACCGAATCGGAAGCTTCGTGCGGGGGAAGCAGACTGTGGCATCTCTGACCGGCTGAGATGGAATGCGCCATCATAGCATGAAACACTTCCGATTCGAATCATTTTCAAATCAATGTAGATACGACACTTAGCGTTCCCAAAAGCCATCGGAGCGACCTTCCCCGAGTCTATTTCGGATCATTCGAATGGTCTCGTGCAGCTCCGAGGGCCGAAAGTTTGCTCTTGAGACCAGGCGAAAGCACTCCTACCTTGTTCTTCGTGTTGCATGAGGCTGCCAGCCATTGCGAAGTGAAGGTGATGTTCGAAGTAAAAGTGTGCCCCTCGGAGGTGGCGGTTACCGTTCCCGTGCCCTTGACTAGCTCGGGGCTGATTGCTTCGAGCGACATGATTGTTTTTGTCGCCATCGAGTCTTCCGCGCAGTCCTGTTCCACATTCAACCTGCTGGAGGTTGAGTTCAGAACTTTCTGTGTGCA
>Ga0157379_10000231_pt1 | contig 43544 bp, 44 predicted proteins | sample S25metaG_FD_121802 | JGI IMG/M metagenome (GOLD analysis project Ga0157379, IMG submission 121802) | Switchgrass rhizosphere microbial communities from Kellogg Biological Station, Michigan, USA - S2-5 metaG | ecosystem: Host-associated > Plants > Roots > Rhizosphere > Soil | place: USA... | reverse complement strand
TGTCGACCCGGACGATCTCCTGCTCGACGATGCGACCGGCTCCCATGTTGAGGTGGCCGACCTCGGACGAGCCTTGGTAGCCCGGGCGCAGGCCGACCTCGCGGCCGGCGGCGCCGAGGACGCTGTTGGGGTAGGTGGCGAGCAGCTCCTTCAGGACGGGGGGATGCGCGAGCGTGACGGCGTTTCCGGGGTAGTCACGGCCGATCCCCCAGCCGTCGCGGACGATCAGCACGATCGGTCGGGGCATCAGGGTCGTTTAACCTGCGCCCCCGGGGCATGTCCATGTCGATTGCGCATACCGTACGCGCTTTCTATTTTACCTGGCAAAGCGACGATATTGATGCTATCGATCCTGACATGCTGACGCGGTTGGAGGTGGAGGGGGGGCTCCGCAGTCTCGACCCGATGCGCTTCGAAGCGCGGCGTGTTCGGCGCGTGCGTACGAAGGCACGGCGACGGGTCCGGAGCGGCATCGCCGCCTTGCTGGGCATAAGCATGATCGCCGCCATCGCTGCGGTCGTGTGGCGCTCCGCGGGTCCAGGAGTCGCGACCTTGCAGGATAGCGAGTGGGCCGACGGCTACACGCACAGCTATCGCCGTCAGGATCATCCGCCGCTCTTCCCGCCGCTCAAGCGCTCGCCGTGGGACTCGTTCGTCGCGCGCTCGCACGCGGCCCGCGATCCGATCACCGGCCAGCGCCGGCACGCGAAGCTGGCGAGCGAATAGCCGTCACCCAACGGGGGACGGCTGCCGCGCACGGAGCCCGTTTTCTCGATCAGCGTGGGGTCGCGTCGAGGAACGTCACGATGCGTTCCGCGATCTCCTCGCCCTTATCTTCCTGCAGGAAGTGGCCGGCGTCCTTGACCACCTCCAGCGGGCCGGCGTGCGGCATCTTGCGCTCGATGAGGCGGCCCGCGGCGACGCCGAGGACGGGATCCTTGTCGCCGAAGAGCAATAGGCACGGCTTCGACCAGGCCGAGAGGGTCTTCCACGCCTCGCGGTTCTCCGCCGCCCCCGGCATGTCGCGCTCGATCGGCACCAGGGCGGGGAAGCGGTGCGCGCCCTCCTTGTAGCGGCGATCGGGGTAGGGCGCGTCGTAGGCGGCGAGGATCTCGGGGGTGCGGCGCGACTCGTCGATGATCGAGCGTCCGAAGAGCGCGCCGACCGGCAGATCCGGTACCGTCGTCGCGTACTCGCGCCAGGCGAGGAAGCCGGGACCGACCTCCTCCTCGCCGGTCGGCAGCGCGGTGTTCATGATCACGAGGCGCGCGAAGCGCTCGGGCAGTTGCCCGGCGAGTTGCAGCCCGAGGAGGCCGCCCCAGTCCTGACAGACGAGCGTGACGTGCTCGAGCCGCAGGGCGTCCATGAAGCCGAGCACCGCGTCCCGGTGCATCGTGTAGGAGTAGTCGCCGGGCTCGGTGAACTTGTCCGACTTGCCGAAGCCGAAGAGATCCGGCGCGAGCACGCGCGCGCGCCGGGCCAGGATCGGGATCATGCGCCGGTAGAGGAAGGACCAGCTCGGCTCGCCGTGCAGGCACAGGACGACCTCGCCGCGGCCCTCGTCGACGTAGTGCATGCGGGCCTCGCCGCCGCGGCCGATCGCGCGCGCCAGATCGACGTAGTGCGGCCCGAACGGGTAGCCGGGCAGGTTGGCGAAGCGCTCCTCGGGGGTGCGGAGAACGGCCATGGCGATTCCTCCTGGCGCGATCTTCTATCCGTCGCTCACGGGCGATTGAAGAGCGCGTTCAGCGCCGGGTGATCGACCGGCTCCTCGAAGAGAGTGGCCGAGCGCCCGTCGCGGAGGAACGCCGTGGCGAGCGCCTGGGTGCGGGAGAGCGCCCGTGACGCGATCGCCGCGCCCGCGCTCAGGCGCCGCACCCCGAGGGCACGCAGCTCCTCGGCGGGCGGCAGCTTCGCGGTCGCCATGGCGTTCAGCGGCAACGGCGCGATCGCAGCGGCGATGGCACGGATGTCGGCTGGCGCGAGCAGGTACGGCACGAAGATGCCGTCGGCGCCGGCGTCGCGATAGCGCGCCGCCCGCTCCACGGTCGTCGCGACGGCGTCGCCCGCGGGCGCGAGGCGGCGCAGGAAGACGTCGGTGCGGGCGTTGACGAAGAGCTCCACACCCGCGCGCGCCGCGGCACGTTTCGCGGCCTCGATCTTGGCGCAGAGGAGGTCCGGCGGCGTGCTGCCGTCCTCGATGTTGATGCCGACCGCGCCGGCCTCGACGACGTTCGCCACCACCTCGGCGACCGCGGCGACCTCGTCGCTGTAGCCGCCCTCGATGTCGGCGGTCAGCGGGATGCGGATCGCGCGCGCGATCTCGGCGATCGCGCCGGCGAGGATGCGCGGCGGCAGTGCGTGCCCGTCGGCGTAGCCGTGTGCCCACGCGAGCCCGGCGCTGCTCGTCGCAATGGCCGGGGCGCCGCAGTCCTCGATCACCCGTGCGCTGCCCGCGTCCCAGGCGTTGGGGAGGATCAGGAACGCGCCGGGCTCGTGCAGGCGGCGAAAGACGGGCGCGTGCTCGGGATGGCTCATGCGAATCTCCTCCGTCACTTGACTGCGCCGGGCAAACGGTAGACACAAGCCCTCGCACCCCGCATGGCCGCTCCCACCGCCCAAGAATTGCGCGACGCCATCGGACTGCTCGCCGAGCGCGTCGGCTACGGCAAGCTGCACGATCGGCTCGTCCGCCTGAACGCCTTCGTGTCGCGGCGAAAGCCGCCGTCGCCGGACGTGCTGGCCGACCGCATCTACAGTCTGAGCGGCGGCCTGCGGCGGCAGGTGCCCGCGACGCTGGCGTTCCACACCGTGTGGTCGGAGACGTTCACCAACACGGTCGGCGAGGAGACCGACAAGAAGCTCGGCGACATCGCCGACCGCATCAACGCCACCCTCACCGAGGACGAGCGCGGCATCCGCGAGGGTCGCGAGGCCGAGCTCGACGCCGCCCTCGACGAGTACGAGCAGATCGTCGCCGGCGTGATGGGCCCGCAGGCCACCCGCCTCGAGATGCTGCTGAAGGCGGTCACCCCGGTCGCAGCGCGCCTGCGCGCGCGCCCGTTGCCCGCCGCGCCGGCGCAGACCGCGCCGACGAACTGACCGTGCCGCGCGTCACCATTGCCGCCGGCGAGCTCGTCTACGAGGAGATCGGCGAGGGCGCGCCGTTGCTCTTCATCAGCGGCACCAGCGTGGATCGCACCATCTGGGGCGGCCAGGTGGCGCATTTCATGGGCCGCCGCCGCTGCATCACGTTCGACAATCGCGACGTCGGGGAGAGCGCCCTCGTCCCCGCCGCGTACACGCCACGCGACATGGCGGCGGATACCCTGGCGCTCATGGACGCGCTCGGCCTCGAGCGCGCCGACGTCGTCGGGCATTCGCTCGGCGGCGCGATCGCGCAGGAGCTGGCGCTGACGGCTCCGGCCCGCGTCCGCACGCTCACGCTCGTCGGGACGTGGGCGCGGAACGACGAGTACACACGCGCGCTCTTCCACACCTGGAAGCGCCTGCGCGCCAGCGACGACCGCGCCTTCCTCGAGAGCGTCCTGCTCTTCGGGGTCGGCCACACGTTCCTCAACACGGTCGGGCTCGAGATGCTGGTGAACATGTTCCTCGCGGTGCCGCACCCGCAGGACCGCGACGGCTATCTGCGTCAGGTCGATGCCGATCTCGCGCACGACACCGCCGACCGCATCGCGCGGATCGCCTGCCCGACGCTCGTCGTGGGCGGCGAGGAGGACACGATCTTCTTCCGCGAGCACCACGAGATGCTGGCGCGGACGATCCCGGGCGCGCGGCTCGTCATGCTGCCGCAGGTCGGCCATTCGCCGCCGATCGAGAACAGCGACGCGTTCAACCGCGAGCTCGACGCGTTCCTTTCAGCGCACCCGTAGGCTTCAGTCGACCCTCTTCTCGCACGGCCGCGCTACAGCAGCGTGCCGCCGAGCAAGACGCTCGCGGTCGTGAAGTAGATCACGATGCCGCTCACGTCGACGAGCGTGGCGACGAAGGGGGCCGAGGCGCTGGCGGGATCGAACCCGAGCTTGCGCAGGAAGAGCGGCAGCATCGAGCCCGCGAGCGTGCCCCAGGTGACGACGCCGATCAGGCTGAACGCGACCGTGAGGGCCACGAGCATGTAGTGCTCGCCGTAGGTGTGGAAGAGATCCTGCCAGAGGAGGATGCGGACGAAGCCGATGGCCGCGAGAATGGAGCCGAGCGCGAGGCCGGCCGCGAGCTCGCGTCGCACCACCCGCCACCAGTCCCGCAGGCGCACCTCGCCGAGGGCGAGCGCGCGCACGACGAGCGTCGAGGCCTGCGAGCCGGAGTTGCCGCCGCTCGAGATGATGAGCGGGACGAAGAGGGCGAGGACGACGGCGCGCGCGATCTCACTCTCGAAGCGGCCCATCGCCGTCGCGGTCAGCATCTCGCCGATGAAGAGCGCGGAGAGCCAGCCGGCCCGTTTGCGCAGCATCTTCGAGAAGCGGATGTCGAGGTACGGCTCCTCGAGGGCCTCCATGCCGCCGAACTTCTGGATGTCCTCGGTGGCCTCCTCCTGCACCACGTCGACGATGTCGTCGACCGTGACGATGCCTTTGACGTGGCGCTCGTCGTCGAGGACGGGAATGGCGAGGAAGTCGTGCTCCTGGAAGAGGCGGCTCAGCGCCTCCTGGTCCATGTCGACGTGCGCCGTCACGACGTCGGTGTGCATGATGTCGCGCACCGTCTTCGTCGGCGGGGCCGAGAAGAGCTCGCGGAACGTCACCACGCCGAGCAGACGCTGCGCCGGATCGAGCACGTAGACGTAGTAGATCGTCTCCAGGCGCTCGCGGGCCTGCCGGCGGAGATAGGTGATCGCCTCGTCGACGCTCATCTCGGGGCGGAGCCGGGCGTACTCGGGATTCATCAAGCCGCCGGCCTCGTCCTCGGCGTAGGCGAGGAGCGCCGACACCTCGCGGTGCGCGCTGTCGTCGAGCAGCGCGAGGAGGTTCTGCCGCTCCTCCTCGGGCGCCTCCTGGATCACGTCGGCCGCGTCGTCGAGCGGTAGGAGCCGCATCCAGAAGCGCCGCTCGGGCACCGTCGTGCGCAGGATCAGCTCCGCCTGATCGCGCGCCGGCAACGAGAGCAGGAAATCCTCGGCCTCGGCCGGCGGGAAGAGGTGCAGCCCCTCGAGCCGCTCCTCCGTCGAGAGCACGGGCCACGCGTCCTGGAGATCCGTCGTCACGTCGCCCTTCTCGCGCACGTCGTCGCGCCGCGCGCTCATCGCACGGCTCTCCCCTGCTCAAGATGGACAATTGCGAGAGCTGCCACCTCAAGACCTCCTGCCGCCCGGCGCCGGCGCGAGATCGAGATGGCCGGCGGGCTACTGCTGAGGACGACGTTGGTCGTCGTTGCTCATACTCGCCTCGTGCCTATCTCATGTCCCCCAGTGGCGTCCATAGATTGGCCGCGTGGACGCGCCCGCGCGGCGAGTCACGTCGTCAGCGGGACGCGGACGAGGCTCGACCCCGGAGATCGAGGACCAGGTGCGACTCGTCCACGAAATCACCCTCGTGGTGGAGGGCCCGGGGCTCTCGTCCCCAGACGCGAAAGCCAGCGCTCTCGTAGAGGCGCAAGGCCGGGAGTGCGCCGGTCGCCACGCTCAGGTGGACCTGGATCACGCCGTGCCATGAGCGAGCATGGTTGATCGCGGCGTCGAGAAGAGCACGCCCGGCTCCGCGGCGGCGATGTTGCGCCTGGACGTAGAGTCCCCAGAGGCGCGTCTTGTGGCTCTGCTTCCTCTCAGGCGGACGGATGAGGCCGATCATCCCCACGAGGATATCGCTCTCTTCGCAACCGAAGACCGCCTGCTCCTCCTCGCGCGCCAGCGCCGCGCGCATGAACGTGATCGAGAGGCCGCGATCGTCGTCCGGCGAGGCCGCAAAAGCGCGCGGCTCCCGATGCAGCGCCTCGCGTCGGAGCGCGATCAGAGCAGGTGCGTCGTCTGGCGTGAGCGTGCGGACGTTCATCCGGGTTTCCGGGAGGGACCTAGCATGGCCGTCGCGTCGCCGTACAAAACCCGTCCCGCGACGCACATTGCTGTACGGCGGTATCCGGCCGAGCGCGGCTAAGTGGCTGATCTACCATGATTCGTTGGAGTGGAATGTTTCATGCTGTTTCGCACAGCATCTCGATTGGTGGGGAGGGGAGCCATGGTGGTGCGATTGGGGAAAGAAGGAACGCGCAAGCCGCCGAAGCGGATGGTCGCCGCGGGACGGAAGATCAACGGGACGTGGCAGGTGAAGACGTTCCTGCGCGCCGTCAGCGAGCCGCGCGAGCCGTTCTGGCAGACGCCGACGCGCGCGCGCTGATCGATCGGATCTCGACTCGCGCGTACGCACGCGCGACGAAGTAGTGGGGCGGGGGGAGCGCGCAGCACGTACGCTGCGTCGAGGCGGAGCGCGAGCGGGAGAGTTCCCGCTCGCCACGCCTGCAGGTGTTGCATCCAGATCGCGCGCCGAGGCGCGCGAAAGGCGCGCGCGGGCAAAATCTACTGCACGATGCCCTTCCGCACCGCGAAGCGGACGATCTCGGCGGTGTTGTGCAGATCGAGCTTCTCCATCACGTGCTTCCGATGGCTCTCCACCGTGTTGATACTGAGCGACAGGATGCGCGCGATCTCCTTGTTGGTCTTGCCCTCGGAGATGAGCTGCAACACCTCGCGCTCGCGGCCGGTGAGACGTGACAGCGTGTCCTCGCCGCCGCCGGGTCCGGAGTCGTTCAGGTAGCCATCGAGCAACACCTTCGAGACGGACGGGCTGAAGTACGAGCCGCCACGCGCCAGCGACTTCACCGCCTTGATCAGGTCGAGATCCTCGGAATCCTTGAGGAGATAGCCTTTGGCGCCCGCCTTCAGCGCCTGGCGGACGTAGACGTCGTCCGAGTGCATGGACAGGATCAGCACGGCGACCCCGTCGGTGCCCTTCATGATCTGGTTGGTCGCCTCGATGCCGTTCAGGCCGGGGAGGCCGATGTCGATGACGATGACGGTCGGGCGGAGACGCTTGGCCGATTCGACGGCGCCGCGGCCGTCGCCGACTTCACCCGCGATCTCGATCTCGGCATCCGATTCGAGGATCTTCCGCAGGCCTTGTCGGACGACCGTGTGATCCTCCGCGAGCAGCACGCGAATCTTGCTCATAGGGGGTTTTTCCTTTCAGACGACGAGGAACACAAGGACGAACCCGACCATGAACGCCAGGGCGACCTCCCAGAACAATGGCATACCCGAGGCGGCGTCGAGAGCGCGCCCCAGTCGGTCGAGAACGAGCTCGTCGGGGATGCCACGCGGCCGAGCCGCGGGGTCCGGCAGGATCCCCGCTTCGTAGAGCTGCTTGCTGGCACGGAACGATTCGACCTGTCGTGCCCAGTCCTCGAAGGCCCGCTCGCCCTCGCGGATCTCTCCGACGAGCGCGCTGAGCTCGTCATCGTCCGTCTGGCCAAGAGCGAAATCCAGCACCCGAAGCACGTCGAGGGCTTCGCCGACCGATCCCATGGTCGGCGACTGAGCGCTTTTCCCGGCTGCAGGCCGATCATTGTCCTCCCGCTCTGGCGGCGGAGGGGACCGGAGGTAGGTAAGGGCAGCTTTGGTCCCCATGTATGGGTCAACGGTACTCCCGTACGTACGTGACAAGTGCAGGCTAGAGGCGACGCGTCATCCTTGTCAAGGAAATCACGCCTCGCATCCGCCCGGGCCTGTGGCACCCTATAGGGCGAGATCTACGCGCACCATCTCACGCAACTGAACGACCCACCCGAGAGCCCAGGGAACGATCCGGGCTGCGGTGACCCTCAGATTAAATCGTCATCCTCTTCGGGCCCGACGTCCTCGTCGAACTCGTCGAAGTCGGTGGCGCGCGACCCCAATGCCAGCGACGGCTGAATCTCGTCGTCCTCGGGCGTCACGATCTCCCGGTTGCGCAGATCGTTCAGCTGGGTGCGCAGCTGGACGATGATCTCGTCGCGCTCTTTGAGCTGGCGCTCGAGCTGCGCGGCGCGCGCCTCGTGATGGCGGAGTTGCGCGATCTCCCGCACCGTATCCGTGAGGCGCTTCTCGAAGCCGGTCTTCTCGCGCTCGAGACGCGCCTTCAGGGCGGCGACCTCGCGGTTCGCGGCGGGAGCAGCGGCCTTCTTCCCGCTTGGGGCGGCGGCGCGCCCCTTGGCGGCGCGACGCGGCGCGGTCTTCTTGCGCGGTGCGGCCGCACGTGGCGTCGGGCGGCGGCCTCCGGCGGTCTTGCGGCTCTTCGCGGGACGCGCGGTCTTCTTCTTGGTCGGCATCAAATTCCTCCTCAGCGCTCGTACACGCCCGGTTCTCCGACCGGTCGGGTTCGCCAGCGCCGATGCGTCCAGAGCCAATGATCGGGGTATGCACGGATCATGGTTTCGAGGATCGCGGTGCAGCGTTGCGTGAACTCGCGAGCCGCTTGATCGCGGTCCGCCATACTCGCAAACGGAACGCGAGGCAAGATCACGATCCGGTGCCGCGCGCTGGTCCCCTCGCGCACGAGGAAAGCAGGGTGGACGATGGAATTCTCGCGGGCGGCGATGCGGCCGAAGCCGGCGTTCGTGCTGGCCTCCTTGCCGAAGAACTCGACGAACACACCAGTCCGCCGCGACGCGTTTTGATCGAGCGGCAACACGACCAACTCGCGGTTGGCGAGAGCGCGCAGCACGCCGCGGGCCGCCGCGTGCTTGCGCATGGTGAAGGTGCCGCCCCGCTGGCGCAGGCGCTCGATGAAGCGATCGATCAGCGGGTTCTTGATCGTCTGATGCACCAGGTGCACCGGATAGCCGAGGAGGCCGTGGGCGTAGGCGAAGAGCTCCCAGTTGCCGAAGTGCCCCGTCAGCACGAGCACGCCGGTCTTGGCGAGTGTGGCGGGGATGTCCTCCCGCCACATGCGCTCGTCGTCGAAGCCGATGCGCTCGCGCACGTTCTCCGGGGTCAGGCGGGTGAGGTGGGCGCATTCGGCGATCATGCGGCCGAGGTTGCGGTAGCTGGCGAGGAGGATCTGCATCCGCTCGGGCTCGGACTTCTCGGGAAACGCGATCGCCAGATTGGTGAGGCCGATGCGGCGGTGGCGCCGGTCGAGACGGATCGCCAGCGCGGCAACCCCTGCGGCGAGCCGCATCGCGATCCCGAGCGGCAGCGCGCCGAGCACACCGTAGACGAGGAGGAACCCGGCGTACTCCAGCCGATGATGAAGCTTGGGCGCGGGATCCGCGCCCACCTCGGGCGTGACGTCGTGCGCCCGGCCCGGAGCCGAGACTACGATGCGGCGGTCTCCGACAGGGAGAATCCGAACGCCTCCCGCTCCTTCGCCTCGAGATCGCGGAAGACCCGGCGATCGATCTCGCGATAGCGAGCGAGGAGCGCATCGACGCGGGCGCAGCCGCTCGGGCCCGCCATCTCACGCAATTTGCTCTCCATCCACGCGATGTGCCACTTCTCGTCCTTCGTCACCTCGTGCAGCACGGCGAGCGTCTCGGGATCGACCGTGGGCGATGCGGCATGGGCGAGATAGCGCCGGTAAGCACGCTCCTCGACGACGACCGTCAGGGCGAAGAGCTGCTCGTAGGTCTTCGGAATGCCGACCTCGAGCCCGATCCGCCGCTGGTAGCCGTCGTCGATGCGGATCGGCATGCCGCCGAGGTCGGTGATGCGCTTGGTCCAGAGCCAGGCGTGGTGCGTCTCCTCCTCGAGGTGCTTGGAGAGCTTCACCTGGGCATCGGGGTCGTCGATGCGCTGCATGAGCCGCAGCAGGAGGGTCGCGCCGCGGATCTCGGCGTCGCGATAGTAGCTGAACATCCTGAGCAGATTCGGATCGACTGCTGCCATGGACACCTTACCGGCGGCGGGACTCTATATATAAAGGGCCGCTTCTGAACGCCATTCGCGAGACGTACAGATAACGGTGTCTCGCGACGGGCAGATCGGGCGGGGTCGGCGTGCGCGTCCGCGCCGACGGTCCCCCGGAACGGGCGCGGCACCCTCCACGCGGGGTTGCGCTCTTTTGGTGCAGATTTTCTTGCCGCCCGACGCCGTTTTGTGTTAACGCGAGCGCGCTTATCCCGCGCGAGGTCTTCGCGTACGCGTCGCCAACCAGGAGGGCAGCAGCGTGGCTCGTGGTAAAGTGAAGTGGTTCAACGCACAGAAGGGCTATGGCTTCATCACCGCCGATGACGGGCAGGACGTGTTCGTCCACTACTCGGCCATCAGCGGCGAAGGCTTCCGCTCGCTGCAAGAAGGGGAAAGCGTCGAGTTCGAGATCGCGCAGGGTCCGAAGGGGCTCCAGGCCGCGAACGTCACGAAGCCGTAGCCCGCGCGGCGGCTGCCGCACCGCCGGACGCCGCCTTCAGGGAAACTCGATCAGCACCTTGCACTGGGTCGTCGGCGCGGCCAGTGCGTGAAACGTCTCCGGGACGCGATCGATGTCGATCACGTCGGTCACGAGGGGGCTGACGTCGATGCGTCCGGAACGCAGCGCCTCGAGCGCGTCGGCGAACTCTTGCTTGCTGTAGCCGAGCGCGAATTTCACCTCGAGCTCCTTGAGGATGCCGGTGAGCGGCAGGATCTCGTCGGACTCGACGCACACGCCGAGGACGGTGATGCGGCCGCGGATGCCGGCCAGCATCATTGCCGTGTTCAGCAGGCCGCGCGCGCCGATGCACTCGAAGATCACCTCCGGCTCGCGTCCGGTGCGGTCGCGGACGACCGCCGCGGGATCGCTCACAGTCGGATCGACGGCGATCGCGCCGAGCCGCTCCGCGACCGCGCGGCGGCCGGCGGCGAGCTCCGAGACGACGATGTCCTGCACGCCGAGGTCGCGCGCCCAAAGCAGGCTCACGAGCCCGACGGGTCCGGCGCCGAGGATGAGGCAATTGTGGTCGGCGGTGAGCCCGCTGTGCCGTAGGCCGTGTAGGCCGACCGCCAGTGGCTCGACCATCGCGGCGGTGCGGAAGTCGATCTCCGGTGGGATGCGAAGCAGGCTGCCGGGGTGGACGCGTACGTACTCCGCGAACGCGCCGGGGAGCTGACCGAGGCCGATGCCGCGCAGGGTGGGGCAGAGGATGCCGTCGCCGCGCAGGCAGGCGGGGCAGGCGCCGCACGACATGTACGGCAGCGACACGACGCGATCGCCGACGTCCCAGCCTTCGACGCGCGAGCCGAGCGCGACGATCTCGCCCGCGAACTCGTGGCCGAGGATCGCGTCCGGCGGCATCTGCAGTCCGTACTTCGCCGCGTGCAGATCGGACCCGCAGATGCCGCAGTTCCGCACGCGCAACAGGATCTCGTCGGTTTCGGGGCTCGGATCGGCTACCGACTCGACGCGCAGGCACCCAGGCTCCTTCAGCACCACGGCACGCATGCGACGATGTATAGGAGAGCGGCGGCGACCGCGCCAGTCGCGCCCCCGCGCCGCTTGCGCGCGCGACTTCCACCTTCTATGGTCGGCGCCGCTCCTCGTTCCTCCCCACGCCACCCTAGCTCAGATGGTAGAGCAGCCGATTCGTAATCGGCAGGTCGAGGGTTCGAATCCCTTGGGTGGCTTTGTTTTGTCGGTGTGGATCATCACAATCCCCTCATAGAGACGGTCGCCGTCGCGATCGTCCTGGCGGCGATCGGCGGCTACGTCGCAGCTCGCCTGCGGCTGCCGCCGCTCATCGGCTATCTCCTGGCGGGGATCGCGATCGGGCCGTTCACGCCGGGCTTCGTCGCCGACGCGCACCTCGCGCCGCAGCTCGCCGAGATCGGCGTCATCCTCTTGATGTTCGGCGTCGGCATGCACTTCTCGTTCGCCGACCTGCTCGCGGTGCACACGGTCGCGATCCCGGGGGCCCTCGCCCAGATCCTCGCGGCGACGGCGCTCGGGGCCGGGGTCGCGTGGTACTGGGGCTGGCCGCTCGGAGACGGGCTGATCTTCGGGCTCTCGCTGTCGGTGGCGAGCACGGTCGTCCTGCTGCGCGCGCTCGAGGTGCACGGCAATCTCGACTCCACCGAGGGACGCATCGCGATCGGCTGGCTCGTCGTCGAGGACGTCGCGATGATCCTCGTGCTCGTGATGCTGCCGAGCCTCGCGCCGCTGCTCCAGGGCGCCGCCGACGCGCCGCCGCCGAGCGTGCTCGGGCGCGAGCTCGCGATGACGATCGGCAAGGTGGGGGCACTCGTGGTGTTGATGGTGGTCGTCGGCAAGCGGGTCTTGCCTCGCATGCTTGCACGGATCGAGCGCACCGGCTCGCAGGAGCTCTTCACGCTCGCGATCGTCGCGCTGGCGCTCGGCGTCGCGGTCGGCTCGGCGGAGATCTTCGGCACCTCGTTCGCGCTCGGCGCCTTCTTCGCCGGGACCGTCTTGCACGAATCGGACTTCGATCACCGCGCGGCGGAGACGCTCCAACCATTGCAGGATGCCTTCGCGGCGCTCTTCTTCGTCGCCGCGGGAATGCTTTTCGATCCCTCGATCGTCGTGCGCTATCCGTTGCGCGTGGCGATCGTCGCCGCGATCATCATCATAGGTAAATCGCTCGCCGCGCTCGGCATCGTGCTCGCACTTCGCCGCCCGCTGCGCACCGCGCTCACCGTCGCCGCCGCGCTCTCGCAGATCGGCGAGTTTTCTTTCATTCTCGCCGCGCTCGGCGTGCGTCTCGGATTGCTCTCGGCGGAGGGTTTTCAATTGATCGTCGCGGGCGCGTTGCTCTCGATCACGCTCAACCCATTGACCTTTCGACTCGCGGCGCGACCTGCGCTGAGTCGCACACCCGCACCCGGCATGTAGTCTGCGTGTAGTCCCTTCGGGCAATGATCATGCGTCGCCGCGCATGAGGCTCCGAGCATGCAGAACTGCATGGACGCGATCATAGGTAATCTCAACGTTTCTGCTCAGGCACGTGATGTGCAACGAGCGGGATCGTCCGGCGTCTCGGGAGTGCGCCGTCGACACCTGATCGTTTTCCGCAATGAACCGTCGGCCCTGGAAAATTCCGATTGCGATCGGTGCGATCGCAACATGCTGCGCGCTGCTGTGTCCGGCGTCCGCGTTCGCGTTGCAGGCACGTCTGTCGTGGTCCGCGGCGAGCGGCTCGGCGGGCTACAAAGTCTACGTGCGTCCGCTGACCGGCACGTTCGGAAGCGGCCTCGACGTCGGTAGCCAGAGCGCGGCGACCGACGGTGTCGTGCGCGTGCTCGTCGGCAACGTCGCCATCGGCGACGTGTTCGCGGTGTCCACCTACGACGGCGACGGCATCGAGAGCGCGCGCTCGAACGAGGTGCCGCTCCTCGCGCTGCCCGCGCTCGTGCCCACGGCGACGCCGACCCTCACGCTGCCACTGCCGCCGATCGTTACGAAGACACCGACACCCACGACGACGCCGATCCTGACGTCCACGCCGGCGCCGACGCGGACGTCGACCCCCGTTCCGACGGCGACGGCGACGGCGCGGCCGACGACGACCGTGCTGCCCACGCTCACGACGCTGCCCACGGTGACGGCAGGCCCGAGCGCGACGCCGACGCACACCGCGCCGCCCCTACCGACGGCAACCGCGACGCCGCTGCCGACGCAGACGCTCACGGCGCGGCCGACCGTGACCCCGACCAGGACCGCGCTGCCGACGCTCACACCGACGCGCACCGCCACCCCCGTCCGCACCGCCGGGCCGACGGTCAGCGCGGGTGCGCCGACGCCGGGCGCGACCGACGTGCCGGATCCGACCGACACCCCGACGGACACCCCCGTGCCGAGCGACACGCCGACGCCCATCGCCACCGCGACCCCGGGTGCGCAATCGAACGGCCTCTTCGCCGACCTCACTCAGCTCGGGACGATCATCGCCCGGGTGACGGCGCCGACCGGCGGCGGCAACCACAACATCGAGGTGATCCGCGACGGGGACTGGCCGCCGCCCGGTAACACCCAGTCGAGCCGGCAGTACGACACCTTCGATGGCCTCAATCTCGCCAGCGAGGATTGGATCGGCTACGCGTTCGCGACACCGCAGCGGTTCCGCTCCGTCATCTTCCAGGAGGGCCGGAACTTCTGGGACGGCGGCTGGTTCGAGACACTCACGGTGCAGGTGCGGCAGAACGGCGTCTGGAGCGACGTCGACGGCCTGGCAATCACCCCGCCGTACCCGGGCGTGAACGCGATCAGCTACGAGACGTTCGCGATGACGTTCACGCCCGTCGTCGGCGACGCGATCCGCATCGACGGCCAACCCGGCGGCAGCGCCGCGTTCATCTCGGTCGGCGAGCTGCGCGTCATGGGCGACAACCTCAGCAACGTGCCGGCGGGCACCTTGACGGACGTCACGACGCGCGGCGCGATCATCGCCCGCGTCACGGCCCCCACGGGCGGCGGCAACCACAACCTGGAGATCATCCGCGACGGCGACCTGCCGCCGGTCGGCAACACTCAGTCGACGCGCCAGTACGACTCGTACGACGGGCAGAACAGCGCCACCGAGGACTGGATCGGCTACGCCTTCGCCCAGCCGCAGCAGTTCCGCCAGGTCCTGTTCCAGGAGGGCAAGCAGTTCTGGAACGGGGGCTGGTTCGAGACCCTGGCAGTGCAGGTGCGCCAGAACGGCACGTGGACCGATGTGGGTGCGGTCAGTACGCCCGCGTATCCGGGGGCGAACGGCGTCACCTACGAGCGTTTCGCGCTGAGTTTCCCGGTGACCAGCGGCGATGCGATCCGCATCTACGGTCGCCCCGGCGGTGCCTCCGACTTCATCTCGGTGGGCGAGCTGCGCGTCTACACCGACGACGGCACGTCTGCCGCGGGCGTCCCGGCCGTCAAGACGGCGCCGGCCGATCCGGGTAGCGCGTCGAGCGCTCCCACGGCGGACGGCACGGCGGCGACGCCACCCACGCCGGCGCCCGATCTCCCGGCCACGGGCGACGGGGGCGGCACGGGCGACGTCGGGAACGGCGGGTCTTCGAGCGGCGGCACGGACCAGACCCCGGTCCTGTGCGGCAACGGGGTTCGCGACGACGGCGAGCAGTGCGACGGCGACGACGACGCGCAGTGCGCGCGACGCTGCCGCGCCGACTGCACCTGCGGCGTCGTGATCGAGCTGCCGCTCTTCGCGTGGTGGGGGGACGGCGATGCCACGGCGACGCTCCTACAGGACGACGTCACGGGCGCGCCGGTCCTCGCCGTGACCGCGGCGGCGCCGCTTCCCACGGATGGGAGCGGCGACGTCACGGCCACGGGGGGCGCGGTCTTCGGCACCGTCGAGAGCCTCGGATTCGCCCTGCCGCAGCTGGCGGTGACGGCGCGGGCGTCCGCCGCCTTCGACCTCGAGGCGACGGTCCGTGCCGACGACGGGACGGTGCGCGTGCTCGGCTACCGTGCCGCGGGCCGGGCGCCGGATCAGGACGCGCCGCAGTACTCGGCCGACGGCACCCAGGCCATCTTCGACGTCGGCGCCGCGATGGCGGGCGGCGAGGTCGGCACGACGTATCGTGACCTCGTGCGTGATCTCGATGCCGCATTCGGTCTCACCTTCGAGAGCGTCGCACAGGTGCGCGTGCGCGGCAGCCTCGAGCTCTTCCGCGTCGCCCTCGCCAGCGACCGCGCCAGCGACGAGGACACGGCGGCGCGCCTCGTGCTGCCGCTCGCCGGCTGGGACCGGCGCGGCAACGGCGCGGTCCTGGAGAACGTCTACGACGCGGATCTCCCCGGGGTCACGGTGCAGGTCGATCCGAGCGACCGGCCAGTCTCGGTCATCCAGCTGACGTATCCGCCGGCGGAGGCGCCGAAGACGCTGCCCTTCGGCACGCTGCTGCTCGCGATCCGCGACGCCGATCCGTTCGAGGTCGAGGTATTCGGCATCACCACGGCCGGTGACACCGTCGACCTGACCTACACGCTCGGCGCCACCGATTCGACGCTGCGCCTGCGGCGCGCCGATCAGCCGCTGGTGACGACGCCGCGTCCGAGCGGGCCCTACGCCGACGTCCGTCTCGATGTCGCCGCCGACGCCGCCATGCTCGACGACGGCCAGGTGTTGGCCGGAATCAAGTCGATCCAGCTGCGCGGCGCCTTCATCGCCGGCGACGTGCAGGTGCGCGACCCGCTCGAGACCCCGCCGGCACCCTAGCGGGCGCTTCCACCTCGGCCCTTTCCGCGCCGCTCCGACGAAGCTATGCATCCGGGCGAGGGGGGTTCGGATGCCGGGGGGCGTGACCGCGGAGGACCAGCGGTTGGCGGACGACGCGCTGCGCGTCCGCAACTGGAAACGGTGGGGCCCGTATCTTGCCGAGCGGCAGTGGGGCACCGTGCGCGAGGATTACTCCGCGACCGGCACGGCGTGGGACTACTTCCCGCACGATCACGCGCGCAGCCGTGCGTACCGCTGGGGGGAGGACGGCCTGCTCGGGATCTGTGATCGCGAGTGCCGGCTCGCTTTCGCGCTGGCGCTGTGGAACGGCCAGGATTCCATCCTGAAGGAGCGGCTCTTCGGGCTCTCCGGTCCGGAGGGCAACCACGGCGAGGACGTGAAGGAGGTGTATTTCTACCTCGACGCGACCCCGACGCACTCGTACCTGAAGGCGCTCTACCGCTATCCGCTGGCCGAGTTTCCCTACTCGCGTCTCGTGCAGGAGAACGGCCGCCGCGGCCGGGCCGAGCCCGAGCTCGAGCTGGCGGACACGGGCGTGTTCGACGACGGCCGTTACGTCGACGTCATCGCCGAGTACGCCAAGGCCGGGCCCGACGACATCCTGATTGAGATCACGCTCGTCAACCGCGGCGCCGTTGCCGCCCCGATCCATCTCTTGCCGACGCTCTGGTTCCGCAACACCTGGTCGTGGGGACGGAGCGGCGAGGGCTACTGGCCGAAACCGCGTATCGCCGCGGACGGTGCGCGCGCCGTGATCGCCGAACACGCCTCGCTCGGACGCTTCCGTCTCGCGATGGATCCGACGGCGCCGGCGGCGCCCTGGCTCTTCACCGAGAACGAGACCGACATGGAGCGCATCTTCGGCGCCCCGAGCGCCGGACGCTACGTGAAGGACGGCTTCCACGAGTACGTCGTGCGCGGCCGGAGCGACGCCATCGATCCGAGCGGCACCGGTACCAAGGCCGCCGCGCACGTGCAGTGGACGCTCGGTGCCGGCGAGCAGGTGCGGCTCCGCTTGCGGCTCTTCCCCGACGACGAGCAGAGCGCGCCGCAGGAGGCGTTCGGCGCGCCGTTCACGGCGGTGATGGCAGCGCGGCGGGCGGAGGCGGACGAGTTCTACGCGCGGCGTCTCACGGCGGGCATCGAGCCCGAGGCGGCGCGGGTGATGCGGCAGGCCTACGCGGGGCTGCTCTGGTCGAAGCAGTACTACCACTACGTCATCCGCCAGTGGCTCGACGGCGACCCGGCGCAGCCCGCGCCGCCGCCCGCCCGGCGCGAGGGCCGCAATGCCGGCTGGCCGCAGCTCTACAATCGCGACGTCATCTCGATGCCCGACACCTGGGAGTATCCCTGGTATGCCGCCTGGGACCTGGCGTTCCACATGGTGCCGTTCGCGCACCTGGACGCGGGCTTCGCGAAGGAGCAGCTCATCCTCTTCCTGCGCGAGTGGTACATGCATGCCAACGGGCAGATCCCGGCGTACGAGTGGGCGCTCTCCGACGTGAACCCGCCGGTGCACGCCTGGGCAGCATGGCGCGTCTACAAGCTGACCGCGCCGCGCGGCCAGCGCGACCTTCTTTTTTTGGCGCGCGTCTTCCAGAAGCTGCTGCTCAACTTCACCTGGTGGGTGAACCGCAAGGACGCGGAGGGCAACAACCTCTTTTCCGGCGGCTTCCTCGGGCTCGACAACGTCGGCGTCTTCGACCGCTCGAAGCCGCTGCCGACCGGCGGCACGCTCGAGCAGGCGGACGGCACGGCCTGGATGGCCTTCTACAGCGCGACCATGCTTTCCATGGCGCTCGAGCTGGCGCGCCACGATCCGTCCTACGAGGATGTGGCGTCGAAGTTCTTCGAGCACTTCGTCGCCATCGTCGATGCAATGAACAGCCTCGGCGGCACCGGCCTCTGGGACGAGCAGGACGGCTTCTACTACGACCATCTCCGCATCGACGGCCGGCCCGAGCCGCTGCGCCTGCGCTCGATCGCGGGCCTGGTGCCGCTCTTCGCCTGTGAAGTCCTGGACGACGCGACGATCGCGGCGCTGCCTGGCTTCCGCAAGCGGCTCGAGTGGTTCCTCGACAACCGCGCCGATCTCGCCCGGCACATCACCTATGCCGAGCCGGCCGGCAACGCGCACGGCCGCCGCCTCCTCGCCGTGCCGTCGCGCAAGCGGCTGGAGCGCGTCCTGCGCTACGTGCTCGACGAGCGCGAGTTCCTGGCGCCGTACGGTATCCGCTCGCTCTCCCGCGTCTACGAGGGCGCGCCCTACGTCTTCCGCGACGCCAGCGGCGGGACGTACGACGTCGCCTACCAGCCCGCCGAGTCGACGACGGGCATGTTCGGCGGCAATTCCAACTGGCGCGGCCCGGTGTGGTTCCCGCTGAACTATCTGCTGCTCGAGGCGCTCGAGCGCTACCATCACTTCTACGGCGACACGCTGCGCGTCGAGTGCCCCGTCGGCTCGGGGAAGATGTGCACCCTCGACGAGGTGGCGCGCGAGATCGGGGCGCGGCTGACACGCCTCTTCCTGCCCGAGGCGAGCGGCCGCCGGCCGTGCCACGGGGACGAGCGCCGCTACGCCGAGGATCCGGCCTGGCGCGACCTCGTGCTCTTCTACGAGTACTTCCATCCCGAGACCGGCCGCGGTCTCGGCGCCAGCCACCAGACGGGATGGACGGCGCTCGTCGTGCGGATCTTCGAGTCGCTCGCCGAGTTGCGGGCGCGCGACTAGCGCGAGGGCAGATCGAGGCGCGTCGGGGTGCCGCCCGCACCCCGACCCGTGCCACGGACCGCCCGCCAACCGCTCAGCATCGAGCCGTAGCGGCGATGGCGCGTGCGGAGCCGGGCGACGTCGGCGCGCGTCGGCCACGAGAAGTAGGTGGCCTCGGCCTCGTGCTGCGGGATGCGGGTCGCGACGCCGGCGTCGATCCGCGCCAGGGCGTCGAGCAGCAGCTCGGCGCCGATCTCCGCGCCGCTCCAGGCGAGCGTCTCCACCGTGTCGTCGGCGCGGATCGCATAGGCGCGCTGCGCGACGACGTCGCCCGTGTCGAAGTGCTCGTCTACCCAGTGGACGGTGACTCCGGTCTCGTGGTCGCCGTTGGCGAGCACCCAGAAGTAGGGGAACAGGCCGCGGTTGCGCGGCAGCAGCGCGCCGTGGACGTTCAACGCCCCGAGCGTGGGAATGCGCAGCAGCGCGGGACGGATGCGCTGGTTGAGATAGATCGAAAGCAGCAGATCGGGCTGCCACGCGCGAATGACGTCGAGTATCGGAGGCGCGTTCACGTCGGCGGCGCCGACGAGCGGTACGTCGCGGCGCGCCGCCGCGTCGGCGAGCGACGGAACGGCGCTCGGCCGGCCCGTGAGCCGGCTCCATTCCCAGGCTGCGCGGCTCGCGAGGATCTCGGTCGCTTTGCGGCCGACGAAGCCGAGGCCGGTGTGACGCGCCAGGAACCATGCGCTCCCGAGCGTACTCTTGCCCGCTACGGTCGCCGTGGAGCGCACGATGCCGACGACCTGACCGGGACACCCGGACAGAACGCGATCAGTGATCAGATTCGCTTGCGGGCTCTCGTAGGTGAGGAGTGCGAGGCGGCGCGCCATCGGCGCGCTGGTGTAGCAGAGCGGTCGCGGGAATCGTACCGCTCGGGGATCGCGACGCGCGCCGGACGGCGCGGGTGCGGTCAGTGCAGCAGCGCGGAGGCGGTCGCCAGCGTCGGACGCGTGCGGACGCGTATCGGACGCGACACCGAGGTGCGGCGCGGTGCGCGAGGTGCGGAATGCTGCAGCGCTTGCATGGGTGCACGGGCTTGCAGATGGGCTCCCTCGTGTCGGTCAATGGTCGTACGCGTCTGCGCGAGCAGGGCGCCCATGATCACGGCCCCGATCGATCCACCCACCATGATTCCAACGGCAAATTCGATCATACTCGCTCCCTCGTGCTCGACGTGTTGCGACGCGATTGCACAAGTGAGCAGGAAGCGTGCCTCGATCCGGCGCACGCAAGGCCGCGTTCTGCCGAATGCCGGCATTGGAAGAGCGTTCATTTTTGTGACGCCTCGTCAGGAGTGTACGGCGCCGATCCGACGACAAACGCGCGGTAGCGCACCCCATGCGAGATGTCAGAGCCCGACGAGAACCGTGTAGACGCTGTAGAGCAGCCCCGCCGCGATGATGCATGCGAGGGCTACGATCACCGTTGCGTCCGACGGATCCACTGACGGGCGAGATCGTATGGCTGCCACGATCCGAACATAGAGTCGTCCGAGCGATATGCGTGAGGCGATATCGTCCGGTGTATACCTGACAGGGATATTTTCCTCGCGTCATTCTGGCGCGACTGGCGTCAAATATCGCGATTGCACTGCGCCTTGCGCGGGGGCGGCGCGGCGGCGAGGATCGCCGCATGACGATGGACCCGCCCCGGCTGCATGTGGAGGTCGACGGTGACGGGCCGACGATCGTCCTCGGGCACGGTTTTGGCGGCAGCGCGCGCAACTTCCGCGCCCAGGTGCGGGGGCTCGCCGCCCGCTTCCGCGTCGTCCGTTTCGACGCGCGTGGCCACGCGCGCAGCGAGGCGCCGGAGGATCCCGCCGCGTATCGGCCCGAGGCGTTCGTCGCCGACGTCGGGCGCGTCCTCGATCAGGTCGGCGCGCCGAGCGCGGTGATCGGCGGGCTCTCGATGGGGGCGGGCATCGCGCTCCGTTTCGCGCTCGCCCATCCGCGGCGCACACGCGCGCTCGTACTGGCCTCGTTCCCCGCCGGACGCGACGTGGCCGGCTCGTTTCGCGCCGTGGCCGAGGACTTCGCGGCGACGATCGAGCGCGAGGGCCTCGAGGCCGCCGGCGCACGCTTCGTGTGGGGACCCGACTCGGGGCTCGAGCCGCGCGCGGCGGCCCTCATCCGCCAGGGCTTCCTCGAGCACGATCCGCACGCGCTCGCCTGCACGCTACGCGAGGTGATCGCGGTGCAGCCCTCGGCAGCCGACATGGCCGACGTCCTGCCGGCGATCTCACAGCCGGTCCTGCTCATCGCCGGCGACCGCGACCGGTCGGCGGTCGCCGCGAGCCGCGCCCTCGCCGCGGGGCTGCCGCACGCACGGGTGGCCGTCATCCCCGATGCCGGCCACCTCGTGAACGTCGCTCAGCCGGCGGCGTTCAACGCCGCCGTCGAGACGTTTCTCAGAGACGTCCCGTGAAGAGCAGGATCAGGATGACCAGGAGCAGAATTCCGCCGATGCCCGACGGGCCGTAGCCCATCTCGTGGTAGCCCCAGGTCGGGAGGCCGCCGACCACGAGCAGGATCAGCAAGACGAGCAGGATGAGTCCCATGGTGTGCTCCCTCAGCTCCGCTTGCGCGACTTCTTCGGGACTTTGCCCCCGGCGCGCCGCGCCTCGGAGAGACCGATCGCGATGGCTTGCTTCCGGCTCGTGACCTTCTTGCCGGTTCCCGAGCGCAGCGTGCCGTGCTTGCGCTCGTGCATCGCCTTGCCGACCTTCTTTTTGGCTTTGGTGCCGTATCTCGCCATGAACCCTCCCCGGTGGGCGCAGGCCCACCTGAGTTCAGTCTCCGCCGGGAGCCTCGATAGGCAAGTCCGGGGCCGGAGCGGCGAGGGACGGCGTCGGCTACGGCTGCGCGGCTTTCTGATCCCGCCCGCGCGGCGGGGACACCTTGTCCAGCTTGTCGACCGAGATCTCGACGCCCTGATCCTTCTCCATCTTGTCGAGACGCTGGCGCAGGCGATCGGCCTGCTCCTGGCTGATCGTCGCGTCGGGAGGATTGTCGCGCCGCTCCTTGGCCTCGCGACAGGCGGCCTCACGATCGGCGCGCGTGCCGGTGAGCGGGACGGTCAGTCCGCCGCCGCACTGCCATTGCTGTTCCCCGCGCGCCGGCGTCGAGAGCACCAACGCCAGGACGCCGCTCGCCACCACGAGAAGACGCTTCATGGACCCGACCTCCCCGTCCAGCGTACGTGGCGCGCCGTTCGGCGCACAAGCGGGTTTCCGCGCGCGCGTGCCACGGATGGACCGGCAATTCGCATACGAGTCGAGGGTTCCATCGGCTGCGCGTGCCCGATACGTGGCACGTGGGAGGCAGCGATGACGGTACCGCCCCTGCAGTTCTGGTTCGAGTTCGCCAGCACCTATTCCTACCCGGCAGCGATGCGCATCGAGCGCGTCGCGGCGGCGCGCGGCATCGCGGTCGCCTGGCGACCGTTCCTCTTGGCGCCGATCTTCGGCGAGCAGGGATGGCGCGACTCGCCGTTCAACATCTACCCAGTGAAGGGCCGCTACATGTGGCGGGATCTCGCCCGCATCTGCGAGAAGGAAGGGCTGCCGCTGCGCCACCCGAGCCGCTTTCCGCGCAACGGCCTGTTGCCCGCGCGCGTCGCCTGCGCCGCCGCCGACGAGCGCTGGATGCCGGAGTTCGTGCGCTCCGTGTACCATGCCAACTTCGCCGAGGACCGCGAGATCTCGGAGCCCGGGGTCGTGGGCGAGGTCCTGACCCGCGTCGGTGTCGACCCCGGCGTCTGGCTCGCGCGCACGCAGGAGGACGCCACCAAGAATCGGCTGCGGGAGAATACCGAGGCCGCGAAGGTGCTCGGTCTCTTCGGCGCCCCGAGCTTCGTCAGCGGCGACGAGCTCTTCTGGGGGAACGACCGCCTGGAGGATGCGCTCGAGTGGCACCAGCGCCACGCGCGCTGATCAGAGGATGCGCGTCGTGTGGCCCGCCCAGTAGCGGTCCTTGAGCAGGCGCTTGTAGAGCTTGCCCGTCGGGTGGCGCGGCAGCTCGGCCTCGAAATCGATCGAGCGCGGACACTTGATCGGCGAGAGGTGCTCGCGACAGAAGGCGATCAGCTCCTCGGCGAGGGCGGGACCGGCATCGCGCATGTCGACCGGCTGGACGACCGCCTTCACCTCCTCGCCGAAGTCGGGATTGGGTACGCCGAAGACGGCGACGTCGTGCACCTTCGGGTGGGTGACCAGCAAGTTCTCGGCCTCCTGTGGGTAGATGTTCACGCCCCCCGAGATGATCATGTTGGCCTTGCGGTCGGTGAGGTAGAGGTAGCCCTCGCCGTCGACGTAGCCGATGTCGCCGAGCGTCGACCAGCCGTGCGCGGTCCGACTCGCGGCGGTCTTGTCGGGGTCCTTGTGGTACTCGAACGCGTTGCCGCCCTCGAAGTAGATCGTGCCCGGCTCGCCCGGCGGCAGCTCCGTGCCGTCGTCGTCGAGGATGTGGATTTTCCCGAGCAGCGCCCGGCCGACCGAGCCGCGATGCGCCAGCCAGTCGGCGGAGTCGATGGCGCAGAAGCCGTTGCCCTCGGTGCCGGCGTAGTACTCCTTGATCACCGGCCCCCACCACTCGATCATCTGCTCCTTCACCGGGACAGGGCAGGGCGCAGCGGCGTGGATCGCGACCCGCAGCGACGACAGGTCGTACTTGCGCCGCACCGCCTCGGGCAGCTTCAGCATGCGGATGAACATCGTCGGGACGACCTGTGTGTGCGTCACCCGGTAACGCTCGATGAGACGCAGGAATTCCTCGGCGTCGAAGTGCTCCATGACCACGCACGTGCCGCCGTTGCGTTGCACGGTCAGGCAGAAGCGCAGCGGCGCGGCGTGATAGAGCGGCGCCGGCGAGAGATAGACGACGTCGGCGCTCATGTCGTAGAGCGCCTTCGCCAGGAGGAAGAGCGCATTCGGCGTGCCGAGCGGGTCCCGCTTCAGGCCGAGCTTCACCCCCTTCGGCCGGCCCGTGGTGCCGGAGGAGTAGAGCAGGTCGGCGCCTTCGACCTCGTCCGCGACCGGCGTCGACGGCTGCGTCGCCACCGCCGCCTCGAACGACTCGAAGCCGGGCGCGACGCCATCGATCATGAGACGCGTGTGTACGTTGGGGGTACACTCGACGAGTCGCGCCGCGACGTCGGCCATGGCCTTCGAGGTGACCAGCACCTGCGCGTCGCAGTCGTTGACGATGTACTCGGCCTCACCAGCGGTGAGGCGCGTGCTCATCGCGGTGTAGTAGAGGCCCGAGCGCTGCGCCCCCCAGGCCGCCTCGAAATAGCGCGGATGATTCTCGAGCATGATCGCGATGCCGTCGCCGACCCGCAGGCCGCGGGCGCGAAAGAGTTGCGCGCAGCGATTGGAGGCGGCGTCGAGCGCACGGTATGAGACCGCCGTTCCGTCGGACGCCATGACGTAGGCCGGCTTGTCGGCCGTCGTCCTCGTGTGGGCGCCGGGATGCATCCCGTCTAGTCGTTCTCGGACGGCGGAGCGGGGGCCGGCGCCGGCTCGTGCTCGTCGAGATTCTCCTCGAGCGGCTTCTTCTCGATGACCCGATCCTCTGTGTGCTCCTCGACCCGGTGCTCCACGTGGCGCCGCGCTGCGTGGGCGATCGTGAACTTCCCGAAGGCGATGCCGACGTTCACGCCGTGGCCCTTGCCGGAGAAGGCGAGGGAGACGCTGCCCTTGGTCACCACCTGGGCGTCCGACGCCTTGCCCATGCCCGCGTGCGCCTCGGCGTTGGCGTAGTCGCCGAAGAGCTCGCTGATGTCCGACACCGGCGAGAACTCGCCGTAGCCGTCGACGATCTTCTCGGCACCGACCGTGATGCCGCCGCCCTTGGTGCGGATGACGATGCGCGCCTTCTGGCCGTTGTCGCAGGAGATCGTCCCGCCGCCGCGCGATTCCTTGTAGAACATCGACCACCCCTCGAGGTGGAAATCCAACGTGCACTTCGTGTCCGCGTGCGCCGGCACCACCGACGCGAGCACTCCCCCCACCACCAACCCGAGCAACGCTGATCTGCTCATGCCAGTCTCCTTCCGGACGGGAGGCGTTCGCGTCCGCGTCCGTATCGGCGTCAGCCTACGCGCTTGCACGACGCCGCGCCAACGCGGCCCCGGCTAGATCTCGAAATGCAGCGGCATGCGTTGCGGGGCGCCCTGCCGCCGCGGGCACGTCGGGCAGAGATCGGTCACCAGCTCGTAGCCGTGGCGGATGGCCAGCACCGTGCTGGTGAGCCGCTCCGGCTGCTCGAGGAACACCTGGTCCTTGCCGAGCTTCGCGGCGAGGCCGCTCTTCTCCATGCAGGCGTACATGCCCTCGCGCAGCCCGCACAGGATGACGTGCACGCCGCGCGCGCGCAGGCGATCGATCGCGCTCTCGAGGAGCGACATGCCGACGGCGTCCGGGTTGCGGGCGCGCTTCAGGCGCAGGACCACCACCTGGGTCTCCGGCAGGAGGCGATCCGCGATGTAGTCGAGGTGCTGCTCGAGGCTCACGCCGGAGCCGAAGTACATCTCGCCCTCGAGGCCGAAGATGAGCATGCGGCCGCAGACGGAATCCTCGCGCCGGCGCTCGCGGACGCTGCGGTCCTCCGTCACCACGAACTCCGTGAGGAGCATCTTGCCGATGCGCGGCACCGCCAGCATGAACGACATGAAGACGCCGATCAGGACGCAGAACTCGATGGAGATCGCGAAGGCCGCGAACGCCGTCACGCCGACGATCAGCGCGTCGAAGCGCGAGGTGCGGACGTGGTAGCGCAGGTCGTGGAGGTTCACCATGCGCGCCGCAGTGAGCATCAAGATGCCGGCGAGGGCCGAGCGTGGGATGAAGCGTGCGTACGGGGCGAAGACCAGCATGATCAGCGCGACCGCGACCGCCGACACCACGCCCGACCACTGCGTGTAGGCGCCGGCCTGCTGGTTGATCGCGGAGCGGGTGAGGGAGCCCGAGCCCGGCATGCATTGGAAGAAGCTGCCGGTGAAATTGGCGAGCCCCTCGCTCAGGCACTGCTGGTTCATGTCGAGCTTCTGCCCGGTGACCGCGGCGATCGCCTTCGCCATCGAGATGGCCTCGAGCAGGCCGAGCAGCGCGATCGCGAGCGCGCTGCCGGCGAGGTCGTGGATGTTCGTGGCGTTCAGGACCGGGAAGCGCGGGTGGGGGAAGTTGGCCGGGATGTCGCCGATGACCTTCACGCCCTGCTGCGCGAGGCCGAGCCGCGCCGTGACGGCGGCCATCACGACGACCACGATGAGCAGCTCGGGAAAGAGCGGCCAGCCGAGCTGGCGCTTCACTACGCGCAGCAGTAGCACGAGCGCGATCGACGCGAGGCCGATCTCCAGCGTCGCGACATGCACCGCGCCGCCCTTCGTCATCGTCAGCCAGAAGCGCACGAGGAAGTGGTCGTGCGCGTCGCCCACGGCCTGGAGGCCGAGCAGGTTCTTCATCTGGTCGAGCACGAGCAGCACGCTCGCGCCCGCCGTGAAGCCGATGATCACCGAGTGCGAGATGTAGCGGGTCAGGTCGCCGAGCCGCAGGAGAGCGATCACGAGCTGGATCGATCCCGCGAGGAGCGCGATCAGCACTGCCGCCTGCACGCGCTCGTCGGGGGCAGCGATCGCGCCGACGGCGCTGAGCAGCGCGATCGAGATCGCGTTGGTCGGGCCGTTGATGAGCTGGCGCGACGAGTCGAGAAGCGCGCCGACCGCCGTCATGACGATCGCGGTGTAGAGGCCGTACTCCGCGGGAAGGCCGGCGATGAGCGCGTAGGCCATCGCCTGCGGCACCGCCACCGCGGCGACCGAGAGGCCGGCGACGAGGTCGGCACGCGCCTGCTCGATGGTGTACGTGCGCAACGACTCCAGCGCCGGGATGCGCCGGTACAGCGTGTCGAGCGAGAGTAGGGTGGTGGCGGCCAATCGAGCCGTCGGCACGAAACCCGTCTACCGGGCCGCGAGGTCCTTCGTGCCGGCCGAGACGTCGTTGACGAAGATCTCGACGGTGTAGTCGCCGGCCTTCCACCGTCCGTCGGGCGGGGCGGCCTGCAACAGCACCGGCTTGCTGCTCGACTCCGCCGTCTTCGTGTCTTCGCCCGCGACCGCGCCGTCGGAGAATTTCCAGCGCGCCTTCACCGTGGCGTTCGCGACCGACCCGTCAGTCGTGACCTGGACGTAGAACTTGTCGTTGGTCCAGTACGAGTTGGTGCGCGAGTCCTCGCGGATCATGCCGTCGTCGCCGAGGGCCCGGCCGAGCGTGATGTCGGTGACGTGCGCCTCGGCCGGGTTGCCGGGCGCCTGGCTCTCGCTCTCGCCCCCGGGGGGCGAGCCGCGCCAGCAGCCGGCCGCGGCGATCAGGAGCAGGACGGCGAGGACAGCGCGCCTGCGATGGGTCGAACGTTCACATGCCACGTGGGCTCCTCTCTCCGGATCCCTTTCCATAGGCGGATGGCGGCACCGGCTCAAGCGGGCCGTTGCGCCGCCGATTTCCACCCGATTGACGGCGCCGCGTCCCGGACGCTAGATCGCCACCTGCCGTACCCCCCGCGTGGCTGCCGTCCGGGCCCGCGATCAGCGGCGGGCGGCACGCACACACGACATGTTTCGCGACCAGCGCGTAGTGGTGGTGATGCCGGCGTACAACGCGGCGCTGACCCTGGAGACGACGCACCGCGAGGTGCTCGAGCAGGGCGTCGTCGACCACGTGGTCGTCGTCGACGACGCGAGCTCCGACGAGACGACCGCCATCGCCCGCAGGCTGCCGCAGACCACCGTCTACACGCACCCCGAGAATCGCGGCTACGGCGCCAACCAGAAGACCTGCTACCGCCTCGCGCTCGAGCACGGCGCCGACGTCATCATCATGGTGCACCCCGACTACCAGTACACGCCCATGCTCATTCCGGCGATGACCTCGATGATCGGCAGCGGTCTCTACCATTGCGTGCTCGGTTCGCGCATTCTCGGCGGGCGCGCCCGCAAGGGCGGCATGCCGTTCTGGAAGTACCTCGCGAATCGCGGCCTGACCTTCGCCGAGAACGTGTTCCTGGAGGCCAAGCTCTCCGAGTACCACACCGGCTACCGCGCGTTCTCGCGCGAGCTGCTCACCCGGCTGCCGATCGCCGAGAACTCCGACGATTTCGTGTTCGACAACCAGATGCTCGCGCAGGTGGTGTGGTTCGACTACGTCATCGCCGAGATCTCGTGCCCCACGAAGTATTTCGCCGAGGCGTCGAGCATCAACTTCCGCCGCAGCGTCACCTACGGCTTCGGGTGTCTGCGCACGGCGATGGAGTTCCGCCTCGCCCGCCACGGCTTCGTCGAGTCGGCCCGCTTCCCGCGCAGCGGGCGGAACGAGTGACCGAGCCCGCGTCGCTCCGGCATCCCAACGAGGGACGCTTCGAGGAGTTCTTCGTCCGTGACAGCTACGTCACGCTGAAAAACTACCTCTACAACTACCTCGAGCGGCGACGGGCGATCACGATGCGCCTTGCGCGCCAGCCGCGCGGGCGCGTCGTCGAGATCGGCTGCGGCCTCTCGCCGATCGTCACCGAGCGCGACGACGTCGTCTACACCGAGCTGTCATTGCGCGCGCTGCGCACCTTGAAACGCTTGCAGGGGCGCGGCGGGTACGTCGTCGCCGACGGGACCACGTTGCCCTTTCCGACGGGTGCGCTCGACTACGCCGTCTGCTCCGAGGTGCTGGAGCACGTCTGGGACGACCAGGCCGCGATCAACGAGCTGGCGCGCATCGTTTGCCCCGGTGGACGCGTGTACATCACCGTGCCGCATCGCCAGCGCTACTTCGCCGCCGACGACGAGTACGTCGGCCACCTGCGCCGCTACGAGATCCCGGAGATGCGCGACAAGCTCGCCCTCGCCGGCTTGCGCGTGGTGGACGTCCAGAAGGTGCTCGGACCGCTCGAGAAGGTGACGATGTGGACGATCGTCGTGACGCTCTCCGCGCTCGAGCGCGCGTCCGGCCGTCGCGATCCGGCGTCGACCGCCCGGCACAACGCCGCCGGACGTGCGATCCGTGCCGTCCTGCGGCCGATCTTCAAATACGCGCATCGGATCTACGCGCTGCTCGCCCGCCTCGACGCCGCGCTGGCGCCGCGCGCGCTCGCGACGGTCGTGCTGTTCGAGAGCGTGAAGCCCGACGCGCGCTAGCGGCTCTCCGCCTCGGAGTCGTGGTGGCTCAGGAAGAGCGCCAGCGCGAGCAGCGCGACGCCGACGGCCAGATAGGCGAGGTCCGGGGGTTTGACGAACTCCGTCTTGAGCGCATTCTCGAAGAACTTCACGATCAGGATGAGGATGACGACCTTGGCGAGGCGATCCTTGAGGTCGTCGAGGTTGTGGATGATCAGGAGCCGCTGCCCGAGCTTGTTGCGCTCGGCGACGTCGATGCGGCTGATGAAGATGCCGTAGAGGCCAAAGGCGAAGAGCAGCAGGACGGTCGCGAGCAAGTAGCCGTCGATCACCTCGACGACGTGGACGATCGTCTGGGTGCGGAGCGCCTCGTGTTGCGCCTCGGCGGCGTCGAGCTTCCCCGAGTGCAGGACGATCGCGACGTAGCCCGGCAGCCGCAGCGCGATGTTGGTCACGTCCACCGTCGCCACGAAGAACATCGCCATGGCGGCGGTCATGCTGGCGATGACGGCGAGCATGACGGCGTACCGGCTGCTCCACAGTCCGCGCTCGAACGCGCTCTCGATCGTCTTGGTGCGCCGGACGAGGCGATGGGTGCGTTCCATCGAGTCCGGGACGTGCGCTTCGGCGGTTCGTGCGTACATGGGCTTCCTCGCTTTCCGTGGCGACCATTCGCGGCGGTCGTGTCGTGGCCGCTGAGGAGTGGCTCAACACGAACCATGCCAGCGTTCGGCGTCCATAAAGCGTGGCGGTTCACCGGCGGAGAGGAGGCGCAGCACCAGAAGGTTTGCACCCTGGCGCTGCGTTTTGTTTGCAGGGCGGGCGGCGGAGCCAGAATCAGGGGCAACGGACCCGCACGATCCTCAGGCGGCCTTCGGGGCGAACATCGAGCCGGCGATGCGCGCCAGGACACTACGCGGCGTCATGCGCGTCGTGACCGCGAGCGTCTTGTTCATCCACCCTGGGATGAGGATGTGCTTGCCGGCCTTCGCGGCCTCGATCGCCTGCGTGACCACCGCTTCCGCGCTCATGTACGTGAACTCGGGCACCGCCTCCGACACGCCGGCGACGTCCTGGAACTCCGTCTTCGTGGCGCCCGGGCAGAGTGCGAGGACGCCGACACCCGTCGCCGCGAGCTCCGTTGCGAGCGCCTCCGAGAAGGAGAGCACGAAGGCCTTGGTGGCGGCGTAGGTCGCCATATAGGGCGTCGGCACGAACGAGCCGATCGAGCCGACGTTGACGATCGTGCCGCGGCGGCGTGCGACCATCGCCGGCGCGTAGAGCCGCGAGAGCGCGACCAAGCAGTGGACGTTCAGGAGGATCTCCTCGCGCTCCTTGGCGAGCGGCAGCTCGACGAAGCGTCCCGCCGTGCCGAAGCCGGCGTTGTTCACCAGCCAGTCGACCTCGAGGCCGAGCTTGCTCGTCTCCGCGAAGAGCTGCTCCGGCGCGTCGAGCTGCGACAGGTCCTTCGCGATCACGTGGCAGCGCTTGCCGCCGGCACGCTCGATCTCGGCGCTGAGCGCCTCGAGGCGATCCGTCCGCCGCGCGACCAGCGCCAGCTCCATGCCCTGGCGCCCGAGCTGCCGCGCGAACTCCGCGCCGATGCCGCTCGACGCACCCGTGATCAGTGCAACGCTCGTCGCCATGGTGACCTCCGTGTCGTGACCTCCGACGTCTGCCCCGACCTGTACCGTGCCGATCGTGTCCCGCGCCAGCGGGCGGTTTGCACAAATTTCAAAATGCCGCCTGCGTCGCCGGCGACATCCCTCCGTTATCAGGGTTATTGATGGCACGGTCGTTGCGACGTAGGGAGGCATGGAAACCTCCAAGAAACTGTCGGTGCGCGACCACTCGCGCCGCGTGGCGCTGTGTGTCGTCGCTTTCGCCGTGGCGGTTCCGCTCGCGGCCTGCACGTCGAAACGTGACGTCGTTCAGACCACGGAAACCGTCACCACCCTGGACAACCACCGTCTGCCGCCTCCGAAGCAGATCGACGTCGCGATCCGCGATCTTCACGACGAGCCCGCGGCCGATCCCACCGAGGAAAAGGTCGTGGGAACGCTCGTCAACGACGGCGATCGGGCGGTCGACCAGGTGGCAATCCGCGTCGAGGCCCTCGACGGCAGCGGCAACGTCATCCGAACCGTGACGACGCCGCCGCTTTCCCAGACGATCGAGCCCTTCGGCGGTCAGGCGAGGTTCGAGACGCTCATGCCTCAGGACCGCGTGGTCGTCGGGTACCGTGCCGTTGCGATCGCGCGATGAGCGCGAGCTCGACGCAAACTAGGCGAGCGCCCGCTCCACCGCGTGCGCGAAGGCAATCGTCGTCCGGTCCTCGAGCCAGGGCCCGATGATCTGCATGCCGATCGGCAGGCCCACGGGGCTCTTGCCGATCGGTGCGCACGTGGATGGCAGCCCCGGGAACGTCGCCGTCCCGGGCCAGGCGAGCTGGTCGCCATAGGGTGTCGGCGCGCCGTTGATGGTGAGCGTGCGCTTGCTCCAATCCTGCTCCGTCGTGTGCGGGAAGGCGACGGTGCCGAAGGCGGGGGCCAGGACGACGTCGAATTCCTTGAAGAGTGCCGCCCACTGCCGGCGGTGCGCGGCGATCGTGTCGAGCCCCTCGAACCAGGCGTGCGCGTCGATCGGCGGCTCCGCGCCGGGCTGGCCGCGCCCGATGATGGTCATGAGCATGCGGATGTACGTCGTGTGCGCCGCGCCGAGGTCGGGGACGCGCGCGCTCTCGCGCGCCACCTTGGCACCCGCCTTACGCGCGGCGTCGGCAACGGTGTGGATGGCGCCCGTGATCGATGCATCGGTGGCGCAGCTCGGGTGCGCGTCGAGCACGAGGATGCGGAAGTCCGCGAGGCGCTCGGCGCGCGGCCGCGGCAGCTCGACCCGGTAGGCGGTGGCCCGGTCGCCGTCCGGCCCGGCGAGGATCTGCAGGAGCAGATCGAGATCCGTGGCCGTGCGCGCGTAGGGACCGACGACGGCGAACTCGACGCCGGCGCCCTCGTCGATCGGCGGCGGCGTGTGTCCGGTCAACGGGACGAGGTCGTAGGTCGGCTTGTGGCCGAAGACGCCGCAGAAGTGCGCCGGCACGCGAATCGAGCCGCCGATGTCGGAGCCGAACTCGATCGGCACCATCCCCGAGGCCACGGCCGCCGCCGAGCCGCCCGACGAGCCGCCCGGGCTGCGCGTCAGATCGTGCGGGTTGTTCGTGCGGCCGTACACCGGGTTGTTGCTCTGCCAGTCGCCGAGCCCCGGCGGCACGTTGGTCTTACCGAGGATCACCGCTCCGGCCGCCTTGAGGCGTGCGACGCCGGTCGCGTCGCGTTTCGGCGTCCACCTTGCGAAGGCCTCGAAGCCCCACGTGGTCGGTAGCCCCGCGACGTGGTGCGACTCCTTCACCGTCATCGGGATGCCGAGGAGCGTACGGTCGTCGCCCTTCGCCAGCGCCGTGTCGGCCGCAGTGGCCGCCTCGCGCGCCCGCTCGAAATCGCGCACGACGACGGCGTTGATCCTGGGATTCTCGGCCTCGATCCGCGCGACCGCGACATCGAAGAGCTCGAGCGCGCTCAGCTCGCGCGCGCGCAGCGCCCGAGCGAGGCTGCCGGCCGTGGCGGCGGCGTAGGTGTCCTTGGTGATCATGGTCGCCCCTAGGCGGAGTAGCGATCCCAGCGGATCATCGTGCGCGGATCGGGGCGCCTCACGGGGCCGAACTTGCCCATCGGGTAGCCGACCGGGATGACGGCGGTCAGGGTCACGTCCTTGGGCAGGCCGAGCACCTTCTCGTACTGCCCTGGATGGAAGAGGTGCGGCGTCGTCAGAACCGCCCCGAGGCCCAAGGCGCGCGCGGCGAGCAGGAGATTCTGCGCCGCCGGGTAGGCGGTCGCGTGGATGCCGGTCGCGGTGGCGTTGCCGGCGCCGGCCAGGAGGCGGGCGGTGCCGCCGATCCCGAGGTGGCGGATCGCCGCGGTGATGGTGTTGGGGGATTGCAGCGCCTTCGCGACCGCCGCGTCCTTCTTCACGCCGATGAAGACGATCGCGGGCATGTCCTCGATGTGATCGAGCATGTACTGCGCCGCGGCCTGCGAGCGCAGAAGCTGTGCGGAATCCTCACCCTCGCGCGGCGGCGCGGCGCCGATCGTGTCCCGGTACCAGGCGGCGCCTTGGCGCCACAGGTCCGCGATCCGCCGCTTCTGCTCGCGGTCGCGCACGATCACGAAGCGCCAGTTCTGCGCATTGCTGCTGCTCGGCGCGTGGATGGCCGCGTCGACCAGCCGGACGAGCACGTCCTCGGGCACGGGATCCGGCTTCAGGCGCCGCATCGCCCGACAGGAGTGCATGATCTCGAAGACGTCGCTGGTCGGTTTGTCCGTCATGAAACCCCCTTGGCCCTGATGGATCACGCGGACCGTTAACACAAGATCACCGCCCGGGCACCTGCCTGCTCGCCGGCCGGACGGGCGACCTCCGCCGCGCGCCGTCAACCGATTGTGAGCTCAGGGACTCTCCACCGTGGGGGGATCGCCGTGCCGATTCGCGCAACTTGTACGCGCTGCCGCGAGGCCATCGTCACGACGCCAGCGCTGCCGCTGACCGAGCGCGACGTCGAGGTGCTCGCGGAGCACGTGCGATTGTGCGAGGCGATCCCCCCGTCTGATCGTCCGTCCGCCCTGGCGCCCTTGGGCGACCTGCTGCGCTATTTCGACGTCGAGATTGAGCTCGACTGACCCGCCGAGTCGGAACCCTGTCAGTCCGCGCGACTTTCCCGACGAGCCGACGGCGCGGAGCCAGTTTCGTGATGAGCGGTCCGCCAACCTGAGTCAGATCGCATGGGCGACTCAACGTCCGACCTGACCAGGAGGCTCGTAGTTACTTTAGATGACTGGGAGCGGCGGACGGTAGGACGGTGCACCGTCTAGCGGCCTGCGGCCTGGCCGTCCAGCGAGCAGCCTCCGAGGCGCAAGTAGCTCGGCCTCTCGACGTTACCCCTGAAGCGCTTCTCTCCAACGAGATGGTGCGCCTCCTCGATGCACACCATCCGCATTTCGCCTCGGCGATCGGGAGAAAACGGACAGACGGTGAAATCTCCGTAGAGCCACACGTCGAAACCGAAGCTACCCGAGAGGCACGACGGTAGAATCTCATTCTCTGCCGGAAGGACGCCGAGCAGGCGCCCCGTACCGATGCGCCATATTCGCGCGTTCGGAGTTCCATTGGCCCCGAACAAACGGCCGTGGAACGTGAAGCAATCTCCGACCAGGGCGTGGTTACCTCGACAACGCCGGTCCCCATCAGGTTCGTGAACGCCAAGAGTGTCAGCAAGCTGGTCCGGAGCGGCGTGGGCGATGCAGGCAAGAGTCGCCACGAGCACGAGAACGCAGCGACATGTCCAGCAAGACGGGCGCATGCGAGATCGGCAGTCTACCACGAGACAGGATGCAAGCTCTCAAGGACGGAACGATAACCCTGGTTGACGCAGGCCGCGTGGCGCCTGATTCTGGGTCGCAGGTCTTGCTACGTGAGCATCGGCGACGAAGAGCTTGCTCCTCTGGGCAAGGTGGGAATCCTGCTCCTGCTCGCTCTGGCTGCAATCACTGCCGCGTTCCATATCGCGACTGGCCAAGTTCCAACACCCGGGGCGTTCTGGATCACCGGCCTCGGCTTCGCATTGTTCGCCAGCGCGAAGATTGCGGTGATCGCCCGCGGACGATGGATCAGCTTCGGCACTGGCGCGATGAGCGACGGGGTCGCGAACCTCTACCGAGCGGGGTACTGGCTGATGATTCTGGGAGTCCTCGTCACGTTCGGCGGCTGACCGCGTGCGGGTTGAGTCGCCGACACTGACTCGTCAGCGACGCCTTAGTCGGGCGGCTGCTGAACCGCCGAAGCTCGGCGACGGAAATCGCCGCCAGTCTTCCGCCAAGAGCGCCCAGCGTTCGTGATCACGCCACCGGCCGGCGACCTTCAAGTATCGTCGCGAGAACCCTTCGCGACGAAACCCGAACCGCCGCACGAGTGCGCGCGACGCCTGGTTGCTGGGCTGGATGTTCGCCTCCACCCGATGGAGATGCAGCTCTCGGAAGACCCAGCACAGGGTCAAGGCGAGCGCCTCGCTCATGTAGCCCTGACCCGCATGAGGGATGAACGCGTAATAGCCCAGGTAGGCACTCCGAAAGGAGCCATGGACGATCTCGTTGACGTTGATCGCGCCCACCAGCTCCCGAGAGGTGCGTAGGATCACGAAACGACCGTCGTGGGTGGGCTCCCGAAGGCGCTGAAGATACGCGCGATACGCTTTTGGTGTGCAAGGAGGTGCCGCCCATCCGCGAAGGAATGCCCGGCTGCGTCGAGCAGCGGCTACGAAGCGCGGTTCATCGCGCGCGGATGGTCTCTTCAACTGAACTCGCATCGAGGGGCACGTACTTTCTATCGGAGCGTTTCCTTCCCCTGCTGCAGGGTCGGGTATCGGAGGATCGGCAGCAACTCCGCCCGCATGCGCCGGGTGTCCCCCCAGTGGTCGACACGCCCCAGGCGCACGAAGTCGCGGGTCAGCGGCGCAGACGTTCCAAATGCCGTCGCGAAGAGCTCGCACGCGATTGCCGCCGAGCGGATCGTCCACCACGGCATTCGCCACGGGCGCGAGAGACCCCAGACGGCCGTCGCCTCGTCCAGGAACTCCTGAATCGTCACGGGGCGCTCATCGCCGAGATGGTAGATACCGTGGACGCCGGGCTTGATCGCGGCGGCTGCCGCCGCGTCGAGAAAGTCCTCGGTCTGGATCAGGTGATACACGGTCGGGTCGCGCCAGACGCCGAGGAGATGCCAGCGTGCGAGACGCCGCGCGGCTTCGACCATGAGGATGCCGCGGCCGTAGACGGTCGCCGACCGCACCACGACCGGCGTCGTCGTCGTTCCTTCCGTGCGAGCGAAGAGGAGTCGCTCCTCCTCCAACCTCGTACGAGCATGCATCGAGATCGGCTCACGGTCCAAGCGTCCGGTTGCAGGCTGCTGCGGGGTCGTCGGACCTTCGACGTGCGGGAAAGAGACGAGTACGACCCGGCCGACATCTGCGCGCAAAGCCGCCTCGACCAGGTTCGAGAACCAGCGTGTATTCGTCTCGGGGAGGAACCGCTCGGGCCGGGGGCGAAAGAGGACGCCCGCGAAGTGTACGACCGAGTCCACGTTTGCCAACGCCGCGGGCAGCGTTTCGGGCAGCCCGAGATCGGCCTGAACGATCTCGACGCTGGCTGCCAGGGCGAGGTCTTTCGGTAGAGGGCTGCGATGGACCATCAGGCGCAGGCCGTCGACATCGCCCACCAGCCGTCGTGCGAGACGGCTGCCGAGGTTGCCCGCAGCTCCGGTGATGAGGACCTTCATTCGTCCGTCAACGCGCGCCTAGGCGCTTAGCACACAAGCGTCAGCCCGCCTGCACGTGATCCGTGGGCCGTTGCGTCCCGACCCGCCGTCCGGCGTACTGGCTTCCAGCATGACGCGGCCACGGATCGTGATCGTCGGGGGAGGGTTCGGCGGCCTGCAGGCGGTGCGGCAGCTGCGTCGGGTGGACGCCGACGTGATCGTCGTCGATCGCCACAACTATCATCTCTTCCAGCCGCTCCTGTACCAGGTGGCGACGGCGGTCCTCTCGCCGGCGGACATCGCGCAGCCGATCCGCACGATCTTGCGCCATCAGCGGAATGCCGCGGTCGTGCTTGCCGAGGTGACCGCGGTCGTTCCGTCCAGGCGGAGGCTGGTGCTTGGGCAGGGCTCGAGCGGCGAGCGCTCCGAGATGTCCTACGACTACCTGGTGCTCGCGTGCGGCGCGACGCATTCGTACTTCGGGCACGACGCCTGGCTGCCGAACGCTCCCGGCCTGAAGACGATCGACGACGCGCTGGAGATCCGCCGGCGGGTGCTGCTGGCGTTCGAGGAGGCCGAACGCGAGGAGGACGAGGCCACCCGCCGCCGGGAGCTCACCTTCGTCGTGGTCGGCGGCGGGCCCACCGGTGTCGAGCTGGCCGGGGCGGTCAAGGAGATCGCGGGGCGCTCCATCCCGCGCGACTTCCGCCACGTCGACACGAGCGCTGCTCGCGTCGTCCTGATCGAGGCCGGCGACCGCTTGCTGCCGGCCATGCATCCCGCGCTCAGCGCGCGCGCCGAGCGTGATCTCGTGACGATGGGCGTCGAGGTGCTGCTCCGCAGCACCGTCACCAACGTCGAACGGCACGCGGTCTGGATAGGGGAACGGCGCATCGACACGCAGAGCGTGCTCTGGGCGGCCGGCGTGCGGGCCGAGCCTGTGGCGGCCGGGCTCGGCGTGCCGCTCGATCGCAACGGCCGCGTCATGGTCGGGTCCGATCTCTCGGTGGCCGGGCACCCGGAGGTGTTCGTCATCGGCGATCTGGCGCACGTCGAGGATCCGGCGACCGGCCGTCCGGTCCCGGGTGTCGCGCCCGCGGCAATGCAGATGGGCCGTTTCGTCGGTCGCATCATCGCCGCGGAGCTGACGGGCGGCGCGACTTCGCGTCCGGCCTTCAAGTACTTCGACAAGGGCACGATGGCGACCATCGGACGCAATCGCGCGGTCGCGCAGGTGGGACCGTTCCGCCTCGGCGGGTTCGTCGCGTGGCTCGCGTGGTCGGTCATCCACATCGCGTTCCTGGTCGGCTTCCGGAACCGCATCATGGTGCTGCTCGGATGGGCGTGGAACTACGTCGCCTGGCGGAAGGGCGCGCGGCTGATCACCGGCGACCCCGCGGTCGAGATCGAGCGGCCGCGCGACCTCCACGACAACAGCGCGGCGCAGCGGTCGTCAGTGTCGGGAGAACGCCCAGGGCCGCACTGACCCTCTTGTTGCCGCCGCAGTCCCTGCTAAGAGGCAGCGCGAGATGGTCCGGACCCATCGCTTGTCGATGACCCCCACGTGGAAATAGCGCCCCCGCCGGCCGGGTGGAGGGCGACCCCTTCGCCGGGCGGCGGCGTGGACTTGCGCGTCTCCGCCGCGTACCGCGGAGGCGTCCTGTTCTTTCTGTGGGCGCTAACCCTCGTCTGGACGGCGGTTGTCGTCTTCAGTGCCGCCACCCATCGGGCTCAGCCCCTCCAGGCGCCGCCTGCGCTCGCAGCGGCGGCGGCCGTGTTTCTCTTGGCGCTCGCCGGCTGGACGACACTCGGCGACGAATTCTGGCATCTCGAGAGAGACGTGATCGAGCATCGCGTTGGCATCTCGCCGTGGATGTCCGTTCGCCGCTTCAGTGCTGGCGAGCTTCAGATCGTCATGGGGTTCACGGGGCTCAACCCCACCAGCGTGCCCTACTACCGCCTGTACGCCGTCTGCGGAGACGGGAATCATTTCCTGATCGAGAGGGGCGAGGGCGAGCTCGAGAGTCTGGAGACCTTCATCGCCGCCCATACGGGTTGGCGCATTCGCGAACGCGGCTGAATACGGACGGCTGGGGCTGTGCTCCGGCCGGCAGAGTCTGTGCGCTAACGCATGCGAGAAGCCGCGATTTCGTAGCGCTAAAGAAATCCCGGCTGCGTGACGAAGTAGTCGTCGGTTCCTGACTACTCGACATGCGATCGCACATCCTAGTCGTAGACGATACCGACGCCATGCGCATGCTCGCCGTGCGCCATCTCGAGCGCGAGGGCTATCGCGTCACCGCCCTCGGCTCGGCGACCGAGGTGCTCGAGCACGTGCGGAGCGAGATCCCGGATCTGATCGTCTCCGACATCATGATGCCGGAGATGAGTGGCTACGATCTTCTCGAACGTCTGCGCGCTGATCCACGCCTCGCCGCGGTTCCCGTCGTGTTCGTCTCGGCGCTCACGGACGCGACGAATGTCGAGCGCGGGCAAAAGCTCGGCGTCGACCACTATTTGCTCAAGCCCTACACGTCCAAACAACTCCTGGCGATCGTGAGCGGAACGCTGCGGCGGTACGCCGAGCTGCGTAGTGCGCAGGTCGTGCGGCCGGTGATCGACCCGATGAGCGGGGTCACACATGCGACCGGCTTCGCTCCTACCGGCATCCGTCCCATCGACGATCAGCTGGGCGGGCTCTGCCAGGGGCGGGTGTACCTCGCGCTCGGCAGCGTGGGGAGCGGCAAGAGCGTCCTCGCCGTCGAGTTCCTGCACCGCGGCTTGGTACGCGGTGAGGGCGCGGTGCTCGTCACCACCGATCGCCTCGACGCGGTGCTGTACGTCGGTGCCAGCATGCGGTTCGACCTCCGGCCGTACGTGCGCTCGGGGAAACTCATCGTGCTGGGGCTGCACGAGCGCTTCGAGTATGCGTTGGAGACGCGTGACGACCTGGTGGCGCTTGCCGCCGAAATCGAGGCGGCCGCGCGTGAGTGCGGCGCGTCGCGTGTCGTGGTGGCCTCGATTCTCACGGTCGTGTGCTCGGCCCCGCGGCTCGCTCTGTCCGTGCCCGTCCTCACCGAGCTGATCGGCGGCCTCGAGCACATCGGAGCGACCACGCTTCTGGTGAGCGACGAGCCCGCAACCCCGCAGGAAGAGCTGGCCGAGGCCTATCTGCAGCGCACGACGTTCGGCACGATCGCGCTCGCCAAGTCGGCCGAAGGGCGAGGGCTGAGCGTGCTTCGCCTCGATCGGATGGCCGGGGTGTCGACCGAGCCCGCCGGGCGTCACTTCCGCATCGTCCCCGGATCCGGACTGGTCACGGTCGATCCTGCGGAGCCGGTTGCCCACGACGAGCTCGAAGCGTTGCGTCGGCGTCTGGAGATCGATCTCGTGGCCGGTGCAGACGGCGATGGTGGTCTCGTCACCACGCCCAAGGGGGGATGGCGTCTCCGCGACCCCTTCGCGCAACACCTGCGGGAATGCATGACGGCGGGGCTCCGGGTGACCGATCACTTCGCCTTCGTGGTCGGTCGGTTCACGTTCGCACGCGGCACCGACACGAAGTCCGTCCCGGGCCCGACGCTCGATGAACTCCGCGCGCTGATCACCGAACGGGAGCTCCTCTGCTGGGCGCGGCCGACGGAACTGGCCGTGCTCGCGCTCGGCGCCGATCGCGCGCAAGTGGAGGCGCTCCGCATCCGTCTGCACGAGGGGTTGGAGGCGCTCGCACGGGCGCGTGGGCTCACCCTGAGGGACGAGCACCTTGCGACTGCTGCGCTGCCCGATAGCGGCGCCACGATCGACGCCCTTCTGACGGCACTCGGCCACGAGCTGGAGGGTCATGGCGACAGCAACGCAACCGCGCACGCGGTCGCGTAGCGAGCGCGTGCGGGCCGCGGCGGCGCTCGTCGGGTTCGCGTCGACCTTCCTCGTCTCCACGGTCGCCGGCTCGACGACCTGCGATCCGGCGGCACCTCTCGGCGATCGCGCCGCCGTCCAGGCGCGAGCGGGCGCGTGCTATGCCGCGCATCGAATCGATGCCGCGATCGCCATCGAACGCGCCTGGCTCGCTTCGACGGCGAACGATTCGGCCATGCGGATCGAGCTCGCCCGCCTCCTGACCGAGAGCGGTGATCTCGCGGGTGCCGAGCGCGAATACGGTCGCCTGCTGGCGTCGGGATCGGTCGACCCGTCCGTGCGCAAGGCACACGCCGACATCCTCGCCTGGAGTGGGAAGCTCGACGCCGCGATCGCCGAGTACCGGGCCCTCCTGTCGGAGGAGCCGGGCAACTCGGGCGCGGCGCTCGGCCTCGGCCTCGCCCTCAAATGGCAAGGGCATCCCGGAGACGCGGAGGACGCGCTGCGTTCCGCCGTCGCCAGCGACCCCGGCAATACGGAGGCCGCGCGACAGCTCACGTCCCTGCTCGACTCTCCCGGGTACCGCGCATGGCGCACGGATGCGGACCGCCTCGCCGATCCCGACGACGCCGCGCGCTGGGTCGCCGCCGTCGACGCGTACACGGCCGCGGCCGCCTTTTCGGAGGCGGAAAGCCGCCTGAGCGACGCACTCTCACGTTGGCCGAACGATCCACGACTCGCGAACCGACGCGCCGCGCTTCGTCGCGAGCAGGATGAGCGCGCCGCGGCGCGACTCGCGGTGGTGCGCACGACCGTCACCGCGGAGCCCGAGAACGCGGGAGCTCGCCTCGAAATGGCGACGCTTCTGGCCGATCGTCGGGACTTCGGCGCCGCGACCGACGCCTACGAGGAGTATCTCCGTCGTCGTCCCGACGATGCCGCGGCCGCGCGTCAGCTCGCACGTGTGTACTCGTGGAACGGCGACTATGCTCACGCCCTCGCCGCGTATGACCATCTGATCGCTGCGGCGCCCGGCGATACGGATCTCGCCCTCGAGCGCGCGCGCGTGCTGGCCTGGGACGGCCAGCTGACGGAGAGCGCGGACGCGCTGGCTGCTCTACGCTCTCGGGACCCCGCCGCGGTCGAGCGTGGTCTCGGCGACGCGTATCGCTGGGGCGGCCAGCGCAACGCGGCCGCGGCTCACTATCGGAACGCGATCGCGCTCGGCGACGGCAACGAGCACGCGGTAGCCGCGGAGGAGTTCTTCCGCGCGGAAAGCGACGTCGTCGCGGCGGCGCCACACTTCGACCTCACCCACGATTCGGACGATTTCACCGGATTGCACGCCAGCGTCGAGACGCGGCAACGTCTTGGCGTCGGCACGGAGCTGGCGGGCGGCTTCACCCACGCCGACTACTCGCAAACTGGCGATCACCTCGCTGCGGACCGCCTCCGGCTGACGCTGCTGCACGACTTCGACGAGCGCTGGCGTGGGACGCTCTCGTACAGCGCGGCCCTGTTCGGCGACCACGGCACCGATTCCGAAGACGCCCGCTCGACGCACAATTGGAGCGCAGCAGTCGATCGGGTGCTCGGTCCCGAGAGCACCATCTCCCTGGGGTACGATCGCTATGATCTGATCGACGAGGTCCTCACCGTACGCTCCGCGCAAGACCGCGTCCTGTACGGCGACCGGGCGCGCATCACCGCGCGGACCGTGCTTCCACACCGGTTCGAGCTCTCCGGCAGCGCAAGCTGGGCCGCCTACTCGGACGGCAACGCGCTCACCGCCCTCAGGGCATCGATTGGCCGCCGCATCATGCGTCCGGGTCTGACGCTGCGCTACGAGGCCGGTTACCTCTCGACCGCCCGGCGAAGCAACCTCTACTGGGATCCCGCCCAGTACTGGACGCAGGGGGCGGTCCTGGCGTTCACGAGGCCGATCGCTGCACACCTGCGTGCGACTCTCGAGGCACGCCTCGGATATGGCAGTGACGACGGGAAAGGTGCCCTCGAGCGGGGTTTCGGAGGCAAGCTCGAGGTCTTCGAGATCGCGGGCCTCACCGCGGAGCTTGGATATCGCTATGGCGAAACCGGTCGCACCAGCCTCAACGGTGGGAGCACCGGGTACCATGCGCACACGGGCACGCTGAGCGTCAGCTACCGGTTCGGGACGTCGTGAGGTCGCGCCGCCCAGCATCGGGCTTCGCGCTCGCGGTGAGCGCTGTCCTCGTCCTTGTGGGGGGCACCGGCCTCTTCCTCCACCTGCTGCGCGAGCACTTCGCCATCGAGGGTCCGTTCATGCGCGCAACGGCAGGCGCGCTGCTCGCGTTCCTCGGGATTCTGCTCCTACGTTACGTTACGCTTCTTTGGTTCGCCTTCCTCAACCATGTCGAGTCGGGGGCCGAGCTCACTTCGGACCACGAGCCTCTCGTATCGATCGTCGTTCCCGCATTCAACGAAGAGCGCGTCATCGACAGCGTGATCCGCTCGCTCGCGGAGCTGAACTACTCGCGGTACGAGATCATCATCGTCGACGACGGCTCGAGCGATGGAACGTATCGACGGGCGCTGGCCCTCACGCGCGGCAACCAACGCGTAGCGGTCCGGACCGTGAGCCAGCGCAATGCCGGCAAGGCGCGCGCGTTGCAGCACGGCATCACCGTCGCGAGCGGCGCCTACGTGCTCTGCGTCGACAGCGATTCAGTCCTGGCGCCGGACAGCCTGCGAGCCGCCATGCGGCATTTCCGCGATCCCGCCGTCGGCGCCGTCGCCGGGAACATCAAGGTCAGCAATCGCGTCAACGTCCTCACTTGGCTGCAGGCCCTCGAGTACGTGGAAGGACTGAATCTCGCGCGCAGCGCGCAGGCATTCTTTCGCATCGTCAACATCGTTCCCGGTCCGCTGGGCGTGTTTCGACGCGAGGCGATCGTCGGCGCTGGGGGACACTCGGGCGATACCTACGCCGAGGACTGTGATCTGACGCTGGCGCTTTTGGAGCGCGGGTGGAAGATCAAGTACGAGCCGCGGGCGATCGCGTACACGGAAGCACCCGAGCGGTTCATGCCGCTCATGAAGCAGCGCTATCGTTGGACGCGCGGAATTCTGCAGGCGTTGCGAAAGCACCGCGGCGCGCCGCCCGGCGGTCGTACGACGCTCGGCGCGCGGATCACCGTCGCATACATGCTGTTCGAGGCCATCGCGTGGCCGATCATGAACGTCGTCGCGAACGTCTTCC
>Ga0157379_10000230_pt1 | contig 43712 bp, 36 predicted proteins | sample S25metaG_FD_121802 | JGI IMG/M metagenome (GOLD analysis project Ga0157379, IMG submission 121802) | Switchgrass rhizosphere microbial communities from Kellogg Biological Station, Michigan, USA - S2-5 metaG | ecosystem: Host-associated > Plants > Roots > Rhizosphere > Soil | place: USA... | reverse complement strand
GGACAGCGGCTGTTGTGGCAGCCGCTGGACATCGCCACTGGACCAAATGGCGACGTCTTCAATGCCGAGGGCCATGGCGACGAAAGCCCCAACGATGTGGATTCCCCCGATCCCACCAACAACCAGGGCGCGGCGCGCATCCTTCATCTCGACAAGGACGGCAAATTCATCAACCAGTGGTATGGCAACCAGGTGGGGCAAGGCCGCTTCTATTCCGCCCACACCGTCGCCATCGATCCGAAAACCAGCCTGGTGTGGGTGGGCGACCGAGAGGAATATCGCTTCGTCCTGTTCAAGCAGAGCGGCGAGTTCGTGCGCACCATCCAGATGCGCAATCTTACCTGTTCCTTGCGCTTCGATCCCCAGGGCGACCCATGGCTGGCCGACGGCATGGATGGCCAGGTCCTCAAGATCGACCGGGATGGAAATGTGCTGGGCGCCATCGGCGGCGGGCAAGGCAAGGCCGAAGGCCAGTTCATGGAAAGCAACTACATGACCTGGGACAAGGCCGGGAACATCTATCTCGGCGATACGATCCTGCCGCGCATCACGGAGTTGGTCGTGCCCAAACGGTAAGCTCCTCCAGCGTCGGCTATGCTCCGCCCAAGGCGGGATCACTGTGGCTGATGGCGCCGGTTTCGATATGGCCGGCCCACCGCCGCTGAAGGCTGCCGCTGTCGAGCGCGATATCGTACCAGTGGCCGCTGGCAGAAATGGCCCAGCGGTCCTCGATCGTCTCGCCGGGCGCCAGAGTGTGCCGGCGGGACTCCTCCGCCGCGTAAGCCAGTGCGCGCGTCACGAATGTGCAGCTCTCAGTGCCCGCATTGCGAACGGCGAGCACCAGCTCTCCGCTGGTGCTGTCGTAGCGGCTCTCCACGGTAATGGGGACATAAGGCGCGGTGTCCCGGAATCCGCGAAGAAAGCCATTGGGACCGTGGACGTCAAAACTGTAGCCACTATCCAACGGCAGCCTGTCATCCAGGCGCTTTCCCGCTTCGACCGTATAGAACCATGGACCAAGTCCGCCCGGTGCGCGCACGCTGAGCACGGCACCCACGGTTCCTTGATTGACGATCTCAAGCGCAAAGGCACCGTCCTGAACCACGCCCGTCACATCCAGCGCGTATGGCAGGTTTCTGGCGGGACGGATTCCGCTTTCCTGCCTGGGCAAGCTTCCGCTTACCGGTTGGGGCGCGGGCAAATCGCGTTGCCGCAGGGCGGCATCGGCATAGCCTTCCGTACTGATAAAGTGAGAAGCTTCGCTCTCATCCGCCGCGGAAAAATCGAAAGCCGTGGTGAGGTCGCCGCACACCGCGCGCCGCCAGGGCGTGATATTGGGTTCGGGAACACCGAAGCGTTTTTCCAGGAAGCGGATGACCGAGGTGTGGTCGAAAAGCTGTGAATTGACGAAGCCGCCCCTGCTCCACGGCGAGATGACCAGCATCGGCACCCGGGCCCCCAGGCCGACGGCCTCGCCCCTATAGGTCTCACCCGCCATGCTGACCGTGCTCTTGCCCATGTCGGGCGAGATCGGCGGCACGGGCGGGGGAACATGATCGAACAAGCCGTCATTTTCATCATAGTTCAGGATGAACACGGTCTTTGACCAGACTTCGGGGCGAGCGGTGAGCCCCGCCAGCAGGCCTGCGGTCAGGGACTGGCCGAAAGCCGGGCAGCCGTCGGGATGCTCGCTGGCCATGGTGGGTGCCACGATCCAGCTCACCTGCGGCAACCTTCCGGCCGCGACGTCGGCGGCGAAATGCTCGACTAGAAAACTGCCGTCGGAGCCTTTCACGCCCGTGGAGGCTGCGGGCCAGTGGCGCGCGCGCTTGTAGTCCTCGGAAGCCGGATCAAGGCCGCGAAAGCGCGCGAAATAGGCCAGCGCGTTGTCGCCGTAATTGTCGTGCTCCTGATAGACACGCCAGTCTATGCCCGCCGCGCTCAGGCGTTCGGCATAGGTCGTCCAACGGAAAGGCTGAAAGGTCTTTGAATCGTTGGCCTGGTCGGCTGTCTCATTGACTTCGTCGGCCGGGTTAACAACAGCCTGCAGGCCGTCTTCCCCAACCGCCAGTCCATTGGTGCCGCTGAACAGGAACAGCCGGTTGGGATTGGTGGGCCCGAAGATCGAACAATGATAGGCGTCACAGATGGTGAAGGCATCCGCAAGCGCGTGATAGAAGGCCAGGTCGCTGCGGTCGAAGTAGCCCATGGTCATGGGCGTCTTCGCGGCAATCCAGTTGTCGTGATGCTTCCATTGCGCCTGGCTGCCTTTCCAACTGTGATCCAGGCTCTTCAGCCACTGGGCGGAGGTGGTTCGGGTGTCGAGATGAAAAGGGGTATGGCTGGTTCCGTCGGGGCCGGGCTGATGCCATACCGGCCCGCCGGACGGCAAGCTCACGGCACGCGGGTCGGAAAAGCCGCGAACCCCGCGCAAGGTCCCGAAATAGTGATCGAAGGAACGGTTCTCCTGCATCAATATGACGACATGCTCGACATCCATGATGGTGCCGCTGCGCCGGGAGGCAGGCACCGCCAGGGCGCGATCGATCAAGGACGGCCAACCGGCCAGCGACAGGCCCGCCGCCGCGCGTTGCAGGAAAGTTCTGCGGTTGCTGTCCATCACCCCTGTCCTTCGGCGCCGCTACGGCCGCCGCTCATGTGCGGTAACCAAGCCGCGCATCGCCCAGCATATCCTTCAAAGGCTGCAGCCAAAGGCTCGAATTTCGGCCATTGGTTAAGGCCGTCGGAACAAATTGGCCGGCGCACCTGATAGCGCTGAACGCCCCCTCTTCCAGACAGCAGGGGGCCCTACCGGGCAGGAATATGGTCTGCTCCGCATCAAAGTGATCGACCCTCGGCGCCTCTCCTGCAGTTCCTATGGAGAGATCGCCGCCGTCGGCAATTGCCAGGAACGTGTCCCGGATGTCGAACGGTGTGACAGGGGCTAGGCCATGGCTTGGTATGGGTTCAAATCAAGTCCACGGCCACGACTTCGTGCAGAGTGATGTGTGGGATTTCCACCACCAGCCGGTCACCCTGGTGCGACGTCTTGGCGGCCGTGCCGCTTTCCAGCAGCTTGACGGAGCCTACCTTCGCGCCAGCCGGAAGCGCGAGCGACACGGTGTAGGGGCCTGCCGGCATCACCTCGCGATACGGGCCTTTCATCATCATGGGGTTGTTCATGTTGACGATGTGGGCGGCAAGCGACTTCTTCTGCCGCCAATAGGCGACGTCGACTATGCCGGGTCCTGATACGGTCATGGGCTGGCTTTCCTCCATCGCCCACCCCACCGCATTTTTCAGCAGAACCAAGTGATCCTCCGCCAGCACCTCCCAGAAGGTGCGGTCCAGATCCATCGGGAAGTACACCACCCTGCCCTTGCCTACCTCACGCGCGAACACCATCGGCGTGGTGGTCTGCTCCTGGCCCTCGGCCGGGAACACCCGTTCCATCGGAAGGTCGGGATAGCTGGGCACCAGGGTCAGCGGCTGCCTGGTGGGGTCATGCGGCTTCACGGTAATCTGTTGGGTGGCGGCGATGATGCGGGGAGCGTCTTCCAGTCCCTGCGTCAGCGGATGGGGATGGTGCGGTGTGAGATAACTGTTCTTCACGTCATTCTCGGTCTTGACGTAATCGCAACCGAACAGGTCGGCCAAGCCGAAATTGGCACGGCGCTGACCGAGTTCATCATAGAGCGAGGTCTCGCCTGTGGCCACGATCCGCCCGCCTGCATTTACGAAGTCGCGGATCTGCCGGCACTGAAGATCCGACAGCGCCGCCACATCAGCCAGTACAAGCACGCGATACGGGCTCAACCGATCCGGTGTCATCAGCCGGTCGTCCACCATCTCGAACGGGATGCGCGCCTCCACCAGCGCCTGGTAATAGCCATTGACGGAGTCTGTGACCCGCCGGGCAGCACGCACGCCGTCGCCGGCGGTAAAGGCGGTGCCGCCGGCGGTGAAGATGCCCGACTGGGTGGAATTGACCATGGCCACCCGCGCCAGATTGGCGGTGTTGCGCATGTATTTGTCATTGGCATAGTGCCACTGGAACATCTCCGTCACGGGTTGCACCCAGCGGGCGTCGAAGATCCGGGCGTTGAACTTGCAGTACCAGGGGCGAAAGCCCTGGGCGATGCCCGCATGGACCCAACCCTTCAGCTCCGGACCGCGTTGCACGCTGTCTTTCCAGCGGTTCTCGTCCTCGATGCCGACATTGAACAGATTGCACACCGGCAGGTTCTGCATGTAGGCGCGCGTCTGTTTTGCGTATTTGCCTATGGTCCAGATGGGTGTGGTGCCGCTTCTACCCTGACGATCCACCGCGATCAGGGGGTGCATGACCTTGTCAGGCTCATTGAGGCCGCCATTGGGACTGAAGAAGCAGTCCTTCTTGGACGCTTTCACCGTGTCGTTCCACAGGGTGAACTGCTTCCAGCGCATGTCGGCGTTCCACCGGATATAGGCCTTGCGCCGGGGGTCCTGCGGGTCGTTGGTGGTGGGAAGCTCCAGCCCGCTGGCCGCCCGGAATTTGGCGCGGCAGGTGTTGCAATAGCACATGCCGCTGCCCGCCCAGCGATTGCCGAAGAAGCCTTCCGGCTTGTAGGCGTCGGTAATCTCCTTCAGCACCGCCGGCATGAAGTCGAACATGAAACCGCCGTTCTGGCAGGTCACCCACATGTCCTTGGCGGCCCAGTGACGCCGGGGCTTGCCGTCCTCGGTACAAGCGGCCCATTCCGGATGCGCGGCAAAAGCCTCCTCGCTCATGGCGTGCGGGTCGATCCGGGCGACCACGCTCATGTTCAGGGCACGCGCGCCCTTGACCATTTCCCCGAACATATCGCGCTCGCCCAAATCGCGGGCCCGCTTATGCAGCGGCACTTTGGTGGGATAGAAGGCGATGTCGCCCCCCGCCGACAGGCACACCGCCTCGACATGCGTCTTCTTGAACAGCTCGAACCAGAAATTGGGGTCGTAACGCGGCGGGTCTTCCTCGGTGAAAGCGACCTGCGCCCAGCGCATCGCATTGTTCGCCCAGGGCAAACCTGCCATGTCCCCAGTCATCGCGAAAACCTCGCCGGCGCCGAACGGCGCCATCGCCAGCACCCCGCCAGCTCCCAGCAGGAGCGCGTCACGGCGGGTTGCTTCCAACTGTTCTTTGCTCATCTTGCACTTCTCTAGCCAGATTGATGTGGGGGCCTAAACGCGCTTGAAGACGGTGTAGTAAGGCGTGTTCGAGAGGTTGGCATTGAAACCAGGGTAACACCAGCTCTGCTTGCCGCGCTGGAACTCGAAGTAATATTGCAACGGAAACGGCGATGCGCTGTACGAAGCTGGTATAGCCGCTTCAAAAACCCCTCCGGTGCGCTGCATCGGCGTGGCAACCCAACGCTCGGCCTGGTCGACATGGCGATAGTGCAGTATCGCCGTCGCTTCCGGCGGCGCACTCAGCGAAATCAAATGATCCGCCCCCGGATGAAACGCTTCGGCTGGCCGGTGCTTTACGGATATCTGCGGTCTGGCGGGAGCGGCAGTTATCGCGGCTATCAACTTGGCCGCATTCTGCGACGATCCGGAGCCCGATTGCGCGACGGCCGCCTTCATGGCCGCCAGATCGCCGTCGATCCTGGGAATCCGGTCCGCCCAATGTCCCCGCAGAGTAAAGAACGGGCCATAGGTGATGTCGGGGAGATAGACACGCTTGGCGCGCTCCGCCATCGTAACCCAAGCCGCGCGGGCTTTTTCGTATGCCGCGACAGCCGCGGCACCCGCTTTTTGATCCCGTGTCTTCTCGAAAAGTCTGAAAAGCATGGCGGCGCGGAATTTCTCGGCGAAAAATTTTCCGATGCCAATCTGGATGCGGACATCCTCCTCGAAGCGGCGGAAATCGGAAGTAGGCTTTGGCGTCCGCTTGGTTGCAGCGACCAAGCCGGCTGTTGCGGACGCCGTCAATTGGTCCAGCCAATGCGCGACTTCCGCTGGCGAATATTTGCAGTTGGATCGGCCGGCGAGAAGGTCATCCACGTGATCGAACACCGAAATGAACATTTCGGGATCGAGCGCGCCGCAGTTACCGAAGACCCGCGGCGTTTCCGTATCGGTATAGGGGGTGTCGGCGGGCAGAATGCCCACATTGACATAGATCTCGTACCAGAAGCGACGGTTTGCTGCAGACGGCATATGGGCGCTCGTCAATAATGCAAGAATCCGCGAGGCATAGGCCAGCGCGTCCTGGACCGCGTCAGCCCCGGCGCCCAGTTTAGCCCGCATTGCACGGCGCCACGCTTCGGGCTTTGTCGCGGGATCGTACAGAGTGCGCCCCCACTGCCGGTAGGTGATTTCAAACTTCGCAAAGTCACCTTCTGATGGCTCGAGACTTTCATCCAGATAGGCATTCCGGGTGCCTGGCAGGCTGCTGCCATCCCGGCCTTTCCAGCTGAGCGGCTCCATATATTCCAGGCCATCGGCTCCGCAAAAGCTGGCGGAGCGAGCGGTCGCCGCCGCCAGAGCGGGATCCCCGCGAAGCAGATGCCGCTGCGTGCCGGCCCACATGCGATAGACCAGACCGACATCGCTGCCGCTTTGATAGAAATCGGCATAGCCATATCGCGTGAACCGGCGGCTGCCTTCCGAAACCGCGAAAGTGCCGCCCACATCGCGCGTGCCTCTCTCAAAGGTCCGGATATCGGCTTGGTGATAACCCAGACTTTGGTGTTCGGCGGAGAATTTTGGCCCGATCTTGATCCGCATGCCCGTTTTCTTTGCCATGTCGATCGTTTTCTGATCCAGGCCTTTGGCATGCATTTCCAACTCTATCGTCCGGCCTATGGTCGGCAGCGCGTCAAAAACGGTCTGCCAAAAATCATAGCTGCCCTCCGGGATGCCACTCTCGCCATGAACCCGCATGGTCAAACCAGTGATTTCTGGACAGCCTTTTAGCAAGAGAGCCAGGGCATCCCGGCAATAGGGAGCATGGTTTTGTGGATTGAGGCCTAGAATGTGATGATCGGAATGAGGACTGTTGGTCCAGGCATAGGCATGGGTCCAGATTCCGAGCTGAAACTCCAGACCTCTCTTTGCGACTTCCTGCGCAATGAAGCGGAGGCTCTCCCAATTTTTCTCGCGCTCACCCGCAGCAAGCGGATCAACCCTCACCTGCTCATAACCCGGCACCGTTAGCAGGTAAGGATAGGGGAAGTGCAGGTAATCGCCTGTGACATTCTCCGGAAAGTCATAAGCCAGGCCCAGAGTAAGCGCGAACCGGTTGAAGCGGCTGGCAGCCACCAAGTCCAGATAGGGGCCCCAAAAATTACGATCGTGGAGCCAAGGTTTGTCATAGGGAGCATCGCTGAAAAGCCGGGCAATGCAGCGTGTCCGTGTGGCGGGCTTTTCCTCCTCCGTATTTACAATTGTGAACGCAGCAGCAGGATCTGAACCGTATTTGATGCGCTCGCTCAGTTCCAGGAGGGCATAGACAAAGCCTCGGATATCACCGGCGGACACAGTAACGCCCGCTGGCTGCAAGCGGGCAAGACGGAAGCTCTCTGCGGCCATGCTTGGGGTTACAACCAAATCGACAACCAATTCCCCGCCTGCCGCGCCAACATCGGAAATTTGGCGAAGCGTTGCGTCTTTGGTCCTTAGGGCTTTTTCCAATTCACCCCGCGCCCATAGGACTGGCGCCGAATTCAGCAGGGGTTGTGCCGGTCGCACGCGTATGGCTACCCGCAGCGGCTCCGCGCTTTGCGCATCCACCAACCCTAGCGCGGGACTTGCGCCGGCCAGTTTGAGGAAGCTGCGTCTTTTTTGATTGAAACCCTTACCCACTTTTCCTCCTCACGATCTTTGCCGCCCGTCAGGAGGTGATCGTATTTGAATTGAGGCGCTTAATAACCCACTTTTGTATCCGGCAATGGCCCGACTCGAGGATGTACTTCCTGCTCGACATTTTCGTTCAATCTGAAATCAGGATGACCGCCCGGGGCTCTTGCCCGGGCGGTCACTTGGCGCGCCGTGGGCCAGGGGAGCCCTGAGCGCGCTGCTGCTGTCGCGCTTACCAGCGATAGCGCACACCAACCCCAAAGACACGCCCAAGATTGTCGTAAAGAGACGACGAGTTGGCCAGAGCCTTGATAAGTCCATTGTTTGCCAGGAAGGGCGGATTTTGGTTCAACGCATTGTTGATTTTGCCATACACCTCGACACGATCCGTTAGATCGTATTGCGCCGACAGATCGAAGTAGGTCCTTCCGCTCCAGTGATACGGGGATATGATGGCCGGCGTATCCATGTTCGGGGCATAGAAGCCAGGTCCGATATAGTACATAAGCACGCGCGCGGTTAGCGGGCCTTCATTGTAAACGAAGCTTGTCACGGAGCGCCAATGCGGCAGTGAATTGCCACCTGTCAGATAGCCGGCATTTTCCTGGGTGACGCCGTTCACGGTGGTTTTGATGTGTTCGGCATAAGACGTCAGGTTGCTGACGGTGAAAGTTGCATCCCAGCCGTCAAACAGATCGCCCAGGGGCAAGACATAGCTGGCCTCAAAGTCGACACCGCTGACTTTGAGAGACGCTGCATTGAAAGTGGAAGCCAGCACTTTCGTTATTTGGCCGGTTGCAGGGTTTCTCGTGATGGCGGAACAGAACGCGGCGCTGCCGTTGGCGCAATTGTTGACCACGTCCTGGATTGCAAATTGCGACAGCGCATTACCCATATTGATATTGTAGTAATCCACTGACGCCGTGAACCCTGGGACAAAGGACGGCGAAACCACAACGCCATAGGTGAGGGTCTTCGAGGTTTCAGGCTTCAGATTTGGATTGCCGCCCAAGACCGTCTGGACTGTCGGATTGCTCCCGAAGTTCGGCCCCGGCACCCGGTCCACGACGGTGTTCCCGTTTTGGATCAAGGGCGCACTGTAAAGGTCGTTGACGCTGGGGGCGCGGAAGTCGCGCGAATAGCTCATCCGGAATCGGATATCGTCGGTGACGACATAGTTGGCGCCACCTTTCCAGACGAAAGCCGCCCCGCTGGAATCATAATCCGCGACGCGAGCCGCGGCATCTATCTCCAGCTTTTTCATCAGGATTGTGTTGGGAATGGTCAATGGGACCACCGTCTCAACATAACCCTCGCGGACTTCGTTGACTCCATAAAATGGCGCCGCGCTCGCCTGACGCCACCCCAGCACGTTCGAAACAGGGTCCGAGATCTGGTTGATGGAATCCTGGCGCCACTCACCGCCTCCGGCAAAGGAGATCGGGCCCGCCCAGTTGTCGAACAGATCGCCGCGAATATTGAAGCCGGCGTTCCACTGCTTGGTCCCCGCGTCGACCCATGACGTGCCCCGATAATATGCGAGCGCGGAATTGGAAATGGACCCCTGGCCAAACACGTTGGCCGGTGCGCATCCATTGGTCGGGCTGGTCAGGGTAGAGCGGCAAACCGGTGCACCCACCGGCACACCTGCCACACCACCGACCGCCGGGTTCGCCACCGCATCAACCGCGTTGAAGAAATTGGTCTGGATGCGATTGTTTTGGGCGCTGTTGGTATAATTGGCCTGGGTGAGCATGGCATGCGCGTCCCACAACCAGGTCGACCCGATCGGCAGAGTGCCGTTCGCCCCTATGACATAGCGGCCGTACTTGTTCATGACGTTATTGACCGTGGTCGTATCTTCGGTGTTGGCCCGTCCCATCTGGAAGCTTTTCAAACCCAGGGCGGTCATCTGCGCTTTCACGCTTGCGGGCAAAAACACGTTATCCGATTGAATCGTCAGATCGCCATTGTTGTAATTCATCACATTGGTCTGGATTTCGTTGTCGCTGTTATACAGAACCGACGCCCAGATCTGGGTTGTGGGCGTGAGATCAAACGCGATGCGGTTATACAAATTCCAGCGCTCCGCAGAGGGCAACAACACACCTGCGGGGCTGAATTGGGTCTGCGCGCCGTCGCCATTTTGACAATATGACTTGCCTCCGCAGAGGCCGCCGGGATTGAACGGCGCAACAACTCCGCCGGGCAAAAACTGTTGGTTCTTGAAGCCAACCGGGCCAGAGTCAATCACGCCACCATAGGTGATTTGGGTCAAGGTGCCGCCAGGGGCGATGGTGAATTGCGATGCCCCCGCTGCGATCGCGGCCGGGGTATTCTGGAACAGGGTGTAGCCAAGCCGGCCCCAGGGACGAGCGCGTTCATAGATGATTTTGGGCTGTCTATAATAAGACGATGCAAATACCCAATGCAGACGTCCATTCAGGAAATTGTGACCATAGCTTAAAGCCGCCGACAACGCGTGGTCGTCGCCATAGTTGGACGCGTCCGCCTGGAAGTCGAACTTGCCGCCTTCCATATCCGGCACCAGCGAAATATTGACCACGCCGGTAATGCCGTCGGAGCCGTAAGCCGCGGAGGCCCCGCCCGTCACAATGTCGATTTTGCTGATCAATTGAGCAGGAATGACATTGGTGCTGAACCCGCCGGTAGGGCTGGTGTCTGCAACCCTCAGACCGTCGACCAGAACCAGTGTCCGGCTAGAGCCGATATTGCGCAAATTGAAGGTGGTATTGCCCACATTCTGCGAATTGTTGACGTTCTGGTTCGGCGCCAGGGACGGGATCTCCGCGATGATGTCGGTAACCGTCAGCGACGCTTTTGATTCCAGTTCTGCAGCCGAAACGACGGTGGTGGGGGTTGGTGTGTCAAACCCCTTCCGAACCACGCGGCTACCTGTGACGGTCACGGCCTCGGTTCCGGCATCATCGGTCTGGGCCCAAACCGGCGATGTCAGAACCAGGGTGCTGACACCAATTAACAACGGCCCGATTTTTGTCCTTCGCATCGTATCCCCCGGTTATTGTCTGAGTTTTGCCTTATGGATACTTCTTTTTACCAGACTATGCAATGGGTAAGTCATATTACCAAAAACCATTGCGCCGAATTCGACCGGCTCCCCTCAGTAGAAACTGCAGACGAGGAGCGTTTTGCTCACAGAAGAATGAAAGAGATCGAGAGTGCCTCTGCGGCGGCTTTTGAAGGAGCTGATTATCCAAATGCCGGGTCACGCTGCGGTTCAGTCCCTCCCGCAGGGGGACCGCCCTCAGTCAAAGCGGAAGGATAACCCAAGGGAGCGATCGCTAAGGTTATTGGCGCTTCAGCTGCCGCCGACCGTGGTTCCGCACGCCCTGATCACGGCGTGCGGAGTATTGGATTGGCCCGCTCAACGCGCTCAAGGCCGAATCTCGGTTCGCCAAACCGAGGACTGCGTGAGTGAGGCGCTATGACGAATGCCACGCTATGGACGGGTTTTCCGGCGAAGCGTTTTCTTTCTCGTTGACGCAACGAGGTCGGATTTTTGCAATCGTCGTAGAGAGACTTGGAGTCTTTTTTCCGCTTCGGCGGCGTCCCGCACCGTTTCAAGCAGCTTGTTTACATGGAGCTGTGCAGCATCTCGCGCCCTTTCGGGATCTCGCGCCATGATGGCGTCATAAATCGTCCGATGATGCTCGAACAATACAGTGTCTTTTCCATATGCATCATAGATGGCTTTTCGATTGAACGAAACATCGCTGCGTTGCACTTCTTCCAAGCTGCGCATGATGTGAACGAAAACCAGATTGTGACTCGCCTCGTAAATTGCCATGTGAAAGTCAGCGTCAGCAGCAGCATGGGCCTCTGCATCGTCGCGGCGCTGCGCAGCGCCCATTCGGTCAAAGTGCTTTTTGATGGCTTCACGATCTAGATCAGAAGCTCGTGCCGCGGCGAGAGCGGACGCAGCCCCTTCTGTGATACTACGAAATTCCAAATAGTTGAGTAGCCCGTCCGGGCTTTTCAGCAGCAACAGCAGGGGGTCTCGAACACTCTCGCCAATTACCTCGCTGACGAAGGCCGCGCCATTTGAATCGACATTTAGCAAGCCGATCCCCACCAATTTGGTGAGCGCTTCCCGTAACGATGGCCGTGACACACCTAAGTGCTCGGACAGCTCACGCTCGGCCAGGAGGCGGTCACCTGGTCGAAGCGCCCCTTCAGTGATCAGCCGCTGAATGTGATCGGCGACCGAATCCGCAAGTTTGGAGGGTCTTATTGAGGTAGCCATGGCTTGATCCAATAAAGCTCGTCTGCCTGGTGGAACCTCAGCAGAATCGCAGGGTAGGTTCTGTTTGCATTGCCGTATTCTCATATCCCACGATGGGGCCGCCAATCTTGCCAAGGGAGCTATAACGAGTGACGTGCCCCCGAAAATGTCCTCGCTTATGAATAGAGGCTGTTCCTGTTATGCGCCCCCATGGGGCGCCCCGTAAACTCCGTTGACGTAGTCTTGTGAGAATCGAGTGTGGTCTGAGCGTGCTGTAATCGTTCCCGCATTCTTCAATCCTTCTGGCCTCGAACTGCTTTGGCGGGAGGTGCCCGTTAAGACAACCGCCCCCGAAGCTTTTCGGCATGAACCTCACTCTGCCTGTCAGCCATATGGGATCACTTGCGCTGCGGAACCCGTCGGCGCGAAGTTATATCTCTGCTTCCTTAGCGGCAAAAGGCTCTTCTGAATGATCTGTATATGGCTTCTCGCCGCTCTCACCGCTTATCCGGGGCCGCCCTGCCTCGATCTAGCCTAACGAATCCGATCAGCAGCAGAATCAGAGCCAACAGGGCATGCCCCCAACTGTCGTATCGGTTGTTCGAAATAATGCCAAAGATCATTTCATCGCCGAGCCTGAAGCCAATCACGGCCAAAGCCGCATAAAACAGGCCAAATATCTGAAACCACAAGCGCGTCGCTCCTGATCCCAACGCAGAGGCGATGAGAAAAATGGCTCCAGAACCGATATGTAGAAGGCCGTGCGTCGTGTTGACCATGAACACGCCAAGAAACATATCGCCGTTGGTGATTCCGGGAACAAATCCAAGAGCGCCGCCGAGTAGGAAAAGCCCTCCCCAAACCAGTCCCAGCCGTTTGATCACAGAGCCCTCCTCGTCACAGATGCTTGCGGGCCCCAAAGCCCCAAGATCATATACCTGCCGGATGGGAGATTTATTCCCGTTGCCCGTTGCACAAAGAGATTCTACCGAGTCGCCAGGCCTTCGATCCGCCGCTCAAACGACCAACAGGGGATAGCTTCATCTGGCCGCTATCATCTTGATAATATTGGTGATCAGCGGCCGGCGGCGCGTCGGCCTAAATGAACCAAAGCGGGAGAGAGACATGCAAAGCTTCTGGAAAAAGGCGGGACGGGCCACGCTGGCTCTGGCGATCCTACTGGGCGCCACGGCTTCGACGGCCGGCTTTGACGGCGCCAGGGCGCAAGGCTCGGCGCCAGCCAAGAAGATCGTGTTCTGGGCGGGGCCGAAGGAGCACGGCGCCCCCGGCCGGCATGAATATGAGCGGGACCTGACCGAATTGGCATGGCAACTTGAGCACGCCACCAATCTGCGCGGCGTGAAGACAGTGGTGAAGGTCGTCACCAAGCCGCCCAGGGACATCAGCGAACTGGACGATGCGGACGCACTTGTGATCTTCGGCAATGGCGCATGGCTCAAGACCGAGACCGGCATCCTTTTTCCGCAAGATCAGGATACTGACGGACGCACCTATGATGCGGAGCACACGGACTGGCTGAACAAGCTTGATGCGGTGATCAAGCAGCGGAAGATGGGCCTGGCGATCTTCCACTACACCATGTGGGTGGACAACTGGGTCGGCAAGCGCTTCCTGATGGGCTGGTTCGGCGGCAACGGGCTACCTTATTCCTCACACAATCCGGTGGACACCTGGACGGTGGCGCCGCTGCCCGTGCGTCATCCGATTCTTAGTGGCGTACAGTCTTGGACCTATCGTGACGAAATGTTCTCGCGTTATTTCCTCTACCACGATCCGCGGCGCACTGAGCTGCTGCAGGCCACGCCTGTCACCGCGAGCAACGGCGGGCCCGATCCGGTATCCTGGATCTTCGACCGTCCCGATGGCGGCCGTTCTTTCGTGTGGGGCGGCTCCGACTTCCACGACAACATGCACAGCGTGGCGGCGTATCGGAAATATCTGCTTAACGGCATCGCTTGGATCGCCGGCCTCGAAGTGCCCGCAGAGGGGGTCAACGCACCGGCACCGCCCGCGGATGATCCGCCCATTCCAGTATTCCAGCCGGGACGCGGTCGTCCCGGACCCGGACCGGCACGGGGACCGGTCACGCCTGCGCCTTGAGCGGCGCTGGCGATCACTTCGATCCGGGGACGGTGACCGGCTTTCAGATGGGCGAGATTGATCTGACAATGCGCCCAGCGCTGAGCTTCTGTCGACCTAACGAGAACCGGGCTCGATCCGATCTAGGACGATATTCGAGGCCATACATGGAAAATCTCTGCCGGGGTAATACCGAGGCTAGGAAATGGTGGTGCTGGCAGTCTCGAGGTCACCAGTCTCAGGCGTTTTGCCCGAAATACGCCGCGACCCGGTTCGTTCTGCCCCGGGCAAGCTCACGAAAAGACCACCGTCTTGCGACCATTCAATAGAACGCGGTGTTCGCAATGCCACTTCACTGCCCGAGCCAGAGTTCGGCTTTCTATATCGCGACCGACGGCAATATAATCCTCGGGACCTTGGGCATGCGTAATCCGTTCCACCGATTGTTCGATGATCGGCCCCTCGTCCAGATCGCCCGTCACATAGTGTGCTGTCGCGCCTATCAATTTTACACCGCGTTCGTGGGCCTGAGTATAGGGATTGGCACCCTTGAAGCTGGGCAAGAAACTATGATGAATGTTAATAATGCGACCTAGCAGTGGCCGGCAGAAGTCACCGGAAAGAATCTGCATGTAACGCGCGAGCACTATCAGGTCGACCGCATATTCCCTTCTTAGCTCACTCAGTTTCTTCTCTTGTGCAGCTTTATTGTCCGCTGTCATAGGAAGATAGACAAATGGTATAGTTTGAGCATTAGCAACGTCCTCAAAATCACGATGATTCGAGACCACTAGCGGTACTTCCAGCGGAATGGCGCCGATCCGGCAACGATAAAGTAGATCGACTAAGGCGTGGCCAAATTTCGAAACCATAATCATCGCACGCGTCTTTTTGGCGGAATCGTGGAATTGTGCCTCCATTGAGAAACTCTGGCGAATGGAAGTGAAACCATCTGCTAGGCTGGCCAGTTCAACGCCACCTTCGGACAGGCAATGGACGCGCATGAAAAAGCGGCCATTGCTTCGATCACCAAATTGTTGGCTGTCCAAGATGTTGCAGTTTCTTTCGAATAGAAAACGGCTCACCTCCGCCACAATGCCACGGCGGTCGGGGCAAGAGATGGAGAGCACGAATTCAGGTACGCTCATTCATTCCCCTCCACTGCCAAGCCAAATTCCGCCGCGCTGGAGGACAACCAGTACCAGAAACTTCCTGCATAGCTGCGGAATACAGCGATCGAGAAATGGTCTGGCGCCGACTGCCAGACAATGGCGCCCATATGGGCAATCACCGTTACCGCTACGTTGTCGGTAAAAATGGATGGGTGCAGGTCAACGGGCACGCCCTTGGCCAGCGCCTCTCGGGCTTTCGAACCCCACACCTCGAATATCGCGTAGCCGTCAGAGTGATCTGCAACAGACGCGAGTTCGGGCAGAAATGGAAGCTGTTTTTGGTCCACATCCAGGAATAGCCAACGACCGGGCCCAATCCCCAGCACGGTGGCTCCGCCGAACGCGCTCTTGCGGGCAGCATCCACGATGCCTGCCTTCAGCACCAACGTTTCCGCCTGTCCCTTTCGAGCCAGCACACTGACAATGCTGTAATGACGTAGTGCGGCACGTACACCCCCGCCACTGCCCGAATTTTTTAGGCCGGCGAAGGCCGGAGATGAGCGCATCTCAGACATGCACCCGTTTCCCTTCCGGGTCCACGAAGTTCGGCGAGCAAACCTCGACTTCGAAATCCTCTCCGCGAACCGGATCGAATGTCCGCAACCGTTCACCGACCCGTTCGGGCCCGCGTTTCATCAGGCCCAATCCGATCCAGTGGCCCAGCGCGGGCGAAAAGCATACCGAAGTCATATGGCCTTCGACATTTTCCGGGCAGACCCTCATTCCAGGAACAAAGAGATGCGCGCCCCCGCGAAGGCGCCTCCGCTTATCCAACGGTTTGAATCCAGTTAGTGTGGGGCGCAGAGGATCCGTAAGCGCTGGGCGAGCAGCCAATACGCGGCCAATAAAGTCCTTCTTGCTGGACATCATACGTCCCAAGCCGAGGTCACGGGCGGTTGTTTGCCCGTTCAACTCATTGCCTGCAGCGTGCCCCTTTTCGATACGCAACACGCCCAGCGCTTCTGTGCCATAGGGCGCGATGCCGAATTCCGCGCCTTTCGCCATCAATGTGCGGATCGTTGCGTCGCCATATCGCGCAGGCACGGCGAGTTCGTAAGCCAATTCGCCCGAAAAAGAGATACGAAACAGCCGGGCCGGCACGCCGCCGGCTATGGTGAGATCGGCCACGGCCAGGAAAGGGAATGCTTCATTTGAGATATCAAACGGGTGATCGACCAGTTTTTTCAAGACATCGCGCGCTCTGGGTCCCGCCACCGCATATTGGGACCATTGTTCGGTGACGGAAATCATTTGAACATCGAGTTCTGGCCACAACGCTTGATGGCAGAACTCCAGATGCTGCATGACCTTGCCGGCGTTGGCCGTGGTGGTTGTCATGAAATAGTGATCAGCGGCCAACCGCGAGGTGGTGCCGTCGTCCATCACAAAGCCATCTTCGCGCAGCATCACGCCGTAGCGTGCTTTTCCCACCGCGAGAGTGGAGAAGGTGTTGATATAGATTCGATCCAGGAAGGTGCCGGCGTCCGCACCCTGAACATCGATTTTGCCTAGCGTGGAGACATCGCAGACGCCGACCGCTTGTCTTACATGCGCGGCTTCGCGGCTTATTGTTTCCAACCACCCTTTTTCGCCGGGGCGTGCGAACCATTGGGCACGCAACCACTGCCCCGTTTCCGTGAAAGTGGCGCCTTCCTCCTGAGCCCAAATATGGCCCGCCGTCAAACGCGTGGGACGAAAATGGGCGCCCCGATGCAGGCCGGCGTACGCACCTATGGCCACGGGCACCGAGGGCGGGCGTGCTATTGGCGGCGATAGGGCACCGGGATCGCCTTCCGTGAGCGCCGTCATGATCGCTTGGCCGACCAATGCACCCGTCTTCCCCTGGTCGGTGGCCATGCCCAAGGTGGTATAGCGCTTCAGATGCTCGCTATTGGTGAACCCTTCCCTGGAAGCCAGAACCATGTCCGTTACCGTGACATCGTTTTGCAAATCCACGAATGCCTTGCCAAGTGTGCGCTTGGTGCGCCAGAGGGGTGCCAACCTGTCGCTGTCGTCGTTTGAGACCGGAATATCGATCTTGGCACCACCAGCCGAGATACCCGCCCTGGCGCCGTCCACCAAACAAGCGCTCAAAGAAAACACACCACGGGCCGCGCCCGTCACATCCAGCCCAGGCGGCAATCGGTCCGGCACGAAAGCAGATATTCTGTCCTGCCAGACCGGACGTGCCCCAAGGTGCGACGACAGACCCAGCGCCGGGTTAAAGCCGCCCGATACACCCAGCGTGTCGCAATTGACAGTAAAGGCATTTCGCCCGTCCGTAGAAATCTCGATGCCACGCAATCGCTTGCCCCCGCGCGCGCCCACGACTTCAGCATTCAGAAAGACGCGAGCGCCGGCATTTTCCGCCACAGAGGTCAGGGAAACGGCGACGCTGGGTCGCGGGTCGATCACCGCTGCGAGCCTTATACCCGCTCGCACCAAATCAGCAGCAGTGCGCCACCCGTCGTCCGTGGTCGTGAAAACGCTGATATCTTTTCCGGGTACAGCGCCGTACCTATTCACATAACTACGAATGGCGGACGCCTGCATGACGCCAGGCTTGTCATTTCCGCCAAAGGCGATAATGCGTTCATGGCAACCTGTGGCGATAACCGCGCGCCTCGCGTCGATCTTCCACAGACGCTGCCGAGGGTGATGGGGTAAGGGCACTGCAAGACGATCGCTAACGCGCTCTACCGCAACATAGCTATTGCCATCATAGACTGTCAGCAAGGCGGTACGCGGCATTAATGTAACATTGGCAAGCGCGCGCAACTCCTCAACTGCCTGCATCGTCCAGTCGGCGCTGCTCTGCCCAGCTATGGTGTAATTTTCGGAAAGCAGGCGTCCACCGAAAACGAAATCCTCGTCACATACGATTACTCGCACCCCGGCGCGGCCCGCCGAGAGGGCTGCCATCAAACCCGCGGGTCCGGTGCCTGCCACCAGCACGTCACAAAAGGCATATGCCTTCTCGTAACTGTCCGGATCGGCTTCTCCGCTGGCACGGCCAAGACCCGCAGCCCGACGGATTAGGGGCTCATAGACCTTCTCCCACCAAGACGCGGGCCACATGAAGCTTTTGTAGTAGAAACCCGCTGTGAGAAATGGCGAGAAGAGATTGTTGATCGAGAGAATATCCAATTTGAGTGATGGAAACCGGTTCTGACTCTCCGCTTCCAACCCGTCGAACAGCTCGACGGTGGTCGCCTTGGTGTTCGGTTCGCGCCGTGCCCCGCGCCGAACTTCGGCCAAAGCGTTGGGCTCATCGCTGCCGGCGGAAAACAAGCCACGTGGACGGTGATATTTGAAGGATCGCCCAAGCAGGTGGACATTGTTCGCCATCAGCGCCGAAGCCAGCGTGTCGCCCGCAAAACCGCTATAGCTCTTACCGTCGAATTTGAACTGCAGGGGTTTGCCGCGGTCGATCAGCCCGCCGCTGGCCAGCCTGCTCATCTTCCGGCACCTTGCGTCGCTGCGTACGCTACACCCAAAATGGCATGATTGCGGGTATCACGAGATACAATCAAAAGGCGGCGGCAACCGTTCGCGTGGTACCAATATTCCTTGGTCAAACCAAAATCATTTGCGCGCAAATGGACGTAAGAGTGAAATGCCGCGATATCAGCGGCACCGGCAGTTTGCGTGGAAGGACGCGGGCTCGCAACTTCCCCCTGAATGGCGAATTCCTCGCTGTCGCGAGATCCGCAATATGGGCAATCGATCTTCATCACGATACCTTTGTCTTCAATGCAAGTTGGCTTGCGCGCCTTGCCCATTTTCATCAATTACGTGTCCGGTCAGGAATCGGTCTAGCCGTAGCGCCGCAGCTGCCTTGTGCGGTTCGTTCCGCGCAATGAGATGAGCGAAGGTGAAGCCTGACGCCGGCGTGGCTTTGAAGCCGCCATAACACCAGCCGCCATTGAAATAGAGCCCGCTCACAGGGGTCTTGTCGATGATGGGGGAGCCATCCATTGTCATGTCAACGTTGCCGGCCCATTGCCGTAGCACACGCAGCCGGCCGATCATGGGCATGATCGCCATGCCGCCTTCGCAGACATCTTCGATCACGGGCAGATTGCCGCGCTGGGCATAGGATTTGTAGGCGTCGATATCACCGCCAAATACCAGCCCACCCTTGTCGGACTGACTGATATAGAAGTGCCCTGCGCCGAAGGTGATAACGCCCGGGATCAAAGGCTTGATGCCTTCAGTTACCATGGCTTGCAGGATACAGGTCTCGATCGGCAATCGAAGTCCCGCCATGGCCGCCAGTCGCGACGAATTGCCCGCCACGGCCAGTCCTACCTTCTTCGCGCTGATGACACCTCGTGTGGTCTCTATTCCTTTGACCGTCCCGCCTTGCAAGATCAGGCCGGTGACTTCGCAATCCTGGATAATGTCCACACCTCGCGTATCGGCCGCACGGGCATAGCCCCATACCACCGCGTCATGCCGCGCCGTGCCGCCGCGCCTCTGCAACAAGCCGCCGCGGATTGGGAACCGGGCATTGTCGAAATCCAGAAAAGGCACGTGCTTCCGAATTTCGGCTTCGTCCAACAGCTCGGCATCGACACCGTGGATCCGCATCATGTTGCCACGGCGGGCATACGCGTCACGTTGCGCATCGGAATGATAAAGATTGACCACGCCCCGTTGGCTGACCATGACGTTATAGTTGAGTTCCTGTTCCAACCCCTCCCACAATTTCATGGACAACTCATAAAGCGGAATATTGCCGCGCTCTCGGTAGTTGGAACGGATGATCGTGGTGTTGCGCCCTGCATTGCCGGAGCCGATCCAACCCTTCTCGATCACCGCGATGTTGGAGAGGCCATGTTGCTTGGCGAGATAATAGGCCGTGGCCAACCCATGGCCGCCCCCACCAACAATTACGATGTCGTAGCTTGGCTTCGGCGCGGCGTCGCGCCAAGCGGGTTGCCAATGGCGATTGCCACGCAAGGCCTGCGCTATGAGGTTGAAAACAGAATAGTGCATCGCTGCCCCTAGCAATCCAGGGTCGTATCCAATTCCCATTTGGTGAGGTGGCGCGAATATTCGTTCCACGCCTGGGTTTTGAGTTTGATATAGGCTTCGACGAATTCGGTGCCGAAAGCATCCTGGAAAAGGCCGCTGGCTCCAAAGGCACGCAAAGCGTCCAGCAGGTTCAGTGGAAGCTTTTTGGCGCCCTTCACCGTATGGCCGTCGGTATACATATTAATATCCAGTCGTTTGCCCGGCTCTCTCTTCTCCGCGATGCCGTCGAGCCCGGCCGCCAGGATCGCTGCCTGCAACAGGTAAGGATTGGCGCTGCCATCAGGCAGACGCAGTTCGAAGCGACCTGCCTCCGGAATACGGATCATATGGGTCCGGTTATTGCCGGTATAGGTGATTGTATTGGGTGACCAGGTTGCACCGGAGAGAGTCACTGGCGCATTGATGCGCTTGTAGCTATTGACTGTGGGATTGCTGATGGCCGCCAAGGCAGGTGCGTTCGCCAACAGACCAGCCAAAAAATTATAACCCAGCTTGGAGACTCCCAATTCGCCTTTGGGATCATCAAAGAGATTTTTGTTTCCCTTCCACAGAGAAACATGGGTGTGACAGCCATTGCCGGTAAGTGCACTGAATGGCTTGGGCATGAAGGTAGCGCGCAGCCCATGCTTTTCCGCGATAGATTTCACCATGTATTTGAAAAGAGAATGCCGGTCTGCTGTCACCAAACTGGTGTCGTACTCCCAATTCATTTCGAACTGACCGTTGGCATCCTCATGATCGTTCTGATAAGGCCGCCAGCCCAACGCCAACATGGAATCGCAGATTTCCGCGATCACGTCGTAACGGCGCATCAGCGAAGACTGATCGTAGCAAGGCTTGGCCTGGGTATCGCTGGGATCGGAAATCCCGCTGGCGTCAGGGCAGATCAGATGGAATTCGCATTCCACTCCGGTCTTCATCTCGTAGCCTAGTTTTTCCGCACGGGCGATCATCCGCCTAAGAACATTGCGAGGCGCGTGCTCGACTTCCTTGCCGTTCATCCAGGGATTCCCCGCGAACCAGCCAACCTCCTTGCGCCACGGCAGTTGGACCAAACTGTCGGGATCTGGAATTACAAACATGTCGCTGTCGGCCGGCGTCATGTCGAGCCAGGTAGCAAACCCAGCAAAGCCTGCGCCCGTTTTCATCATTGCTTTGATCGCGCCCGCGGGCACCAATTTGGAGCGCTGTCCACCGAACAAATCGGTGAAGGAGATCAGGAAGTATTTGATGCCTTTGGATTTTGCCAGTTTCTCCAGATCCGCCATATTTCCCCTCCGCTAATATTTGCCCGGTATCCATTCGGTCCCCGCCAGCGGCACCTTCGCCATCGCCGCGGCTTCAACCGTCAGCGCTACCAAGTCTTCCGGTTCCAAATTATGCAGGTGGCTCTTGCCGCAAGCGCGCGCGATGGTCTGCGCCTCCAAGGTCAATACACTCAAATAGTTGGCCAATCGCCTGCCCGCCATCACCGGATTGAGCCGGGAGGCCAAAGAGGGGTCCTGGGTCGTTATGCCGGCGGGATCGCGGCCTTCATGCCAATCATCGTAGGCGCCGGCGGTGGTACCCAAATTTTTATATTCGGCTTCCCACCTGGGATCATTGTCGCCCAGCGCGATCAGAGCCGCCGTTCCGATAGAAACCGCGTCTGCGCCGAGCGCCAACGCCTTGGCCACATCGGCGCCGTTGCGGATGCCACCTGACACGATCAGTTGCACCTTGCGGTGCATGCCCAATTCCTGCAGCGCGGCCACTGCTGGCCTAATTGCCGCCAGGATCGGGATACCAACATGCTCAATAAAGACGTCCTGGGTAGCGGCCGTGCCGCCCTGCATTCCATCGAGCACCACCACATCTGCGCCGGCCTTCACAGCCAAGGCCGTGTCGTAATAAGGTCTAGAGGCGCCGACTTTCACGTAAATGGGCTTTTTCCAGTCCGTGATTTCTCGCAATTCCTCGATCTTGATCTCCAGGTCGTCGGGACCCGTCCAATCAGGGTGACGGCAGGCCGAACGCTGGTCGATGCCTTCGGGTAAGGTACGCATGGCTGCCACGCGAGGAGAGATTTTCTGTCCCAGCAGCATGCCGCCGCCGCCCGGCTTCGCCCCCTGCCCCACCACAACTTCAATCGCATCGGCCTTGCGCAAATCATCCGGGTTCATGCCGTAGCGTGACGGCAGGATCTGATAAACAAGCAAGGCTGAATGACCGCGCTCCTCAGGTGTCATGCCGCCATCACCGGTCGTGGTTGATGTTCCCATCAAAGTCGCGCCACGGCCCAGCGCTTCCTTGGCCGGACCGGAAAGAGCGCCAAAGCTCATGCCAGCAATCGTGATGGGAATCTTGAGGTGCAGCGGTTCCTTGGCGTGACGCGTACCCAGGACAACGTCGGTGCCGCATTTCTCGCGATACCCCTCCAGAGGATAGCGCGATACCGAAGCCCCCAGAAAGAGCAGATCATCGAAATGCGGGAGCTTGCGCTTGGTCCCGCCACCGCGGATGTCGTAAATGCCGGTGGCCGCCGCCCGCTGAATCTCAGCAATGGAATAAGGATCGAAGGTGGCGGAAAAACGCGGGGGGGTGCGGTAGTCGCTCATCAGTAAGAAGCCGCATTGTCGACATGGAAATGATAAAGTGTGCGCGCCGATCCATAGAGCCGAAAGTCTTCCGCTTTCGCCTCCCCATTAATGCCGGCACGGGACAGAACGTCCTTCAGTATCCGATGGTCATCGGGCGTAAGGTCCTTCTGGACGCAATCTGCGCCCAGGCTTTTCACCGGGCCGCGGATGAACAGCCGCGCCTCGTAAATTGAGTCGCCGAGATTTTCGCCCGCGCCCCCCAGAACGACCAGGTTGCCGGCCTGGGCCATGAACGCGCTCATCGCGCCGATATCGCCCTTCACGACAATGTCGATGCCTTTCATGGAAATGCCGCAGCGCGCCGAAGCATTGCCCTCGATCACCAGAAGCCCGCCGCGGCCTGTCGCGCCTGCCGATTGACTGGCATCGCCTTTGACCCGCACATGGCCCGACATCATGTTTTCGGCAACACCGGTGCCGGCGTTGCCGTGCACGATGACCGTGCCCTGCTTGTTCATGCCGGCGCAGTAGTAACCGACGGGCCCTTCGATCTCGACGGTCGCGGGTGCGTCCAGTCCGGCGGCAATGGCATGCTTGCCGCCGGGATTCTTCACCAACCACAGCGTTTCGTTGCTCTCTTCGGTGAGAGCATGCAGCGCGGCGTTCAGATCGCGCACCGATGCCTTGGCGAGATTTATCTCCGGCATCAATGCTCCCACACATAGACTTGGGCTGGTTCCGGTTCGAATAGTCGGGCCTTTTCGATATCCGGCAAAACTGCAAGCGCACGATATTCTGATCCAAAGGCGACATAATCTTCAGTCTCGGCCATCACGGCGGGCTTGCAAGCGATGGGATCGCGCAGCACCGCGAAACCGCTCTCGGTACCGACAACGAAAGTGTAAAAGCCGTCCAGATCGTTCAGGCTGTCTATGAGGGCTTCTTTCAAGCTGGCCCCTTCGCGCATCCTCCAGGTCAGATAGGCAGCTGCCACCTCGGAATCGTTTTCCGTCTCAAAACTCAACCCTTCCCGCATAAGGATGCGCCGGGTGGCGTTATGATTGGAGAGCGAGCCATTGTGGACCAGACACTGGTCGATCCCGGTCGAAAATGGATGAGCACCGTCAGTGGTCACCGAAGATTCCGTCGCCATGCGCGTATGGCCGATCGCGTGGGTTCCCTTCATCAACGGCAGGCCAAAACGATCGGCCACCTGGCTCGGAAGTCCGACATCCTTGTAAAGCTCCATGCGGGTGCCGACACCGACCAGATGGATGCCCGGATGCTCCTGCGCCAGCCACAGTCGCACGCGCGGCTCCAGGACCTTGGGTACGCTGAGCACCGCATGGCTATCACGGCGCAGAATGTCGGCCTGGACGCCGAACCGGGACGCGAATGCCTTGGCCAATTGCGCGACGCTCTCGTGATCGGCGCGTAGCGTCAGCTTCACGATCTCAGGGCTTCCATTGCCATACACGGCAAAGCCGGCGCTGTCCGGTCCGCGGTCGCTCATGACCGCAAGCATGCGGGCGGTGAGACTTCCCAGCTGGGGCGCCAACGCCTTGTTTTTCAGGAAAAGTCCCACAATTCCGCACATCAGGCCCCTCCTTTCGGAACGTCCCAGAAGTACCGGACCGATTGCGGGCGGTCAACTGACAGGAAACTTATATTCTTGAGGGGAAATATATCTAGACCGGGGTAGCCCGGTAGACGATGATGGATAGATAAGTCGCAGGGCGCTCGACCACGGTTTCGGGCCCATGCAGTGACGCAGAATCGAACATCAAGGAATCGCCGGGTTCCATTGGATAAGTTAGATCGCCGTGACGATAGATGACCTTGCCCGACAGCATATAAATCAGTTCCGTGCCGGCGTGACGGAAGCCGGTATAAGCCACGGCGTCTTCTTTCAAGGTGATCAAATACGGCTCCATCACCACCTCGCCGCCCAGAGCGTGACCCAGAAGCTGATAGACGTGACCGACTTTGCTGCCTCGCCTTTCTATAGCCACACCCTGCCCGGCTTTGACAAAAGAGCAGTCCCGCTTTTCCTCGAAGGCAGAAAACAGATTGGTGATGGGGACGTTGAGCGCCGTCGCCAGCGCCTGCAAGGTCGAGAGAGAGGCCGAAATCTGGCCATTCTCGATTTTTGACAACATTCCACTGGATATCGAAGCCGCACTGGCCAGATGGCCTACGGAAAGGTGCAGGCTGGTGCGGAGATCGCGAATCTGCATACCGATGGCGCGCTCCAAAGTGCGCTCGGTTTCCTGCGGCGCGTTGGAACCGGTTTTCAGGTCCACGGTTTCGATGTCGTCGCTCATCCCGCCTCTGGTGGATCGGAGCCCCGATTTTGAAACATTCCGCATCCATGGTCGAGATTATTCCGTAGAAACTCAGACCCGGGAGGCGGAAAGATAGCGTACCCGCGCCAATCGATAGGCTTCCGGCAGCGACAGAGCATAGACAAACAAGCCCCCCGCCAGCCGGCCAGCAAGGCTTGTCTGAGGGTTTGAGAGATGCCAGGTGATGACCGCACCCAGGATCATGAAAACCTGCAACACGAGTCCACGGCGGACAGCGCCCACCGCTACATGTCCCATCCCCGGAAGCAAGATCGCCAAGGTCAAAACCCAATAGGGGCTGAGAGGCGCCTGGGTCACGCGGCCACCGCAAGCGCGGTTTGGCCATCCAGCTCAGCGGTCAAAGCAATAACCTGGTCGAGCAGCGCTTTAACCGGCGCGAGCTCCACGTGCGGTTCAGCAAAGCTGGCTTGGCGCAGGACCAGATAGCTGGCCCGCTCCCCCTGTTGAGCCTGATACACCAGCCTGACGCCGGCTGGGCTAACGACCAATTCTTTCAGGCGTGGATCCGCAAAGGCCGTTAGATCCAGTTGCGGTGCTTCCTTGCGATCATCGCTGCGCAGTATAGCGTCAGAGGGCCAGTGCGCAGGTATTGGAAGTCGGCTCGCCATATCCGCCGTCGGCGAATAGAACTCCCCGCCCCGAGGCCGGACCAAGAAGCCCAGCGTTCCGCGCTCCGGATTGGGCGCCAACAGAGTGACCTTCAACCAGAGCGACGGCAGCTTGCGCCATGTCAGATCGTCGAGTACCGGCTCCAACCGCACGTCCCGGCCGCAATACCGTCCCGTGAGGACGGGCCAGTTCTTCCCCTGTTGGGTCACGCGGTAACTCGAAAAAAGGGAAAGGGCCGGCGCGAACCAGTCGCCACGTCGACGCTTTTCGGCCGCGCTGTCCCGTAGATAAATTGCGGGGAGCACCAACAGCGCGCCAAGAAAGATCAGGCTCGCGGTCATGTCAGTAACCCAGCGGCTTGGGCCAGGCCATTGTAAACTGCGCGCCCCGCTTGACATAGCGATATCGATAGAAGGCAAACCACAGCGACGCCGCGATATAGAATGCCATCATCGCCAAAAGCTGACGGCCGTAGCCCAGATATACCGCAAAGAATGTGGCGACACACAGACACATCAGCACAATCGCGGGTACGGGATGGAAGGGATGCTCAAAGCCGCGGCGAATTGTTCCTACCGGCCATTTCTTGCGGAAGCTCCACATGTTCATCGGCATGAAAGTGTAGTTCAAAAGCCCCGACAGGATCGAGAAGGTGATGATCTCCGCCAACGGAATGTAGAGGGCGAATATGGCAAAGATCGGCATCAGGAACAGGATCGAACGGAACGGAGTGCGGTAGATGGGATGCACGGCGCCAAACCATTCCGGCAAATAGCGGTCGCGGCCCATCGAGAACCAGGCGCGGGCTGAGTCGTTGACACAGCCATTGGCGCTGGCAATGGCTGACAACAAAGTCCCTATGAACAAGGCGACGGTCAGGAAGCTGCTTCCGGTGACCTTGGCGGCGTCGTAGAGCGGCGCCAGTTCTGCATCCCAGCCGATATATTCCCATGGAAGTAGGCCGCTGCAAACATACCAGGTGAGCGCTGCGGCGATAAGGAGGGTAATCATGCCGCTCATCGTGCCCAGTGGCAAAGCGCGCCCAGGTGAACGGACTTCTTCAGCCGCCTGGCAAGTACCCTCGATGCCGAGATAGTACCAGATGCCGAAGTGCAGCGCCGCGATAACACCCAACCAACCATAAGGAAGGCCGGTCAGAAGATCCTTGTGCAGCAGTGTCGCTGTTGGATTCCAGGGCTGTACGCCGATAAACAAGATGATGATGGTCAGGAATGCGATGGCGGTAATCACAAAATTGACTGTCAAGGTCGCGAAGACACCGCGATAGTTCAGCAGGGCCAACGCAGCCAAACAGAGAATGGTCCAAGGCTGCCAATCAATCGTATGACCCAAATTCTGTGCCCCGATTTGCATCAGCTGGCCCGCAACCTGCACGTCTGCTGCGCCTAGCATGGCATAGGTCAGAACCATAAACAGGCCGACATTGAACGCCATCAACGGCCCGATTGTGTGTTTGGCTTGGGCGTACTGTCCGCCGGCAGCCGCCACCGTGGACGTGATCTCGGAGTCAATCATCGCCACGCAGGTGTAAAGAAGGCCGGAAATGAAGCAGGCGACGAGCGCCCCGAAGGCGCCGCCCTTGCCCACCCCATAATTCCAGCCCATGAACTCGCCGACCAGCACGATGCCCACGCCCAATGCCCAGACATGAACGGGCCCCAAAACCTTTAGAAGATTGACGGGCTGAGATGATGATGGAGCCGCCGCGATATCCGTCATGGCTACTCTCCTGCCTGGGTGGGGAAAAGCTCATCGACGCCCTCTCGTGAGGAAGTCAGCACGGCTTCGCTGTATTTGACGTTGATTTTGAAGAAATCATAGATCAGCCAAGCGAAGATGATGGCGGACAAAGCCCAAGCCGCCCATCCAGACATTTCCCACATTGCGATGCCCCAGGTTAGAGTGTCAGACCATCATGGCTTGCCGGTCTGGTGATTCAGTCGAATTTTTCCGCGATCACCTGTTTGTATTCCTTGCCCGACATAAACAGCAGGAACAGGTAGTATCCAATGATCACCAGACCGGTGAGCAGCACGCCTTCCACGTCGATCGTGTAGTCAAACGGCTGGGTAATAATGTCGGCAGCCGTTTCCTTGGTGTAACCAAGCTTGGTCCATTGCTGCACCATCACAGGATTTTGGCCGAGCTTTTCCCAGCTGAGGCCCTTCCAGTCTTTGGTCTTGTCGGCCTTCAGCGTGTAGCTCACGCCGGGCGGCAGTTTCTCGACTCGGCTGGGTACGGCGATGCCCAGCCATATCGGCAGGAACAGTGCGATGAAGACGAGAGCCAGCAGGAAGGCAACATCGAACAGCTGGCCAGGTACGGATTGTTTGGGCGGAACGTAAACTGTCATAGCCTCTCCCTCAGTGACCGACATCAAGATGACGAATGTCCACCGCGTAGATGTGCGCCTTGTCCTGTCCGTAGTGTTTGAGCATCGCCACGATGGAGGCTGTATTGAACAGCAGCAGTATCGCCGCCCCGGCCCAACACAACAGTTCGACCTCCCCGCTCGGCATGAAGCCGCGCACGGCGAACAATACGAAGAATACAGTGAGCCAAAGTGCAGCAATCAGGATGCCTGCAGCGAGTTTGTCGCCGAAGAACATTTTGTCGATGCGTTCTTCGATGCCTTTTTGATGGGAAAGGACTTCAGCGCTGACAGTCATGCGGCCCCCATTTCTAGAAGCTCAGAGACCGCCTGGAGGCGTTCTCCTGAGGAAACTCTTTTTCCTCATCCCAAGAAGTGTGCCAAAAGTTAAAGGATTGATTCAGCGTTAATTTTCCCACTGGCGCACCCATTGGGCTGCCCGAAAATTAGGCGCTGGGGTCACAAATTTGAGCAAGACGCCTCGCGGGACATCCGAGTGGTGCAGCGAAGAGATTTACGGGGTACCGAACCAGGCCGACACCGTTGGGGGCAAGCGTCCGCAAGGCATCGCCGTCGCTGACTTGGATATGCCGTAGGCGGAATCGTTCTCTCCACTTGGCCTTCCATCAAAGGCCAGCCCCTCATCATACGAGCTACTTTCGCCGGACGCCGACCTTTCGGAAGCCTCTAGCCATACAATAGCGCCCCAACCCTCACTTGGTAGGGAAAGGTCTGGCGGCCAAAACCGCTAACTTCGTGAGATATCTGATTCTTCAATCACGCCGCGCTGGGGGAGCGGCAAGCGCGAACGTTCACTTTGCGCCAAGCCGACATTTGAGAACGGCTGACCTGTCAGCGCTTCACGAACCGATAGGCGAAGCGATCGGTCTCGCCCTTGACCGCGGGATCGAACACCTTGACCGAGTGCTGATCGTCCTTGTTCGAGAGTATTTTGCTTTCCGCGTCCAGTGCGAAGCCAGCCGCCGCGACCTCCTCGCGGACGGACGCAGGGTCGATCCGATGCAGAGACTGAGCGTCGCTCGTGCCCGCCCCTGCGGCGGCGGCGTGGTCGACGATGACGTAGCACCCACCCGGCTTCAGCCGCTCGTAGACGGCTCGATTGAAGTCGGCCGCCGTCGCGCCCTTCTTCTGCATCAACGCGGTGTGGAGGTCGTGATAAAACAAGTGCAGCCACAGGACATCCGCTGGCTGGGTGACCTCCGGCAGCGCTACGAGGTCCGCTGACACTGCTTCGACGTTCTCTCTGCCCGGCTCCGTCGCCAGCGCCCGCATGCGGCCGACCGGATCGTTCTTGAAGTCGGCGACTTCGGCCGGCACAAAGCTGTAGACACATCCTTTGGGTCCCACGATGCCGGAGAAGAGACGGGTCCAGTCGCCATCGCCCGGGTAAACGTCGATGACGGTGGTGCCCGCATCGACGCGTGCGAACCGGATCAACTCGGATTGCTTGGGTTGGTTGTACATTTTGACCTCCGTTACGTTGGACCTTTTTTAAGAGCGTGCGAGGGGCGATCCACAGTTGACCCGCCGTCGACCCCGACCCGATGGCCGCAGGTTGTTACTTATACGCGAGCCCGGGCGCGCTCGTCCGAGAGGCGCGCGCTAGTGCTTGCGTGTCGATGTACTCCCGGATCTTCGCCACCTTGCCGTTTCGAACGGTGATGTCGAAGACCCAATCGTCCTTGAAAGGCTTATTCGTGGTTTTGATCTTCCCCGTGGCGGAGCCGATCACCAAAACCCGATCGCCCTGCGCGACGTATTCAGGGGGCCGTGGGTATGTCATTTCCACCTCTTCGGACGCTTTCTGGCGCACAGCCATCAATCCCGCGTAACCCCGATGGATGCCTGCCAGCGGCCAGTCCTCGCCCGGAATGATCCACTCCAAATCTTCGGCAGAAATCGCCAGCACGTCTTGCTTGTTGCCGCTGCCGATTGCTTCAAACCATGTCTTCACAATACGGATATTCTCTTCGGTGCTCATCGAGCGTTCTCCACTTCTGTAACTTCGCACTGCGCCGGATCAGGCAACTTCACTGGATTTGGCTGATGGGGACGACATGAGACGAGGTGAGCCCCAGCCCCGTGATGGGTCACCAAGAAACTCGTAGATTCCTGGGACCACGACCGATCCCTCCCCGGCTGCAGACGCAACCCGCTTCACCGAACCGGCACGGACGTCGCCGATGGCAAAGATGCCCTGTCGGGAGGTCTCGAAAGGCCGGTCCGCGCCGACAGTTTTGCCGGTTTTCACAAACCCGCGGCTATCGAGTTCCACCAGGTCTGACAGCCATCCGGTATTTGGGGATGCGCCGATCATTGAGAAGAGCGCGCGCGCTGGCAGGGTATTTTCCTCGCCCCGGGATCGGATGGTTATACTCTCAAGATGATCGCCGCCATGCAACGCGGTGACCTCGGTACCGAAATGAATCTCGATGTTAGATTGGGTCTTCAGTCGCTCCACGAGGTAGGACGACATCGTGTCGGACAGGTTCTCGCCGCGCACCAAGATGTGGACGAGGCGCGCGGCCTGGGAAAGGTACATTGCAGCCTGGCCGGCAGAGTTCCCGCCGCCGACGACGACCGCATCGGTGTTCCGGCAGGAGCGCGCCTCCATCTCGGTCGCGGCATAAAAGACGCTCGCATTTTCGAACTGGCCCAGCCGTTCCAGCGGCAACCGGTGATACTGCGCCCCGGTCGCGACGAGAACGGCGCGCGCAAGAACCCGCACCCCGTCGTCCAGGGTGACGCAGAACAGTCCATCTTCCTCCACCGACAGCCGCTCAACCCGGCGTGGCATTGCGAAACAGGTGCCGAATCTGAGCGCCTGGATCTGACCCCGGAAAACCAGGTCGGCACCCGAGATTCCCGTCGGGAATCCCATATAGTTCTCGATCCTGCTCGATGCGCCCGCCTGGCCGCCGATCGCGATGTCCTCGACGACCAGGGTCGACAGCCCCTCGGCGCCTGCATTGACGGCTGCGGAGACGCCAGCCGGTCCGCCGCCGACGATAAGAATGTCGGTGCGCAGGCCCTCGTCGATGTCGAGATTCATGTTGAGTTCGCGCGCGACCTTGCGGGGCGTCGGATGCTCGATCTTGCGGTCGTGATCCAAGATAACGGCCGGCTCGTGACCTACGAGCTTGCAAAGCGCCAGCGCCGTCTCGTCGTCGCTGTCCAAATCGAACGATTGGAACGGGATGCGGTTACGGCTGAGGAAGGCTTCAACTTTCTGGATGTCTGGATCACGGTCCGATCCGATAACCTTGATCGAACTGGTACGCCGCTCGATGAGCTGCTGCCGCCGCGCGGCGAATACCGTGATGATGTGATCGGAAAGTTCCGGAACTTGGGCCATGAGGTCAAGCATGGCTTTGCGGGCGACTTCCAGCGTAACCGTGCGGCGCACCGCGCGCATCGCGAGAACGTAGGTGCCGCCGCTCAGGAATGAGAGTTCGCCGGCGAATTGGCCGGGACCGAGGGTGGCGTCGCCCATCCGCTCGTTGGATAGAGGGTCGACCACCTCGATCTCGCCTTCGACAACATACTGGAAATGATCCATCGGGTCGCCAAGCCGGGCAACCATGTCGCCTGCGCCGTAGGACCGCTCATTTCCGATGGCGCGGATGGCCTCGACGTGCGCGACTGCGAGTGGAACTGCTTTCATCCCCGCCAGATCGGCGCCGATATTTTCCATCCGTCACTCGCCTTTCGCGGGCCTGATCGCCACCAGTCCGAAAACCGCGAACAGCCGCCCAGCGCCCGTCCAGAACTCGGCGACGCGCCAGCCGCCTAAACGCCATCCGGATGATCGAATATCAAAATGTGATGATCGAACCATTTGATCACGACTTATCGTCAAACTTGACCAAGTCCTTGAAGATCAGCCGACCCCAGCTATTTCCGCGCGCCTGCACCAGCAGTCCGCCTTCCGAAAGGCCGCCAAGTTTGATCGGCGCGAAACCGAGAGTTTCCGCCAGCGCGCCAATCTCATCTGCGGCAGCGTCATCGTCGCTCGCCAGGAACACGACTCTCCTGCCGCCATGTGCGGCCGGATCTTGATCAAGGACGGCGGCGATCAAATGGTTGAAGCCCTTGACCAGTCTTGCGCCAGTGAACGCTTTCGCAACGGCCTTGGAAGAAGGCTGTCCTCCCAGTTTCTCCGGGGGCACGCCGTAAGCGTTGGTCACATCGACGATGATCTTCCCCTGCCAGGCGGGGAGCACCTTCGCGACATCGGGGTGCGACTCGAAATGGACGGCCAAAAAGATGACGTCCGCCTTGACCGCTTCCGCCAGTTTCTTGGGGATAATCGTGGGTCCGATCGCGGCCGCATCCGACGCAAAGCTTTCCGGGTCGCGCGTGGTTGCCACGGACACCTCGATGCCCTTGCGGGCAAAAGCCTTGGCAAGCGCGTGGCCGATCTTGCCGAAGCCGATTATTGCATAGCTCATAGTGCTTCTCCGATCTTGTTTTAGCGTCGGGGGGGTCAGACCTGCGCCATGCCTCCATCGACGGCCAGATCCACGCCTGTGATGTAAGAACTTTCATCGGAGGCGAGGAACGTGACGGCAGCCGCAATTTCTTCTGGCTCGCCCCTACGACCCATCGGAATCTGCGTGGTGAACTGAGCGACCGCTTGCTCGACCTGTTCAGCCGTAAGACCCGTCGTCGTCGCTAGCGCCGGGGTATCGATTGCTCCGGGGCTCATGCAATTCACGCGGATCTTGCGGTCCTTCAATTCCAGAGTCCATCCGCGGGCAAAGTTGCGCACGGCCGCTTTACTCGCGGCATAAGCGGTAAACCCCGGAAGCCCGAGCACGTTTGAGACCGATGAGGTCAAAATGATCGATCCCCCGTCCCTGAAGAGCGGAAGAGCCTTCTGCACCGTAAAGAACAGCCCCTTCACGTTCACGTCGAAGGTCTGATCAAAATGCGCTTCCGTAGCCGCCGCGAGCGGTGCGATCGTACCCGCGCCGGCATTCGCAAAGAGAATATCGACGTGACCATGTTTCTCTTTCACGACAGTGTAGAGCCGGTCCAGATCTTCCAAGCGCGATACGTCGCCCACAACCGTCGTAACGTTTCTCTTGATGAGGGCTGCGGCCTCCTTAAGCTCTTTTTCCCGGCGTCCAGTGATCACGACGTGCGCGCCTTCTTCGACGAAGCGTTTGGCCGTGGCCAACCCGATCCCGCTGCTTCCGCCCGTGATGACGGCGATCTTGCCTTCAAGTTTTTTCATATTTATTTTCCTTTCGTTATACGTGCGCTAGGCGCGGGACCGCGCCTGGGTCAGAGCTGCGCCAGGCCGCCGTCAACGGCGACCTCGCTGGCGGTCATGAAGCTGCTGTCCGGCGACGCGAGGAAGGCGGCCGCGGCCGCGATCTCCGCCGGATCGGCCATGCGCTGGAGCGGGGTCATCGCGCCGTAGGCCTTCTGGCCCTCCTCGCCGAGTGCTTCCTTCGCGAGTTCGGTCGCCGTCGCCCCGGGCGACAGCACGTTGACCCGGATGCCGGTGCCCTTCAGGTCCTCCGCCCAAGTCCGCGCGAGGTTGCGCACGGCCGCCTTGCTCGCGCTGTAGGCGGTGAATGCCGGGGCGCCCGTGGTGCCGGCGCTCGATCCGGTCAGGATGATCGAACCACCCTTGCCCATCAGCGGCAACGCCTTCTGGACGGTGAAGATGGTACCCTTCACATTGACGTCGAAGGTTTCGTCTATGTGCTTGGCGGTGATCTCGCCGAGCCGAAGCTGGCTTCCCACCCCGGCATTGGCGAAGACGATGTCGAGGGTTCCGCGCTCAGCTTTCACCGCCGCGTAGAGTCGGTCGAGGTCTGCCTCATTTGAGACCGAGCCCTTTACCGCGCGGGCATTGGGCCCGAGCTCAGCCACGGCGGCGTCGAGCACGTCCTGCCGGCGGCCGAAGATGAAGACGAAGGCGCCCTCCTCGATGAAGCGCTTTGCCGCGGCGCGGCCGATGCCGGTAGCGCCGCCGGTGATCACGGCGGTCTTTCCATTCAGTCTGGCCATGTCGTGCATCCTTCGTTGGAGTTGTTCCGCCAGCGCGATATCTGCCCGGGCCGGCTCTCGTCGAATAGTTATGTGAGGAGTCCGCGATCAGGTTGGTATTCCTGAATCCACGACATCGGTTGTGCGGAAACGCACCACTTGCCTGAAAGTGGCCCGTTGGACTGCGTGAATACTTGCCAGCGCCGCTTGGTTGGCCATCGTGCCCGCGGGGCGGCGGCGCTTATCCCCCGATCTAGCTGCCGCTGATCAGCCGCTAACACCCGCAAGGCCCGCAATCAGGGGCGCATGGGCGGAAAGCCTGCGGGACAGGAACTCTGTGAAAAGCCGCACGCGCTTGGTCTTGCGCGTTTCGCCGTGCGTGAGAAGCCAGAGCGTGCCATGCTTGTGCAGGATCGTGCCCGGAACTCTCGCCAACAGCGGGTCGGCATCTCCGACGAAGCAGGGAAGCACCGTCATCCCGAGCCCCTGGCGTACCGCGGCGATCTGCGCCTCACCATCCGTGGTCTTGAACGGAACTTCCGCGGCGGGAACCTCACCCTCGCGCGCCCAATCCAAGATGCCATTCTGGCTTATGACGATCCACCGGATCCGATCGGCCGCTCCCGCGCGCCAAGCAGCAAGCAGGTCGTGGGACATGTAGACACCACCGAACAGCTCCGGTCCCTTCAGGCCGTGAAGATTGAGTGGCAATTTGCTGCGGTCGTAGACGACGCGGATCGCGACGTCGGCCTCTCGGTTGGTCAGATTCGCCAGCTCACCAGAGGGCAGGATCTCAATCTCGACCTCGGGGTGGAGACGCGCGAAATCGGCGAAATCCGGCATGAGCAGGTGTGTCGCGAGGGTCGGCGCCAGCGTCACCCGCAGCCGTCCGCGCACGCTCTGGTCGCGGCCGAAGACACGCGTCTCCAGCCGGTTCGACGACGCTTCCATCTGTTCCGCAAAGTCGAGGATATCCTTCCCCGCATTGGTCAGACGATAGCCCGACGGCAGCTTCTCGAACATCTGCGCCCCGAGGCGCTTCTCGAGCTGGGCGATGCGCCGCAGCACGGTGGAATGCGTTACTTCAAGGCGTTCGGCCGCCGCCCGCACCGACCCTTCACGCGCGACGGCTAAGAAATGGCGAACATCATCCCAATCCATCATTTGCGCAGGCCTACTCGATCATGAGCGATCACGGGTCTTTGCACTGATGCCAAAGCCAGATCCTAGCATCGCCGGTTAAAATTCGCACCACCCCTTCTTTGCCGAGTGTTCCACTCAAGCCACGGCGGCATCCCGAGGAGCATAAAAAGGCGATCGTTTTTATCCGGTCCATAAGCCGATGTGAACGTCGCTTGGCTCGCCAAAATGCTAGCTGCGGCCTCGGTCCCGAAGAAGAAATGTGAGGCACAGGCTCGTGCGATCTTCGCGGCCCGTTGCGGGTGCGCAACTCATGGCCCGGAGTCGTGCTGATTTGGGCCTCTTCGATGCGCTGATAGCAAGTTACTGTGAGACCGGCTTGATTCCGATTTAGACGCCTCTTGGAACTCTAATACCTGTCCTCCGCGGACCCGCATTCTTCTGCCGGCCACGGGAGGCTGGCCTTAATCGAACCAGTCACGGTCTGCGTCAACCCTGGCAGGTCCAATGAGTACAGCTGCCCGGGCTGGCAACTGGCCGTCCCTCCAGAATGGCGAATTCCCGCAGCGGGAATCCCATATAAGAAAGAACCGTCACTAGAACCGTCATTGAATACGCAGCCTGTCGCCGCGCTGGACCTGCAGGCCCGCGTCGACGCGCTGCGCGGCGCCCTTGGCGAAGAAGCCTACAACGCCTGGCTTAGCGATTCCGAGTTCATCGACGGCAACCCGATAAAGATCGTCGTCCCCAAAGAGTTCATACGCATAAGAATCAAGGAACGATTTTGGGACAAGGTGGTGAGGGCTTTCGGCGAGGACTCGATTGTCCTGCTGAAAGAAGCGCCCGATGCATAGCAACTCGCTACGTCGGCGAGTTCTTTGTTCGGACGATAATGCGCGAGTTTTCGGGCAAAGGGCCGCAGCAAGACACCGAGGTTATCACCCTGCATGAAAGTTATTCGATGGCTTCTGTAACTCTGCGTTCCGTGGCTCGGCCTATATTTTCCCCCGGTGCGATTGGGATTCGCATCACGAGCCGTTCGGCATAAACTGGCTGATCAGGAAGGCGACTACTAACAGGGCAGCACCTAGGCCACTGATGCGCATTGCTTTCTTTGGCCCGGGGCCCAGCCAGGAAGACCGAGGGACAGTTCCATTCCTGGAACGTGCGTTTCCCCCGATGAAATAAACCCCGAACAGCCCGACACCGAAGAAGAGCACAACAACGCCGACAAGGCGAAGGACAGTCATTGCTATCCAGGAGATATGGAGCATCATTCTTCCAAATCACCAGCCTGTAGCCGATGCCATGGCCCGGGCGTGCCCACAGGTGTCCAGGTCATCAGCGCTGTTCTTGTTCTCCCCAATCACACCTACGGATTGAGGTAAGTACCGCCAGAGCGCGCCGTTCCGTACCTTTCGCTTTTAATTTCAACGAGTTGGTCCTAGCAATTGTTGAACGCGAGAACGAAGGGAGGGCGTTTGTCGGAATAGCCGCTGATGCTTTGTCGGAATGACAACGCCGCTGCTGGCTAAGTGCTTGAAAGAATGGTGGGTGATGTAGGGATCGAACCTACGACCCGCTGATTAAGAGTCAGCTGCTCTACCAACTGAGCTAATCACCCACGCGGCCCGGCAGAACCGGCTAAAGCCGGTCATCAGGGAGCGGCCTAATAGCAGAGGCCACCCCCCCTGTCTACAAAGGGTTGTGAGCCCGCCTGTGGGTGGATTATGGCTGTGGAATAAGGGCTTAGATAATCCCACCCGAATGGCGCGGAATTTCCACCTGGCGGTGGATATGCACGCTCATCAACAGGCCGAAACCCAGCATCACCGTCAGCATGGCGCTGCCGCCATAGGACAGAAGCGGCATGGGAATGCCCACCACCGGGATCAGCCCCATCACCATCAGCCCGTTGATCATGATGTAGAAGAAGAAGTTCAGGATGATGCCCATGGCCAGCAGCCGCCCGAACTGGCTCCGGGCGCTCATCGCCGTCTGCAGGCCATAGAAGATCACCACCGCGAACAGCACCAGAATGGCCAGCGCGCCGACAAAGCCGAATTCCTCGCAGATGCTGGTCCAGATGAAATCGGTCTGCTTTTCGGGCAGGAAATTCAACCGGCTCTGGGTTCCCTGAGTGAAGCCCTTGCCCGCCACTCCGCCCGAACCGATGGCGATCTTGGCCTGGGTGATGTTCCAGCCCTTGCCCAGCGCATCGGATTCCGGGTTCAGGAAGGTCTCGACCCGCGCCTTCTGATAGTCGTGCAGCACAAAGCGCCAGGCGATCGGGATCGCCGCCGCGACCGCACCCAGGGTCGGTGCAATCCACCACCAGCTGAGCCCCGCCAGGAACAGCAGCGAGCAGCCGTCGGCAACGATAATCAGCGTGGTGCCCAGATTGGGCTGAAGCACCACGAAAATGGCGGGAATGCCGATCATCGCCAATCCGATCGCCAGCGGCACCGGCTTGGAGACCTCTTCGATGGCTTTGCCATGCAGGAAGCGCGACAAGGCCAGCACCAGGGCGATCTTCATCAACTCCGAAGGCTGCAAATCGAACGGCCCGATCGAGATCCAGCGTTGTGCCCCCAGTCCCACATGCCCCACCACATCCACCGCGATCAGCAGCACCAGGGCAAAGGCGTAAGCGGGATAGGCCAGGCTCATCCACACCCGGATATCGATCACCGCCGCGGCCAGCAGCACGATCAAGCCCAAGGTGAAATGGCCGATCTGGCGCAAGGCCCAGGGCTGGAAATGCGCGCCGGCCACGGAATAGAGCATGGCAATGCCGGCGCCACCGATCAGGCAGATCAGCAAGACCAGGCCCCAATTCACTTCGGTCAGCTTGTCGCCAAGGGAAAGGGTGCGCTTGGCAGCCGCATAGGCACGAAGGGCCATCAGCCGCCTGCCTTGGCAAACTGCGGCGGGACGGGTTTGGTCTGCGCCTGCTTGCGGGGCTCCGCCGCGCTGGCCGAGCTGGGGATGGGATAGGCGGTGGGCAGGCTGGCAGGATCGCGCTGCTGGCAGAACAGAAGTACGTCGCGCGCCGTCGCGACATGAGGATGGGCCGGCACCGCACCATGCTCGATGATGCTGACGATGGCGTATTTGGGATCGATCACCGGCGCATAGCCGATGAACAGGGCGTGATCGCGCAGCTTCCAGTCCAGCGCGCTGTTCTTGGTCAAGCCGCGCAGATGTTCTTCCTGGGAATAGGCGCGCACCTGGGCGGTACCGGTTTTGCCCGCCATCTCAAAGCCGGGTTGGGTGATACGCCAGGAATAGGCCGTGCCGCCGCCTTCGTTCATCACCCGGTTCATGCCGTTGCGCACCCGGGCCAGCGCCTCATCGCTGAAATCCAGCTTGGCGGGCTCCACGCGCGGCATGACCTTGCCGCCCACCGAATGCACCATCCGCGGCACCACGGCCTTGCCGCTTGCCAGCCGCGCCGCCTGCTGCACCAGTTGCAGCGGCGTGGCGGTGACATAACCCTGACCGATGGCGATGCTGACGGTGTCGCCCTGCTGCCAGATCTGCTTGTAGGTTTTCTGTTTCCACGCCCTTGAAGGCATCAGGCCGGAATGTTCGCCGGGCAGGTCGATGCCGGTCAGCGATCCCAGCCCCAGCTTGCGGGCGGCTTCCTCGATCTTGTCGATCCCGACGCGGCGGGCGGTTTCATAGAAGAAGACGTCGCAGCTGTTCTTCAGGCCCCCTTCAAGATCCTGGGTACCGTGGCCCCTATGCTGCCAACAGTGAAAGGCATGGCCGCCGAAATTGTAGACGCCATTACAGGAGACCCGGAAGTCGGGCGTAGCGACGCCTGACTCGATAGCCGCCAGCGCCACCGCTGTCTTGAAAGTAGATCCCGGCGGATAGATGCCGCTGGTCACCTTGTTCAGCAAAGGCTTGTGGTCGCTGGTGGTGAGGTCGCGCCACTGCTGGCCGCTCAAGCCCACATTGAACAGGTTGGGGTCGAATCCTGGCGTGGAGGACAGTGCGATGATATCGCCGTTGTTGACGTCCATCACCACCAGGGCCGCGCTTTCATCGCCCAGCTTCTGATCGGCCAGCGCCTGCACCTGACGGTCGATGGTGAGATAGACGTCCTCACCCGGCTCACCGGTCTCCTTGCCCAGCTCGCGGATGATGCGGCCATAAGCGTTGACCTCGACGCGGCTGGCGCCCGCCTTGCCGCGTATCTCCCGGTCGAACTGCTTTTCGATGCCGCGCTTGCCGATGCGCATGCCCGGCAGGCTCATCAGGGGATCGTCGTCATGCGCCATGTCCTGCGGCGACACCGACGCGACATAACCCAGAATGTGCACCAGCTCGTTGCCGAAGGGATAATCGCGGGTCTCGCCCACATCGCACTGGATGCCGTTGAGGTAGGGCAGATGCATATTGACGCGGGAGAATTCCTCCCAGGTCAGGTTCTCCGCCACCGGCACCGGCACGAACTTCTTGTTCATGGCGATGTCGTGGAGAATTTTCTTGCGCTGCTGGTCGGTCAGCAGCACCACCTTGCCGATCGTATCCAGCGCCGCTTCCACCCCGGTGGTGGCCTGCTCGCTAACCAGCAGCACGCGATAATTGCGCCGGCTGTTGGCCAGCTCCACCCCGAACCGGTCCATGATGCGCCCGCGCGGCGGCGCGATCAGCCGCTCGGAAACGCGATTGTCCTCGGCCTCGACCATATATTGGTCGCCGTTGCGGATCTGGAGTTGATAGAGCCGTCCCGCCAGGACCGCGAACACGGCCGTCATGGCGCCGCCCATGCCCACCGAGCGGCGGGTGAAGGTGGCGTAGCGGCTCTTGTCCTTCTTGTCGAACAGCGGCATCAGACATCGCCTCGCGACGCACCCACCAGCTTATGGTGCAGCCAGCCCACCACCAAGGTCGAAGGCGCATAGAAAAGCACCGTCATCGCCAGTTGGCCGAGAATTGGGGTTAACGGCGGTAAATGAAGACCCGACAGCACATTCAGGGCCGCCACCGTCAGATAGGCAAGGGTACAGGCGCAGATCGCCGCCGCCGCAAAACCCAGCACCGCTGCCAGGCCCGACAGGCCGGCAAAGCTGTCGCGCTGGCGGGCCACCAGGGCATAGGTCAGCACAAAGGCCATGGACCAGATCCCCGGCGGGCCGCCCGACATCACATCCTCGGCAAAGCCGATGCTGAAAGCGACAGCCGGTGTCATCAGATCCGGGCGCACCAGGCACCAGAAATAGACGGGCACCAGGGCGAAAAGAGGCGCCGGCACCAGACCGCCCAGAAGCGAAATGGGGATATTGGCGATCAACACCCCGGCGAGACCGCACAACAAGGGGACCAGCGCAACCAGGTAACGGAAGTGGGGCGGGGTGGCGGCGCGCTCCAGACTGACCATATCAACGGTCCTGATCTTCGTCCGGCGCGGCCGGCGGCGCTTCGACTGGAACGGGCTTGGGTTTGGGCTGCACTTGTGGCTGGGGCGGCGGCACAACCGGTGCCGCCGCGGCTACCGGCGGTTGCGGCGGCTGCGGCTTCAGGCCAGCGGCTTCAGCCGGCAGTTGTGCGTTGGCGGGCAAGGCTTCCGGCGGTTTGGAGAAGTTGAGAATCTCCACGTCCTGGCTGGAGGCGGCATCGGCCAAAAGCGCCACCCGCCAGCCATCGGCGCCATCCGCCATGACGGTGCCGACGGGCAAGCCCGCAGGCAACAATCCGCCATCGCCGGAACTGGTTACCTGGTCCCCAGCATGCAGGGTCACGGTACGCGACACCATCTCCAGCGCCGGGTTGGCGCTGTTGTCGCCGGTCATCATGGCCTGGATGTTGATGGCCTTGCCGGACGAAGAGGCGATGGTGACGGGAATGCGGCTGTTCAAATCGGTGAGCAGGATCACCCAGGCGGTGCGTTCGCCCGCCAGATAGATGCGCCCGATCATGCCGCGCGAATCCATCACGGCCTGCCCCGGCAGCACATGGCTGCCGCGGCCCGCATCCAGGATCATGGTCTGCAAGAAGGGCCGGTTCGCCCTCCCGATCACCCGCGCCAGCACGCGATTCATCTGGGGATCGGGCACTGCATGCAGCAGCGCCTGGTACCGCCCCACCCGTCCCTGCAGCACGATCGCCACATTGCGCCACTGGCGCAGGCGGGCGTTTTCGTCCTTCAGCCTCAGATTTTCCTGGTAGACCGTGAAAATCTCGGTGATCGAACCGATCCAGCGGTCGAAACCCGCCACGGGGCCACGGACCTTTCCCAGCACCGGCGCCATGGCATCGGTGACATGGGTACGAACCCGGTCGAACAAACCGTGCTGCGCCTTGCCCAACAAAACCAGGACGACCGCCAGCGCGATGACAATGACCAGCGGCAGCTGGGCATTGCTTTTGCGGGCGATTTTCCAGACGTTGGCCATCGGCGGATCAGCCTCCGCGAGTGTTAGAAGGCAGTGGACAGGACGTGGCGCATGCCCTTGGTATTTTCAAGCACGCGCCCGGTTCCCAGCGCGACACAGGACAGGGGATCGTCGGCGATAGAGACCGGCAGCCCGGTCTCGTCCCGCAGCACCTGATCCAGATTGGCCAGCAGCGAGCCGCCGCCGGTCAACACAATGCCCTTGTCCACGATGTCCGCGGCCAGCTCCGGCGGGGTGGCTTCCAGCGCCACTTTCACCGCTTCGACGATGGCGCCCACCGGTTCGGCCAGGGCTTCGGCGATATGGCGCTGGGTGATGGTGATTTCCTTCGGCACGCCATTGAGCAGGTCGCGGCCCTTGATCTCCATGGTCACGCCATTGCCGTCCATCGGCAGGGCGGCGGAACCGATTTCCTTCTTGATGCGCTCGCTGGAGGCTTCGCCGATCAGCAGGTTCTGGTGACGCCGGATATAGGCAATGATCGCCTCGTCCATCTTGTCGCCGCCCACCCGCACGCTGCGGGAATAGACAATGCCGCCCAGCGACAGAACCGCCACCTCGGTGGTGCCGCCGCCGATGTCTACCACCATGGAGCCGGTGGGTTCGCTGACGGGAAGGCCGGCGCCGATCGCGGCCGCCATGGGTTCCTCGATCAGGAAGACCCGGCGGGCGCCGGCGGAGAGAGCCGATTCCTGAATGGCGCGGCGCTCGACCGCGGTGGAACCCGATGGCACGCAGACGATGATCATGGGATTGGCGAATGAGCGGCGGTTATGCACCTTGCGGATGAAGTGCTTGATCATCTCCTCCGCCACTTCGAAGTCGGCGATGACGCCGTCGCGCATGGGGCGGATGGCTTCGATATTTCCGGGGGTGCGGCCCAGCATCATCTTGGCGTCGTTGCCCACGGCGCGGACCGCTTTCTTGCCGCCGCGAGTGGTGATGGTGGCGACCACGCTGGGCTCATTGAGGACAATGCCGCGGCCTTTGACATAGACCAGCGTGTTCGCGGTCCCCAGGTCGATGGCCATGTCGCTGGAGAGCGCGCCAAGAAGACTGCCGAACATGCGAATTGATCCTTAAACCTGCGAACCAGGCCAAAATGAGCGCCCTTCCTGAAGACCGGCCCCCGGGGCGCTTTTCCCGGGGGTAGCCCTTTCTCGACAGCTTACCTAGCTATGGTTAACGCTTCTGGTGCCTGCTTTTCGCGTTTTACCAACAACTTGTTTAAGGCATTCACATAGGCATAGGCGGCCGCGACCATGGTGTCGGTATCCGAGGCCTTGCCGGTCACGGTGCGGCCGTTTTCCTCCAGCCGGACACTGACTTGGGCCTGGGCGTCGGTTCCCTCGGTCACGGCGCTGATCTGGAACAATTGCAGGGTGGCGGTGTGGGGGTAGGCCTCCCGGATTGCCATGAAAATGGCGTCCACCGGCCCGTCGCCCGAGGTCGTGACGCTTTTGACCACGCCCGCAGCATCCAGGGTCAGGGAAGCGACCGGGATGATGCCGGTTCCAGCCTCAACCCGGAGCGCCTTGATCGAGATGGTGTCATGGCCGCGCATGATCTCGTCATCGACCAGGGCGGCAATGTCCTCGTCAAAGACATGCTTTTTCTTGTCGGCCAGGTCCTTGAAGCGCCGGAAGGCGTCCTCGAAGGCCTCGTCCTCCAGGGCGTAGCCCATGCTTTCCAGCTTGTCGCGGAAGGCATGCCGGCCCGACAGCTTGCCCAGCATCAGGGAGGTGGCATTCACCCCCACATCCTCGGGCCGCATGATCTCGTAGGTCTCGACATT
>Ga0157379_10000226_pt1 | contig 44189 bp, 40 predicted proteins | sample S25metaG_FD_121802 | JGI IMG/M metagenome (GOLD analysis project Ga0157379, IMG submission 121802) | Switchgrass rhizosphere microbial communities from Kellogg Biological Station, Michigan, USA - S2-5 metaG | ecosystem: Host-associated > Plants > Roots > Rhizosphere > Soil | place: USA... | reverse complement strand
TAGCTGAAGGTCGAGGCGACGAAGAGATTGCCTTGCGAATCGAGAGCCAGTCCGCCTCGCGAGATCTGGTCGTAGTAATAGTAATCAAACGAGCAGAAGACCCATTGCGAGTTTGTAGCAAATGTGGTGATCACTCCGTCAGGATTTACTTTGCGGACGCGATTGTTGCAATCCGTGATGTACACGGTTCCGTCCGGCGCTACCGCCACGCTTCCGGGCTGGCTTATTTGGGCAGAAGTCGCCGGCCCATTGTCGCCGAGGCTTCCCGATACTCCATTCCCGGCGAAGGTGGTGATGACTCCAGCTGCCGACACCTTCCTGACGCGATTATTGACTGAATCGGCAATGAATAAATTACCCGCGGCATCCACGGCCATACCCATTGGAGCGTTCAGAAGGGCGGAGGTTGCAAGAGCACCATCTCCCCTAAAGCCTGATGTGCCACTGCCACCAACAGTGACCACGTTTCCGCCCGAGAGCTTGCGAATGCGATTGTTGCCTGTATCGGCGATCAGAACATTGCCGCCTTCATCGCTGGCGACGCCGCTTGGAAAGTTGAGTTGTGTGGTAGTCGCAGGTCCATCTCCATTGAAGTTAAATATTCCCGTCCCCGCCACGGTGCTCATATTGCCACCCGTGGTGACGCTGCGAATCCGACTGTTATTGCTATCCGCGATCAGAACATTGCCGCTGGCATCCACAGCTATGCCCCTGGGGTTCCCCAGACGTACGGAAGTCGCGGGTCCGTCTCCATTGAATCCGAATGCGCCAGTGCCCGCGACGGTGGTGATAATCCCTGCAGTAGTGATTTTGCGAACACGATTGTTGTTGCTATCGGCGATGAATAGATTCCCGGCACTGTCGAAAGCAATGCCCATCGGAACGGAGAGCGATGCGGAAGTCGCAGGGATGTTGTCCCCGTTGTAGTTCGAGGACCCGTTTCCAGAGACAGTGCTGATGACGCCCGCCGTAGTCACCTTGCGAATGCGATTGTTGCTGGTATCGCTAATGTAGAGGTTGCCGGAGCTGTCCAACGCAACGAACGTGGGATACGCCAGACGCGCCGCGGTCGCCGGACCGCCGTCTCCGCTGAAACCGGGCTCTCCGGTGCCGACGACGGTGCTGATGGCGCCGCCCGAAGTGACCTTGCGAATCCGATGATTATACATGTCGGTGATGAGCAGATTACCGGACGCATCCAAGGCGAGGCCCCCAGGATAATTGAGCTGTGCAGAAGTCGCTGGACCTCCATCTCCGCTGTAGCCCATTGTTCCGGTACCTGCAATCAAAGTCACGGTACCATCGGCCGCCACACGATAAACGCTATGTTGCGGGCTAGAGGTGGAGAAATAGAAGCCGCCGGCGCGATCGGAAACCACCCCTTGCGGAGCAATAAAGCTTACGGACACAGCTTGCGCGCCATTGACCGGATCTCTTGCCCCGGCAAATTGCGTGATGGTGGACTGAGCCAGCGCCGGCGCCGTGCACAGATGGAACATGGCAAGTCCCGCAAAAGGAGTCGCAAGGCTTAGAAGTATCTTCATGACTGTTTTCATCCTTCACTCCTGTGGCGGCGGAGGAACAAACACAATCCGCTCTTCGGAAGAGCTTGCATCCAGCAGGTAAATGGTTTGATCTATCCCGTCTGTCAGGCGGAAGACCGTATTACGAATTGGATACACGCCCGAAACAGCGCAATCGCAGTGAAGCGTCTTGATGAAGCGGCCGCTCGAGTCGAGGACAGCGACGTCTCCCGATTCCTTATTTCCGATCAGGATTCGGCCTTCAGGTGAGAGGGCTACTCCGATTGGACCAGAAATACCCTGATTTACATCCGCGAGAAGCCGGCGTACGGCTCCGCCGCCCGGATCAAAAACGGTAAACACCTCGTTGGCGGCACGGTCGGTGACGATCGCATCTCCGTTACTCGTGATCGCGATGCCGGAAATCGTACCGGCGGATGTTACGAAACGTGATGCTCCTGACGAGGCTGTCCATGCATAAAGAACATTCCCGTCTGGTTCATCACTGGCGTAGACAAGCACAGTTCCATCGTTGCTAACGGCCATGCGAGTCAGTGCCCGATCCAGTTGCACGACGGCGGAGTACTTTGGTTCCTGCGGAAGCCCGGTTACGATCCGTACTTCACGCGCGTTGGGGTAATAGAACGCTGCCGCCGTTGCTTGAACACTGGCGGCCATACGAGTGGGGTTTGCGGGCACGTCGGGAATTGCCAGCGGCGAAATCTGGGTGCCGTTCAGACTAAGCGCCAATAGCGCCACGTCCGTAGAGACGACTGCGTGGTTTGCATCCAGTGTCAGCGCCTGCGAGATCGCGAAGTCGGCTTCGATGGGCGCTCCGACCGTAGCGCTTCCCAGGATTCCCTGGACGGGACGCATTTTACCCGTGTTGCCATCGAAGACATAACCGATGATCGGTCCGGATAACGATCCGGTCTGTGCACTACACACACCGACGATGAGAAGGATCAGCAAGGCGCCTCGAAGAACGGCGCTCATTGTGGGTTCCCCACTACAGGAGATCCTACGGTGATGGTCGGCTGATCGTCGGTTTCATTGCCGCGTGTCAGAAGAATGGCCGTGGCGGCTCCAGCTCCCGCACCAACGAGGATCCAAATCCACTTTTTCGAGCTTCCCTTGCTTTGCGGCGAAGGCGGCGCGACAGTAGCTGGACGAGGTGCCGGAGTTGATGTAGTAGGCGCCGGTCCCGGTGGAATTACGAACGCAATCTTGGCGATAACCTCCGACCGATTACGAAGAGGCGCTGGAGGAACGGGCTGTGCAGCGTGCTCGTCGGCTTTCGCGGCCTCGTCTGTGGCGAAGGCCGCGGGTTCGACCATCGCAGTCATCATCGCGACAACGACGAGTACAATCATCGCCGGCATCCACTTTGAACGGCGTTTCGATTCTGAGTTGGAATCCATCTGTTCCTCCTTCAAATTCATCAAGGCAGTGCAAAAGATTGAGAGTTGGATTGACCTTTGGTGTTTCTAAACGTGACAGTGACAGTTCCTTTTACGGACCCGCCTTCAATACTTAACGGCAGCCGAAGCTGAGCCAGTCCGCCGAAGGTCGAATCACGGTTGAACCAGTCCGTAAAAAGGGGAGCGACGTCGAGAGTCAGAACGTCGTCGGATGCCGAGCAACCTGGAATGGCCCCGCAGCGGAGCCGAACCCTGGGGGTCGTGCTGAATGCGAGACTCAATTGCGTGACTTCGCGCGACGTGGAGAGCAACAGCATCGAGACGGAAAAGCCGCCCTCAGTACTCGTTTGTATGCGCTGAAGCGAAGGCGGGCGCAGCGGAATCGTGAGCGCGTCCGTTCCGGATCGCGAGAAGCTAGCCTGCATCGTCCCCGCCGTGATCGCTCCGGAGAATGTGAACGTTCCTGCAACCGTTCCGGACTGAAAGGGCAACGGGCCGCGGTGAACGTCAGTGCCAAAATGAGCCTGCGTTTCATTCGCAGGAATCGTGAATGCCGCAGTTCTGCCGCCGGTGGCGAATTGAATGGCTGGATCGTCCGACGGGTTTACCGCGTTCGAAGCGAACGCCAATGAGATCGAGCCGGTGACATCGTGCGGGAACGGCGTTGCCATCGTGACATCAACGTTCGCCTGTTGTCCGGGAATGAGGGGATCCGGTGTGAATGCAAAAACGGGTGATGGCATCACAACGGTTGTTGCATCGGAGCTGCTGTTATTGGCGGCATTCAAGTCGCCACCAAGGGCAACCGCTGCGGTATGGGTCACTCCCGGCGCGCCGCCACTCACTGCAACAGTAAGCACGTATGGAATGGAATCGCCGGTGTCGAGGACAGTCGGAGTTGTACAGGTCACAACCTGACCGGATGGTGAACACGTCCAGCCAGCGCCGGAGCCTGAAACGAAAGTCAAACCAGCGGGAAGCGAATCCGTCACCGTGATCGTGCCCGTTGTGGGCACTCCTCCTACGTTCCGGACGGTGACCGTGTACGTTTCATTGAATCCCACTCCGAAGTTGCCGGTATGCGAGCTGGCGATCAACAAGTCCGGAAAAGGATCGGCGATCAGAAAAGACACCGCATCGCTGGTCCCTCCGATCGTCGTGACGCGCATCCCGACCGGACCCAGCGATGCCGCAGCCGAGATCATCAACCCTGCGGTGGCTTCACTTGAACTGATCACCCGGACGTCGCTGACGGTGATATTGCTGCCCCCGTGAAGAACCAGCCCCGGGACAAAGTTCGTTCCCGTTAACTTCACATCGACCTGGCCCGTTGCGCCGCGAGCTCCGATGCCGGGTGTGATTTGAGTCAGTGTTGGGGGAGGGGGCCGTATCGTAAACGGCGTAGGATTTGTCGTCCCGCCTGGTGTTGTTACCGTGATGTCTCGAACTCCCAGCACAGCATCGGGCGCAATAGTGAAGGTGGCAGTAACGGTATCGTCAGTGTCCAGCTTAACGTTCGTGATCGCAACTCCGTTCCCGTTGGCGCTCACAGTCGGAGAAACGAGGTTAATGCCCGTTAGGGTCACACCGACGCTCGTGCCCTGCACACCAAGTGCGGGTTGAATATCTGTCAATGTTGGCGGTGGTGGCGGTGGTTCCACACAGGGTCCACCTCCTACCAGACTTCCGACAGATGCGAACGAACTGATGGGTGGTTGAGGATCCATCGGTCGCAGGTCACGTCCGGCAAGTCCTGGGTGGTCTGGCCGCACTTTGGTAGCGCGAAACAGTGAGAAGGCGTTACCGCTGTTACCCGTCGGGCCGGAATAAGGAGACCAGTATTCCCAGACAATATTGCCTGCCGAAGTCACTTCGAACAGCCGCCCTTGTGGCCCCGAGCTGATGAGTGTGTTGCCGTTCTCCAATCGCTCCGCTCCCGACAAGTTTGTTGTCTGCAGCGAACTGTTGGAATACGTCCACAGAGGCGCGGGGGGCGCGAAGGGGGCGCTGTCCGGAAGCGGATAATTACCTCCCGAATCGACGGGTGGGACGAATTCATAAACCTTGGTGGTGGCGCCGCCCGGCGTGGGTGTCCTGTTGCTGAAGACCGTCATGTGTCCGGCGCCCGGACGACCCGGAGGAATCCAACGCGCGTCGTGCTGAAACCCGAGCAGTTGATCGGCAGCGGCGCCACGTCCGTAAGCCCGAGGGTTTCCCCAACGGTAAAGCAGGTCGCCGCCTTTGCCGTAGCGGCCGCCGGTACGGCTAGCCGCCTCTGCGATCGTGGTGCTGTGGTCGATGACCCAGACTTCATTGAACGTCGGCACGCTGAGCAGGATTTGATCGAGCTCCGGATTGTAGACGACGGCGTTGGTGTGAAAAACGTCGCGTGAGAAAGCCGGTCCGCCATCGTCGGCGTTGATGTCGATTCTTTCCGGGTGAGCGGACGGATCGGAGTAATTCTCGAGGGTGGGATCGAGATTCTGAATCAGGTGATCCCATAGATGCCATTCCCAGACGATCGTTGCGCTGTCCGGCCGCTGCGGCGCGAATTCGATCAGCATGTCGGGCCAGATCCCTCCCGGAGGAACGGCTGCCGGCCTGCGACCAACTCGGCGCGCTTCGGCAGCATTCTTGGACTCCCAGGCGATGGCCAGGATGTTTCCGTTCGGAAGAACCGCGACATCGTGGTGCGGAAGGCGAGTTTCGTTATAGCGAAAGTCCCAGACGAGATTTCCGTCGAAGTCGAACTCTTGAAATCGGCCTCCCTGCCCGCCGCCCGAAAAGATGGAAGTGCCCCGATCGCTGGCGCCTCGCAGGACATGCCCGTTGTCCAGCAAGTACACCCACGCGCTGGGTAAATAGGCGCTCCTCCACGTCCGGACCACCTGTCCACCAGAATCGATGAGATACGTCAGAGTGGAACTCATCGGAGTGAACAGCGTGTAGCCGGGGCTCGCATCGGCACATTTCAGACGTAAGCCGCGCGATTCGACAGCGCCACCCTGGCCGAGAGTGAAACACTGGAGGATGAGTAGGAGCGCGAACGTAAGAGCAAAAGCCTTCGGCGTCATGGCGCTCTCCCGGCGGACCTGTATAAATGTGGAGGCATTCTACTCATACAGGCGAAATTTCGCGTCGAAAACTGTCATGCCGGAGAAAGATTTTTAGCGGGCGCCCCCTCGGATCCGAATTCGCGGCGGCGGGGACTGCGGCGTTTTCGCCATCGTGCGATCGGCGATTCGGCGATATGCTCTTCTGACATGTTGCGAAAAATTCTTCTGTCCGCGCTGCTGACCTTCCCCTTGCTGGCGCACCATCCGGTTGCGGCGAAGTTTGACCTGAATAAGAAGCGAACGCTGCGAGGTGTCGTTACCCGCGTCGACTGGTCGAATCCGCATGTTCATGTCCTGATGTACGTTCAGGAGAGCGGACAAAGGGCGAACTGGGCCGTCGAGCTGGAAAGCGAGCTCGAGTTGGAACGGAGCGGATGGAATGCAGATTCGCTGAAGCCCGGAGAGGCGATAACCGTGCAGGGGCCGGTCGCGAGAGACGGAAGTTCGCAATTGTGGGGCGAGTCCATCACGCTGACATCAACGAACCGCCGCGTGCTTCAAATGACGCCGGAAGCTCTCGCTTCATTCAGGCCGGCCTCCAATGGCCGGCCTGCAGGCCCCACACCGCGCTGGCCGGACGGAACGCCTCGTCTGGGCCCCGCGCCGGGTGAGCGTGGTTACTGGGCGAGACCGGGCTCTGTAAGCCTTGCGGAAACAGGCATTAATGTGGAAATGGACAGTCATGGCTTACTGAAAAACATCAGTGACGCGGCGAAGGTCGCGCCATTCCAGCCCTGGGCACGCGATCTTTACATACTGCGACAGCAGCGATTCCTGCAGGACGACCCTATGTTTCTCGAGTGCTACCCGCCGGGCGCAGTGCGTCAGTTTCAAATGCCTCTCGGTATTCAGTTCATCGAAGACAAACCGTTTCAGCGCATCTTCGTCATGAATGGCGGCGGGAATCACGACTGGCACTTTATCTACACCGATGGCCGCGAGCAAAAAGGCGCCAGCCGCGGAAACGCCGACAATCCTCTCTTTTATGGAAACGCCGTAGGGAAGTGGCAGGGCGACACGCTCATCGTCGATACGCGAGGTTTGAACGAAAAGTTCTGGTTCAGCAATGGCGGTCTGCCGCATACAAATCAGCTTCACCTGACTGAGCGATTTACGCGTACCGACGCGAACACATTGAAGTATGAAGTTGTGATCGAGGATCCGGGCGCGTACACACGCACCTGGAATGCAGGCTGGACGTTGCAATGGGTGCCGGAGGATCTACCGACGTATTACTGTCAGGACAACAGAGCATGATGAAAACCTTTCTTCGCATGTTTCTTCGCAACGTTGTCGTTCTTCTCCTGGCGTTTTCGTTTTTTGACACCCTGTCCTTCGCGCAAGGTCGCGGAGGTCGTGGCGGGGGCGCGCCCGATACGCGGCCCGCGCCACGATGGCCTGATGGCCACATCAATCTGGGTGCGGTGCCCGGATCCGAAATGGGCTCGTGGGATGCAACGCCGACTTCGATCCCACTGGCGCGCGCTGACGTCGCATCAGACTTCGGTCTATTCGCCGCCGACATGTCCGAGCCGACCGATCCTTTCCTTGCCGCCAAACCGAAGCTCAGCCAGATTCCCTTTCAACCGTGGGCGCGTAGCCTTTTTGCCTCGCGCGTTCAGGCGCGGCAGGAGCCGTACACGCGGTGCAAGCCCTCGAGTGGGGCACGGCAAGTTGCGACTGCGTACGGAACTCAGCTCCTCGAAGTGCCAGAAATGAAACAGTTCTTCATCATTGAGACCGGTGGCGCGCACAGCTTCCGAACGGTCTATATGGATGGCCGCCCGCATCCCGCAAAGCTTGCACCCAGCAGTCGCGGGCATTCGGTTGGGCATTGGGAAGGCGACACGCTGATTGTCGATACGATCGGTTTCAACGAGAAGGCGTGGATCGATAACCTGGGAATGCCCACGACGGATCGCCTGCATACAATCGAGAAATTCACCCGTACGAACTACAGCACCCTCAAATACGAAATCACGATTGAGGATCCCGGCGCGTACACCGCACCCTGGACCAGCGGCTTTTACTTCCGTTGGACACCGGGCGAGAGCTTCGAGTTCGTCTGCCAGGAGAACAATCTCGCGCCTGAACTGATCATGGGTGAAGACAAAATCGCCGTGAAACCACCGTCGTTTGTGCCATAGCCGTGAAGTCTTCTCCGCCTCAGGCGGAGAGAGTCGGGAACGGCACCAGCTTCGACTTGAGAATTCGTCGATCGCGAGTGATCAACGGTGCATTTTCGACAATGCTGGTGGCAGCGATAATTTCGTCAGCGGGATCTGAAGCAAAATCCAACTTCGTGCTTTTCCGTGCGATTTCGATCGTAATGGGGAAGACGATCGTCGAGCGCAAAAAGCGGGTAAATGCAGCGGCGGCCAGATCCATATCGAGACGCTTCAAACTTACGAGCTTGGAGAGTTCCCAAAGGACGATGTCGGAGGTGGCGAGAAAGTCTCCGATGATCAGTTGCTCTTCTGAGTCACTTAGGTCGCCGTTTAATAGCGACACGGCGATGTGTGTGTCCAGATTCAGCATCCCAGTTTACCCACGTCCGCATTAGTTCGCCCGTGATCCTGATCTTCCCCTTCATCGAGCCGATCAGATGCCTGTTCCCGCCGGCATTGATCGGCAGTACCCTGGCAATGGCTCGACCTCGTTTTGTGACAACAATCCCTCCCGCATCGAGTTCTTCGAGGATATTGAGACACTTCGCTTTGAATTCTGTCGCTGTGATCACTTTTTCTCTCAACATTCTGGCGAGTATCGCATATGACCAGTGCATTGGTGAGTCGGGAAACGACTGTCGCCTTTGGAGCCTCCGGCCGAATCGAAATTAATGCTGCTGCGATACAAATCTCTCACCTTCATACTTATGTCGCCGCCGGCAGGCCGAATCGACGCGCGGACCGAAATTTCGGACGGCCGTTGGCGTTAGAGCAGGCAGCACATTCGGGAAGGAGCAAGATGACGATGAAACGAGCAATGGTTGCGACTGTGTTTGTGGCTGGTCTTGTTGCCGGATACTTCATGGCCGGATATGGCGAAACTACTGTTCTGGCGCAGAAACCCTGGCAGTGCAGATCCTGGGAGATGGATTCGAAAACTGACACGTCCAACGCGATCGCAGCGTTTCTGGGAAGTTCCACAAACGTGCAGTTGACCTCTGCTGCCGTGACTGTGGGCTCGCGATATGCCGTAGTTGCGTGCAGGAACTGAGTCATGCACTCCTCACTTGACGATCCACGCGTTCGGCGCGTGCTTGATGATATGCATGCAACAGCAGATCGCAACGACCCGCCGTTGCTCGAGAAAGCGCGCGGAAAACATGGCGCGGAGAGAGCAGCGATGCTCGGCGATGCGTTCATACCTGTGTCACCGGATGCCGGTCGCCTGCTCTACGTACTCGCGCGCGGCTCAGCACCGGGCACGATTGTGGAGTTCGGTACGTCATTCGGCATTTCAACCATCTATCTCGCGGCGGCGGTACGCGATCGCGGTATAGGCCGAGTCATTACAACGGAGATGCACGCGGGTAAGGCCGCGCGTGCAAGCGAATACATCGCGTCGGTAGGACTCGCTGACGTCGTCGACCTGCGCATCGGTGACGCGCTCGAAACGTTAAAGGATCTGACAAGCGGTGTGTCGATGGCATTTCTCGATGGCTGGAAGGATCTTTACTTGCCGTTTCTTCACAGGATTGAATCGGCGCTGCAGCCCGGCGCGATCGTTGTTGCCGATGACCTCGATCTATTTCCCGACGTGCTGCGCGACTATCTCGCGTATGTGCGGGAACCCGAGCGCGGATATATTTCGGTCACGCTTCCGATTGGCGATGCCATGGAGCTATCGGTTCGCACGCTGTGACGGGAGGTCTTACATCGCCGCCAGGCGTGGCCGGGCGTTCGCCTTGCGGATTATGGAGAACTCGAGTCCCGAAACGACGATGGCGTCAATGATAGGCCACAGATTCTCCACAACACGTAATTCGATTCCCGCCTCAACGTGTCGGGCAAGCAAGTCTCCCACCAGCGAAACTGCCAGAGGCGTCACATCGGAACGTGCCACCCAATAACCCGCCTCAGTAACCTTTGGCTGGAAGAACGCCGCATCGAACTCATACGCGTACAGCCGACACGACCGGACTTGCTCCAGCCAGGCATCTTCTATCGCGTGCAGCCGACATCCCACGGAGTCGAGCAGAGCGGCTCCAGCTTGCAAGATTGGTGTTGTCTTGCCAACCCAGCAACAGGCCCGCGGACAATCGCGGGGAAACCAGTAGCTTGGAGCGTGCTCCTGATCCAATGCCCAGACGAAAGGCTCAATTTCGCTAGAGGTTCGCGCGACACGAGGTTGGAACACTTCGATGTTTGGGTCCTCGGAAAAGTGGAATAGAGTTTTCACAAACTGGGCTTTTGGGGACGTTAGAATTCTACTCGGGTCGTGCCTCACACCGTGAAGTGGTCCGCAAATACGCCGCCGACTTTACCGAGCTCGTCTGGAACTCCTCCAGTTGGGCCTTCTCGTCGTTGGTTGTGCTCCTCGCAAGCAGACGTTTCGTGACGGGCCCGAGAAACGTGGCATATGCCTGCAGCGTGGTCTTATCGCCGGTTCGAATCGCCGTGGCTATGAGGTCTTCGGTCGCCGTGGTAACGATTTCCATTCGCCCGACAAAAACACGCGCCAACTGCACCGGCTTAGGATCGATGTTCAGTGGGAGAACCTTGTCAACGTCGTGCCGTGGCACGATATAGAACACACGGGTTCCTTCTTCGAACCACAAATCTTGCCATGTCGCGATCATCGCCTGCGCTTCGCTGGGATAAAGGCCGTTCTCGATCAAAAGCGAGTTCAAACGACGCTGCAACGCGGCAAAATTGTTTTGGAGTTCCGGTGGATCCAATGTGATTTCGTTCTTCAGGGCTCCGATCGCACGAAAACCTGTCTTACCGCCGCGATTCTCAAAGAGAATCACGGCCGGGATATCGTTTCGACCGATCTTGCGAACCGTGACTCGCCCGTTCTGCTCAAGTCTCGCCGCAATGGGCACCGGGAATGTTCCGACGCCTCGATAAAACAAAAACTTCTCGTCCTGGTCGCCGATCCGAATGGGTGCCGCACCGGTTTCCCGTGCGGCGTAATAGTGACTTGCATCGGACTCGATCGGAAAAGCACGAGCGGCTTCCGGTAGTACCTTTACTCCGCGCCAGGTCAGCCCGGTGATGCCGTCGAAATAACCAAGGGTTTCGTTGACCGTTGTGTCTTTTTCCGTAGGGCGGGGATACCATTCCGTCATGAGTCCCTGGGGAAACCGAACACGCACGTCAACGGTTGTGGGGCGTCGAGAGTAGAAATACAGGACAGGCGTTTCCATGCGAACCGTCGAACTCATCAACCACTCGGGGAATTCGTCAAAGCGTTCCACAAAACATGGCAGATCGCTTCTCCCAGTCGGCCCTCCAAAGGGAAGCCATTCGACGGCGCGGCCGTCTTCTCCCGCGATGGAAGTAAATGTCCCCCATTCGTGAACCGTGAGTTCTGTTTTCTTATCGAGGTTGTCCGTCGCAGCGGATGTTCGGAATGAAATAAGAACTGCAAGAGCAAAAGCCGTTAGGATCTGAATACGTCTCAACATGGAACCTCCGGTCTTTGGAGAGGATTGTGTTGAAGCGATCGTATAAAGACCAATCGTCGGGGTAAAGTTCATGTTTGTCATGCATCCATGACAAATCTTGATGACGGCTCATTTATTTCCTGAAAGTCCAATTCTCGTTGCAGTGTTTGGCCTCAAATCGCGCATTTAACGGTAGGAGGCATTATGAAACACACCCGGTCGGCCGCAGCATTGGCACTCGGTATCGTAATCGGAGTCAGTACGACAGCATTGGCGCAGGACAAGACGGACTTCACAGCTCTCCAGGGCACCCTGAAGCAGACAGACAAGGTCACGCTGACTACTATCGGTGGGGAAAAGATCAAAGGACAACTGCTCGAAGTTTCGTCAAACCGGATCGTGCTACAGCTGAAAGATGGCCCCAGGAGCGTCGACGCAGTTCAGATACAGAAAGTTCAGAAAAGGAAGAATGGCGTACTGCTAGGCGCTGTCATCGGAGCCGGCTCCATGATTCCGGTCTCGGTCGCCCTCTCGTCATATGCCGATAATGAGGGGAGCAACGCGGCGATGGCTCTCGTGCCGATTGGGTTGGGCCTGGGCGCCGGTATTGGTATCGACGCCGCAATCGGTTCCAACAAGACTCTCTACGAGCGCAAAGGGGGCCGCACCGTTAGCGTAGCGCCGCTGATCAATCCAAAGGGCGGGGTCGGTGGACGCGTGGTGTTCAAGTTCTAAAAACTGTCTAATCCTCATTGCAAACGACACGGAGGGCTTGTCACTGTTGACAAATCGTCAAAGAGTCGGGCGCGTAACGTGTCATTAACGCCGAAACGGCACAAAGATCCCTGGCGGACTCGACTGACAGTCCTCCGTACGTTCGTGATTCTTAAGATATTCTGTTTCCGGCGGGCCGAGCCTGCATTCCGGCACCCGGCCTGCTGGTGGATTCTTGTATGCGACTTCTCGCGCTTTTATCAGTGTTTGTCCTGTCCCTTTCAATGGCAGGGGCAGCGCCAGTGGTTCCCTTTGAGCAACCAAAAGACTGGGACTCGCAAATCAAACTGCGGGAAGCCGTCGATTTGAATCCCGACCCGAGCATTGTCGAGATCAACCTCGAAGCCCGAGTTGCGAGAACCCGCATCTCCGCAACGCAGGAAGTTGAGGCCTGGACCTATGATGGCGGCTTGCCCGGCCCGCTCATTCGTATCAATGTTGGAGCGCGCCTGATCGTGCACTTCACGAACAGGTTGCCCAAAGGTACGACGGTTCATTGGCATGGTATTCGCGTACCCATCGAGATGGATGGCGTGCCGGGCATCTCTCAGCCGGAGGTTCTTCCCGGGGAGTCCTTTACTTACAGTTTCATCGTACCGGATGCGGGATTGTTCTGGTATCACCCGCACGTTCAATCGGCCATGCAAGTGGGCAATGGCCTGTACGGCGCCCTTCTGGTCGAGGATCCGGCAGAACCGGTTCCGCCGATGGATCAGCTGGTCCTGGTCTTGAGCGACATTGGAGTCGAAAAGGATGGATCATTGTCGGCCCCGGATTCTGGCGGATCGACGGGAATGGCGTTTGGCCGAGAAGGCAATGTCCTGCTAGTCAACGGGCGCAATGAGCCGACGCTTATGGCGCGGCCAGGAGCGCTGCAACGCTGGCGGATCGTCAACACAGCGAAGAGCCGCTACTTCGCAATGATGCTTGGAGAGAAAACGACATTCACCAAGATCGGTGGAGATGGCGGACTTCAGGAATTTCCGACTCGGTTGGACATTCTGGTGCTGGCCCCAGGCGAACGCGCGGATGTGATCGTTGCGCCACTGGCGCGGCAAGAGACAGAAGCCACCGCCTTGAACATGTTGTTCAATCGCGGCTACGGATCCGTTGAGTACCGTTCCCTCGATCCGATGTTCAAAATTGCTGCCTCAGGGAAGCCGGAATCCCAAAGCGTTGCTGTTCCGGACGTCCGACGCACGATCCCCGCACTAGTCAAGGATGGCGCGACACCCGTACAACTCGAGCTGAATATCACCCAGGCGGGGCGCAACGGAGCATTCGCGTACGACATCAACGGTCAACCGTTTGAAAGAGCGATTCCGCTGAAAGCGAAACTCGGGGAGACCCAGCTATGGACAGTGAAGAACACGACACCCTGGTCTCACCCCCTTCACATTCATGGGTATTTCTTTCAGGTCCTGGACGAGAAGGGAGAAGTGGCTCATCCCATCGAGTGGAAGGACACCGTCAGCGTTCCGTTCAAGGAAACTCTTCGACTGCTGGTCCGCTTTGACGAGAGGCCCGGCCAATGGATGGTGCACTGCCACATCCTCGACCATGCTGAAGGCGGCCTGATGACCACGATCATCGTCGGTGACGCCGCTGCAAAACCGCATTCTCATTAGCCAAGGCTTGCCCGGGACGTAGTTCAGACACTTCGGTGATCGCTATGTTCCGTTCAGCTCTCCATCGAAGTAACAAATGGACACATGATATCATGTGTCCATGAAACGCGCCTTGATCCAGTTTGATGAAGAAACGTATGAGCGGTTAAGGCATCACGCATTTGCGCGACGCCGATCTATTTCGTCCGTAGCCAGGGAGTTGATAGCGAAGGGGCTCGAAGGCGGCGAAAAAAGCAGGCCAACTAAAGTCGGCCAAATGGCTTCAGTTGCTGCAGGTCGCTCCAAACAAGGGGGAATGGCTCCCATCTCCGAACGGCACGATGAGGCGTTGGCTGCACGCGCCTCAAAAAAATGATCTTTCTGGATACCTCAGCCATTTACGCCTGGGCTGACAAGGCGGACCCGAATCATCAGATAGCTGTAGGCAGACTCCAGGAGATATTGGACCTGCAGGAAGAGTTGATGACGCACAACTACATCGTCCTGGAAGCCGTTTCTTTGCTTCAGGGCCGCCTCGGTCAGTCCGTTGCGACGAAGTTTCTCAAAGATACGTCGGCCTTTAACGTCGAATGGGTGGACCGCGACCTGCACGCCATCGCGACTCGAGAATTTGAGAGAGCCGGCAAACGTCGCTTGAGTTTTGTAGATCACGTCAGCTTTCTTGTGATGAAGCGCCGGAGTGTCCAGACTGCTTTCGCTTTCGATCCAGATTTCAGAGTTGCAGGTTTCCAATTGTTTGAGCCTTGAAGGAATCACCGCACCGCTCGGGAAGGGCAACATGGGAGCGGCTATCGAGCGCGGCGCGGCAGGTCTCGCCAGGGTTTCCAACGTTAGAGGCGCAGATTGTTTGGAAAAAACCGCAGGAACGTGGAATTTCTCTCTATAATTCGCGAATCAGACAAGGGAGGCCTCGCAATGAAACTCAAAGTATTCGCTGTTGGCATTATTCTGGGGTGTGCATGCGGATCTGTTGCAATCGCACAGGATCCCGCCATCGAGAAAGCTTTGCTGGCAGCGCCCCGGCAAATGAAGGACGCAACGACTGTGATCAAATGGAAGAGCGATTTCACCTATGACACGTTGCGGAAAGGAACAAATCGACTCGTCTGTTACGAGCGACCTGTCCAACCCGGGCAACCGCCCTTTTCCGTAGAATGCACGAGTATCGCTAACCTGGAACGAGTCGCTCAGAGCCTGAAGACGGAGACCATTGCCGACCAAAAAGAACGACAGGCGGCTTTTGAGGCCATGGAAAGGGCCGGCAAATGGACGAAGCCCGAGTACGGGTCTGTGTTCTACAACCTGACGGGCCAGGACCAGGCCAGCGCTCGGTCACACGTCACGATTTCCGTGCCGGGCGCCACGAAGCAATCAACGGGTCTGCCTGAGGACGGTAACCAGGGCGGAGTTTGGATCATGAATGCGGGCACATCGGCCGCCCACATCATGACGCCCGGCCACTAACGCAGCGACGTGAAGCCTCTCGTCCTTTTCCTCTTAATCGCAGCCTTCGGGCCGGCGCAGGTCAGGCGCACGTTCACCGGGGTCATAACCGACGGAATGTGCGCCGCAGGCAACCACACACAAATGCGTATGGGACCCACAGACGCCGAGTGCACCATTGCCTGCGTGGATGCACACGGCGCGCTGTTTGTGCTGTACGACGGAACGGGTGCCTACACGTTGAGTGACCAGAAGACCCCGGAGAAATTCGCCGGCAAGAGGGTGACGGTCACAGGAATGCTCAACTCTGGCACCCGAACGATTCAAGTCGACTCTATCGCTGCAGCAAAATAACGCACTCGGCCTGTCGTGCCTGTCCCAAGAGAACTTCGCAACTCTAGCTAGTTCGCCGGAATCAGATCCAACTGGATGTCGTTGCGGCTTTGAGGCTGGACTTTCAAAGCACGACCGCGGGACTGATACTTCCCGAGGAAATCCGCATTTTGATAGGCGCCCGGAGGCACGACCTCCCAGGCGAACGCGGTGTAGGAACCCGGCGCTACCCCGCGTATCGTAAAGTGACCCTTATCATCTGAAGTCCCTGTCTTGTAGAGCCCGGGATTGGCGCGATGAGCCAGGGCCGGCACAAGAACGACCATTGCGTTTGGGGCCGGTTTCGCGGCCGAAATCTGCACATTTCCTTCCACGGTCTCGCCGCTGGAATTGATTTCGACTCGAAGGGGCACTTGAACGGTCTGAGCATCGACATTGACACCTTCATCGTACACATCGGTCCCGCCCTGTTGCACCGATACGACGTATGCGGGTGGCGGCACTCCGATGTTAATGCGATACCGGCCCTCGGAAAGATTCGCAATCTGAAATCGCCCATTCTCATCCACGGGGAAATTACCGATGGCGGTACCCACCTGAGGCGGCAACGTGTCGAGAGGCTGCAGATTGATCCTCATGGCTTCCGGGCGAACGGTTGCCGAACCCGTCACGGAAACCTGGCCCTGAAGAGTCACACCGGGGCTGATGGGAATATTCAAGCCCGTAAGATCCTTGTCACGCACCTCCACATGCACGTGCCCGGTCCAGATGCGCCGACTCTGAGCATCAGCCGCCATCGCATACAGCTCGTAGCGCCCGGGATCCACGTTGGAAAGCACGAATTCCCCGTTTGGCTTTGTGTTAGTCGCCACTAGATTCGTCCAACTGGTGATCGGCGGATTGTCCAGAGGCGTGAGGTCGAGCGGCATGAGAATAATGGACGTCGCAGCACGATTGATCTGATTTGTCGCAGGATCCGGCGCGAGATTAGGCAATGGGTTAATAGCGACTCCCGAGATCTTAAAGGAACCCCACGGCTTGACCTGAGCACTAAGATCCACGGTCACCTCTCCTCCTTCGGGGATGGTGACAGGGCGCGCCTGATTAGGATCAATCACCCCGGGCGAAAACACGCGAGCCCACGAGTCCTGAGCGTTGGCAATCGGTCCGGGAGCTCTTGGTCCCACCCCGACGTAATATTCGCCCGGAGAAAAACCTGGCCAGCGGTACTCGCCGCGGTCATCGGCATTCATGGATCCCGTAAACAACCAAACCGCTCGTCCCAGGTTCGTGTAACCTGGCCTTGCCGTCACGACAGCATAGTTGGGTGCGGGCTGACCATCGGGGTCGCGAACAAGACCACGAAGCACTCCGCCCTGCACCATCTTGATCTCCACTGATGCGGTCTTGTTGGCCTCAACGGTAATCGTCTGCGTAATGACATTGGGATATTGGTCGGTTGGCATCCGCATCCCGAAGTATCCCTGCTTCTGGGCGCGTAGGGTGTATACGCCCGGCGCAAGCTGGGGGAACGAAAACCGGCCATCGCTGTCGGTTGTCGTCGTCAGTGTGTTTGGGAGCGCACCGGTCCGCGCAAAGTTGTAAACGATTTCCGGCGACAACGGACCGCTGCGCTGCAGCGCAGCAAAGTTATCCGGGGAGATCGTCTGCGTCGTGGTGTTACCGTTGACCGTCATATTGATCTGAACACCCTGCGGGGTTTGAACCAGTTGCATCTGAGTCCCCTGCGGAATCGTGGCTGGTGCGCCGCCGCCGTTGCTTCCAGCCGAAGGGACGAGCATCGATATCTGGACTGCTGAAACAGGCTCAGAGTTTGACGCGCGTATTGCCTTTCCCGCGATGACTCCGGTCTGACTTGTTGGGATACCCTGTTGGATGCCCAGGAGAAACAGCAACAGTGCAAGAGCAGTTTTCATAAGTCATCTCCGACGATGTTCCGGCTGTAGGTCAGTCCTATGCCGCCCACAGGTGAACTAACGCAATTCGGTATCAAATGGGTTCCATCTCAGCGAGACATTCATCTGTTCGCCCGGCTCCACGTTGATGGCGGTTCCCTGCGCTTGATATTTCGCAAGAAACTCCTTGTTCAGCCAAGCCGTCTCCGGAATGCTTTCCCATGCCAACGCGGTATAGGAGCCAGGCGGAACTCCGCGAAGCGTTACTCGCCCCTCGTTATCAGTGGTCCCCACTTTGTAGCGCATGGGATTCTGGCGCCGATCTTCAGGAGGGACCAGCGCGACGATGGCACGCGGTGCCGGTCGTCCTTCCGGCGTGCGTACACTAATATTTACCGTTCCTGCCGTTGCGATATCGATGACAACCTGCAGCGGATCCGAACTGGACGACAATTCGAATCCGGTGTCATAGACGCTCGTACTGCCGATCCGAATGTCCGAGACGAAAATGTTTTCCGGCAATCCGCTGACCTGAATCATTGTCATCACACCGGCGGGCCCACTAATCGTGAACTGGCCGTTCTCATTTACCAAAAGCGGCGACGGCGCACTGCCGCGAACGGGCGGAGCATTCAACTGCTTCGTAAGGATGCGAATCGTGTCCAGTTTCGCCGGTTTCTGTGAAGAAGGTGAGCTAACCACTCGACCTTCAAGCGTCACGACCGGATTCACGACAACCCGAACCCCAGGTGCATCGGAATTGCGAACGTCGACGAGTGTTCGTCCTGCAAAAAATCCGGAAGAGTTAGTCAGAGGGTAGAGGTCATAGATTCCCGGCCGCACATTTCGCAGCTCAAAGTCTCCGGTCGTGCGATTCGAGGTAAAGTTGCCGAACGTTTGCGGCGAAGCGCTGTCTACAAGGTTGGCCTCTGCGGGTACCAGAACGAACTGGTTGAAGGAGCGATCGATGGCGCCGTCAGGCCCGGGAACTGCCACAGGATTTAATGCGACACCCGAGATCTTGAAGAAAATCGACGGTGCGGTTCGCAGGGTGAAATCGATGCCCGGACTGTCACTGGATCTGAGAACAAGTTTTGTGGCCTCCGATGGTTCTGTGACACCAGGAAAGAAGGTTCGAACGGAAGGATTCTGTCCCGGTAGTATCGGCGCATTTAGCGGGGGCGTTACTCCCACGTAGTAATCCCCCGGAGGGAGAGGCGAGATCCGATATTCGCCACGGTCATCGATGGCTCGCGAGAACAGGACGGGGGACCAGAGAAGTTTGCCTTCAACGATAGTCGAGCGATAGGCCGTCACCGGCATTCCCGTCGCTGGTTGTCCGCGGCCATCCAAAACCCTTCCGCTGATTGCCATTCCCTGCGTCATGACCAGATCGATGGGCGCCGGAGGCCGCGCGGGATCGAGAACGAGCGTGACGGAATTCGTGGCGGTCGGAACGCCGTTACGGAGAGGACCAAAGTAATTAAATCGCTGGACCCATACGGCATAACGACCTCGAGGCAGGTTTGGAAATACAAAGTGTCCGGTCCGATCGGTCAATACTGAAGCCTGATTGCTGACACCCGGCCCAGCGCTTTGAAGAACCGCCGCGACCTGTCGAATCGTGATGTCCTGGGAACCTCCACCCCCTCCGCCTTGCAGACCGATCGTGACGAGTTGTGAAATCTGGTCGAGCATCGCGGCGAGACCTTCCTCCGAAAGCGTGCCCGTGGAAATCAGTGTCACCGGCATGTTCGCGATCGGCTCGCCGGTCCCCGCGCGCAGGACCCTCCCATCAATCGTGCCGGTCGTCGTCGGAGTCTGAAAAAGGCCCGAGGCCAGAACCAGGGCCAGCAAATACTTCATGGACATCAAACGGAACGCGTCCTCACCTAATACGAATCTGCAGCCAAAGTGTTAGCACTTCAATAACGCGCTACCAGCCTGATCGATCAATCACAGAAACGGCGATCTCTCCAAATCAAAGATGCAAAATCCCGGAAAATCGCTGGCAGCACCATCGCACTTTAGCTCGCTGGTTGTGGCACTTCGATTGCCATGGCGCTTTAGAGGAGGCGCTATGGAAAAGTCATCAGGTTAATCAGCGGAGCATTTGATGAGCGGTGCCAGGCGTGAAACAGGTTGTCTACGTCTCCATCCCCCAGCGGCGGACGGTTCTTTTCTCGACTGTCTTGAAGATGAGATTCTCTACGGCAAGCCCGAGGAGAATCACAGTTAGTAATCCCGCAAAGACATCGGGGATCAGAAGCTGATTCTTTCGCTCGAAGATGTACCAGCCGATGCCACCCTTTCCCGAACTGACTCCAAACACCAGCTCGGCAGCGATTAACGTGCGCCACGCAAAAGCCCAGCCAATCCTCAGTCCCGTCAGGATGCTGGGAAACGCGCCGGGAATCAGAATGCGGGTGATATAGCCAACGGTTGAGAGTCCGTAGTTGTGTCCAACCATCCGCAGTGTTGGACTAACACCGCGAAAGCCTGCATACGTGTTCAATGCAACCGACCACAGCACGGCATGGACGAGCACGAAGATCACTCCGTTGTCGCCAAGCCCGAACCAGATCAGGGCGATGGGCAAAAGCGCGATCGACGGCAGCGGCTGAAACATGGATGTCAACGTTTCGAGAAGATCGGCGCCGATCCGTGTAATGCTTGCAAGCGCGGTCAGCAAAATAGCGAGAAGCAGGCCGAGCGTATAGCCCTTCAGGAGAAGCACGATCGTCGATACGGCCGCCTGGGGCAGCGCGCCCGAACGGATCGACGCGACAAGCGCCTCCACTGTTTCAGAAAACGAAGGAAAGAGAAGCGAGTTGCCGAGCCACCTTGCATAGATCTCCCAAATGGCGGCGAGTACGACAAGCAGGACCATCTTTCGAAGCGCTGCATTACCGTAGAATCCCTCCCAGGCGCTTACCGGCCTTTCAATCACTTCAAAAGCATTCTCAGAAATCTGGTGGATCGCCTCGGGACGATCAGGCATGAACGCCGCCTTCTTCGACCTTTCGATCGAACAGAAGTTCTTCAATCCGCGTCGCCAGCGTTCTCGCAGATCCGTCAGACTCAGCCGATCCAGGGCTGTTGAGTTCCGCCTTGACCTGGCCGGGGTGAGCACTCAGCAACAGAATGCGATTTCCTACCCGGATTGCTTCTGGAATCGAATGGGTCACAAAGAGGATGGTGGACTTGGTTTCTTCCCACAGCTGCAGCAGTTCCTCCTGCATCCTCACGCGTGTCAGCGCATCGAGCGCAGCAAACGGTTCGTCCATTAAGAGCATCCGAGGCTCCATGGCCAGCGCCCGCGCGATCGCAACCCGCTGCTTCATACCTCCCGAAAGCGTATGCGGATGACTGTGTGCAAAATCCGTCAGGTTAACCTTCGCAAGAAAGTGCGCCGCCCGTTGCACAGCTTCGCCGCGCTGAAGCCGCTTTCCGGCCATCAAGGCGAAGACAATATTTTCACGGACGGTCTTCCAGGGCAGCAGCTGGTCAAACTCCTGGAAAACGAAGACTCGGTCAGGGCCAGGCGCGGTTACGGCATTCCCCTCGAGCAGAATGCGTCCTTCAATCGGCTGAACATAACCACCGACAGCTTTGAGGATCGTAGATTTCCCACAGCCGGACGGCCCAAGAATTACAAAGCGGTCCGATCGAAGCACGCTAAAGCTGACACGATATGCCGCGCGAATGAGGCGCTGCCCTGTCTGGTATTGCAGCGTGACGCCTTCAACGCGCAGCAAGGAAGCGGAAGAATTCAAGCCAGTGTTCAACTTCCCGGCACTCCGTGAATTTCAGGAAAGAACAGATCCTTCCAGGAAGCCGGCAGATTTTTCAGGGTGCCAATGCGATGCATGAACTCGGCGTACTTCATCACGTTCTCCGGCGTCGTCGTGAACTTCACAGCCGGGTCGCCAATGACTTCCATCAATTCAGCCGGGGTAAAGCCGCTTTCCGCCGTAGAAGACAGCAAGGTATCCGCCGCCCCCTTCTTATCGTTGCCAATCATTTGCGTGGCTTCCTCGAGCGCAGCCAGGACGGCGGCAACCGCCTTCGGATTCCGATCCCGAAATGTGGTCGTGGTCGAAAGCATGGTGAAAGTCGTCGAACCCTTCATGACATCGTCAGTGGTCATGATTGTGTGAATGCTCGGGTCCTTTCGCTCCCGTTGGTGAAATGGTGGCGATGTGAAGTGTGCGGCAATCGCTCCGGAGCCGCCGAGCAGGGCGACGACACCGTCCGGGTGCGTCATCGAGACAGTATATTTGTCAAAGCGCGTCGCTTCCGTAAGTCCGTACTTCTCCGCGGCGTACATCTGCATCGCGATCGCGGGAATCGAAGCCTTGATCGCGGTCATTGCGATCTTGTCGGCGTCCGTGAAGTCTTCGAGCCTCTTCAGCTTGTCACCCCGTACGTTCAGGTACATCGGCAGCGACGTCATTGCTGCGACGCTCTTAATCTTTGCGGTATCCGGTGTCTTATCCCAGAGAAGCAGAAATGCCGGCGGGCCCGCAGCAATAAAATCCACAGCGCCCGACAGTAATGCATCGTTCATGGCCGTTGGACCTCCGAGTTCAATCCAACGGACCTGAAGAGTGGGAATACCGGCCGCAGCCGCGTGCTTCTCGATGAGTTTGTTCTTCTCCATCATCAGGAGCGGAAGAAATCCGACTCCTCCAGCACCTCGCGGAATGCGAATCTCCGTGGCTTCTGACGCTCCGCCGCCACCGCCACATGCGGTCAGAAAGAACGGCACAACGAACAACAATACCGCGAGGCGCGTACGCATCATGAACCTACCGTAGCTTTCACAACTTCGTTGACATCATCGAGCTGGTCGATTTTCCAACAGAGTTCGATGAGGCGATCGACTTGAGCCGCAGAGAGCTCCGGCATGCATTGATCGCGAAGCTTCTCTTCGAGCTGCTTGTCCGACAGAGGCCGATGCACATTTCCCAATGACTGTTCGATAAACCGCACGAGTTTACGGCCGTCCTGCATTTCGACTTCAATGTGCGCCTGGTCTTCAGTGATCGAAATGTCCGATACCGCGGTAACGCGCTCTCGAACCCGCTTTACCACGGGATCGTTGACGGCTTCATCGGTGTACTCCTTGAGTCCCGCCTTACCGCGAACGAGACCAACCGCAGAGCTGTGATAAATCGAGTACTTTCCTTCGAGCCCCCGCGTGATGTCCTTCTTGTTGCAGAGGTCGATCACGAGCGGTGCGACTCGAACCCGAACCGACTTGATACTCTCGGGAGCCGGATGATAGTCGCGGTACAGGTCGATGCACCCGTCGATAGCTGGCTGCACAACAAGGCCGCACGGATAGGGCTTATAGGCGTTGTAGCGAATCTGAAAATCGGAACCGAGGCCATCTGTGATTTTGGACAGGTCGTACGTCGACGCTGCTACTGCTGCAAATCCGCGCGGGCCTTCAATACCGCGCTCTCCCGCGGTGAAGTTGGACTGCGCCATGACCGCACTGACATACCCGTTCCGCGCCGCATGCCCGGCATGGAACGACTTCGCCATATAGCCGAACATCTCGCGAAGGCCCGACGCCTGTGTCGCGGCAAGACCCAGGGCCCAGACCATCTGCTGCGTGGAGAGGCCCAGCAGTTTTCCAATCGCCGCTGCCGCACCGAACACTCCGGCGGTTGATGTGATGTGCCAGCCCGCTTCGTAGTGCGCAGGATAGACAGCGTTCCCAACGCGCGCCTCCGTCTCAAATCCCAGAAGGAACGCATGAACAAAATCCCGCCCGTTGACGCGGTTCGCCGTGGCATAGGTAAAGACCGCCGTCGCTACAGGGGGCGTCGGGTGGATGTAGTTCTTGGGCATCGTGTCGTCATATTCAAAAACGTGGGAACTGATGCCATTGATGATTGAAGCGTAAAGGGGATCCATACGCTCGGTCCGCGCGATCAACCCAGCGGTAGGCTTTCCGAAGAAAGGCGCAAGCGAACGAAGTGCAGTCTCGACGGCCGGTTCTCGACTCCCCCCGACGGCGCAGCCGATATAGTTAAGCAGCGCGCGGCGCGCTTCGTGGCGCACGTCCTGCGGGATGTCTTCCAGGCGACTGTTTACAAGATATGTTGCGAGAGCTTTCGTTTCGGACAATGAGTGCTCCAATAATTGATTTGCGTACTGTCTACCTGCCGGGTTGACATGGCAGAGCCATCATTTATATACAGACCGCTCGCCGATCCAAGAACATTTCGATCTGCGATAAGGAGGAAACGTGAATAAAGAAAGATTCGAGAAGGGCCTTGGCATTCGCCGGGCGGTGCTTGGTGCCGATTTTGTGGATAACGCTATCAAGTCCGCCGACGACTTCAGTCTCCCTCTTCAGGAGCTGGTTACCGAGTACTGCTGGGGCGAAGTCTGGGGACGCCCCGGACTCGACCGCAAGACGCGCAGCATGTTGAATCTTGCCATGCTTGCGGCTCTCAACAGGCCCCACGAGATTAAGCTGCACGTTCGCGGCGCTCTCACGAACGGTGTGACGAAGGACGAGATTAAGGAAATTTTCCTTCAAGTGGCGATTTACTGTGGCGTGCCCGCCGGCGTCGACAGCTTCCGGATCGCTCGCGAAGTCTTCAAGGAAATGGGTGTGTAACGTGGCGAAAGAAAGCATTGGTTTTGTCGGTGTGGGAAGAATGGGCGGACGCATGGCGCGCCGCCTCGTGGACGCCGGTCTGGACCTCACCATTTACGATACAAGCCCGGATGTCCTGAAACCTCTCGTGGACCTCGGCGCGCACGTGGCCGCCTCACCCTCAGGCGTCGCCTCGGCATGCGAAATTGTTTTCGTGAGCCTGCCAACGCCCGCCGTTGTGGAATCCGTTGCACTCGGCCCGGGTGGGATTGCCGAAGGCAGCCGCGTCAAAATCTTCATCGACACATCTACAACAGGTGCCACAGCCGCCCGGCGCATTGCGGACGGTCTGGCGAAGAAGAACATCACCGCCGTGGACTGCCCGGTCAGCGGCGGTCTGCCCGGAGCTGAGAAAGGGACTCTGGCTGTAATGGTGTCCTGCCCCGAAGACATCCTTCCACGCCTGCGGCCGATCCTCGAGAATCTCGGAAAGATTTTCTACTGCGGCACAAAGCCTGGAATGGGCCAGACAATGAAACTCCTCAACAATCTGCTATCCGCTACGGCAATGGCTATCACGTCAGAAGCCGTCGTGATGGGAGTAAAGGCTGGATTGGACCCCGGCCTCGTCGTCGATGTGCTGAATGCCGGTACTGCGCGCAACACCGCGAGTACGGATAAGTTCCCAAAGTACATCCTGCCGAGAACGTTCAACGCGGGCTTTGCAATGGGACTCTTCAACAAGGACATTCGGCTCTGCCTTGAAGAGGCCGATGCCCTTGGCGTCCCGATGATTGTCGGCAATGCGGTGCGGCAACTTTATTCGATTGCACTCGCAAGCGAAGGCGCAAATGCCGACATGACGGAGGTCGTAAAACCCGTAGAACGGTGGGCCGGAGCAATCGTCGGGCCGACGCGCTCTTAGGAGTTTGGCCCAGCGTTTTGAGCTATGAGTTTTGAGTGCCGAGTAAGACCGCGTTCACGTGCGGAGCTCTGCGTCAAAACTCAAAACGCTTCAGCTTCAATCGAGGCGCGCGACCCAGCCCTCCAGGGCAGAAGAGGCCGCGGGATACCGGTCCATCACCATCGGATCATGACCGGGGATGATATGGTCCCGGGAACTCGCAAGGGCGCGCGCACGACGGTAGCCTTCCATTACCTCGCCGACGTTCCAGGCGATGGGATAAGGAATCTCACGTTCCATGTTTGCGTAGAGGTGCGACGAATCCGAGGCAAGAACAACAATCCCACGCCGCGTGTTCACGCGAACGATCTGCATTCCCATCGTGTGGCCACCAACATGATGCACGCTGACACCCGGGGCGATCTCGTCGTCGCCGTCATGAAACACGACGCGACCTCTAAAAAGGCGCCGAACCATCGCGACAACATCATCTTCATCGAACGGAAAACGCATGACCGGATGAGTCATGTAACGGCCCGTGGCGAATTTCATTTCACGGTCCTGCAGGTGGTAACGCGCTGAAGGAAACAGATCGTGATTGCCGCAATGGTCGTAGTGCATGTGCGTAATCAGCACATCCTTCACCGCTGCAGGCTCAATTCCTACGCCTCGCAAACCATCGCTCAGCGGTTTCAGCAACGTGCGTTTACGCTTGTCGGCCATCGGTTGATCGAACCCTGTATCAACGACGATGATCCGGTCCTCGGAAATCAGCCCCCAGACGTAGTAGTCGAGAGGCATCGGAGAGTCATCGTGGGGATCGCCTCCCAAAAAGTTCTCGCGAGCCATTCGTTCGTGATGCGCATAACGCACCGCATAGATCTGCCAGACGTCCTTTAACATGCAGGTACCTCGGTGAAAATTGTCCCGGCAGAGTTTTGTCTAACACCGTTGTTCCGTCAAGGGCTCCCGTCACCTATCCAATTACTCTCCGGTGAGCGCCTTGAACTGTGCCGCCGTCAGCGGGACAACTGACAGTCGTCCCTGATGCACGAGAGGCGAATCCTTGAATAACTTGTCCGCCTTAATCACCGATAGCGGCACGGGCTTCGCGAGAGCCTTTTCCGCTTCAATCTCCACGCGAGGATTGCGCGTATCGCTTGAATCCACCGACAATACCTTTGCCTTTCCCACCGCGCTCTTGTGGTCACCTGTTTCGTAGATGATGAGTTCGTCTCCCGGCTGCATTCCCCGAAGATGCTTCAGCGCGACGGGATTCGACACACCATCCCAGACCGTCTGTTTCGCGCGCTGCAGATCTGCAAACGAATAATCGGACGGCTCTGTTTTTAGAAGATAGCTCGCCATGACTGCCCCTCTATTCCAACCATTACTCGACAATCGCCTGCATCACGGCATTTTCAAAATCGGCGTTGATTCCCTGCGCTGAGGTTTGCGTCATCAGAATGCCCACAATCTTCTTCGAGGGATCCACCCAGAAATGCGTACCATAGGCTCCGCTCCAGCCAAAGGAGCCATCGGAAAGAAAGGTATTCCGTAATGCGGAATTACTGATGACACGAACACTCAACCCGAAACCCTCGCCGCGTTGTCTGCCTTGAAGCGTGTCGGGGATGTGAACGGATCTCATCAATTCGACGGTCCGTGGACTAAGCAACCGCTTTCCATTCAACTGTCCTTCGTTCAGTAGCATCTGGGCAAACTGGAAGTAATCTTCTGCGGTTGTGAACAGTCCGCCCCCGCCCGAAAAGAAGGCGCCATTCATAAAGTTGGGATCCTGCTGCTTCTGCAAAGCGTTCGCGGTTCGGGAATAGAGAGTGGCCTTTCTCGAGTTAAGCGATTCGGCGGGATAGAAGAACGTGTCCTTCATTCCAAGCGGTTCGAAGATCCGCTGACGCGCGAACTGATCGAACTTCTGCCCGGATGCAACTTCGACGACGAGAACCAGAGTATCGAACGCGGCCTGTGCGCTGTACGCCCAGCGCGTACCCGGCTGAAACTCGAGCGGCACGCTGCCAAGTCGCGGAATGTAGTCCGCGTTTGATTCGGTGCCCTTCAACGCCACCTTACGGTTCTCACTATTGCTGATCGTGCCGCTGACAAGTCCGGATGTGTGCGTCAGCAGGTCCTTGATTGTAATCTCGCGTTCGGCGGCAACGGTATAGAACTCCGGTGGGGCCGCTGCGCCGCGTTGACCTGCCGGAGCGGGAGTGGTGGGAGCAGGCGCTGTGCCTCGCTGACCCCCAGCCGCAACCGGAGCGGAAGGAAGCAGTACTCCAACCTTGAGATTCTTGAACGAGGGAATGAATCGTGACACCGGATCAGTCAGCCGGACCTTGCCTTCCTCAATCATCATCAGCGTTGCCACACCGACAACCGGTTTGGTCATGGACATGATCCGAAACATTGCATTGGTCGCCATGGGCTTCTTCGTCTCGATATCCATTAGCCCCTGGGCCTCGAGGTACGCGATGCGGCCATTGCGCGCGACGAGCGTCACCGCGCCCGAGAAACTCCCAGCATCGAGATTGCGCTGAATGAGCTCGTGAACGCGCTTCAGGCGTTCGGTGGACATACCGACGTCTTCAGGCTTCGCCTTCGTTGTTTGCCCGAGCATCGGCGCCGACAACAGAACTAACGCGATGACAAAAGTCGCCACGGATTTCAGGGTGCAACGCATAGGTACTCTCCCGGTTTGAAACGTTTAAGTCGGGGCAAGTCTATAACAATGGGATTCTAGGGGACACCCTCCGAATTAACGCGTGATGCTGTCTTGAAACTCGGGGAATGAACTTCCGGTTGGGGCCCACGGCAACTACCTGTCGAGCCGATCCGGCGAGCCCGATGCTGGAGTGAAGCAGCGCATCAGCAGCGCGTACGGCCCGTATACCGATATCGTTCGAGCAGAACGAGGGAGAGACCGACGCACGCGTCGAGTTCCTCTCGCGACGCCCCGGTTATGCGTTGTTCTTCTCGATCGGAGGCGAGGCTTAATTGCGCTGAGCAGTTCCGCCAGCGCCCGTGATGACGCTCTCCATTCATTTCGCTCCGCAAAAGTGAAACCGGGCCTGGCGACGCCCGCCGATATCACGTCGAATGGTCGGATGTCACAGAGCCACACCGCCGCTTTGATAGCGACGCCCCGAGCGTCAGTAGGCTGCGAGGAATCGCTGCGCATCAGCCCTTCGCTCGGACCTCCAGGCGCAGTGCATCGGCCCGTCGCGGCAGAAACTTGCACCGGGCCGTTCCGCGCGAGAGTTTGATCCGACTCGCGACGTGATCCCAGAAGCGCTGCACGTCGGCATTTGACGTCGACTCAATCGAGGTAGCGTCATCGTTGACCCATACCGTGAAGGGCTTGCGGGCTCGTGCGTCCGCGAGTCTTGCTGAAAACAGTCCCTCGATCATCTCGACACTGGGGCGTCGATTGACGGAGCCCGTCGCCAGCAGATAGTGGTCCGCGGTAATTCGCCGGAAGAAATCCTCCGTGGCCGTCCGTGCTGAGGCGGACACAGGCAGCTGAAGCACGTTGAAATGCGCGGCGCCGTCGGAGTCGAGCCGGCCGGACCGCGCAAGACCCAGGAGAATCGTGTCGACGGATGCTGTGCCGGGGATCAGCATGGACGCCTGCTTTTCCCGGATCAGCAGAATGATCGACGGCAAATCTGGGATCCCGGCCGCTGCCGCGGGCCGAAGCGCCGCAGCAAGCGCGAAGATCGACTCGTGGCGATCAGACGCGGCAATTGCCGCACGGACCACGGCTTGAAGTCCGGCTCGCTCCATGAGCCGCGCATGCGCCTCGTTCGTTTCGCGAAGCCAGCGCGTCCAATCACCTCCACAGCTTTCGAGATCGTGCGGCAGCGGGCCGATGACATCAACCGTCAAGGCGCCGAGGCGTATCCCGTTTGCCCGATCCTGCTGGCGGAGCAGGCGACCGTCCACTTCCGGATTGCGTGGAATCCCAAGCTCGCGGGGGCTGAGCAGTGCCGCGAGGCGTTCTGACTGTTGTATAGCCGCGAGGACGCTCTTCGGAGCAGCGGGTGCCTGCGCCTTCACCAGGGCGATCCATGTCGCCTGCGCTTCGAGTTGCTCCGCTAACCCCGCAGCAGTAATGCCGGCCAGCTCGTGGACCGAGTTGAACCAGACGGCTCCGACCGCAGGCGGCTGCGGAGCGGCGGTCTTCCTAAATTCCCGGTTGCCCGTGTTGTGCTGGTACGCAGCGATGCGATGGTGGACAGCGTCTTCGAACAGCTGAACGATACCGTCGATCCGTCCCAGCACCGGCGCGGTCAGGCAGATACACCGCAGCTTCCGGCCATTGCGCCGAACCCGCGCCAGCAGCGGTGCGATGTGCGCTCGGTACTCGGCGGCAGTGCCGCCGTCGATGAGCATATCGACGTTGTCCCGACCGGTGATCAGAATCGAGTGTCCAAGCTGCCCACGGAAGGCGGTAATCAGCATCATTCACTTCCGAGACCGGACATGAATGCGCTCGCTTTCATGCAAACAGTTCTCCGGATCCAGGCAACCAAAGCCAGCGTCGTCGTGCCATCCGAAATCACCTCCAGGCAAGGGCCTCGCAGTTCTCGTCACGATCTCAGCGATGTCGCGAGCCGACAGTCGAGGCTCACACGCCAGCATCAGACCGGCCACGCCGGCGGTGTACGCGGCGGCGACTGACGAGCCGGTCATGGACACCCACAGCGGATTCGACGGATCGAAGCCGTTGGCGCCAACCATGTCGGTACCCGGAGCGGCAATCTCCGGCTTCTGGCGTCCGTCGCGGGTCGGACCTTTCGCGCTGGTCCAATGAATCACTTCATTTCCAACGTCAAGGTTGGCGACCGTGAGCACGCGGCTGGCGCATGCTATTCCGGTGAGTGCGTAGCCGGGCACGCTGGACCGCTGGGAAAGATACGCGGGCAGGCTCAGTGTGGCAGAACCCGGGCTCCATGCTGACGTGTCGTCGCGGAGAATCCAGCCGTGATACCTGCCATCACGCACTTCCCGGCCGTGGAGCCTCACCGTCCACGTGCCGGCGCGAACCCCCGCACCTCGCGCTGGTAATGGCTTGAGGTAGCACGCGATGTGATTGCTCTCACTGCCGGCAGCGAGCCGGTCATGGTAGAGACTGATCACAGTTCCATCTCTGAACACGTGCCGGTCGAGCGATTCGCCGGTTTCGATCGGTCCGATGCGGTCGCCGTCTGGAGACACAATATCGACGCCAAACCGGTCCTGCCGGTCGTACCAGATGTGAAGAGCATTCTCGCAAGGATCGACAACGCCGTTGCCGTTGATGATCCATTCGATGCGCTCGATCAATCCTGCGTCCCGGACGCGCCCGGCGGTGTGAACACGCTGGAACCATTCGTTCCATTGCGGAAACAGACCGGGAATCGGCCGGTACCCACGACTTGCACCGACAGAGATGCACCTGCCGGGGGCCTCTAGATACGCATCGATCCACTTCGCAACGGCATTACTGGCATCATGGGCAGCACTGGTAGTGCCTACGCCGATCGCAATGCTGAGCGGCATTTTGCACGCTCCCGCCAGTTGTACAAGGTAGTCCACACCACGCGCGATCAATCTCGAATCAAACCGCAGAGGGTGGCCGTTGGGCTCGGGCTGCGAGAGAAGGACACCGGCGAGTTGTGCGTGAGGACAGACACCCCTGTTGCCGCCAGCCACGCTAGCCAGATGCGTCGCTCGCGATCCCGCCGCCATGGCCGATTGAGGCTCGAGCTGCCAGGCGCGTACGCCCGCACTCCCCTCGCCGAACAGCGCGGCGTCCATTTGTGTTTGCGTGATCTCCGAGCCGAAGCCAAAGCCTTTCGGTGCGGCTCGAATCTGGCCGCCCTGATCCCAGATCCTGACGAATCTGGTGCGGCCCCGCTCATTGAGAAAATCCGGATGCGAGAAATCGAATCCGCCAAGATCGATGATGCCAATGAGTACATTACTGTTCGGACGCTCGTGGCCCCTACGCAGGGGCGCATCCGGAGGATGAGGATTTCGTTGCACCACTCCGGGAACAATCGGATCGGCCAGATCGACAGTCTTGACCGATGTATGAAGCGAAAATCTGAGCGCATCCTCCACACTCGCGTTCGCGTACAACGCAATACCGGAGTTCTCCACTTCCGGGCGACCCACAGTCGGACCACGATCGACCTCCACGAACAGGTTGACACGATTATCCAAGTCCGCTGACAGCGAGGCACGTCGTGATCGTCGGGCCGCCGCACTCGCCTTCTGGCGTACATTCGGCGTTAGCTTCCTTCTGACGCTTGCTGTTTGGCGCGCTTCCACCGACGTGCCGCCGAGCGTGCGAGCGCTGACCCGGCGATCAGCTTTCGATTGGGAGCGACCAACTGGCGCCGAGCTACCCTGCTCTGCGTCATCGAGGTCGCGCTGGATAACGAGTTCTTGCGGAGCCTCGCGCACTTCAGCGGCGCGCTGCATGGTGGCTCCCACATCATCAAGAAAACGAGCAAGCTCAATGTCGTTGCCAGTCGCCAGCCACGATGTCAGATCTGCGGTCTGGATGGTCTGATAGAAGACGGGCAGTTCGACGTTGCTGATCTTCGCGGGAACAAGAATGCCGCGTTTGACCGCGACGCCGACTTCGGCGCGAACCCACTGACTCAGAACGGAACTGTGCGACCAGAGCACCACGACGCAGACGGCGCGCGCGATCTCGCGTTCAATCTCGCGTTCCCATGCCTGCCCGGCCTCGACTTTCGAATCCCACCAGACCGACCAGCCACGGTCGTGGAGTTCGTCGACGACGCGCGCCGCGTTTGTCCGATCGGTACGCGAATAGCTGAGGAAGATTTGAGACATGTCAACGCGTTGCGGGTCTACGCGAAACCGGAGGTCACAAGACCCCGTTTCTTCGATTCCATCGCCAGTTCGACAGGCGAAAATCCCCGTAATCACAGAACGCCGCCAACTGCAGGGGATGAAAAGCCGTGTCAGGGCTTTCTGGAAGCTACAAACCTACGCGCAGTCGAGAGGAATGACCAAGTAAAAAGCCACGCTGGTCGAGAACCGGGAACTGTAGGCGCAAACCATGACCGAGCAAAATTTCAAATTGTAATCTTGCGCGGTCATATAGACCGCACCCACAGCCGCTTCCGGCTCCAGGGCGCAAAAAAAGAAGCACGACACAAAAACTGCTCATTCGAGCAACGCAAAGGTAGTCGCCGCGGAAGCTGCTTCTTCGCCTGTGCGCGTTCCAAAAACAGTCCTGTGTCAGGCTTTTCGGCAAGGTCGAGATCCGGACGGAGGAGTAGACAAATCGAAAAAAACCGGGCCCGATATCTCAAGAGCCGGGTGATCCACGCTCATCGTGATAAGCCCGGATGCCGTCGTCGGTTTCATGACTCCAATAGACGAGTGTTCTCGCACAAATCGTGACATGCGGATCAAGAAAAAAAGGCTATCGTAGAGTCGTATGACGATTCCGACAGCTGCAGTCCACGGCACATCGGCCGATCCCTACCGGATTTTCTTTCCGCTCGGGGTGCTGATGGGAATCGCAGGGGTATCGATCTGGCCGTTATTTTACTGGGGCTGGACGTCGGGATACTCGGGACGGGCGCACGCCTTCGTTCAAACGAACTGCTTTCTCTATGCTTTCATCGCAGGATTCCTATGGACCGCAATACCGCGTTTCACTGGAACGAACGCGCCAGGCCGTGCAGTGCAATACACTCTGGCCTTAATCCTCGCAGCCGAGCTTGTGGCCTTCGAGTCATATTCCTTCACCACAGGACACCTTCTCTTCTTTATTGCGCATGCGACGCTGATCGCGGTTATCGTCAACTGCTTCCTTCGCCGTCAACATCCACCACCGGAGACCTTCATTCTTGTTGGACTCGCCCTGATGGCGGGAGCCGTTGCCGCGGTCATCAATGCTGCCAGTGCCCTGACCTGGATCTCTTCGGGATGGGATTTACTCGGGAAGCGGCTCTTAACGGAAGGCATGGTCCTGTTGCTCGTGCTTGGCATCGGTGGATTCCTCGGGCCGCGGCTGATGGGATTTGCACAGCTACCCAATTTTCAGAATCTCGAGAAGCTGTCGGAACGCAGGGCCGTGCCGCTTGCAACGAGGTGGCGGGGAAGTATCAATGCACTGTTTGGGATTCTGCTGCTGGTCTCGATCTTTGTTGAGTACGGATGGAATCCGGCCCTTACCAATCTTCTTCCCTGGATTCGCGCGGTGGCGGTTACAGCGATTATCGCTGTGAACGTGCAGCCCTGGCGAGCGCCCGCGACGCAGACGACGCTCGCGTGGTGTGTGTGGATCGCGCATTGGTTTCTCATCGGTGGCGTATGGCTGATTGCTTTCTTCCAAAACCACCACATCGACTATCTGCACGTTCTGTTCATGGGCGCATTTACTCTGCTCATCCTTGCAGTAGGAACCCGCGTCGTTCTTTCCCACGGCGGCTATCCTCTGACCGAGGAACGCCGTTCCTGGCCGCTGCGTCTCGCCATTGCTGCCACCCTCATTGGAATGTCCGCTCGCCTTAGCGTGATTGCTTCACCGACGGAAAATTTCTATTTCACTCACCTTGCCTGGGCGGGCGTGCTCTGGATCGTTGGCATGAGCCTTTGGGGTATTTATCTGACCAGGCGGATTCGCCGGTCCACCCTTTGAGCAGCCGTCTGCGAACGCGAGCGACGACCGTAAATAATTCTGAAAATGGAGGCAGATTGAACGACTCTGAAGATCCTGGTGAAGTGCTGCTAAAACGGCGTCGTACTGTTTTTGAGAATTCGAGGTTCTTTGTACATGCCGATCACATCGCCGATGAAACCGGCCGTGAAGTGCCGGATTACCTTGTTGTGGCGCCCCGCATCCACGTCCAGGATCTCATCACTGGCGTTGCTGTCCTGCCGATCTATCAAGGCAGAGTCGTTCTGGTAAAAACCTTTCGCCACGCTGTTCGAAGCGTTGTCCTCGAAACTGTAAGCGGTTTTATGGACCCTAATGAAACTCCGGCGGAGGCTGCGCTCCGAGAGCTCAGGGAAGAAACGGGCCTCGTGTGTTCACCCGACAGGCTTGTCGCACTGGGAACCTGCCTTCCCGAAGCCAGTACGCTGGAGGCTCGCGTGGCCTTGTTTGCCGCTATGGACTGCACGCGAAGCACGAAAACGGAAGCATCGGAGATTGGGCTGGGCGGATGGGTCAGTTTTTCAATGAAGGAGGCGGAACGGTTACTCGTGGAGATGTCGCTGGAGGAAGTCACTACGCTTGTCTCGCTCCATCGCTTTTTTCTGATGAAAGCGGCGGGAAGGGCAGGTTTTTAGCGTCGTTGGTGAACACAGTTCCCTTCATCAGGGAATTTCTATAAACTCCGCGCACCAATCGGGTTGGGAACACTTATGGCACGAGCAGATCTTTTGACCGCCAGCGTTCCGTGGTATCGCGAGATTTCAAGAGAGCAGTGGCGCGCCTTTTTCGCCACATTCCTGGGCTGGGTAATCGACGCGTTCGATTACAACATACTTGCCTTCGTCCTGATCGACATTCAGAAAAGCTTTACCGTCGACAAGACTCTCGCCGGCGCGCTGGCGACCGTTACGCTGGTGATGCGCCTTGCCGGAGGAGTAATTGCTGGATCTGCTGCCGACAAGTGGGGTCGAAAATTGCCGATGATGGTTTCGATCCTATGGTTCTCGCTGTTCGCGTTTCTCAGCGGCTTTTCAACTTCTTACGCCATGCTCTTCGCTTTCCGCGCGCTCTTCGGCATCGGAATGGGCGGGGAGTGGACGTCGGGAATGCCGCTCCTTCTTGAACACTGGCCGGCTCGGCTTCGCGGGATTGCATCCGGGCTTCTACTCGGGGGATGGTACTGGGGGTATTTGCTGGCGGCAACGGCGTTCCATTTCGTTTATCCCTCGTTTGAAAGCACGTCGGATTTGGGGTGGCGCGCTATGTTCTGGATCGCCATTCTTCCGGCGTTCTTCACACTTTGGATTCGAAGAGGAGTAAGTGAGAGTCCCGTCTGGCTTGCGCGCCAGAAGCGGCTGAAAGAAGCGGCACAGGGCGGCGCTCCAATCTCCGAACCGAAGATTTCACTCGTACGAATCTTCCAGAAAGATCTCCTTTGGACCACGATTCATACGACGGCACTGATCGGCGCCTTCATGTGCTCGTTCTATTCGATCAGCCAGTGGTATCCGACATTCCTTCGTGAGGGCGCGCGTTCGACACTTCCCTTTATGGTTGCATTCAACATCGGCGCCATCGTGGGAACAGCGGTGTGGGGCCGTCTCTCGGAGACCAAGCTTGGACGACGCGGGGCAGCCACGATCACCGCGTTGGTTGGCGTGGCGTCGATTCCTCTATACCTCCATGCGACGACGACAACTCCTCTGATATTCGGAGCGTGGATGATGGGCGCCTTCGGATGTGGAATTTGGGGTATGGCTCCCGCCTATGTCACGGAGCGTTATCCGACCGCTACTCGCGGTGTGGGTCCGGGCTTTTGCTACCACGCCGCCGCGGCAATTGGCTCGATCATGCCCCTGCTGATCGGCAATCTTCAGGACGGCGGCATGAATGTCGCCAACGCGATGACGATTCCCATCGCAGTTTCGCTGACAAGTTCTGCCATTTTGATCTGGCTCGGGCCTGAAACGCGGGGACGGTTGTTTACCGACGCGCTGTGACTCCATGTACGAGCCGCACTCCGATCCCCTGCTTCCCTGGCGTCCATTCGTTTATCGAGTCGCGCGGCATGGCGGAATTGCCGGAGTAGTCCTCCTCTTCTCTCTGATAATCGGGACGATCGGATTCCATTGGCTCGCCCTGCAGGAGTGGATCGATGCCTTTCTCAATTCGGCGATGCTTCTTGGCGGAATGGGCCCGGTCGGTGAAATTCAGTCGGTACCTGGAAAGTTATTTGCAAGTTTCTATGCGTTGTATGCGGGAATCGTGTTTATCGGAACCGCGGGATTGCTGGTCGCGCCATTTTTGCATCGCGTGCTGCACAAGATTCGTCTGGAAGAGACGAAGCGGCGAAGACGGTAGGCGGAAACGTTTGAGGACAACGGTCTGGTTCCGCCAACTCTAATTCTTCCTCGGGTCCAGTGCGTCTCGGAGGCCATCCCCGATGAAATTGATCGAAAGCACCGTCAGGAAAATCATTGCGCCCGGAATCAAGACGACGTGGGGCGCGATTGCCAGAAGATCCTTTGCATCGAACAACAAGCGGCCCCAGGTCGGATAATCCGGAGGAAAACCGAGGCCCAGAAACGACAGCGTAGACTCCGACAGAATCACGCCAGCTACGGCCAGGGATGCAGAAACGATAATGCCGCTGGCGGCATTCGGCAGCATGTGTCCCACCATCATTCGGAAAGGCGGCACGCCGATGCAATGCGCTGCCTCGATATATTCCTTTGTCTTGATCGACAGGAAAGATGCGCGCACGAGCCTGGCGACAGACATCCACTGCAAGCCACCCAACACCATTACCATCATCAAAAAAGTCCCGGCGTAGATGCCAATCGATTCCCGCAGGCTGTCCCTGAAGAAGTACACAACCAGCAGCAGCAGAGGCAGCTGAGGAAGCGAAATCAGCAATTCGGTTATCCGCATCAGAACTGTATCGACGACCCCTCCAAAGTAACCCGAAATCGCCCCAATCGCGGTGCCGAGGAATACTCCCAGAAGCATTGCCACGATGCCGACCGCCAGGGAAATTCGTCCTCCGTATAACACTCGCGCGAGGATATCCTCGCCCCGATCGTTCGTTCCCAGCGGATGATCGATGCCCGGACCTTCGTTTGCGCGCGAGAAATCGATTGCATCCGGTGGCGTCCGATACACAACGGGGCCGGCCGCACAAGCCAGGACGAAAAAGCCGAAGATCACCAGGCCTGCCATGGCCAGGCGGTGCCGCCGGAACTGACGCCATGCATCCGACCATAGCGTTCTGTGAACTGCTTGAGCCTTTCCTTCCATTTTCAGTCGTAACGAATTCGCGGATCCAGAATCCCGTACGCTATGTCCGCCGCTAATGTGAACAAAACAACCAGAATCGAGTAGGTAAAAAAGACTCCCATAACGACCGGAGTGTCGTGGGAATTAAGTGAACGGATCAGCAGAGATCCGATACCCGGCACGCGAAAGATCTGCTCGGTCACGAGGGCGCCGGTAAAAATGCCTGGCACCTGGAGAGCCATGATTGTCACGACAGGGATGAGCGCATTCCTCACGACGTGGAACGTGATGACGCGACGTTCCCGAAGTCCCTTGGCTCTCGCAGTACGCACGTAATCGAGATGCAGAACCTCAAGCACAGAAGCGCGGACGAATCGCGCCAGCTCCGCCGCCTGGAACAGAGCAAGCACCGCGACAGGCATCGCCGCCTGTCGCAACATGAAAATCGCCCAGCGCCATCCTGTCGCGGGAATGTTGGTTGTATAGACCTCGGGGAGCCATCCCAGCTTTACAGTAAAGATCAGGATAAATAGCAATCCGGTGAAAAATGTCGGCAGGGAGTAGCCCAGAAACGCGAATGTGGTCGCGATATTGTCCCACCAGGAGTACTGCTTCACCGCGGAGATAATCCCCGTCGGAATAGCAATGAGCAATGCCACGACATAGGACGTTCCCACAACGAACAGCGTCGCCGGCAGGCGTCCCCAGATGAGGTCTGCCACGGGAATGCGATTCACGAAAGAGATGCCCCAATTCCCGCGCGCCATCGAGGTCGCCCAGCGAAAGTACTGAATATGCAGCGGGTCGTCGATGCCGAGTTGCTGACGCAGCTGCACACGCAACTCCGGCGGCACGTTCGGGTTCTGCGCGAGATCGGCGAAGGGATCGCCAGGTGCGAGCGCGATAACAGCGAAAAGCACAAGGCTGATTCCAAGGAGGGTGGGAACGGCAATCAGCAAACGCCTAACGAGAAACTTCGTCACAGACTAGACGCGATGCCAGAACGGCAACATCCACAAGGTCGACGCCCAGCCTGAAAGCTGAACTCCCCTGAGATTTGTTCGAGCGCCGGACACATCCGATCGTTCCACAAGCGGTATCACGGCAACGTCATCCACGAGCATCTGGTTCATCTTCTTTACGAGTTCCGCAAACTTGCCGGGATCCAGTTCCTTGCCCGCGGCTTCATGCAGCGCATCAAACTCCTTGTTCACATACCGGCTGTAATTCAATTTCGCCCATTTGTTCGACTTCTGGGGCAACTGGCTCGAGTCGAAGGATTGCATGAACAGCACAGGATCATCGGGACCGGCGCGCTCCTGCGTGAACATCTCCATGTCCGCGTAGAAGTGCATCAACGTGTCGTGGTTCGTGGGATCACCCGAAAAGAAGACGTCGGCGATGATCGCCTTCAGCTCTACCTCAATGCCCAAAGATTCGAGGTCTTTCTTGATGACCGCCTGAGTGTCCTGCCGGAGCTTGTTGACGGAAGTCTGAAAGAGCACCTTCATTTTCTTGCCGTCCTTCATTCGGGTGCCGTCCGCGCCCCGCTTCCATCCCGCATCGTCCAGCAACATGTTTGCCTTCTCGATGTCACGCCGCCAATTCCCTTCGGGGACGTACTTCTTCGGCGCCCAGACATAGAACTGCGCTACACTCGCGGTCTTCACGTAGAGCCGTTCCACAATGGTCTTTCGATCAATCGCAAGCGCGAAAGCCTGGCGCACCTTGACATCTGAAAAGAATGGATGAGGAACTTTCAAGCTGGACCGCTCACCGTCGACTTCCGTGTTGGGGTCCGTGAAGTTCAGCAGGACATGCTCAATCGTGCCGCCACTTCCCTTGACAATGACGCCCACACCTTCCTGCTCCATCTTCTCGAGTTGATTGCCATCGACTTGAAGGTTCCACGCAAAGTCGTACTCGCCACTCTGCAGCACGGCGCGAGCAGCGCCTGCGGCATCGCCGCCGCCCTTGAGTTCAATGCGGTCGAAGAAAGGACGATTCTCGAGATGGTAACTGGGATTGATCTCGGCAAGCACAAGATCATCCGGCCTGAATTCGACGATCTTGTACGCACCGGTGCCTACCGGTCGCAGATTTGTTGGGGCGTTCCTGGATTCCTTTCCTTTAAAAGATTGGTAGAGGTGCCGCGGAATGATCATTCCGTTCGACGTGCTCCACGGGCTTGACCAGTCGAGCGTAGGCTCCTTGAAGGTGACGCGCACTTCGAGTTCTCCGATTTTTTCCACGGAGCGAATGCGCGTGTAGGTACCCTGGGTGATCGCAGCCGTGTTTGGGTCCGAGGCGTACTCCCAGTTGAAAACGACATCTTCTGCGGTGAGCGGCTTGCCATCGTGCCACTGGACGCCCTGCTTCAATTTCCAAATCACCCACTTCCCTTCACGATCCAGCATGCCGTTTTCGAATGTCGGCAATTCTGTGATCAGACGGGGTACAAAGTTTGCGTCGGCATCGATATAAAGAAGCTGTTCGTAAAACAGGCTGGCGGCATCAACATCCTTGGTGCCCCGGGTCATGTGCGGATTCAGAGTGCTGGGCGCCTGCCAGTACAGCATTTTCAACTGGCCACCGCCTCCGCGCTGCTTCGGTTCGAATGGAGCGTCGTTGGCGGACGGGGTCGTTATGCGGCCGCCAGACTCGCCATCGCTTGTGCAGGACGCCAGGAGGGTCGAGACAACGCCGATAGGGATCCCCACCCGTGTCATTGCGGCAATGAACTGCCGGCGACTGATTCTCCCGGACTTCAAGTCTTCCAGTAGGCTTTTAGTGGTCCAATCGAGCATCGTTTTCTTCGCTCCCCTGCAGTGGCGGAAATTCTATAACAGGGCGCTATTCTTCGCTGCTGTCACGGACTCACAGCACAAAACAATGAATGAGCGTCTATGCGCGAAACGGCTAGCGTCTGAATATTCTTTGCAGGAGTGGCGTCTTGGCCTTCAAGAGCAGTTCGAGTTCGCCCCCGTCGAAAAAGATGCCACCGCATGTCTTCGAACTGCAGCGATCGACGATTACAAGATCGTACTTTTCTTCGGTCATTGAGGACCCGCACTTCGGACAGCGCAGCCAGTACTCTTTCTTCTTGTTCTCAGCTTCGAGTCTCAGCCGCTCGGCTTCGGCCTTTTGCTTGAGTTTTGCTATCAGTTCCTGGTCTTTGCGGTGGAAATACTCATCTTCCTTGCTGTAGCCCTGTCCCTTCAAATCGTCTCGCATGTAAACCTCGCAGGATTTTGTCTGACACCGAAGCTAGCATTGCCCTACAAACTGGTCAATGCGGCAGAAGAAATCCACGTAATGGGTTGGCATTCCCCATCCCGAAAACGCTGCGTGTATAATGAATGCCTCAACCTGCCTGGTCTGGCCGAATTTCTCGCTGCATGTTCAATCGGCATCTGCGCTGTTATCGATAGGGAGGCTTATATGGACGAAAAAATGCCTGACTTTTCCGATGTCAACAGTGGCTCAAGTTCGACGGCGCCTTCTTCCGAAAAGACCTACGAAGTGAAATCCGGGGACACCTTGTCGAAGATTGCTAAACAGCAGTATGGAAGTGTCAGCGAGTGGCGTCGCATCTTCGAAGCGAACAAAGATATTTTGAAGGATCCCGACAAAATCTATCCGGGACAGATATTGAAAATTCCCGCAGCCTGAGGCCGCGTCTTCACAACAGGGAGAACAACGACTATGAGTACGAAATGTGTGTGCGCTCTGAGTACGTTGCTACTGATCTTGTTCACGTCCTGCGGCAAGAAGGAAGAAACAAAGCCAGCGCCTGAAACTGCGCCGGCGGCCGCCCCTGCTCCCCCACCACCCGCCGGAGTCCAGGCAGGCACGATTTCATTGGGGAAGGCTATTGGTCCCGACAAAAAAGTAACAACTCCCGCGGAAGCTTTCGCAAAGGGCGACACGATTTATGCGTCGGTTGACACAATGGGAGCCGGCATGGCAACCCTTAAGGCCAAGTGGACTTACCACAAGGGCGGTCAGACGTCGGTCGTGGATGAGAAGTCAGAGATGATCAATCCAACAGGCCCTGCAACAACAGAGTTTCATGTGAGTAAGCCAGGCGGATGGCCGGCCGGCGAGTATCAGGTGGAGTTGTTCCTGGATGACAAATCCATAGGGGTACGGAGTTTCACTGTAACGTAGGCAACGTTGAGTTGTGAGTTTTGAGTAAGAATGCGTTGACCTTCAACGCGCTGACTCAAAACTCACGCCTCAAGACTCAAAACTAACCATCCACATCAAGACCAAGAAGGATGCGCCCAGTGAGACGCGTCTGTGGCTTCTCCTGGATGGGGTGGTAGCGCGCGGCCTGAATATCGCGGAAGCAACGCTCGAGCCCTGTTGAACGATAAAACCCGGGGCCGCCGCTCACTTCCATCGCTTTTTCGACGGCATGGATGACAGCGTTCACAAAAACGGTGCGGCGACAGATCATCGCATTGGTTGTCTCAACACCGGGCTTTGCCGTTGCTGTCAACGCAACCATGCTTGCGTGAGTGACCTGTGCGCAAACGATCTGATTTTCCATCTCGCCCAGAATCACCGGCACGACGGGATCATCCTTCTTGCGTGAGGCAATGGAGATCGCAATCTCGCGGGCCGATTCGGCAACGCCGAGGTAAGCGCCATAGAAAATGGGGAGCGCGGCAAGCACAACCAGGTGCATAAAGGGATGCCATTTTCCCGCCGCGCGCCGTACACCCTGCATGAGCGCGTCGGGTATAAAGACATCCTTGATTTCGACGTCGTGTGAGCCCGTTCCTCGCATCCCGAGGGTGCGCCACGTGTCGAGAATTTTCACGCCCTCACTCTTGAGGGACAATGGAAAGTGATATACGGTCGGCCCGTCAGACGGGTCGTTATAGACACCTGTCGTCATCAGAATGTCACCGGAGGGCACTCCGCTGGCGAAGATCTTGCGCGCATTGAATCGAAAGCCACCTTCTACTTTCTCGAGCTTCCCGGAGCCGGGCAACCAGTCGGAACCGCCGCTGGAAACAAGAATCAGTTTCTCTGAAGCAACACGCCGCAACATCCCCTCGGTCATTTTGTTTCCGGCGCGCCAGGCATAGGCCAGGGTACCGACAAGGTGCGTGTGCATCGAGAAGGCAAGTCCAGTCGAACTGCAGTGGCGGGCCAACTCGCGGATCATGCCACACAGCACTTCGTGCGAAGCGCCCCCACCTCCAAGTTCAGAAGGCACACCGGCAGCAAAAGCGTCGTTTTCACGCAGCCGCGCGTAGTTCTCGCCCACGAATGAATCGTGAGCATCGTGATCGGCAGCTCGAGTGCTGAAGTCATGTCCGAGATCCCTCATTAAGGCGATCCAATCGTTAGTCATGCGTGCTCCTTTCCGGGAGCATCCTACCACTCGGAGAGGTCGAGCGAAGCGTTCGTACTCAGGAGAGCGAAGAAATGATCGTTGTTCGACGGCCGATCGTCGTTTCTGAATGCTAGGCTCCGTTTCGCTTTGCGTTGGCGCGAATCTCCGCACTCTGTTCGGCCTGAATTATTTTCCAGTCTTAGCCGTATAACGCCTGTCACGCAGCGAGAGGGTCAAGGGGAATCTTTGGTGTTAGCATTGACGGACATGACGCATAAAAAAAGCTTCGAACTTGGCATGATTGCGCTTGTGGTGATGGTCGCATCGCCTTCGGACGCTCAGTTAATGAACAAGCAGGCTCCCATCGTGGTCAGTCATTATCATCTCAATGTCACGAGCGTTGAAGCGCACAAGAAATTCTGGGCGGATACGCTCGGCGGGACGGCGATGAAGTGGGGCTCGGCCGGAATCGATGTCATCAAATTTCCCGATGTCTTCCTGTTTCTACACGTGCAACCTCCGACAGGTCCCACACGCGGCACCCCGTTCGACCATATCGGCTTTGCCGTGCCCGACGTGCCGAAGGTAGCCGCAAGGGTCGTTGCTGCCGGCTACGCACTTACGGTTGGCCGCGAGCCGGGGCCCGGTCAGAACGTGAGTCCGCCAACTGCCGGCAACTATGGAAGGTTTGCTTATCTGGTGGGGCCGGACGGTGTGAAGGTTGAACTGGTGACAGCCAGCGAGCCGAACGCTCCTCCGATCGCGCACCACCACGTCCACTTCGTGAACAAGCAATTTGTTGAAATGCAGCAGTGGTACATGAAGGTATTCGACGCCACGCTACGTCCGGGCCAAACCGACTACTTCATCGGCGCGGATCTTCCCGGTGTCGGATACATGCTGAACTTCTTCCTCTGGGAACCCGCAGAGAATCTCACGGGCACTGCAGGACGCGCCGTCGATCACATCGGATTTGAGGTCCGAAATCTTCAGGAGTTTTGCCGGAGGCTTGAAGCCAAAGGTATCACTTTCACAGCCCCTTATCGGATTAGTCCCGAATTGAACGGCATCGGCACTGCCCTAATCACCGATCCATGGGGAACACGAATTGAGCTCACGGAAGGTTTGCGGGACGTAAAGTGACCTCGAACTCCGGACATTAGCCGGACAGTCTGGCAAGCGCGCGCTCGATGCGCGCAAGGCACTCTGCGCGTCCCAGTATTGCGAGGCTCTCAAACAGTCCGAAGCCGACACCCTTTCCCGTTACGGCGATTCGGAGCGCATGGATGATTTGAGCGTGACCGATGCCCTCTCTTTGAACGAAATCCTGCAGGGCCGTTTCGATGGTTGGCGCATCAAATGGCTCGAGTGATTCCAGAGTGGCGGTAAATTTATTCAACAAGCCGGGCGCGTCGGCAGGTGTACGGATCCGTTTATCGAAAGCGGCCTCGTCGTAATCCAGCTTATCGGCGGGCACAAAGAACGACGCATAGTCCAAGACGTCACCCGCGACTTTGATGCGATCGCCGGCAGCCTGAATGACGTCGGCCAACTTTTCTGTA
>Ga0157379_10000223_pt1 | contig 44424 bp, 28 predicted proteins | sample S25metaG_FD_121802 | JGI IMG/M metagenome (GOLD analysis project Ga0157379, IMG submission 121802) | Switchgrass rhizosphere microbial communities from Kellogg Biological Station, Michigan, USA - S2-5 metaG | ecosystem: Host-associated > Plants > Roots > Rhizosphere > Soil | place: USA... | reverse complement strand
TACTGCTGCCAGGGTGTCTTTATGACCGGTGAGCGTATGCAACTCCGCACGATCATTCAGATCCCAGACCTTTAGAATTCCGTCATTGTCTGCAGACACGACTCGGTTCGCGGATGAGGCGGCGGCCATGGCATTGATTACCGCGTCGTGGCCATGCAGGGAGAACAGTTCAGTTCCGGACACCAGGTCGATGACTCTCAGACTTCCATCCTTGCACGCCGCCACGGCCTGCTGCCCATTGGCGGACAGCGCTACGGCCGTAAGACCGCCTTGATTGTTGCGCACGGAGCGGATCTCAGTTCCCTCAGTCAGACCCCACACCTTCAACGTCCAATCCTCTGAAATGGACACTGCGCGTGCATCATCGGGTGTCACAGCCACTGCACGGACCGCCCATGTATGGCCGGTGAGAGTGCCCAGTAGCGGACTGCCTGGAGCGGTCAGAGTAGGCGTTTGAGGTGTCAGAGAGACACTTGTGATCGGAATGCCATTTGCCAATGGGTCGCTTAATCCGATCCTTCCAGCCAACTGGCTTCGCAGCTGGGTTTTGTCGCGCGCGAGCACGTGAGCCGACAATCGAAGTGCTCGTTGCAGACGCTCCATTTCCGGGGAGGATTTCGCAAATGCGAAGTCAGCGATGAGGGTATTAATGTCCGTTGCTGCGAGCTTCGCGTCGATCCATTTGGGATCATGTAACACGCGCCCCAGGTCTTGCGGCCGGTTTGCTTGCGAGAGGTGCCAGGTAAGGCGCCGCCAGGCGTAATCGTTTGGCAAGTGGATCCAATCGGACCAGGCGTCAACCAATCGTCTGTGCAGGGCGATGGGGTCGGCGATTCGCTTTCTCAGCCATGACTGGAGATCGTTATGAATGGTCAGATTGCCGGCCTGGAGGTCGAGTCGCAAAAGAGATGTCTTTGCGATTTCGAGCGCCGATTCCTGTGTATCGAACTCGTCGAGGCCCCACAACGCTCCTGCCACAGCGAACGGAATGGATGCGTCTTCTGGAAAGATGGAGAATTCTTCGAGCCTCGTCTGGTTGACGGCAGACAACGTATCGAGGCTGGCCTCGATGATTGCATCAACCGGAAGTGCGGCGGCCCCTTTCCTTTCGAGGGCGGTTTTGAGGTAGCGTGCGGCGCTGTCAGCGGAATCGCCGGCGGCTATGCGTCGACGCAGCAGGGCCCGACCCAGCTCCAGACGGAGCGGCCAGTCTCCCAGCATGTGTGCGAGCTCGGCGACTTTCGCCGGACCTAGCTCACCAACGCCGGACTGGAGAAGTCGGACAGATTCTTCCGGGGACATCTTGTCGACAGTGATCTGCTTCGTAGCCACTTCGGTGGCGATACCGGCGTTTCGAGTTGTGATGAAACGAGCGCAATTCTTGCCGCCCCGGGTGAACGGCTTCAGGTCTGATGGCCGCCAAATGTCGTCAATCACGAGCAAACACACCCGGTCCTCAAGAATCTCGGCGATCTTGTTTTCGGCGTCTTCTATGGTAGCGAAGGCAGGACGCTCATTAGTCAGCGCGGCATAAAGCGTTATTGCTCCGGCGAGGACGTCCGGCTTCTGGCCAAGCGTTACCCAGAGCACTCCATCGTCGAAATTCTCGATAACATCCGGATCATGACATAGCGCCGCGGCCAATGTGGTTTTGCCGAAGCCTCCGCCGCCGGCAAGCGCTGCGGTCTCACGGTTCAGGAGTTTTGTCTTGAGCGCTTCAAACTCCCGTGGACGTTGGACGAAGTTTGGAGGCAGGTCGGGCGCCATAAAGGGGACGCGCGGCGCGCGACATCCTGCACGAAGATGACCGAGGAACGTCGGCCACTCCTTGTCGAGGTCGAAGAAGTGAGCGCGGCTCATCCAATGAGGGACGGAAGCGAACTGAAGCTCCGAGTCAGGCGCTGCTTTGACTGGATAAATGCAAACGCCCTGCTGGCGAGCATAACGCCATTCCTTGCGGACGACTTCCGACATCATGGCGTGCGGTGTCATGACGAGGATCAGGAAGTCGACGGAGTCGATGGCTGCTGCAAGCTGGTTCCACCAGCCTACTCCTCCTTCAAGCACAAGGCGGTCTTGCTTGATTTCAATGTCAGGAGCTTCGCTCCGCAGTCGATCCCGCAGCGCCGCGGCGAACTCCTCGCCGTCTTTGCGAGGGTAGGAGATGAAAACTCCGCCCTTACTGCTTCCGATCATTCGTGCATACTATACAAGGTCGTTGAATCGCTCATTTAGCGGTTGGCTCCATCGGTAATTCAACGTATTGCTCCATTGCAGGCTCCGGAGTCTACTCCGAGCGTCACTATCACTGCTGCTTTCGCGAGGTGCAGAGTCATGCTGCGTTACAGGAAGCTGAAAGTCAGTTTTAGTCTGCTCTGCCTGCAGGCAATCTGCGGCCTTGCCGCTCCATGCAAGGTTGCGATGGCCGAGCCCGCTCAGACAACAGCGCCGTTTGAAGTCACTGGACAAATCACTTATCGCGAGAAGGTTGCGCTGCCTGCGCAGAGCGTGGCGCTCGTCACGCTGCGCGACATTACGGTCGCTAACGCTGCGTCGACGGTCATTACGGAACAACGCATCGTTCTGACGGGTCGACAAGTTCCTATCGCTTTCCGCCTTACTGTTGATCGATCTAAGTTGCAGCCACAGCGAAAATACGCCGTTCGGGGGACTATCATCGGTGCCGACGAGCAATTTCTGTGGACTACGATGGACATACACGTTGTCGATCAGTCAAAACCCTCGGTAGCGATTGGCACGCTGACCATGAGCCGTGTTTCCGGGGAGGCTGCCGATCCTCAGGAACGTCTCAAGACTGGCGAATGGATAATAGTAAAGCTCAACGGAGTCGATGTTCCCAAAGGCGCCCGTGCCTCGCTTAAGTTCGGCGCGAGTGCTGTCTTATCCGGACGATCGTTCTGTAACAGCTTTAGCGGAACCTACGCACTAGCCGGCCAGAGCCTGTCTCTGTCACCAAAGGCAACGACTTTGATGGCTTGCGCGCCTGATGTCGCGAACTTGGAGAAGCAATTGATGGAAATGCTGGCCGACGTGCAGCGATTCGAGATGTCCGAATTCGGCACGCTGACGCTCCGCACCAGCGATCTGCGTTCAATTACAGCCAGCCGGCCGTAGGACCGCTCGATTTATGAGTAACGCGAGCGTTACTGCTTCACGTTATTCGCCGGCACGGTCCCGGGTGTCTTCAACTGGATCGTGTAGACGGAATCGCATCCGGCCATGAATAGAGTCCTGCCATCCGAACCGCCGAATGCAACGTTCGTTGCGCAGATCTGTCTCTTGGGCTCCCCGCCGTAGATTGGCAGGTTGATGGTACCCAGCAGCTTGCCCGCAGGCGACGTGATTCGAATAATGCCGGGTCCCGCTCCACCGGTAGAGAACAGATTGCCTGCCGTGTCGGTCTTCTCGCCGTCGCCGATACCGACGCCCTCGGTAAAGACGGTAAACGGGCCGAACGTGCCATCGGGGTTGACGGCATATCGCCGCATTTGACGATTTGCAGTGGAAAGGTACATCCACTTACCGTCCGGCGACAGTGCGATACCGTTCGGCGTGCCCCCGAGATCCGTGCCGCTAAGCACGAGCGTCGTCTTGCCATCCTTGATCCTGTAGATGCCGTTCTGCAGCTGCTTGTCGGGATTCCTCCCGCCGTCGCGCAGGCCGAAATCGTTGTCCGTTACATAGACCGCATCGTCCGCGGCGATTGCGATGTCGTTCGGGCCACTGAACCGCTTGCCGTCCATGCCGCTCGATAGCACCGTATGTGTGCCGTCCTTTTCCAGCCGCATCACCTGTCGATCGTTGTCCGCGCACCAGATCACCCGGCCCTGACGATCCATGCCCGTGCAGGACGGACCGATCAGAAGCACATGACTGCGACCGGAGCGAGTCTGGGCGCCGACGTGCTCGACGTCGTTGCCGGTATAGCCAGCCTTCTCCATGAATACCGAGACCTGCTTCTGCGGGGTGACCTTATACAGCACGTTGTCCAGCAAGCCTGCGAAAACCCAGTAGCCGCTGGCTCCGTCCGCGATCCAGAGCCCGCCTTCCGTGAGACCAAAGCCGCGAGCAAGCTCCACCAACTCTGAGCCGGGTGAGACGATCTCATCGAGAGCAGGATCGGTTCTCGTGATCGAGAAAGGCTTCGCCTCAGGTGGAGGACCGTCGCCACGCATCTGAGGAACTGGAGTGCCACGCTGCGCCTGCGCGTGCGCAACTCCAACACTGATGATGGCAAGAAGAATGGCGCTGGAACAGGCGGCGCGCTTTTTCATGGTGTCACCTCACTCGTCGCGTGAATTCGTGGAATGCTTCTTATCATGAGCGGCTTTCTGGCGAGAACAAGATCTGTCTACTGTTTCCTCGTGCAAGATCGTATGATTTGCCGGAGTTCCCGGAGGGTCTATGCCTACTACACGTCGTCAATTTCTGAGTGCTGTGAGCGCGGCAGCGGCGTATCCGCTGCTCGCAAAAGGCGGCCCTCGCGCCGCTGCCAATCCCACACTTGGCCTGATTTTCCCTCCGGAGAATTATCCAATTCCGCCTGACGCGAAATTGCTGTTTCCCAACGGTGTGGATTTTATAGGCAACGGTGTGGGACTGCCCGGCGGCATGACCGTACAAGGCTACGAGGAGGCGGTCCCGAGAATTCTGCCTCGGGCTCTGGATCTCGCCAAACAAGGCGCCAACGTGATTTCTGTCTTTGGATCGTCGATCACGTTTTACAAGGGTGCGAAGTTTCATGATGACCTGATCAGACAGGTCGAACAGGCGACGGGCCGCAAGGCGACAACCCAGAGCAACGGCCTGCTGGATGGCTTGCGCACAGCCAATGCGAAGCGAGTCGCCATCGCGACGGCCTATACAGACGAGGTCACGGAACGGCTGAAAGTCTTTCTTCAAGAGTACGGATTTGAAGTCACGGCCGCCAAAGGATTGGGTTTCACGCAGATTCCGGAAGGCGCCGCTACACGCGACATTCTCTTCAAACTTGGCAGGGACACTTACGCGGATTCGAAGAAGGCAGATGCGCTGGTGATCTCGTGCGGGGCTCTGAAGACGATCGATGTAATCGTTCCCGTCGAGGATTCCATTAAGGTTCCCGTGATCTCCTCGACGCCGCACGGTTTGTGGCATGGAGTGAAGTTGCTGGGTGTGCCTGCCAGGGTTCAGGGTTTCGGGATGGTGATGGCTAAGGGCTAGAGTTCGATTGAGCTGGCCCCTGCAATCGATGGTAGATTCATCGGCGGATTTGATGAAGACTGTTGCCGTAAGGAGCCCGATGCATGAATTTGGCGCACGTCCATATCGTTCTTAACCACGTTCCGTCGCTCGGCAGCGTCCTCGGTCTCGTCACCCTGGCCTGGGCGATGTATGCCAAGAACGATTCGCTGAAGAAATTCAGCTTTGGAGTCCTCGCGCTCGTTGCGTTGGCGACACTGCCGACTTATCTATCCGGCAATGCGGCGCGGCAGGTGATCGCCAAAGAGCCCAGCGCGTTACTGGGAGTGGTTGAAGTGCATCAGAACTGGGCGATGTTGACGCTCGTCGCGATGACCTTCGCGGGGGCGTTTGCATGGTTTGGTCTGTGGGAAATCCGGCGATTTTCCCGCGCGGGCTTCGTAACAACGGTGGGAACCCTGCTGACGTCCGCCGCGGCCTCGTCGCTCATCCTGTATACCGCAAGCATCGGGGGCAAAATCCGTCATATCGAGATTCGAGAGGCGGCGGACAGCGCCATCACTGAATCGGCGGGATGGAAATCCGCGGTTGAAGCATTCCTGGCCAGGGCATGGGTCATACCCGCGGTTGCGACACTGCACTACATCGGAATGGTTCTGCTGTTTGCCGTATCGCTTTTGCTGGTGCTCCGAGTTTTGGGGGTGATGAAAAGTATTCCGCTTTCCGGAATCCACCGGCTGCTGCCAGTTGCGATTTTCGGATTTGTAGTCAATGTCTTCACCGGCATGCTCTTTTACCTGCAGAGCCCGGAAGGCTACGTCCACAGGGCCGTCTTTCAGCTAAAAATCGGCTGCATTCTTCTTGCCGCCTTTCCCGTGCTTTATTTCACGGTGTTTGACGATCCGTGGCAAACCGGAAGCGACCGCAACGCATCGGCGCTGACCAAGATCGCGGGAATCTCCGCTTTCGTCTTATTGCTGGCCGCGATCATTTATGGCCGGCTGATCTTCATTTCGAGCTAAGGGCGGTCCGGCACATGACGAACTTCATGATCATTTTGATGGTTACCGTTGTTTCCTTTGTCACCTGCGCGATTTTGGCGGTTCTCATTTTTGCCGTCGACAGGAACGTGGATCGTCGGGATACGCCGGACCGTCAGTAGCCCTCGCCGAAAATCGTAAACGAATACGCAATCAGTCGTCCCGCTACCAGCACAGACAACCATAAGATTAACTGCGCGGCAGCAAGCTTCCTGGCGTTTGGAGGCAGACCGCCTTCGGAAAACCTGGGATCGTCGAAGATCGTCTTCTGCATCTTCCACATAACGGGCGCGGCGATAAAAATGATTGCGAGCTTCACGGCAAAGATCGGGTTCCACAAACGCGTGCTCGCATGGGCGAGACCGATGCAGACTCCCGACAGGTCAGCGCCGATGAACCCGGCCCACATCACGGGAAACAAGCGCCGGAGCGGCTGCAAGGGAATGCTGGATGCCACACCCAACAGACGCATCGAGACGATGGAGTTTGCGCCGACAAGGCAGGACATACTGAGAATGTGCAAGGTCAGGAAGAATACGAAACCGTATTCGGATTCGCGGAGGTACGTTGGGAACTCCGCATGATCGATCCGCTTGAGAAGCGAATTCGAAAGGTAAACTTCGCCTGTGGCGTCTCCAACCGTCATCAAGCCATTCAATTCGGCTCCTTCGATCATGCCTTCGATGCGGTATTTCTTGCCGGACTTGGAATTCGCTGCCTCCAATGTGACCATGCCTGAATCCGGGTCCAGTTTCGCGTCCGTGAAATCCGCCTCTTCGGGCGCGGTAAACCGGCCCTTCTCGCCGCTGCCGTCGCGAAACTCAATCGCAACCGTCTCGCGGCTGCCGCCGTTTGGTGTCCAGTGGCCCGACCATTTTCCAGCCAATCCATCGATTTTTGCGCTCACCGGAGCCGCCAGGAGAAGCGGCATGACGATCGGAGCCCACCACAAACGCAACCTTTTCTTCATATGTAGCAATTACTCCAAACCGAGACTGGCGATGACAATAGTCGAACGAAGCTTTTCGCTTCAATAGGCAAAGAAGGATTGGACCGAATTGAGCGTGAGTTCCACGACCGACGTGCCTTGCCCGAGCGCGGTGTGTCGTACTCGACACCCCCGCTGCAAAAGATCTTGCTGAGCGTGCCCTGGCCAAGTAGCCTTCCGAGCAACGGTGCTTTCTAGATGAAACCCAATTTCCTCACGCGAATCATCGCGGCCGCCTTCTTATTCGCTTTGACCGTACAGATGGATGTCGCAGTGCAGGACCGCGATCGCAAATCCGAATTGGCGGGCTGGGGCGCAACAAGTAACCCCGACGGAGATTGCCAGTTCTTCACCAGCGAAGGGGCGCTGCTCATTCATGTCCCCGGCGGTCCCCCTCACGATCTGGCGGCGGAGATCAACGTTACTAATGCGCCTCGCGCGCTGCAGGCGGTGAAAGGCGACTTCACCATCCAGGTGCTGGTGGATGGGCGTTTTTCGCCTGGCAGCGAATCCATGCTAAGTGGGCGCACCGCATACAACGGCGCTGGGCTCGTGGCCGTCTTCAATGAGAGGAATGTGGTGACTTTGGCACGCGCTGTCTTGCAGCGCGGCGATGGGAAACCCTGGCCCTACGCCAACTTTGAAATACGCGCGGCCGGAAACCTGGAGAGATTCGGCCTGGAAACTGACCTCCCGATTCCGCTGGATAAGCCAGTATTTCTTCGACTCGAACGGCGAGGACAGAGGATGCTTGGAGCCGCCAGCACAGACGGAATCAACTGGAATGTTCTCGAACCTAAGAATCTTCCCGACGACTGGCCCAAGGAGCTTAACGTTGGCGTCGTGGCCATAAGCACGTCGAAAGAAGAGTTCAACCCACGCTTTTCCAAACTCCAGCTCCTGAAATAAGGTTGGCGGATTGTCGGTGCTCATCGGTTGTGCAATTGTCGAGAAATCAGACAACAGGACTTCAAAAAAGCTGCACGCCTCTTTAAGCCTCAGCGCGGCGGCTGAATTGCTAAGAAACCCTCAAGGAGGGACTATGAACCTGGCAAATTCGCTTGAAAAGACATACAACGATCTTCTGTTTGCAGACATCGACCTTGCCATGACGTTCCTCAAGATCGCTGAGACGACACAACCCGGCGAGAGCGCCCAACGGAACTATGCGAACGCTTGCAGAGCCTATGGCGACGTTGTGGCGAAGCTGCAGGCGGTGACGCTTAGCGACGAAGAACAGGCTCTATTCGACGAGAAGCTCTCCTTGCTAAGGTCGCGACTACGCGACGACAGGAAGCTGGCCTGAGGGCCAGGGAAAGCCCTATACCGGCTACATTTGGGGAAGTCATTTCCTGGGTCTTGACGGATGGCTCCGAGGACGGCCGGGAGACTTTGAGTCTTGCCTCTTCCTCTCTGTTAGTTACTCGTTGTCACCGCCTGCGTTGAGCGGCCGCAATGCATGCGCGAAGACGAACCCACCGGCCTGATCGCCCTGCTTAATCCCGTCTTCGACGGCAGTACGAAAATGGATACCGCGTAAATCCGGGATTCGCCGTTCTCATCAGGGGCCTGAGAGAAACTTGTGTAAGACCGGGTTATCCCTCTGTGATTCTTGTTGTGATTTGTCGTGGCGCCAACAGAGTATGCGTTTCGAATCGTGGATTTGTACCAGCGCTTCGCTTGGAACTCGCACGAGAATATTTTGAATCGTGGTACCACCAGGCCCGGTCGCAGGCAGACTTTGATTGAAGACCCGCGAAATCCTTCCGCCGCAGAAACTGATCACGCCCGACGACGTTGTGCCGAATTGCGGGCATGCGCTCTACGTTTTCGCATTGCCTTGAAGCCCCCACAGCGGAACATCGGCTATACTCTGTCTCAACAAACGCAAAACGCCGAGGTGAACAGATTGAACAGACTTAGATGAGCGAGCCCGTCGTAATCGGGGCGGCCCTAGGGCAATACCGGATCGAGGCCAAAATCGGACAGGGCGGTATGGGTGTCGTCTATCGCGCTCTCGATACGAGGCTGAACCGACAGGTTGCCATGAAATTCCTTTCAGCGGACGTGGCCGATGCCGGCGCCCTCCGGCGTTTTCAGCGTGAAGCGCAGATGGCTTCGGGTCTGAATCACCCTCACCTGGTGACGGTGCACGATATCGGAGAGGCGGACGGTCAGCAGTATGTCGTCACCGAACTCGTGGACGGCGGCACGCTGAGTGATTGGGTTGCGGCTGCGCCGCGATCCCGGCGGCAAATCGTCGAGTTGCTCCTGGGTGTCGCCGAGGGTCTGGCTGCAGCGCATGACGCGCACATTCTGCATCGCGACATCAAGCCCGGAAACATTCTCGTCTCGCGCAATGGTTACGCCAAACTTGCGGATTTCGGTGTCGCCAAACTTTTTGATACCTCTGCTTCGGACCAAACCCAAACCCAAACCAGCTTGATTGTTGGAACTCCGGCCTACATGTCTCCCGAGCAAGCCACCGCCGGAAAGTGTGACGCTCGGAGCGACCTCTTTTCCTTCGGAGTTGTGCTTTACGAGATGTTGTCGGGAAAACGGCCGTTCGAAGCGAAGTCGACAGGCGAAGTTCTTCAAAAGGTGATCCACGAGTCTCCGGCGCCCCTGAACGATTCCATTCCGGCACCGCTCCGCGACCTGGTCGAGAAGACTCTGGAGAAGGACCCCAATGATCGATACCAGGCCGCACGCGAAATGGTCGTGGATTTGCGCCGCATCGCACGCCGAACGGAAACCGGAACCGGTAAAGTCAGCTCATCCGTGCCGCCTCGCGCCCTGCCTCGCCGCCGCTGGTGGATTCCTGTTGTCGCAGCTGTCGCGATCGCAGCGACGGTTGTCATATTTGTGTTCCGCGGCGGAAACGCCGGCACTGCCGTGCAGACCCATCTTCAGATTGCGCCTCCAAAGGGAGGTCTTTTTGTCGTTGGCGTAAATCCAACAGTTGGGAGTATGGCCGTTTCGCCTAATGGGGAGATGCTGGCAGCTGTTGCGACAGTAGAGGGTTCCACTTCGTTATGGATCGAATCCTTGCAGGATGGCGTCGCTCGAAAAGTTGAGAGGTCCCGAAATGCACAGAGGCCCTTCTGGTCTCCGGACAGCAAGTCCATCGCATTCTTTGCGACAGATGGTCTGTATCGAGTGGACGCCGCGGGCGGCGAACCCGTCCTGCTGGCTAAAGTAGACGCCAACTATCCAATGGGGGGGTCGTGGTCCGAAGATGGACTGATCCTGTTCTTTTCGACCAATGGTGGAATTGTGCAGGCGGTTTCGGCCTCGGGCGGACAACCGAGAGTCCTGTTGGAGAAAGCTGGGTTTCCCCAGGCTTTGCCGGGAGGTGCCTTCCTCTACTTTAGCGGCGCCGATAATGGTGGGGCGGTAATTTACGCTGCGCCGATTGCACATCCGGAGAAAAGCAAACGTTTGGTCAATGCAAGCGGTCACGGCGTTTATGCTTCGGGATACCTCTTGTGGTTGGAAGGAACCTCGTTGCTGGCACAGCCATTCAATCCATCGACGCTCAGCCTGAGCGGCCATCCCCAGCGAATCCTGGATCCCGTCGTCTCTGGGCCTTTCAATGAACCGAGCCTGACGGTTTCGACGACTGGCCGTATGATTTATGACAACGAGATCGACAAGGACCGGCAACTGGCGTGGTACACGCGAACACGACAGCGCCCTGTCCCGATTGGAAAGCCCGGCAGCTATCAGGGATTCCGTCTCTTCGAGAAGGGCCGACTCATCGCAATCCAGGCGAATGCCGACAAGGATCGGGGCCTTTGGCTGATGGATGAAAAAGGTATGTCGAGCCCCATCATCAGCGGTGGCTTCTCCGTAAACCCCATGCCGTCCCCGGACGGCAAGTCGATCGTCTATGGCGTTCCTCCCGGTGGTCTTTCCCGGATAGACATCACGGGACAAAACAAAAGATCGCTACAGGTTACAGACCCGAAGATTTTCCAGTTTCCAACAGACTGGAGCGGCGACGTTCTCCTCTTTAGCATGTTGAGCGATAGGAAGATTGATATCTGGTCGCTCCGCGTTGCGTCTGACGGAAGCGCCCCGAGTGGTGTGAAGCCCGACGAGTATCTTCGAACTCCATCGCTCGAGAACAATGCCCGGTTTGCTCCGGGACGAAATCAACACTGGCTCGCCCATGAGTCTGACGAATCCGGCCTCACCGAAGTCTACGTTCAGTCTTTTCCGACAAAGGGGACGAGAGTGAAGGTCTCCAACAAAGGCGGAACCTTCCCTGTCTGGGGACCTGAGGGACGAGAACTGTTCTATCTCGCCTTCGGCGACAACCTGATGGTCGTCGACGTGACCTACGGCCAGGACTCAATCTCAGTTTCGACGCCTCGCGAGCTTTTCACGATTCCTCCCAGCCCTATCCCCGTCAGCTCGCCCTACGACACGCTCGATGGGCAGCGATTCCTGGTCCTCGCTCCCGTAACGCCTGCAAACCATCCGATGCAGGTCATCGATAACTGGACCGCGCTGATCAAACCCTGAATCGATCAATCGCGTTAGAATATTTTTGAATCGTGGTCCAAACACGCCCCGTCGCAGGCATATTGTGATTGAAGAACTGTCGCGACCACGCTTTATGCGGATAGCCGTCGTGCGTGCGGGCACCAACACGAGCGTTCCTCAGCCCGGCACGCCTTCTCGCTTCCTGAATCGCGACTTCACGGACAGCGGCATCCGTACCATGTGGGTACAGGTGAAGCTCCTCTTCTGAATCCGTCGGCTGTTGTGCATTAGCAAACACGCGGAGGCCGGCTGGTCCGCGCTGCCGCGGAGCCGCGCTGGCCGGATCTTGCGAATCAAACCACTATTCGGTAGTCTGCCGCGGAAGTTTTCAGCATGTCGAGAGGGGTTGATGCTTCTTGCGTCCGCGTCCAGGAAGTGGAGAGTTGGGGCGATTATTGCCGTGCTCATCGGAATTTTTGAGGCGCAATTGCTCTTGTCGGTGCCGCACTATTCCCAAACGATCGACGAGAGTGTGCACATTTTTTCCGGTTACGAGTATTGGCACTATGGAGACTTCGGAGCCAATCCAGAACATCCGCCGCTGGTGAAGTTCGTTGCGACTGTTCCACTGTTGTTCCAGAACATTCGGAATGTGCCGTTGTCGACAGGTCCGACGAAAGCATCGACAGACGCAGCCAGTACTCGGCTGCTTTACCAGAACGATGCACGGCGAATTCTGTTCAGTACCCGCGGTGCGGTATCTATTTTCGGAATCGTTCTTTTGGTCTTGTGTTCCCTGTGGGCCTATGAGGCATTTGGCGGCGGACCGGCGCTGGTGGTAGCGAGCCTGATCGCGTTCGATCCGAATCTCATCACAAATGCTGGTCTGGTGACGACCGACATGGGAATCACGTGTCTTTCCGTTGCCGTCGTGTATTCCCTGTATCGTTTTTTGAATCGTCCGACGATTGCGAGATTGCTGATCTGCGGATTTGCGCTCGGACTTGCACTCGCGTCGAAGCACAGCGCGATACTGCTTCCTCCAATCATGTGCGTGCTGTTTGTGAGTGAGTGGTGGACACAGCGAAAGCAGGTTGGAATACCGCGTTTTCCGCTAACCACGGGCTGGCGATTACTCCTGGCCATTGTTGCGATCTTCGTGATCGCCTGGAGCGTGCTCTGGGTCTTCTACGGCTTCCGGTTTGAGGCCAGGCCTGCTGGACTTGAACTTCAGCCGAAGCTTGACGCATACGCGCGCACGTTGCAGGGGCCGATGCGAACTTCGGCTATATCGTTTATGCAGCAGCATCGGCTTCTGCCCGAGTCGTATTTGTGGGGGCTGACCGACGTCCTCCTTGCCAACGGGGGCCGCGCGACGTTCATTCTGGGAAAGGTGGTACCCGACCGGGCAGTGGTTTTTCTTCCCAGCCACTTTTCTAATGAAGGCACCGCTAAGTTTGCTGATCCTTCTCTTCATCACACCGGCGGCCTGTTGGAGACTGAAGATTAGGCGCGATCTCCGTTTCTTGCTTATCCCGCCTTCGATCTTTTTTACCGCTGCAATCGCATCTGGTTTGAATATCGGGTTACGGCACATACTGCCGATTTTTCCATTCCTGATCATCATTGCTGCTGTGACCGCCTGGCAATTGGCGTCGCGGTCGCGTGCGGGACTCGGGATTGTGGTCGCATTGTTCGCTCTGGAGGTCATCTCATCTCTGCACACCTTCCCGAATTACATTACCTACGCTAATCAACTCGCCGGCGGCGCTGGTAACGCCCATCGATATATGACGGATTCCAGCGTGGACTGGGATCAGGGCATCGCGCAACTGGCTACCTATCTCTCCACGCGTGGCATTACCGATTGCTGGTTAGCGTCGCGAGCTTCGGATGCAGAGCTCGAGTACTACGGTATTCCATGCCGCCCGTTGCTGGCCGGTTTTGGATATCGGCTAGGGCGTCCCGCGGCCGACTTTCCCGGGGTGGTGACGGGAACTATTCTGATCAGTGCCAACGAAGCGGCCGGGCAGGCTTGGGGGCCGGACGAACTGAACCCTTACAGACAGTTTTACGACACTCAGTCCAATGAGATCGTCGGCAATAGTATCCTGGTGTTCAATGGCAGATTTGATGTCTCACTCGCGTCTGCCATGAACCATGCCGTGCGTGCGCGGCAATTAGCAGCCGAGAAGCGTTGGACCGAAGCCGAGCAAGAAGCTCGTGCCGGGCTCGCTCTTGCGAGTGACTCCGCCGAAATGAACGCGCGATTATGTCTGGTTCTGAGAGACTCCGGAAAAACCGCAGAGGCGGCACAGTATTGCGAAACTGCGATGGCCATCGCGCACAAACGTCACCCCGAATACTCATTGCGGCGCATGCCATCTGTCGCCGCAGTAGCCGCATTGAAAGACTGATATCGTGCGTCGCGAAGTAGAAACCCTCGGGTCGCGTGCTAAACTTCCTTTATGCGATCACAGACATATGGCGATAAACAGCGGGAGGCCCAACTCCGTAAGAAGCAGGAAGAATTGTGGAAAAAATCAAACCCGGAGGCTGCACCGACTTCCGAAACTCCGGCGAAGGCAGACAAAGCGAATCGCGCGCCAAACAAAACTAAGAAGAAAGACACGACGGAGCGTTCTGCGTATGGCGCGAGCGCGCCGGTCCTTGGCCGTCGGTGATTCCTATACCTGTACTTACTGCTTACAAGTGATCAAGTGGGATCACCACAGAACCCGGCCGACAAAAGATCACTTCTTTCCGAAGAGCAAGAAGAAGTTGTTGATGGGCGCAAAAACGACTTTCGTCCTCTGTTGTCAGCCCTGCAATTCCCGAAAGAGCGATAAGGTGTTTTCTTCAATCGAAGAAGTGCGAGAGTTCATAAGATCTCGCAAAAAGGCGCAGGTGCGACGTGACGGGAATTAAGTAAATAATGCCCAGCAGGAACTTCTGATGCCTCGAGTTACGCCAATTGTTCGGTTTTAGCGAGGAACTGCTCGTAGGTTCCCTTGAAATCCTCCAGGCGGTCGTGATTGAAATTCCAGATTCGAGTGGCTACTTCATCGATCAAATCGTGATCGTGAGTTACGAGCAGTAGCGTGCCCGGATAACGCTGAAGCGCGATATTGAGAGCGTTGATCGATTCCAGATCGAGATGGTTGGTTGGTTCGTCCAGTACGAGAAAGTTGGGCTTCTGAAGCATCAGCCGGCAGAAAATGATTCGAGCTGCTTCGCCCCCGGAGAGAGCGTGCGTGGGCTTGAGCGCATCCTCGCCGCTGAAGAGCATCTGGCCCAGCAATCCCCTCAGTTCCTCCTGAGATGCACTTGGATCGAAGCTGTGGAGCCATTCGATAACGCTGACGCCGGGTGGGATGGCGCCCCGATGATCTTGCTCGAAGTATCCGACGCTGACCTCATGGCCCCAGGTAACCTTCCCGGAGTCGATCCCAAACGCCTGATCCCGCGCATCGATAAAACGCGTCGCATTTCGAATCAGAGATTTCAGAAGCGTGGTTTTGCCGGCGCCGTTTCTTCCGATCAGAGCGATTTTCTCTCCGCGGCTCACGGACGCTGTGAAATCGTGAAACACGCGGAACCGTCCGGTTGCTCCGTCGTATGACTTCGTGAGGCGATCGATTTCGAGGGAATGTCTTCCTGAGGGCCGTGCAACGTCGAATCGAATGTAGGGTCGTTGAATATTGGATTTCGCAAGTTCTGATGTCTGCAGCCGCTCTACTTCTTTCTTCCGAGATTGCACCTGCGACGATCGTGTGCCTGCCGCGAACCGCGCGATGAAATCCTGAAGTTGAGCGATCTTTTTCTCACGTTGAGTATTGCTCGCTTCGATTCGGGCTCGCACCTGCGTTTTTGCGAGCACCATATCGTCATAGCCGCCCGTATAGGTAATCACGGTCTGGTAATCGATGTCTGCAATATGAGTGCAGATCTCGTTCAGGAAATGGCGGTCGTGCGAAATGACGACAAGGCATCCTTCGTAGCTGCGAAGGTGATTCTGGAGCCAGTGCACGGAATCGAGGTCGAGGTTGTTCGTCGGTTCGTCGAGCAACAGAACATCGGGGTTGCCGAACAGGGCCTGCGCCAGTAGAACGCGCACTTTCTGCCCGCCCTGAAGCTCGCCCATCTTGCGACCGTGAAGGTCTTCGGGAATGTCCAGGCCATCCAGCAGAATTGCGGCATCGACTTCAGCCGTATATCCGCCTTCATCGCCGACGATGCCTTCAAGCTCCCCCAAGCGCATGCCGTCCTCATCCGTCAGAGCCGTCGGGTCCTTGGCGTAGAAGAGTTCGCGCTCCTGCAAGGCTTCCCATAAAACCGGATTCCCCATGATCACCGTATCCATCACGCGAAATGCGTCGAAGGCGAATTGGTCCTGCTTGAGGACCCCCATCTTCTTGACGCGCGTGACCGAACCTTTTTCGGGATCGATTTCACCCGTCATGATCTTCATCAGAGTGGATTTACCGGCACCGTTCGGCCCGGTGATCGCGTAGCGCCTCCCGGAGATGAACGTGGTGTTGACATCCTCAAACAGAATGCGGGCGCCGTAGCGCATGGACACATTATTGATGGAAAGCTGCATTTGACAGATAACTCCAGATCGAAAAGACGAACTTTCAATTATACCGCAGAGTGCTAAAGCTGGTGCCGGAATCCGTACAAGACGATGGCAAGGTTGGAGCCGACGTGGGAACTCATGGAGTATATTTGCCAGGAGAACAACACCAACGTGCCGCACATTCAGGAACCTGCGAAAGTTCAGTGAGTGGGTTTAGCGCGCGCCCACCGGCACAAACTTCTGCGCACGATGGCCCTGCACGTCAGCGAAGTAGATTGAGCGGTCGGCTGCAACGGCCATGCCGTGAACCCAGTTCAGGTCGCCGGCTTTCTCCTTCCCGTTGTCGCCTTTCGGAACGACCCAAAGCCCTTTGAGCCGCCCTTCAGTATCGAGCTTCATGAAGAGCTGATCTTTGGGAGGGGTGGCGAGCGCTGTCTGAGTTGTCGGAATCTCCGACCACAACATCGGCGAACTCCCGCAGACAAAGATCTCGTCATCTTTGGTAATCACGATGTACCAGGGCGTGATGATGTTCTTCCATTGAGCGAGGAATTTTCCGGACGAGTCAAATATCTGAATGCGCGAGTTGTTTCGATCGCCAACGTAAACGCGGCCGCGGGAATCCAGAGCTATCGAATGCGGCTGGCTGAACTCACCCGGGCCAGTGCCGAGCTTTCCCCAGGCACGGACGAACTTGCCGTTCTTGTCAAAGACCACGACACGGTCATTACCATACCCATCTGAAACATAAACATCGCCATTCGCGGCGAATGCCGCGTCATTGGGTTGATTCATGTGTGTTTGATCTTCGCCGGCCTGATCGAGAGTTCCCAGTGTCATCAGGACTTTCCCATCCTGGCCGAACTTCCGCACGGTTTGCGATGCCGTATCGATGATCCAGAGATTGCCCGCGTTGTCGAACCTTACGGTGTGCGGGTTCTTGAACATGCCTTCGCCCCAGAACTTCACGAGCTTGCCCTCCGGACTGTAGACCTGAACTGGAATCCGGCCTCGATTGAATGTCCACACATTCCCGTCGGGCGCGATCGCGACACTGGACATTGCGGCCGTCCATTCGCCTCCCGCGGGTTTTTCGAGAGGCCAGTTGGGAACGACCTTGTAACCGACGCTGGTTTCGATTCTCGGATACGGCACCGCGTGTTGCGGCCCTTGAGCATTTGTTACTGCTGAAAGAAGCAGCGCAAGGCAGACAATGCCTGTCAGCCTGGCCCGAATAGAAATCTGCATGTGTTCCTCCGGAAGGTCGAGAACATCATACATTTCGCCGCTCTGTTATACGCTGGAGCTTTCTTTACCGCCCCAGCATCGCAAACCTCGGCGTCCCGCGATTTGAACCGAACTCACATTGATCGTAGAATCCAACCCATCAACGGAGAGAAAGGTTCTGCCTGGGAGGCGCGAAATGATGACATCAATCGGGCGACGCGCAACAGGAACCTTGTTCGTATTGGTTACCTTCACAGCGGGCATGCTTGCACAGCAGGCTAGTCCGGCGCCGCAGACTCAGAGTAACCCGCGTGTACCGCCGCTGTTCTTCACAGAAACGTGGAAGCAGACTGGCCTCGAACGCGACGTCGATAACGACGTCCTCAGCAATTCCAATCTCGAACTGCATTTGTACGGTCCGACCTCGAAACAGATTCAGATCGCGCCGACCACCCCGAACAACCGGCAGGATCCGCCGAACTTGTGGACGGGTATCTGCAACGGACCGGTCGCCGCAACGCTGCGCCACAAAAACAACTTTGTTGACCTGACCGGGCGCGCAAAAATTCGCTGGCAGACACGCGCGGCAGGATTTCACGTCGTACGTCCGGTCCTGAAGCTCGCTGATGGCACATGGCTAATCGGCGATCACGCAGATGGTGACGGCACGACGGAAAACTTCGTCGAGACAGAGTTTTCGATTGCTTCGGTCCGCTGGCTCCGGCTCGATATCAACACAGTCACGACGGTTCACGCCGAGCGCCAGACGCCGCCGGAAATCGGACGGTGGGTCGAGAAGCCCGACTTGACCAAAGTCGACGAGATAGGGTTCGCCGATCTGATGCCGGGAAGCGGCCACGGGTGGGGCGGCTTCGTTAACGTCGGAAGGATTGATGTCTACGGGACGCCGGTCAAACGCTAGATCGTTTCCAGAAAGGTGGTCGCCATGGTGACGCGCCCGTCGTGTTTGGGTTTGCTGTTTCCTTGACGGTTCTTCTGGCCGTCTCCACGATCGCTAAGGCTCCGCAGGGCCAGCCGCAGGGGGGTGGCGGTGGAGGCCGCGGACAGGCGGTGGCGCAGGCCCCGGTCGCGGATGTGAGTTTCGATCGGCTGCTGAAGTCTGCTGAGGAGCCACAGAACTGGTTGATGTACTCGGGCTCCTATCTCAGCCAGCGGTATAGCGCGCTCAACCAGATCACGACGGCTAATGTGAAAGACCTCGATCTGAAGTGGGTTCATCAGACACGCTCGACGCAAAAGCATGAGGTAACCCCTCTTGTCGTAAACGGGACGATGTATCTGGTACAGAACGTCAATGACGTCGTGGCATTGAACGCGACTACGGGCAGACCGATCTGGACTTACTCGTACAAGTACGAGCCGGCGGCGCGCAACTGTTGTGGAAACCTGTCGCGCGGATTGGCGATTCTTGGCAATACGCTCTTCCTCGCAGGATATGACGCGCAGATGATTGCGATTGACGCCAGGACTGGACGGGAACTGTGGAAGACGCCGGCGGCCGACCCGAAGCAAGCCTACTCGTTTACCGTCGCTCCACTCGTCGTCAAGGACAAGGTCATCGCCGGCGCTGCCGGGGGAGAATTCGGCGTCCGCGGCTTCATTGCAGCATGGGATGTCCAGACCGGCAAAGAGGTGTGGCGGTTCTATACGGTCCCGGGCCCTGGAGAAGAGGGCCACGAATCCTGGAGCGGCGATTCCTGGATGCACGGAGGCGCGCCCGTTTGGCTTACCGGGTCTTATGATCCGGACTTAAACCTGACGTATTGGGGCACCGGCAACCCCAGCCCCGACTACGACGGCCGGGCGCGTCTCGGCGACAATCTGTACAGTTGCGCAGTCGTTGCGCTGGATGCGGATACAGGCAAGATCAAATGGCATTACCAGTTTTCGCCACACAACGAGTTCGACTGGGATTCGACGCAGATTCCCGTGCTGGCCGATATGAACTGGCTGGGGCGTCAGCGCAAACTGATGCTCTGGGCGAACCGCAATGGCTTGTACTATGTTCTCGATCGCGCGACCGGCGAATTCCTCAAGGGCGCCCCATTTGTGAAAGTGAATTGGTTAGCGGGTTTCGACGCGAAGGGTAGACCCTCGCTCACGCCCGGTCTTGAGCCGACGCGCGAAGGAGTGCTGCTGTATCCCGGCAACCAGGGCGGTACGAATTGGTACAACCCGTCTTACAGCCCGCGCACCGGACTGTTTTATATTCCCGTGTGGGAAAACAGCTCGACCACATACCGTCACGCGAACGAGAACCCGCCCGCGTTTCAGGAAGGACGCGGATTCGGCGGCGGCGGAGGAACCGGACCCGGCGCGGCGAATGAAGAACAATACAGCGCGATTCGTGCCATCGATCCCAAGACCGGCGATCGCATCTGGGAGCGCCGCCTCTCCTCGCCCAGGACCGAGGGCGGCGTGATGACTACCGCTTCCGATTTACTATTTGCCGGAGGACGGGACGGCCAGTTCCTGGCGATCGATGCCCGTGACGGAAAAGTCCTGTGGCAGGCCAATCTCGGGCCGCTCTCCGTGGCGGCAGGCCCGATGACATATATGGTTGATGGAAAACAGTACGTAACAATTACGGTGAGTGCATCAGTGTTCACGTTTGGTTTAAAAGAGTAGCGGCCGGCACATCAGCCGCGTAAGACGCCACAGCCGAGGAGATGTTCATGAAACGCTTGTTTACCCTAATCGGCTTACGATCCTGCTGCTCGCCGCGCCTTCGGTCTCCGGCGAAGGTCCGGTCGTATACGGGCACCACCATCTCAACACGACGAACATGGACGCGCAGAAGAAGTTCTATGTGAACACGCTCGGCGGCGTCCTCGTCCAGTTCGGTTCAGGCGATCGTCAGCAGGAGATCATCAAATTTCCGAATGTGCTGATGTTTTTCCGTCCGATGCAGGCGCCGAACGGCGGTTCCATCGGCACGACGGTCAACCACATCGGCTTCTCCGTGCCGGATCTCAAGCCGCTCGTCGCGAGGATAAGAGCGAACGGCTACAAGATGATCACTACCGATTCGGTCGCCGCAAATGTGAAGGTCACCGACGACATCGCCGCCGCGAGTCCGACAACGAACATCGCGTTCGCGCTCGGTCCGGAGGACGTCAAGGTGGAGTTTGTCGAGGTCAAATCGCAGAAGGCGCCCATTCAGCTCCACCACATACACTTCTTCGGCGAAATGAACACCGAGATGCAGGCGTGGTATGCGAAGACGTTCGGCGCGAAGATCCTTCCCGCCAATCCGGGGTCCGCGTTCGTGCAGGATGAACTGCCGGGCGTACTCTTGAACTTCACGCCGTCCCCAACGCCGACCGCTGGTACGACGGGGCGATCGATCGATCACATCGGCTTCGAGATCAAAGACCTCGAAGCATTCACAAAGAAGCTCGAAGCCGCGGGCATCAAGCTGGATCGTCCCTATACCAAGGTCCCTCAGCTTGGCATCGCAATCGCGTTCATCAAGGATCCCTGGGGAACGAATATCGAAATGACGGAAGGCCTGGCGGCTGTGAAGTAAGCTCGTGCCCTAAAACCGTCCCGTGTTTCTCTCTCTCATCCTGGACGCTGATTCGATCCCGGAATTTAGAGGCGAGACCGATAGGGGCAATCACACGGCAGACGCGACTGGTCTCCGAGCGCGACTGCTGAAGGAACAATCCAATGCTGCGGTCAATGTAAACTGTAACGGGCTGGTCGTTCTGCGTTACATCTGTGTGAGACAGTTTCAGAAGGATCGCAGCGCGTCTTTCTACTACGGTTGATGTAACGCGTTGCAATCTCTCACCATTCCAGTTTAAGTCGGCTGCTAAGGGCAGTGGCGATTCGGGTGCATGAGGTGGCATAGTCGTTTGGCGAGCCGAGCATCGGATTTGGCGGACAGAGAGCAGTTCGTTCCTCAACAGAAGGTACAGCAGCCCAAACAACCGGAGCTAATACACAACGATTCCGGCATACGCCCAGCCGCGCCTGAAGCTCCCTTAATCGTTGACCCGACGTTTAAGGGCAGAGGCATTACGCCGATCCGAATCGCGAGTACACAACGAGTTCAGCGGACCTTTGGAAACCGTTTCCTACAGAACCTTATTAGAAAGCCCGATGGAAAAGTTGCAAGTCCGCCGGGTCAGACTACGGCGACGTTAACGGGAACTCACCGTCCGATTCCGGCCACTGGCCTCAACGTGCCACACGCCATCATCGCAGCTCCGAAACCCGAAGGTCTGGACCAGCGAGTTAATTCGCGCAGTACTGAGCATCCGACTCAGGAGAGTTTTGAAGAAGGCCCCACCGAATCGACGGCAGAATTACTTGCGTCGGCGGTCGCGGAATTCGAGCGATCTGCGGAGTCCTACCGAAGCGTTCTGTTGGAATCAGGGAAGACAACGAAAGCGACGATCGCAGCAGACGCGAAGACGCAGCAAGCGAAAGCGCAACGAAATTTCACGTCGGATTCCAAGCAGCTTCAGGATCTATTCGCACGTTCTATCCGGCAAGTCGACGAATCGACGACTCAACGTAAGAACCAGATTCTCGCGGACCGCGATGCAAAGACAAGCGAGATGCAATCAATTGCGGGCGCGCGACGGACTACGTTGAGTCAAACCGTGCAACAGCAACAAGAGGCTTTCAACAAGGCCTCAAGGACTAAAGCCGAAGCGATTCAAAGCACGAGTCGGATCGAGTCGAAACGCGCGCGATCCGAAACGGAAGAGAAAGCCGCGAAAACACAGACCACGGCACAATCCACAGCAGGCCTATACAAGGATCCTAAAATCGCATCCGCCGTACTGCAGGGCGCCACACAGATCGCTTCTAAGGTAGTGTCGGATCTACGTCGGGCCGGAAGTGATGCGGCGCAGGCGGCTCTCAACGCCGGTCAGTATTTGGCCTCAGGTTTTACCAAAACCGCCTCGGACGTAGGACACGAGTTGGCGAAAGTCCTGCACGACAGCGACAAAAAAATTACAGACCGAATGAACGATACGATCTCGGCACTTTCTCGTGGCGCTGCCGAGACCGTCCGAAAACTCGAGTCTTCGACCGGGGACGTCGTGCGACAGCTGCAGGTAACGCAGCAGCAAGCCTTGGCAGAACTTCGGGAGCGAACTCAGGAGACTCTTCAAGGAATCGACCGATTTGCGATTGCCGCCTCTGGCAATGTTGATCAACAAATAAAACGCGGCATTCAACAGCTGGATCTATTTACGAAGCAAGTCCTCTCGCACAGCGCCCAAACCCCACCGACAGAGGCCATCGCGGCCCTCGGTGCGGCACGGCAGCAGGTAGAGAAATTTGCCGGCGAATTCGTCAAGGCTTTGAGCACGATAGGTACTCAAGCTCAACGCGGCCTGGTGGAGTTCGTAAGCGATGCCGCGACGAGCATCGGCAAAGCTGTGAGCCAGGTTGCCGCGCCAGTAGGCCAGGCCTCATCCGATTTCGTAACGAAAGCTTCCGAATTGGCTGAACAGTTCTCGACGAGAATGGGCCAACTCGTCGGGAAGTCTGCGAGCCAAATGCAAGAAGTCGTGGTGGGGGTTCAAAACGCGCTGCAGAAAAGCGTGGCACAGGTCGAAACAAAACTATCCGAACTTTTAACCAAGGGACAAAACGAAATCGCTGAAGTCGTAACGTCCACGCTTACCAAGCAAGATCCCGTCGTTAACGAGGTGCCGGCAAAAGTCTCCACCATCGGTGCGAAGTTATCCGCCAAATCCATCGTGGAAGAGGTTGTCGATTTCGTAGTCGATTACTTCAAATTCGTGGGGGGTATTCTCTTTGGCATTTTAGAGGGCCTATATGAGTTAGTAAAGGACATCTTCGGCCTCATCGCTCTTTGGGCCAAGAAGTTGTTTGTGGAATGGGACCCGCTCTGGTGGGGTATCACGATCTTGGTCATCGTGATTATCGTCGTTCTTCTTGTGACAGGCACGGCCGCCATCGCGCTGGAAATAATTTTCGGTCTCCTGCTTATTCCGATGGGCGTTATCGGTCTAGCCAAAGCCTGGGAGTTCTTCAAAGAGGCATTCACCAAACCCAAAATCAGTATCTTTGAGCGGGGCCGGCTTATCGGCCGCGGTCTGTTTGAAGTTATTCTCGTCGTACTCGATTTCCTGGCGTTCTTGAAGGCCTTACGAGTCGGAAAGCTAAGTGAACTTAAAGTAGTTCGCGCCCTAAAACTTAGATTCCTGGTTAAAGACGCCGAGCTGTTGAAACGACTCCGAGTTCTCGCAACAGAGGAGGAATTGCTGCGATTGCTGGGGAACGTCAGAGATCCTGCTTTACTTGAAAAGATGCTGTTGAAAGCCGGAAGCGTTGCGAAGCTTGAAGAGCTGCTAGGCAAAGTAAAGGATCCAGAGAAGCTCGCCAGGCTCCTCGCCAAGGTCAAGAACGTCGGCGAACTTGAAAGTCTGATGAAACAGGTGCCGGACGTCGACATGCTCGATCGGATGCTGAGCAAAGTCAAAAACGCCACTGAACTCGCCGAGCTGATGAAAAAAGTGCCCGATGTGGCGATGCTCGATCGAATGCTGAGCAAGGTCAAGGACGTGGCCGAATTCGAATCTTTGATTAAGACCATCCCCGATCTCGCACAGCTCGACCGGATGCTGCTCAAAGTTTTCCGCGCTGAGGAACTGACTAGCCTTTTGAAAAAGATCCCCGATGTCGCGCAGCTGGATCGATTGCTAGCTCGCGTTGAAAGGGCGTCAGAGTTGGAGTCGTTACTCCGCAAGATAACGAGCGTCCCCCTGCTGGACCGCATGCTAACTAGAGCCGGGACGGGAGCCATTCTGCAGGACCTCCTGAAAGAAGTTTCCGATGCGATCATGCTGGATTCCATGCTCCAAAAGGTCCGCGATGGCGCCGAACTTCAAGCATTACTGAAGCGCGTCAACGATGGAGTGAAGCTGTTCAATATGTTGAGCCGGGTTCGCGACGGGGCGCAGCTGACGCGATTGCTGGATCGTATAGCGAACATTGAACAGGTGGATCGGTTGCTGGCGAGGGTGGCCAATGGCACGCAGTTGGAAGCGTTGCTCAGATTAACAGACGATGCGAGCCAGCTTGAACGTCTTGTCGCGCGGATCGCCGATCCTTTGCAGCTGCGAAGACTGCTCTTGCAAGCCTCCATTCGTGCCGGCGATACCGACTTAGGATTTCGGCTTGAACGCGCCCTGAGAAAACTCGGCCCCGGCAATAAAACCTTAGGGGAAATTGAAGAGGCGCTCGAAGCTCAGAAGAAAATCGACAATAAAATCTTGTATGCGGAAAAAGCGCAACCGACGAACCTCCGTATCATCGGAGGCCACTCGCCGAGAATTTTGCGTGATCCAAGATTCCGAATCATTTCTCAAACTGTCAACACAGATGGAACAATCGAGGCGCGGCTTCAGAAAATACTAGCTGCTGGTCCGCCGCCTGTGTTGTCCAGACCAAAAGAAAGTACACTCGCGCCTGCAAGCTTTAGTGACCGAAAGATTCTCGAAATCGGAGATGCAATCGCACGAAGGCCCGTCGTCCAAACGCGTGTGGGGGATGGGGCTACACTACATCGAGGCGTCGTCGACGGCGTAGAGTGGGTAGTCATTAAGAATGCTGCAGGCGAAGTGACGGCCTCTTTTCCAACGGGCGGCAGACCCTTCAATTTGTGAGGTGGACCGAGAGCTCTATGTCTACATTCGATAAGTTGGACCGTGAACTCGCGCCCGACTACAACATCAATTATTGGTCCGATCTGGAAATCCTGACGGCGGAGCAGATCATTAGCGAATTTGTAGATGAGGATTGGGCGAAGCTCGAAACGGAGTGGCGTCATAAGCCTGTTGGCTGGCGCGTGCGTTTAGCCGATACCCTACTGGCGGCGAAAGACAGACGCGGGCTGTCAATTTTAATCGACATGCTGAAGTCGACGGACCTGGAAGTCGCAATTGCTGCATTGGCTACTTTGTCCGCGCGAGTCGATTCACTTACGGCATACCCAGCTGTGCGTAACCATCTTGAGATGTTGAGACGTCGGGTTAGCGAAGGAGATCGTCTCATCGTCGATGACATCTTGTCTCGTTTGCCCCAGGCCGAATAGGCTGGGCGCATAATGCGGAGAAGTGCAGAGTTCACGACATTGCACTTCCTGACTATGGTCAAACTTACGTTGCGGTCGTCTTGATGGAACTCCCAAAACGCTCGGTAAAGAGACATGTGTTTGGAGTTTCCGGCCAGCCATGCATGCTGGGAGCCTTGTTTAACAACAAGAGAAGTGCCTCGGAGATCGCCGGACTCAGGCACTGGAGCTTGGCCCAAGATCTCGCAAATCATCGATGCGCTGGAAGGTTATCGGATGGGCGATCATCACTGCTTCCTGATCCGGTGACCGGGCCTATCCCGAACAAGTTCAACGCCAAGAGGCCGACGCGACGCTCAAGTTCGTCGCCATCTCCCACCCAACTGGGTTACGACCCCACAAATTTGGCTAATTGAGGTTGTCTTTCGAAACAATTTCTGGCCACTCGATAGCTATCGGCAATATTCCTGCTTAGCGTTGGAATTGTTCCCTGTCTCGGCTAAAGTTTGGGACAAATTCCGGAGATCCGATTCCAATGAGAAACCTGGACTCGCTTTCCCGGCGGTACCCGTCTGTTTCTCGACGGCATAAACACCTTCAGGATTCGACCGATAGCGGTGGAGGTTTAAAGTGCGGTTGCATATCTCTTTGCTCGTTGTGTGTGGGTTGATTGTCTGCGGTTCTGCGGCGGCCCAACAGGTCGTGCTGAAGGACACCTCCGCGATTCTCGACCAGCTTCGTCGGGAGAATCCGGCCCTCGCCGACGCATTCAAACAAGGCAGTGAACAGCTGAAAGCCGGGGATTACAAGGCAGCTGCGGCGCAGTTCCAGAAGGTTGTAACCGGGGTCCCCGGACTTGATGCTGCTTACAGACACCTCGCGCTGGCTCTTGCCCTGAATGGCAATGTCGAAGAAGCTTCGCGCGTCATGCAAAGGGCGCTCGCGTTGAATCGATCGTATGACAACCTGACGCTCCTTGCGGGCTTCGAGGCGTATCCGGGTCGCGGCAAAACCGCTACCCCACAGGCGAAGCAGCGTGCTCTTGGGATGATGAAGGAAGCCAATCGAATGGAGAGTGATGCGAATAACCTCTTCCGGACCGCGGAACTCGCGCTGGAGCTTAAAGAACGAAGTGACTTCCGAGACGCAACGCGTCAAATGACGGAGGGTTTCCCCAACAAACCCGAAAGTCATTACCTGAACGCGATCCTCGCTGCAACAAATAGTGAGTGGAGCAAGGCAGAGGAAGAAATCCGACGGGCGGGAGACCTCGGGCTGCCGCCGCAGCTTGTCCGACAATTCCTGGACTCCGGAGTCCACCGCCGAGCCAACGAGTGGCGCTACGCCGCCTACGTTGGCTATGCCGCGGCCGGATGGGCCGTCGGGCTCGGGTTGCTGTTCACCTTTGGGAAGGCGCTTTCAACACTCACATTGAACTCCATCAAGCGTGCGGGCTCGAAAACAATGGTCAGTCCCAGAGAAGCGTGGCTCCGAAAGATCTATCGTGGGCTGATCCAATTCGCGGGCTGGTATTACTACGTGTCGCTTCCATTTGTCGCTATTCTGCTGCTCGCCGTGGCCGGCAGCGTCTTTTACGCATTCCTCATGCTTGGGCGATTGCCTGTGCGCCTCCTGTTCTTTGTCGGATTGATGACGATTGTCACGATTTACAAACTCTTCCAGTCGCTGTTCATCAAGATCACGCCTCGCGATCCGGGCCGGATTCTGAAGCTCGAAGAAGCGCCGCGTCTCTGGGCATTGACCAAAGAAGTAGCAACCGATGTTGGAACCCGCCCTGTCGATGAGATTCGGATAACGCCTGGAACCGAGGTCGCTGTTTATGAACGAGGAACCCGTAAGGAAAAAGCGACGGACAAGGCGCAGAGAGTTCTCATTCTCGGAATTGGAGTCTTGAACGACTTTCGGGTTCAGGCCTTTCGAGCGGTTCTGGCGCACGAATATGGCCACTTCACACACCGTGATACGGCGGGCGGAGAGATTTCCCTTCGCGTAACCAATGACATGATGAAATTTGCATATGCGTTGGCACTTGCCGGACAGGCAAAGATGTGGAATTTAGGGTTCGTGTTCTTTCGGTTCTATCACTTCCTGTTTCGGCGAATCAGCCGCGGTGCCTCCCGGCTTCAGGAGATCCTCGCCGATCGAATGGCTGCATTGAAATATGGAGCAGATGCATTCGAGGAGGGGCTGACGCACGCGATTCGGCGATCGATCGAGTTTCCGATCGCCGCTAAGCGCGAGATCACGCTGGCCGTCCAGGCGGGCCGCGGAATCAGCAACCTTTATGGGTTTGCCTCCGAGAGTGAAACTTCTGTGGAAATCGAAGTCCGGAAGGCCGTGGGTCGACCGACATCCGAAGATGACACGCACCCGAGCGCTCTGGATCGCTTTCGCCTCGTGCGGCCGTTCGGAAATACAAACCGGTCGGAAGACACCTCGATGGTTTGGGATCTATTTCAGGACCGGCAGGCCATTACGATGGAAATGACGACACTGATCGACAAATCCATCGAACGCCGGGGCACGCCGTCTCCCAGTGGAGTGCCTACGTTCCGCGAAGTAGAGTTGTGAGGGCAATCTTGAAGGTGCTCGTCATTGATATTGGGGGGAACAGCGTGAAGGTTCTCGTGAGTGGCGAGACAGAGCCGAGGAAGTTTCCTTCGGGTCCGAGGTTGACGCCCAATCAAATGGTGTTGGCCGTTCGCAAGCTTACCGAAGACTGGGATTACGACGTGGTGTCCATCGGCTATCCCGGGCGTGCCCGCGAGAATCGTCCAATTGCGGAACCGAACAATCTCGGGCGTGGCTGGGTCAGGTTCGATTTCAAAAAGGCGTTTGGGGTGCCTTTCAAAATCGTGAACGACGCGGCCATGCAGGGTCTCGGGAGCTACCGCGGAGGGACGATGCTCTTTCTCGGTCTGGGGACCGGCCTCGGCACAGCCCTGGTGGTCAACGGCACCGTCGTGCCGATGGAGCTCGGGCAGCTCTCTTATCGGGGTGGAACATATGAATCGTATTTGGGCCTCAATGGCCTGAAACGGCTTGGCATTGCTAAATGGCGAGGCGTGGTTCGCGATGTGGCCGCGCGGTTCTTCTCGGCACTCGAACTCGACGAATGTGTCATCGGCGGTGGCAACGTCAACAAGATGGATAAGATGCCGCCGGGTTGCCGCGTAGGGGACAACGCCCATGCGTTTCGGGGCGGAATCCTCTTGTGGAACCAAAACGGAGACGTGCGCTCGGTTGATCGACAGTCCGCGCGACGGCGCTCGCGCCGTTAATGACGCCTTCCCCAGTTCAGCGCCCCCGCGTTGATCAGGCGGCGCATCCGCTTCAGGCTTTATACACGGCGCTTTCGAACTCCCGCAGCAAACCCACCGCTTCCGCATCGGCAAACGGCAGAAACTGCATCATCACGACTGCGCACAGCCCGCGTTTCGGGTCGATCCAGTAATACGTGTTGTTGATGCCTGCCCACGCGAGGCTGCCGGCAGATCTGCCGCCAGTGTAAGGTGTCGTGTTAATCAGGAATCCCAGGCCCCATTTGTCGGTGGCTCCGGGATGCAGATCCAAATCGCTCGATCGCTCGGGCTGTGCCGTCTTCAGTACTCCCGCGCGCAGGTCTCCGATATGGTTCGACGACATCAACTCCACAGTCTTTGGCTGCAGGATCTGATCCTTGCCGGGACCGCGGCCGCCGCGCAGGATCATCTGCATGAAACGCACGTAGTCGCCGGTGGTGGAGTACAGGCCGCCACCGCCATTGAAAGCCTGAGGCTGCGCCGGCAGAACTCGCGCGTTTTGTTTGAGACCTCCGTCGGTTTGTCGCTGATAGAGGCTCACCAAACGATCGAATTTCTCGGACGGTAGGATGTAACTGGTGTCCTTCATGCCGAGGGGCTGGAAAATGTTTTTCTGAAAGTACTGCTCCAGCGCCATGCCGCTGAGAGACTCGACCAGGCGTCCGGCCCAATCGACACTGTAGCCATACTGCCAGCGCGTTCCCGGCTCGAACATCAGTGGAGTCGGAGCAGACGGCACCGTTCCCCCGGGGATCGCTGCCGTCTGCTGCGTGTACTTCAACATGTTGGAGTCCCAGGTGGGGTACGCGAAACCCGATGTGTGAGTGAGGAGATGCTTCAGAGTTACCGGTTTCGTTGCAGGACGAAGGATCGGCTTTCCGGTAGCCTTGTCAAAGCCATCGAGAACTTCCAGCTTGCTCAAAGCAGGAAGGTATCGGGACGCCGGCTCGTCGAGCTTCACTTTTCCACGCTCCACGAATTGCATGGCAGCGGCAGAAGTGACGGCCTTCGTCATCGAAGCGATGGCGAATATGGAATCTGAGGTGACGTTCAGGCCAGAATCTGCATCGCGCTTGCCGAAGGCGCCCGCATAAGTAATGTCATTGGCTGTTGCAGCCGCCGCAACGACGGCCGGAATTTTTCTTCGTTCGAGAGCCGCGCGCAGAGTCTCGTCCATCGACGGGCCCGCACCGAACAGATGGCGCGCATGCGCGCCCAAAACAACGAATGTGCCGCAGAATTGTCGTCGATTCATGGGAGCTTCTTATCACCGCCAGGCAGAGGCTGTCGAGATTCCTGTTCGCCCCTGCGCGATCAGATATCTCGTGAGAACCCGGAACGCGAAATCGATCGTAAAAGGAAAAACGTGCGGAGCATGTTTCGCTGGGAATAGTATTAGCGCTTCGCACCAATGACACCAGAACACGGATCAGAGGACAATACACGTCGTCTCGAGACACGGACGCGAATCGCAGCAGGTGCACAACTTGGACCGTACAAGCTCGAAGCGCTACTGGGTGAGGGAGGCATGGGCGCTGTCTACCGCGGTCTCGACACGCGGCTTGGGCGTCCTGTCGCAATTAAATTACTCGCAAAAGAGCTCGAGGCCGATCCCGCTTTCAGGAAACGTTTTCTAAACGAAGCTCGTGCAGCGTCCGCGCTGAACCATCCGAACATCGCAGTTTTTTACGACATCTCGCGCGACGGTGGCGTCGAGTTTCTCGTTATGGAGTACGTCGCAGGTCAAACGCTCAAGGACCTGATTCCGCCAGGAGGCCTGAGTTTCAACCAGGTAGCTGAACTGGGTTCGCAGGTTGCGCTGGCTCTGGGTGCAGCGCACGCCGCGGGTATTGTGCACCGTGACGTAAAGCCCGCAAACATTCTGGTGACGCCTCAGCAACAGGTGAAGGTTGTGGATTTTGGCGTCGCGAGATTACAGCGCGATGCAAGCGAGACGCAGTTGACCGTTCTGGGCGAAGTCGTCGGCACGGTTGCCTACATGTCGCCCGAGCAGACTCGCGGGGAAGAGGTGGATACAACCTCAGACATTTTTTCTCTGGGATGCGTTCTGTACCAGGCCGCCACCGGGCGGCTGCCCTTCAGCGGCCAGAATGCGCTAGCGACCATCCATAACATCGCGACATCGACGCCAGAGCCTCCGAGCGCAGCGCGCCCGGACCTTCCGCCGGAGTTCGATCGGCTCGTGGCACGCTGTTTGGCAAAGACCCCATCGGAACGTCCCGAGTCGGCAGTTGAACTCGCGACAGAACTCAAGTCCTTAACGTTTCCCGCGAGCGTACAACCGAAAGTCGGAGACAAACGCCCATCGCTGGCCGTGATCCCTCCGCTGCTCCGCGGCCCGGACACGGAGCAGTATCTCTCCGTGTCGTTGGCAGACGCCATCATTCATCGGCTGTCGGCGAGCGGGAAGTTGCTGGTCCGTCCCATTGCCAGTGTGATGCGCTATGTGGGAAAGGAGACCGATTGGATCAAGGTCGCAGGTGAGCAAGGTGTGGATCTGGTCGTTGAAGGTGTGATTCAGAAAATGGGGCCGAAAGTGCGCGTGTTGATTCAGGCCCATCGAACCGGCGATTCTCAAACGCTTGCCTCCATCAAGCACGACGGCGATACGAGCGATTTGTTCGGTTTCCAGGATCGAGTAACCGAAGCGGTGAGCGGCGTGTTCCTTACCCGCGATACTCCCTCCCCACAAACCGTGGTTCCCACAACGCGGCACCCGGTGGCCTTCGATCTGTACCTCCGCGCCTTTGAACGGCAGATGCACATGGACGCGTTCGACATGACATCCGCTATCGAGATGCTGACGCGAGCCGCGGATCTCGATCCCTCATTTGCAGACGCATGGGGATTGCTTGCTCAGGCTTACGCACAGATGGGGGCACATTTGGACCACAATCCGAAGTGGTTCGATCTGGGTGAGCAGGCTATCGCCAGGACCCTCGAACTTGACCCGGTGCAGTGCGACGCCTTATGCGCCCGCAGCATGATTGTGTGGTCGCCCTCACGAAAGTTTCAAAATCGCGCTGCACTCCGGGCGCTGAATGCTGCCTTGAAAATCGATCCCAATCGTCAGACTGCGCGGCATCAGCGCGCCGCGGTGCTCTGGCACTTGGGTTTCCTTGATGCGGCCACCCGCGATGCCGAGGAGACGACGGTGGGCTTCCCCTGGGTGCACCTGAGTTTGGTCGCGATGCAGCGCGGGGAATTTCAAAAGTCCGTCGACTACCACCAACGGGCCGTACGTTCGGATCCAAACAATCTCCTGGCGTATTCGCACTTGCCTATCTCGCTATTGTGGGCAGGACGCACGGCTGAGGCCTGGGATGCCCTGGAGCAAGCTCGTGTGCGGTTTCCGAACGAATCGTTCGTTACGGCTATGGAAGCTACGCTCACGGCACTGAATGGCGATTTCGCGCGCGCCGAGTCTTTAGCGGACGACGCGGGCAGCAGCCTTCGAAGCCTTACGCACACCCATCATACGTGGCACTTTTGCGCTGGAGCTTATGCGCTCATCGGCAATACCGACAAAGCTCTCGCCGAACTACGCCGTTGCGCGGACCTGGGCCTTCCCAACTACCGCCTGTTTGAGATCGACCCAAATTTGCGACCCCTTCATGAAATTCATGCGTTTAGAGAATTGATGCTCTCCCTCCGGCAAGAGCACGAATCTATCCGACAGGAATTCGGTCTGTGACCCGCAGATTCGTGCTGCGATAAATTTTCCAGCTTCGGACAGGCGTCACAAACGGTGCCGCGAAAAAAAGACCCTGCCGCAGAGCGGCAGGGTCAAGGGGGGGATTTACAGGGTTGTCAGAATGTGAGTCGGAGTTGCCCCTGGAAGGTTCGCACGTCGTTGCCCTTGGAGGTGATGATTCCGAAGGCGGTATTGCTGTTGATGTCCAACTGCGGATTGTTCACGTTGGGGTGATTCAGGATGTTCGTCGCGTCCATCCTGATCTGCAGACTCTTCGACTCAGTGATCCGGAAGGTTTTGCCGATGTTGGCATCGAAGCGCCAGATGCCGGGAACCTCGATTGTGTTTCTTCCAGCGGTTCCCCGGTGTCCGGGCAGAGGATGCTGCAGGACAATCTTACCGGTCGTGCTGTCTTGCACTGCATCAATGGTGCAGGAGCCGTTGCCGAACAGGTTGAAGCCCATTCCGTCCATTACATTGGTCAGACCGCACTGCGGGTCATCGACCTTAACCAGCTTGCCGACGCCGAAGTAGTCTCCCTGAAGTTGTCCGTTGGCATTCGAGGAAGTGCCCCACGTCACCTTGCCGGAGCTCAAGTCGACCGGGCCCACGACGTCCGGCACTCCGTTCGCATAGAACATCTGCGAGGCCGCTAAGCTGCTGCGTGCCCCTGAGGTCATGTTGAAGATGACGTTGGTTTCCCACCGCTCGATGAGCCGAGCCACCCAACCGTTAGTATTGCCGAAGAACAGTTTGTTCGGGCCGATAGGAATTTCGAACGTGCCGTTGCTACGGAAATCGTGGGCGCGGTGCGAAGTCGTGTACGAATACTCCGCATTCCGATCCAGCGGATCCGTGAATGTCGTGCCGGGAGTCGCCAGATTCTTCGACCACGTGTACGTCGCCTGGTAGGAGAATCCATGGAACTGCCGCACCGTCACCTGCGTCTGCAATGAATGGTAGTTCTGGTTGCCGGAGCTGGTGATGTAGGTCGGCGTACCGAGCTGAGGATTGATCGTGATGTAGTTTTCCGGGAAGCAACGCAGGGGAAGCGGCAGCGCCCCGGACACCGTTGTCTGTCCGTTCGCCAGCCGGTCGCAACCGTTCCTTAGCACTCTTCCGCCCACACCCGTTAGTGGGGAGTTGAGAAGACCGCCGGTAGCGCCGTTGGCGGGAAGGTTGCCGCCGTTGCTGTTCAGAAATGCGGCAACCGTTGTGAAGTTGCCGTTTGCCAAGGCCTGATTCACGGCGGTGCCGGCCTGGGTTGCTGTGGTTCTGCGAAGGTGGGCAGAGGCGTGCTGCATCACCTGGTTCGCGCCGCATCCCTCAAGCCCGAGCCCCGGAGCCGGGGAGCCCGCAGCCTGAGTCACGCAAGTGCCAATGGGCCCATAGCCTGTGACGCCGTTGTTGATGTTCAGTCCTGCCATCATCTGATCCAGGAGCGGTGAGTCACCACCGGCTCGCGTGATCGCCAGCGCGTCAAACAGCTCTTTGTTGTAATAAACGTCGGTCGTGTTGATGTTGTAACTACCCTGAAGTTTCTTGCTGATGGTGCCGATGTACTGAACATCGAGGGTGAGTCTGTTTGTCAACCTACGATTCACCGACAATGTGAAGTTCTGTGTGTACGGTGTCGCGAGATTCGGATCGTACGAAGAAAAATTCGCCGAACGGGCATAGACGGGTACCGGCGCGCCGGGCAGCGCCGGATTTGTCGGACGTACCGGCACCAGGGCGGCAACGTTTCTCAGGTCCAGGTACTGACCGCTGAAGTCTGCCAGCACTGTGGTTGGAGTACTCAGGCTCCCGGGCGCCTGTCCGACGACTGTCTCGTCAGCAGTGGTACCGCCACCGCCGACCGTTCGGCCGCTGCCTCCATAGCTGATCTGGTATCCCCCACGGACTGTAGTTCTGCCTTCACCGAACCACGGCACTTCCCACGCGAATCCCACGGCGGGACCAAAGTTGTTCCGATCGTTGCGGACCGCTGTCTTTTCCGGATTCGGAGTTTTGGGACCGATGAATTCAATTGTAGTAAGCAAGTTGGGGTCGCACTTCGAAACAGGCAGATTAGCCTGCGTGACGTTGTTAGCGCACGTCAACGCCGAAGCCGCCGGCGCGTTTGGCCCATAACCCGTCAGGAAGACATTACCGGGTTGCAACCAGTTGCTGAAAATATCTCCGTTCGTGGCACGACCGACGCCGAACAAACCCTTACCCGTATCTACTGTCGTCGACGTGAATCCCGTCTTGATGTACGGTGACCCGTAGAATTCATATCGGACGCCCAGATTCAGTGTTAACCGCCGTTTGACTTTCCAGTCGTCCTTGACGAATCCGGAATACTCCTGCTTATCCACCGGACGATACTTTCTTCCTCCGGTGGATTGATCGTTCGTGTCATGCCACGTCCCATTGACAACGTCCTCGTACGAATTGATCCAGTACGTCTGCGAGGCCGAGTTCACCGAGCCCGCCAGGAAGTAAAGCATGTTTGCGACGTCGGTACGATTGGTAGAGTTCAGACTGGGAATTGAGGCAATCGCACTGCCGAGAGCGGAGTTCTGGTTTCCCGCACCTCCGGAGACTCTGGGATACAGGATGACTGCACCGCCACCAGCGGGTGAGTTGTTATAGCCATTCGATTCGGTGTAGCGATATTCACCGCCGAATTTGAACGCATGCTGGCCCCTGGTCCAGCTCAACGTATCTCCCACCGAATAGAGAGGAGTTTTGTTGCCGTTATACTGGCCGGGATTGGTGTTCATGACTCCGCTGGAGGTGCCGCCAAAAGCGTAGTTGCCCGCGCCCGCGTTGATCAGAGCGAGATAGCTGTTGCTGCCTGGAGACATCCAGCCTCGGGCAACATTGTTCACGTCCTTGTCTCCGAATTGGTCTTCCCATGGCGCGTCGATTCCGGCGTCCTCATATCGAATACCGAACCTGGCTTCGTTGAGCAGCGTCGGTGACAAGGTCGACGTAAAGTTCGAGGTAAAAATCTGGGGCCAGCGGTGTGTGCGGAAGCTGATTCCGTCCGGCCACAGCGGAACGTCGCTGTCCGTGTTGTTCCGCTCTCGGGTGTAGCCCACGCTCAACTTGTGCGATGCGTTGAAATTCTGATCGATCTTGATGTTGATCTGCGTGCGGTTGGAGTTCAGGTCGTCACCCGTTGTGACGGCCGCACCCGAGTTGCCCTGGCGGCGAAGGGTCCAACGATAACCAGCTTTGTTCAGACCATCAAAGTTGCTGTTCGCTGGGCCATTGCCGAAATAGTTGGCGTGGGGCATTTCCTGGAGGATTCTGGAAATGTATCCAGTCGGGTCGGACACAGGACGGAAGGAATCCCACGGGGACCCTGTGATGACGGCGTTTCCACCGGGGCAATCCGCTGCCGTAAATGGAGAGCCATCAAACTTAACACTCCCGAAGACGCTGAAACACGTGAGAGTAGGAGCTGCGCCGCCAGTTGGACTGTCCGGGGGCGCCTTCGGATTTCCAAGATAGTCCACCACCGCAATCGTAGGATTTGTACCGGTCCTATTGGTGGCGGCATCCGAGTTGCCGTTCGTCCAGCCGGGGTAATAACGGAAAATGCCCTGCCTGGCCGCGTCCGTCAAGACGCTTCCTGTTTGCTGCGTCCGCTGATAGTTGAGCTGTTGGTCCCACAACACGAAGAAGAATGTCTTGTTCTTGATGATCGGACCACCAAAGCTGAGGGAGTACTGGTGGTTATTCTGCCAGTTCGGCTGGGTGGGGCTCCACTTGCCGGTCTCATCGACGTTCCGGTTGTTGCTCCAGGTGTTGGCATTGAGCGCGGTGTTCCTGATATTCCACACCGCGGAACCCGAAAAACGATTGGTTCCAGATCGCGTCGTGATGATGACCTGGCCGTTGCCTCGGCCAAGTTCCGCGTCGACGGGAGCAAGGATCAGTCGAACTTCACCGACAAGATCCGGGTTGATCACCGTCGTCGCAAACACGCCGTTTTGGAAACGACCGTCACTCACGCTGAGGCCGTCGCGCACCGTGTTGACCTGGCTTGACGCAACGCCGGCAAAATTCTCGCCAACGACGCCGGGCATCACGCCGATCAACTGGAGCACGTCTTCACCGACCAGAGGCAACTGCTGCACCTTGCTCGCTTCGAGAACCTGTCCGATGGAGGACGATGACGTCGCAATCAATTGCGACGCATCAACGCTCACTTCGACTGCGGTCTGCGTGCTCAAGACTTTCAACGTGAAGTTCAAGCGTAGCTGTTCGCCCGCACCTACCTGGTAATTGTTGAAGGTTGTGGTCTGGAACCCCGGCAGCGAAGCGGTCAATTTGTACGAGCCCGGCTGCAAACTGACGAAGTTATACGTGCCGGTTTCGTTGCTGATGGTCGTTTGCGTGATTCCTGTCTGTAAATTCGTAGCGGTTATCGTCACGCCTGGTACGAGCGCATTGGAAGGATCAGCGACGCTGCCGCTGATTCCGGAGTTTTGAGCGAATGCAGTTACTGAAAACAGGCATATCAGTAGCGCGCGCACAAGAATGCTTGCCTTCACCGGCCCTGCGTCCGGTGCAACACGATTGGCCATGTTTGTACCCCCCTTAGAGATGACTGACACGAATCCCGTTAAATCCGAGTTCGCGGGCAAGAGTCAGAGATCGTAGAAATTGGTTACAGTCGCTGGGCGGCACCATATATCAGCGGTGTGGGGGTGTCCATGGGACAACGCACAGGATTGGCATAGGACAGGAGACGTCAGTGGCATGGGACACCGCGATCAACCTCGACGCGCACCGGTCCATTCCCTTCACGGAGCATATAGACGAATCGAACGTACAGGTGGTGTCGGTGCGCGATATATCCGCGATATGTCCTTGACATCAAGTAGCCCGGCGGTATATCCCCGACTGCAAGTTTCAATCCGAACATACATGAACTACGGCGTTCGGTCTCTTTGAGGGGGATAAACCAATGAAGAGGCTTCTAGCGGCAACGGCGTTGTCGTGTTTTATTCTCGCGCTCACAGGGAGTGCGATCGCACAAACCAGTAATGGTCAGGTCGGCGGCGTCGTTCAGGATCCCAGCAAGGCACTGATTCCCGGAGTATCCGTTACGTTGCGAAATGTCGATACAGGTGTGACGACCACACAGGTAACGAATGAAAGCGGCGCGTATAACTTTGCGAGCGTCCCGCCAGGAACCTATCAAGTAACCGGGACCTTGCCCGGATTCAAGACATCGGTCACCAACGGCGTCATCGTCGGAACAGCCGCGCAAGTGCGCATCAACCTCACACTCGAAATCGGAACGATCGATTCCAAAGTCGAGGTCAGCATATCGTCGGCGCAATTGATGACAGAGTCGTCTGCATCCGTTGGCGACGTGCTCCCGGCTCAGCGAGCGTTGGACCTGCCAATTGTCGGCAACGACGTGCTCGACCTTGTGAAGATCATGCCTGGCTACCGATCCTTCCCTCAATTCAATGCCGCCGGCGTCGCTGTCTACGATGTGTTCGCCGGGCAGACGTCAGACACGGTCAACATCACACGTGATGGCTTGACAGTGAACGACGGCCGCAACAATGCAGCTCAGTTTGGTCTCACGACGACGACAAACATCAATCCCGAGCTGGTCGGCGAAATCCGGTTGATTCTCGCTCCGGTAGATGCGGAGCTCGGAAGAGGCAACACGCAGATTCAGGTTCAAACGCGAGGAGGAACGAACAAGTATTCGGGCAGCGCGGTGTGGAATATTCAGAACACGGCGCTGAACGCCAACACGTGGGACAACAACAACGACATCGTCAATGGAGTTTGGACACCAACAGAACCCGACTGGAGAAACACACACGACGTCACCGTTACCTATGGCGGTCCGATCGTCCGGAACAAGACCTTCTTTTTCGTGGCCGTTGAACGGCAGAGCAGCCTGACGAGAGCTCTTCAAACCAACACCGTTTACACAGACCCGGCCCGACAAGGCATCTTTCGGTACTGGGAAAAATGGAACCCCGCGAATGCAGCGGCCGCTGTACCGACGATTCCTGCAAGCTCAACACAGGGCGTGGCTCCTTCTGTGGACTACTCGGGTAATCCGTTGGCGCCCAAGTTCAATCCTGACGGGTCACCCTATAACGGAGTCCTGAAGTGTTTCAGCGTCTTCGGCAATGTAAAAGTAGACGGCAGCCCCTTCGGCCCATCGGACTGCCCTGGTGGTAAGGCGGAAGTGAATTCGAGTCCGTGGGACCCGTTCCGCACAACGTTCGATCAAACCGGACACATTGTGAAGATCCTCGACAAAATGCCGCGCGCGAACTGGTTTGGTGCGGGAGACGGTCTGAATACTGCGGGATTCCGCTGGGTGCGTCGAACAAACGGCCAGGGTGGCAATAATGCCGCCGCCGGTGTCAGCGATTTCGTGAATCGAACACAGTTGAACCTGAAGATCGATCAGAATTTCACGTCGAAGCATCGCATCAGCGGCAACTGGACGTACGAGCGTGACGACAGCGACGATTTCGCGGCAAGCTGGCCTGACGGTTACAATGGCGAAACTCGCCGAAAGCCCCAGGTATTCACGATCACAGGAACATCCACATTGTCACCGACGATGTTGAATGAAGCGCGGTTCGGCGTGCGACGAGCTGTAACGGGACGCTTCATCGCCAGAGAAAGCAGCGACGCCTCGGTTGCGGATGGCGTAAACGCATGGTATCTCAACGGCGGCGCCGGCTCGAACGGCGAACTTTATCCCGCCGCCTTTAACCCCGCAGGTGTCGGCAACGGCATATTCAGCGTCACGAGCCAAAGCAACGGCGATACAACTTCCCTCTACAACTTTGCAGACACCTTCAGCTGGACCCTTTCGAGGCATTCCTTCAAATTCGGTGCAGACATACGCCTTAACCGCTCGAATGGATTTAACAGCACAAATGGTAGTCTCATCCCTTTGGTTTCCGGAGGAGCTTCCTCCAACTTGAACAGCATTTTGGCTTCGACTGGTAATACGGGCATCTTTGCCACGCAGTTGACTAACTTTTTGTCAGCCGCTCCCACGGGTACAACCTCGGCACGGGCCGCATCGGCGAATCTGCTGTATTTTATGGCCGCATCGATTCAACAAGCCTCGCAGCTCTACTGGATCGACAACAAGGACGATGTCAGCAACGCCACCTGGCAGGATCTCCTCACGCGTCAACGGAAATACCGAAATCAAATCGAAAACGAGTGGTCTGCTTTCTGGAAAGATGATTGGAAGCTGACACGCGAACTGACGCTCAATCTTGGTCTGCGTTACGACTATTACGCGTCTCCATACATTGATACAGGGCTCACGGCAGCTCCAATCGGACTGGGCGGAGGCCTGTTCGGAAATAGCCGCTCGACCACAGCCGGGCTTTTTGATCGATGGTTGACGCCGGGAGGAACTTTTCTGACGGGGTACGGCTCCAATGTCTCAGCAGCGAATGCGCTTGCCTGCACCCCCGGAGTAAAACAGCCGGGTCTTCTGCCGGTGTCGACATGCGATCCCAATTTGCTCACACAGATTGAATTTGTCGGACCGAATACACCGAATCCGGGCAAGGTCGTCATTCCCAAAGACAAAAACAATTTCGGTCCTGCTGTAGGTTTCGCCTGGCAGTTGCCCTGGTTTGGCGAGGGCTTGACGACGGTTCGCGGCGGTTATCAGATTACTTATAGCGCGCCTCGGACTGCCGGCGGTCTGGATACGGTTCTGGGATCAGCGCCAGGCAATACTCTCTCGGCAACAACGCAGGTCTCGGATCCGGACCTTGCCGCTATCCTTGCCACTCGAGCATTGAACCTGACCGATCTGCCCGCGCTGGTTCCCGTCCGGCCAACCAGTAATCCCGGAGCGACAGTTCCCATTTACGGACGAAGCACGACCTTCGAAGCTTACGATCCAAAATACAGAACGCCCTACATCCAGAACATCACGCTGCAGATCACCCGGACCTTGCCGCAGAAGATGACGCTTGATGTTCGTTACGTGGGAACATTTGGGCGGAAACTTGACGGCACCGCCAATCTGAATCTGGTGACGGTGTTCGATAACCCCGAACTCTTCGACGCACTCGAAGTCACCAGGGCCGGCGGAGATTCTCCACTCTTGGATCAGATGTTTGCTGGATTGGACATTCATGGCACTACGGGAACCGGATATGGCGCAGTCGGAACATGCACGGCAGTGGCAGGCGCTCCTGGTGGCGAGGGATGTCCTGCCGGGCAGGTGCGGCAACACGGATCCGCACACTTGCGGAGAAACAGTACATTCACGGCGAACCTGGCGAACGGCAATTACGTAGGCGTGATCAATAGTCTGGCCAGTCTCAGCACAGTCCAAAGCGGACTTCAAGCACTGCCCGCAGGATTGACAGGAGTAACCAGCCGAGTTCTTCGCAACGGTTGCGACCGGTTGGCTAACAATCTTTACAATCCCGGCAATGCGCCATCGTCAACCAACATTCCTACCCGATGCTTCCCGGAAGATTACTTCTACACGAATCCGCAGTTCAGCACAGCGACGTATCGCGGGAATCTCGCACACAACAACTATCATTCGATTCAGATCCAGCACACGATTCGTCCCAACGTCTTAGGCCTGAGCCTGCAGTCGACATACACGTGGTCCAAGCTGCTCACCGACAAGTACAACACCTTCGTCGATCCGCGGCATCGGAACGCTGATTACTCGATGGACTATGCTGGAGTGCCGCAGGAAGTTCGTTTGAACGGCACCTTCGAGTTGCCGTTTGGTCCAAACAAGTTGTTCTTTGGAAACTCGTCCGGATGGGTCGCACGGTTGTTGGAAAGATGGCAGACGAGCATTGTCTACAACTGGGGATCGGGACAACCCCGCGATACGTTCACGGGTCAGAAGTTGTATGCCGGCGGCGGTGGCAATCAACCCCAGGCGCGTCCGGACATCGTTGGCCCATGGGTCAATCCGAAAACCGATTTCCACCAGAATGGCCCGAACAACGACACGGGCACCATCTATGGCTGGCCAAATCCCTACGCCACTTTCGATGACCCACAGTGTTTTAGCAGGGTGGGCGCTACCGACAGCATGGGTTTCAATCTTCAGGACAGTTGCACACTCAATGCGCTGGCGCTGATCGCACCTGGCGGAACTCCGGGTGCGATCGCACTGACGCCAGCAGCGGATGGAAGCCCTCGATGGGGTGTCCCGGTTTTGCAGAACTCCCTTCCCGGAACTCAGGGCAACCAGGGTGCGCGCATGTTGCGACTGCCCGGCCGATGGTTCTTCGATGCGAATATCTCAAAGACGTTCCGATTAACGGAGTCCAAGCTGCTTCAAATTCGAATCGATGCAAACAACATTCTGAATCACCCAAATCCAGGAGAGCCCAACTTCAACGTTCAAAGCGACGACTTCGGTCGTGTGACCGCGGACAAGGTCAGCAATGCCGCTTCACCGCGCGCGTTTCAGGCTCAGCTTCGCTTGACGTTCTGAAGAAGAGAAAGCTTCAGAAATAGAAATCTCGAGAACTGGCCGTTACGAACCAGGTGCGCAGATCTTCGAATCGCACCTTGTCCATGACCTTAGCGGCCCGCGGGGTTATTCGGATTGGCAGGAGTGGGTCCGAATGAGCGGCCGTCCGGCAGTTTCGCCCCCTGGTACTGACCTCCGTGCGACCCGTCCTTCATCGGGTATGCCTCGATCGTGATGCGGTCGCCGGGTTTGACGCTGTCCATCTTCCAGCCGGCGCCAGTGACTTGTCCGATGGAGCCCATCTCGAAGGCCCAATCGGTAACGCGCCCTGTCGCTGCGTCCACGACGTTGACGTGCAGCCAGCAGTGCGGATTGGTCCATTCGAATTCCTTCAAAGTTCCGGAGACGGTGATTTTCTTTTCGTGGTCAAACATCGCGAACGAATGATGGGCCAGCGCCGCAATCGGTGTCAGGAGTAGAACCGTCGATATCAGCACGATTCGAACGTTCATTGGAGACCTCCCTAGCATTGCTCGATTCTGTTTTCGGGAAAGGTACCGTTCTTATAACATAAACGCGACAAACCGAACCCAATACAACCCGGCATGCGAGGAGGAACTCGTGTATACGATCCGTTTGATTATGGTAGCGATCCTCATTGCGGCAAGCGTGGAGGCTGCGACGTGGAAAGAATATCCGCAACCACAGCTGGGCTTCGTTGTCGAGTTTCCATCGGATCCGGTGACGTCGACGACGAACTACAAGACAACGCTGGTTCCGTCCGCTGCAGTGCACTTGTTTTCGGTAAAGGAAGACCGTTCGATCTATGCCGCCGCGGTCGTGGATCTGCTCGATCGTAAGGAGGACGGCGCGATCTTGCTCGGTGAGGCCGAATCGATTGTTTCAGGGTTGGGAGACGTTACGTCCATTTCCGTCTCTCGAGTTGAGCCCGGGCGTGCGGCAGTCTACGGCAGGTTCATTACGATCACGTGCCGCAGCGGTCGCGCGCAGGATCAACTCGGCCAGACGCCGGAAACCGTCCGAGCATGGTTCAAAGTCGTCAGTGGCGCCGAATGCCCGGACGGCGGCCACCTTATGGTCAATATGTTCTTTAACAAAGGGCGTCTCTATTTGATTCAGGGCCTCAACCTGCCTGGTGAAGAGGGCGCCGGTTTCAGCCCGGCAGCCCTCCGGTTTTCCAATTCAGTCAGCTTTTTCGCGGCCGATGGATCGCGGAATTTCGCGGACACGTTTAAGTAGGTTCCTGGACCGCTTGGGTCAAATCCCGAAGTCTTCTACACAACCTGATATTCAGGCGTGCTCATCAACAGGTGCACAGTCATTCGGAGCGGGTCTTCCATGTAGGTCTTTGCGCGGTCCACGCTCTCGGTCCCGAGGTCCTTCGTGAGGAATGCGACGAGTGCGTCACGCGTTTCCTTCGCGGCCGGCACGCGGAGCATCCGCCACGTGAGGTAATCGACGGCTTCCATCGTGGTTTTCGCGCCGCTTGTCAGCACCATTGTGGTGAGATCAAACTGCGCTGCGTCGCGCGGCGTAGGAATGAGCTTGCGCGCAGCCTGCTCCCAGCCGGTGTAGCCCGAGATCCGCGTGTTGAACTTCTCGTCACGCTCGAGCGCGACGCGATCGAACTCGCTCATTTTTGCCGGATCGTTCACGGCCGTCGCCGCGCCGATGTCGTAGCCGTCTCGTAGACGCTCTCCGAGTAGGTTGTCAGAGCCCGCGTTGAAGTTCCAGTCTCGGAAGCCGGTCATGTCCGGAATGAGCGTGTCGCGTGCCACATTGCCGCGTGCGATCAGAAGCCCCGGCGTGATCCACGCTTTGCCCCCGGCCCAACCGGCTACGGACGGCGGATTCAAGAGATGCTGGCCGAGCGCGATCGTCGACTGGTTGAAATCGGGCACGCCGGGTACAGACTCCGCACCCAAGTGCTTCATCAGTGCGACCATGTGCTCGACCGGGCCCTTGATGTGCCCGCCGTAGCTTGCGGCGCTGTAGAAATCCTTCGATGTGAAAATGACTGTCAGCAGCGGCTTGACTGCGTAGTCGGCGTCGCGCAGCACCGTGCCCAGCTGCTTACGCAGTGCCGGCGAAATCTCGTCGCGCACGAGGAAGCGATAGATCTTCGCGGCCAGGAACTCCGCTGTAATGGGTTGCTCGAAAATGATCTTCAGTATGTCCGCTCCGTCGAAGTTGCCCCTGCGGCCCAGAAATTCCTTGATGCCGTCGTCGTGCTTTTCGGAATCCATCTTGAATGCCAGGTCGTCGAAGTACCAGCCGGTG